>Ga0179593_1481280_pt1 | contig 16350 bp, 15 predicted proteins | sample CZODoug2_1_08_16_FD_185931 | JGI IMG/M metagenome (GOLD analysis project Ga0179593, IMG submission 185931) | Vadose zone soil fungal communities from Angelo Coast Range Reserve, California, USA - CZODoug2_1_08_16fungal (PacBio error correction) | ecosystem: Environmental > Terrestrial > Soil >... | reverse complement strand
TTTCCTGGTGGCTAGTGGTGTGATTTAGGCGTTTCTCTCCTTTTTTATGCCTGGGTCCTATTGGTCGGCGCGCCGAGTAAGTGAAGCCACGTGTCTCTTTCCTCCCTCTTCACTGGTCGGCTGCTTCCTTCGGAGCTGAAGTTACTTTGACTGGCAGACGTTCCCGCCTCCCGCCGAAGACCCCCAAGACCTTCTCAAGACTGCGACCCGACCTTTTTGCAGGCGGTGCCCTCTCCCCCCCTTCTACAGCTTGGTGCCTGACTTCTCCCCCTTTTTGACCATATCGACGGCCACCTTCCACAACAGATGCGGAAAGAAGAACCCACCACCCCTCCCGCGACGAGCACCGTCACGTAAAGTCGGAATACTTATGCCTTCCCTCCCTTTTGACTAGTATCTCGCATTCCCCCTACTCGTTTTGTCTGCCGGACGCCACTGGGGTGTATAAGTTAATCTCTTCTTGTACCCTCGCGGGACAGAGACCCGTTTCCCCTTTTCGCCGGCGAGCGGCCGACGTCAACTCAACGTTTCCTCCTTTCCTCCTTCCTGTTCCTTCCGTTTAGTCGATGCTCCTGCTCCTTTTCTCTCCTTTTGAAGATCGCGCGCACTACTGGCGAGGACCAGCGGTTTCATGACTTTTCTGCCCCTTCCCTTCGGCCGATATCGTGCGCGCAATAGGGGAACCAAAATCTCCTCAACCCCTCTTCTTTCAGTAGTCGTGTCTACGCCGGCAACCGCTCCAGGAGCTTTTCTCTGCGACTCCCCCATGTTTTTTTTCTTCCCCTTCTCATGGATCAAGATTTCGCTTTCCCCTGCCTAGATAGACCCGTCCCCTCTAGTTTTTCGTCTCTCGTGGCCCAGTTTTGATACGAGAGAGTAAGTCTCTTTCCTTTCTTCCTTCCCACTGTTGTGGTCTCTCGGCTTCAGATTTTGCTGCCTCTAATCCCTTCCCTTCAATTGCCGCACTCGAAGTCACAGTAGTGTCGGGGTTTCTTTCTCTTGCTAATGGTCCTCCCTTTTCCCAAAACCTTTTCCCTCTCTTCTGTAATCGGATATAGTCATACTACGATCTCCAAAACTCCCTTCGGTGGATTAGAAGAAATTTCCTTCTCCTGAAGGCCGTCGAGCGGGAAGCCAGAGGTTTGAGTTTTTTTTTCTTTTTTTGGGTCCAAGGGTTTTTTTTTGTTTTTTTTTTTTTTTTTTTCTTTTTTTGTTGGGTTGGTTGGGGGCGGGGTTTTGTGTTGGTTTGGGTTGCGGTTGTTTTTTTTTTCGTTTTCTTTTTTTTTTTTGGGGTTGGGGTGGTGGTTTTTTGGTCTTTCTGGTGGTTTCCGGTTTTCTTCCTCTTCCCGTTTCCACCTTCCAAACATGCTCACTTGCAGTATTGAAATAGTAGTTCCCTACTCGTCAAGATGCTGAGGGTAAGCTCGTCCCTCTCTTCCTCTCCCCGTTGCCTTACACCCCTTGTTCCTCTCTCTGAAGTGTTCCAATTTCCCTCTTCTCGGACTTAATGAGACGATTCATTTAGGCGGCGCGAAGGCAGCCCTAGAGTCCCCCCCCCCCCCCCTTCCTCTCTTCTCTTCGACTTCACAAGGTGAGCAGCGTCCCCGTGTTCTCCTGATTGTTCAGTTTAAGAGATGGCGCGAAGATTCAATGAAGGACCCTTCCCGTTCCATCATCCTGACCGATCGAAGGGTGTGCCCTCTTTTTCCGCCCGGAAAAGGCAAGAAGTGCCCATGATCTCCCCAAATTTTCCGGCGAGGACCATTCCCTTTCTTCTCGATCTCCGGGTCAGGACCGTGTGAAAGTCGTGGTGTTCTTTTTTCGTTATGTCCAGGCAAGAAGCCCTGCCGAATCATTCTCCTGACGAGAACGACGACGTGTGCCGGCACTTTTTTTTCTTTCCTGTTGTTCTTGCAAGAGGTTGCCCTATCTGCCCCGTATCCTGGCTCGATCTGAGGCTTAGAGACAACACGAGGGCGTCTGACTCATTTTGCGCACTCTCCAACCCCTTACTTCTTCTGAAAGAGTTATTCGGACCTTCCCCTTTAGATCGCCTGTCGTCTCTTCTCTTCGCCTTCTACGCGAGGAGACCTGAGGGGCACGCCGCTTCTCTGGAGAAAACTCCGAGTTCTCCGCTGGCAGAGGTGAGTTTTCTTTTTCTTCCGACCCCCGCGGAATGGCCCCCCTTCCCCGATCGACTGATGGAGCGCTTCGACAAAAGCTGTAGAGATCGATCCCTCCCCCCGACCGGTCCTCCTTGCATGAGCGGTCTCTTGATCATTCAGCGAAGACATATCGTCTACTTAGTACAATTCTTAAGGCCATGAGAGTTACTTTTCTTTCATTCTGTCACTTGGACCCCTCCTCCCTCTCTTTCCGGGCTTTTTGAACATCCTTTTCTGCAAGGAAGACCCGCCCCTCCCTTTTTAGTACCTCACCAATATGTGCGCCTCCTTCTTTCCTTGCTGTTTAGACCCCCGGCGCCCCCCCCCCCCCGTCGACATAGAGACGACGGAGATGGCCGAAGAGTCTTTCTCGTGGTTCTTACCAAGATCGGCCCCCCCTTTCTCCACATTAGGGCACCCAGTTAGGCTCCCCCCCTAGTAATATCTCGTCGGTTTGCTCGCGCGCCGGACTAACTTTTCTATCTCCCCGCAGCGATCAAAGGGGACCATCTTAGAGTGTTGAAACGCGAGCTTTTGAGATCCGCGAGATTGACACGCTTCTCTTTTCGCGCTGTCCTTTTTGAGAGATTTACCCCTAGTCCTATCTCGTCCCCCCTCTCCCCTGCCTCTCAGAAAGACGAGCCTTTCTTTTTGAACCCCCTTTTACCAACCTTCTTTGTCTGTTTGAGAGATGGGCCACCCCCTTCGGAAGGAGCGGTTTGCGCTTCGGATCGCGCGCTTTTTTTTCCGCGCGACTTGGGTTTTCCCCCTTCCGAGCTAGGCACTCTTTTTTCGCGAGCGTGGCGCTTCTATTTCTCCTAGATAGACCGCCCGCGGTTGTTGGAATTCGACCTTGGATAAGCTTTCCTAAGCTGCTCCTTGAGGAGAGAATAACGCCTTTTCCTATCCCATAGAGTCCCGTGACATTGTTCTTTTTTATTTGCTGACATTTGGAGCCGGGGCTGATTGTCTGAATCCCCCCACTTAGACCCCTCTTGCTAGGCATAAAGTGAATTCTCTTTCGTCACCGGCTCTTTTTCTGTGGCTCCCACGATCTTCATCCTTCCCTGTCGTAAGAATATTGATGGTGATGATGATTGGTACTCTCTAGTTCCCTTTTCACTTTTCAGCTTGCATCGTGAGCGCTCCAGCCCCAAACTGCCCGCGGGTCAACTTGTCATCTGTTTCCTGGCCGGTTCAGTTTCGAAAGTCAATCCACTCCTTACCTTCCTAGTGTTTCCTAGATTGATGCTTCTCTCGTCGGTGAACCCTTCTCGTCCGGCTGCCTTCTTTACATTGTTTCCTATTCTTTTTTCGAGATTCCTAGAGGACCATTTCTTGTTTTTTCTGCGCGCCGCCAGGAATTCCGCCTCTTCTCGAGTTCTTCCCGAAGCCTTCTCGAGCGCCCCCCCTTTTCTCTTGAGCTCTTTGGCCGACAGCGGAGCGCCGCCGCTTGCATCTCTCTCTTCTCGTCCTTTCTTTGCCTGGGACGCTGACAATTGCGTCTTTAGCAGCGCGTTTCCTAACTTTGGTGGCCTCCCTGATGACGAACTCGTTTTTCTAAGCAGTCATCTTTTACATTTTTGATGGTTAGCGTTCTACGCTCGTCGTGGCCGCCGCCCACACAGAGTTTTTTCCCCCTGACTCTCCCCTCTTTCCCTTTCCTTGATGCAGGGCGAGTGGCTTTATCCAGTACAAATCCGACCCCCCTCGAAGAAAAACCCACCCAGCCCCTCCACGAAGTACGACAGGAGGTCTACTTCAGAATTCCCCCTGGCCTTTCGCCCCTTTCTTTCGTGGTTTGCGCGAGTTAAGTTAGGTGCGGTACCCCCCCGAGCATAACACCATTGTTAATCTTCTCCCCTTGAACTTCTGTGGGGAATTTCCTTCCTCGACTTCTTCCCGCTCTTATTTCTAGCTCCCGCGGACATTTCTGGCACGTCACCTTGTTTGTCTCCGAGCTGGCGTTCGCTTTTCCTTGGCCCTCGACTCGCGCGCCTCCTCATCTTCGCTAGAAGATAAAGACGCCGTTCAGTTTCTCGGCACCCATGTCCGGTTACCACGTTTTTCTTTTTCTTTTCTTCACTCTGGCGCTTCCCTCTTTCCTTTCCCTCTGCTTTCTGATCGTCTAATTTTTTAGGTCCGCTTCGTTCGCGGCCGTCCTTGGTGTTTCATTTTCGTTTTCTTTTCCGCTTCGGACCGCGGCCCTCGTTAATTCGTTTCCGTCCTTTCCTCCTTCGTATTTTCCCCCCCCCCTTTCAGGAGGTCTCGATCCTTACGTCCCCTCAAGAGAGCCATGTTTTTCTCTTACCGGTTCACGAGCCAGACACGCCCTTCCCGGCCCCCTGTTCAGGTGTCAGTCTAGTCAGTGCGTCCGTTACGGAATTTTCGATTAGGGTTTTCCGCCTGTCATAAGACCCTAGGCCCTTCCATTTGGGACTCGAGCGAACGTGTCAGATCCCTCCCCAATGGCTCCCTATTTCCCTTCGGAGAGAGACCCTTCTACCTTGACGAGTGCCCATTGAGGCTGCAGGTACGAAAGGTTTTTCTCCTCTTATCAAGACCAAAAGTGGGGTTTTCCAGTAATCGCCCTATCCTAAAAGATGAGAAACTTTTTTGCCTCTTCCTCTTTGCCGTGGCGTAGGAAATAAGGTCTTTTTTTCGTCATCGGTATGAAGAGTAATTCTCAATAAGGAAGCATCCGCCCCCGGAGTCTAGCTTAGGATTTTCGATCGCGATCCCTTTAGGAGCATCGCTTTCTTCCTCTCTTCTCGTTCTGAGTCGAGTCGGGCTCGTTCAGTAAGCGGTACTCCTTAGCCGTGACCCTCAATAGAATTCTTTAGCTCTTTTTAGCGCGACAGGAGCTATTCTTTTTTTACCAAAACCTCCGCTAAGTTGACTCCGTGCCAGAAGACACTAGCGTAGATGGCAGGAGAGTTGCTCCTGGCTCCCTTCCCTTGGTTTTTCGCACTTCCGGAGCCGACATGGACGTGACGTGCGGTGTCTCTTGTTTTTCGGGTTTTTTTCTCCGTGGGTTTCCTTCCCAGAGATGGTAGTGGCCCAATGAAGACCGCCCCCTACTTCTGAGATTCTCGGTTTTTGTTAGCGTGTTGAAGATCTGCTTGGTCGTGAGACTTCGCTTGAATACTTTTTTCTGCGGCTGGGTGGTCCGGGAGAGGTTGCCGTTCCAGATAAAGACTATTCAATTCTTGGGCTGCCGGCATTCCGGCAGCCGGCTAAACTCGAGGTCCTGCCCTTTCTTGATTTTCGTCAGTTAGCCTTAGCCAAAAGATGAGGAACTAGAAGTCCTCAATTCCATCAGCAGGAAAAAGTGACCCCGTTCTTCTTCGAAGTATTTTTCCCCTCCTTTGTTGAGAGTAGGTCTTGTTTTTCCCTAGTTTTGCCTTGATCTTTCCCGGGATTTCCTCTCCCTATATTCTGTTGGCCGCATCTTGGTCCCTTCTCTCTGGCACTTTTTTTCCGCCGCGACACTGACAAAAGAGTGCCAGCCCCCTTTGGGAAAGGATGCGTTGCCGGTTTTGCTGCCGGAAGTGCCGGTGAAATGAGATCCTTCTTTACGGCGCTTCTCCCCTTCCTCCGCAAGCCTCCCCCTTCCCTTTTTCCCAGCTGCCGCCTCTAGCGACCATGGCGGCGACATCTCCCCACCCATGTTGTTTTCCCAAAAGAAGCCTGCGGAGCCCCCTCCCCATTCTTTCGACCAGGACCACCGTCCCCTTCCCCTCCTCGTCCCTTGCCCCACGCCGACCCCCACACACCTAAAGAGACGGCCCGTTTCAACCATTTCTATCCGATTTTTTTCCGCGTTCGGCTTCCACCAACACCGCGTGTCTTTCCGCGGCCGACGCCCCATTTTTGTATGATCTTCCCCATTTCTTCGTTACCTAGCTCCTGATAGCGTTCCTTTGTTGTATCCGGAGCGCGCCCCCTTCACTCCTTTCTCACACACTGACTCGCGCTGTGCTTTCATCCCCCATTGCGGGAATTTTCATCCTTCTATCTTCACTTGAAGATCTCGCGGGACTACGCTTTTGATCCTAGTGCTTTGCGTTTCAGGTCTCCTTATCTACATGGACGTGTCCCCCCTCCCCGGGGCCCACCGACTTCATTTGGCGTCGGGCCTTCCCTCGGAACCGCTTCCCGGGTTGCGCACTAGGTCTTGATCCGGATGCATGGTCGATCCCCGCCCCGTGGTGGTCGTGGAGGCCCTCGTTCAAAGAGTACCTGCCCTCCCTGTGGAGGCGCGGCCGCCTTCTGCGTTGCATTTTTGGACACCTCTCGCTTGCCAGGTCAGAAGGAAGGATCGTCCCGGCACCTATTCCAATTTTTGTCGGCTACGGCTACTCTGCCCCCCTTTCGTCGGCCCCTTGTCTTCTGTCCTGGGTAGCCGTGTTTTTAGTGTGCATAATTTTCTTTCCTACAACTTTACCCCCCTCTCTCCTGGTGGTCATCGGCCTTTTTCATTTTCCTCCGTTTTTTTCCCCCCCTCCTCATTGGGTTTAAGAGTAGCCGAAAATTTGCCGGCGAGAGGCCGGTGAATTTTCGTCATCCGCGGCCACACTACAACCTCTCCTGTTTCTCCGCCGATCCATTGTCGGAATATACTGCCCCTTATTCAAGATGATGCCAACTTTCCTCATCCAGTGCGAAATCCCCCCCCCTCCAAACCCTGTAAGCGAATTCGAAGTTTTGTTTTTCTCAGCCTTATTCCATGCGTTTTCAGCGGCCGCGACTTGCTCCTTCTTCTTGCAGACGCCGTTCTCTCGGCTCCCAAGTTCCGTTCACCTTTCTTTTGCCCCCGCGTCGACGGAGGCCCATTCCTTTTTGTCGAGATCATCGACCCTGACTGGATCCGCAGACTTTCTATGGGTTTTGGTAGATCCGTCTTTGTGTGTGCTCTTTCCGCACCGGAACGGCTTTCGCCTCCAAGCCATCCCGCAGGAAAAGTACGTTTTTCGCTCGCGGGGTTCCTTCTTTTTGAAATGTTCGTTTGCGTCGCGTTTTCGTTATTTGTCGAACAAGCCCTAATCCTCGCCGAATAATCTTAAGGTTATCTTCCTGTTTGTTCCTTCGTCGGAAGGCCCAGTCGCGGGCTGGTCGGAGAAAAAGAATCTTAGCAGATCCCATAATGTCAGTTTCCTTTCTTTCCTGCTTTACAAAGATGGAATAATCTCTCGCCCACCCAATCACGGCTTCTTTGAAAAGGTCTGCTCCGGCGTTCGATTTCTCAAGGTCAGAGGATCTTTCTTGAAGAGAGGAGAGAGCAAAGCGAGGAACTCTCAGGGTTACTCCAAAGTCGAGCCACTCGTGGCGCCTCCCTCCCGGTTTAGTTTTCGTTCTCCCCCCTCCTCATCCTGAACGATAGAACCGGGCTCCTGTCTAAAAGTTACCGCTGGTCGTTTTCGCCCCTTCTCTTTTCAACTCCCCCCTTCCAAGCTGTCGCCAGATGGCGTTTCCTGTATGATCACACCGCAGACTATCTTCATCGCGACCCCGTTGGCCCCTCCCCTGTTTTCGGACTTTCGTAGAACACCCCACCAAGGTGGCCCATTTTCTCTAGGTGCGCCTCACCATGGCAGCTGCCCTCCCCACTCAACCCCCCCCGCCCCTCTCGTAAATAAACAACAGTAATCGATTTTGGTTACTAAAGCAGAGGAGCTTCTGGCTTTCCCGCAGCAGCCCCGGTCAGGATGAAGCTCCCTTAGACGGTCTGATCACCGATTTCTTCCCCTCTTTTGGTTTGTCAGAACCATTCCCGTCTTACAAGTACCCAAGAAACCTTGTAGTGATACATTAATCGCGCCCCCGAATTCTCTCTCCCCACGGTTTTTAATACCAGCTAGGAAACCGATCACTCAGAAAGGGCACAACTTATTCATCTTTCGAGTGAGACCCCCAACCCCGTCGCGGAAGTAGTGATCCACCCCATCGGCCTCAACCCTAGTAGAGCCTCTTTTGAAGAGTTAGAGTCTCTTCTCCTTTGATAAGGCTCCGCGCCGCGCCTCCGAAAGCCTGCTGACCCATGGGGGGGCCTATATATGTTAATCCTTTTCCGAGCTGTTTCCCCCCATGGTAGCGGGCCCTTCGTAGCCCGGTTCTTCTTCGCGGACTGGGATCTCTACTATCCTAGAGACCCTCCTTTTCATGAAGACATTGCGCGTGAGGCCTTGCAGATTCTATTTTCGAGGCCATGCATTATTAGGGCGAACCCCATATCCCCCAGATTTCTTTTTTCCTGTTTCTGGATAGAGAACTGTCCATAGTTCTTACCTGGCCTAGCAGCCTCGCTGACCTTAACTCGTTTGCCTCCATTTGAGATTTAAGAGTGTAGGACCCCCCGTTCTTGCAATCTCCTTTCGCAGGCTTCCCCACCGCCCCCTTGTATGACTTCTGCCTCCTCCTCGGAGGGTGTCTCCCCCCCATAAGGTTTGGCCCCCGGTGACGGGACTCGCGCTCGTTAATGTCGTAATGCCTCCCCCTGTTGTGAGCCAGTTTGGGTTATGGTTCACTTGTGCAGTTTACGGAGAAGTGGCCTTTAGGCACAAGCATGGCCTTCCTGGTAAAGGATCGTCTCTCGTCGTTCTTCCAGAGCGCCTGCCCCTCTTAAATGAGGATCTTACTGGGACTTTTTCAGATTCCGTATCGAATGTTCTTGTTCTGTCCGCCTGAAGACTTGGCCGCCTCGTTCCGATTTCTTCTCGGCGCACGCTCCCAGAAAGTTTGACAGGCCCCAGCTTCTGATATTTGTCGTCCCATGACAGCCGAGGAGCCTGTCCTCCCCCCTCTTACTTAAATTCGGATGGGCTCGACAGGCGTACTACCCCCTTGTGCCTTTCGCCTCTTGCGGCACTTTTTTTTCTTCTGGCGAGGAGTATGACACCCTAGTTGGCTTCCCTGCTCGATGCTGCTTGTTTCATCCCTCGCTCGCTTCCGCCGCAATGGGCCTGTTCCGGCCGACTTTTCGTCGATATCGCCATGATGATTGCCTTGCGCGTGCTTCTTCTTACAAAGACCTCCACTCTCACCAACCCACGCCTCTCCCAGGGACCTGAGAGCGCCCTGGGACATTGTTTTCCTTGCCTGCGATGTTCCTTTGCTATTGCATTGAATTGCTTTTCCCCAAGCTCCAATACTTCCTTCCCCTCCTTTTCACTCTGAGTCCATTCCTGATTTCTCCAGAGCGCTTCGTCCCCCCCTCTTCGACTCCGGCACGTCTTTGCCTCCCTGTTCTCTTTACTCTCCTTGATTCCTTTTTCCTTCCGACTTCCGAGAATTCGCTCGTCCTCATGAGTCGAAGAAGATAACTCGATGTTTTTTTTTTTGTGGAAGAGCAAAGCCGCCTCTGTAAGATCGTCGGTGTCTGCTTTCCCTTTGCTTCAAAATTTCGCCTCCTCTGAAGAGGTTTCCTCCAGGAAAGTGTAGGGCGTTTTTTCAGAGCCATCGCGCAGGTTTAACGAGGTTTTATGACGATCATTCAATCTTCACCCGACGGCCTTTTCCATTCCCGCTCCAGTTAGGCGTTGTTCTATGAAACCAGTTTTTCTTGCGTGTGGAAACATTTGAGTCTTCTTCTCCTACCAGTCCTAGACCATACAGGTGAGATTTTATCTCCTGGTTCTGCTGTTCCCCCCCCCCCTACCCCCCTCTCTTCCATCAGGCTGACACCTTACTTGCAAGTTAAGTCTGTTTACGAGTAAGAAGGTGAGATAGGGCCGTCCGAAATCTAATTTTTGACCCTACCCTTTAGTTTCCCTTAGCTCAAGAACGTCTTTCTTCCTAAGTACTACTGTTTCTAAGCTCCCCCATCTTGTCCCCTCTGGGTGCGCGTTTTCCGCGCGTCCGTGTTGTTTTTCTTTTCTAAGCGTGAGACCCTCTGTCTTAGGAGCTTCCAACCCTCCTTTCGGTTCTCGACCGGCCTTCTAAGATGCGAACCTTGAGGCCGTCGTCTGAAGTTATGTTTTCTTTACCTGGGGATCGGTCCCTTTTGACCGAGAAGTCATTGACTCTGAAGGCCCCTGCCCTCACCTCCTCTGCACCTTTAGTCGAACTTCTTAGTCTGGCTCCTTTTCACCGATCCCTTTCTGCTGTACGAAGGCTTACTATGATGGAGACCTCCCTTGAAGGGGGCGTTTGGTTCTTCACGTCCGCGTCTGGTCTGTGGAAGAAGGATTGCTGCCGCCTCCGGTCGGCCCTCCCGTGGCCACGCGATCTCGTCCGTCGAGGTAAAACTCTAGGTCTATGTTAATTCCCCTTTCGAGTAGGAGTCCTCACGCTAGTCGTGTCCGGCGGAGAGATCTTAGCCGGAATCCCCCCGCGTTGGCGGGTTGAATCCTTGACCTGGACCCGGTCTTGAAGCTTCCTCTTTAGTCTGGGAGGTGTTTGGGTAGAAGTTTTTTTCCGAGGCTCGGTTTTGACGTGGGTGTCTTTCTAGATGGTTTCCGTTCACGCGCCCAATACTTCTGCAGGTGTTTTCTCCTCCCAAGCCCCGGGGAGATTTGATCGGAGGAAGGTTTCAAAGCCCCGTCTGAGCGGGAGGGGCTGTTGGGCGAGGTGAGAGGTAGTCCACTCAGAACGTTGGTCCCTTCGGACTTTTTTTTCCCCTCCCTTCTTTTTACAAGAGGAGGGCCTGGTCTGTCGGGAAAAGTGATTTCTCCCCCCAGTTTTGCCTTTTCTCATCTCGGACCGCATAGAGCGTCGCTGGCAAGGAAAGGGCACCTCCCCCCTTAGCCCTTAGCCGCTCTCATACTTTTTGTTGTGTTGCGTTCGATTCTGTGTCTCTGCGGCATCGTGGAAGTGCCTTCTTGGTTTTGACTTACTTCGGCGTATATTGGTTTTCCTCTTGGTCGGCGAGAGCGGTATTTGCGATCCGTGGCCCGACACTGCTCCAGGGGAACGCTCGGCCTGCTGCGGCCCTTGCTTCTTCCATTGACGTCTCTTTCTGCTGGCCCTGAGCCGCTCCGCAACCAGAAGATGACCAGCCCGCTCAGAAGGGGCTCCTCTCGCGACCCGCGCCTCGTGGGAGAAAGGCCCCCACCCCGGCGCCGAGCGACCTATTTTTAGGATCACTTCCCCTTTTCCTTTAACAGGAAACCCCTGGACAAAGAGACGCTAGAAAAATTTCCCACACTCCGTGACCTGATCCCCTTGATTCATTCTTAATATCTTGTCCCCCCTCCGCGTTTTTGGCCTTGCTCAGTCTCCGCCGGCCACTCGATTTAGTCGCGCAGACGCCTGTGGTGGTCCAGTAGGAGAGTTATCCTTCGAGCTCGCGACTGGCTGGCCCTTTAGCGGTAGCGGCCCGTCCCTCCCCCTTCCCCCGCGCTGGACGTTCCCTATTTGCGCTTCTTTTGCTCCCAGCGAGCGATGTGGAAGCGATCGCCGATGATCGGGTCATTCATCTAGTCGCGCGACTATTTTCCAACGTCGGCTTAGGCGTCTCCTCAGCTCCATGGCCCCCCCCCCCCTCTTTCGTAGCGCCATCTTGTCAATAACACCTACTTCTTTTGTGTCATCTCCCGCCGGTCAAAACGCTCCTCTTTGCCATAGGTAGTGACTTTTTTGTCGAGTCCTTTTCGTTTCCGGCACTTTTCGTTTTCCCTCCCCGATTCACGATTTGTACTTAGTCCCGAAACTCTTTTTCGTTGCGATGCTTTTTCTCGTTCTGCGCGATCGGGACCCGTTCGATCAAAGGCTAAGTCTGTCCGGCTTCACATTTTCAACCCCTTTTTTTTTTTTCTTGGTAGGATACCATAGGAGAGGATACTAGCCTTTCCGTACGGTAGCCGCACCAGACGAGGAGTCTGATCCTCGGTGTCATCACTTAGCGAGTGCCCCCCTGATTCGGATGAAACACGCCCTTTAACCTGCATTTATTTGCCTGATCTTTTCACCTCACTAGTATGTTCCCCACTCCCCCTTTTTTGTCAGGAGTCTCAGCCTCTTTGACCCGGTCTTTTTCTAGGTCCGTATCATCGGCTCTAAGTTTTCCCACTCTCCCCAACCCCTGGCGGGATAGGGCCCCTCCTCTCCCTCGTTAGACTATCTATTTGTCACCTTTCTTCAAGATGATGCCCCCGAAAGGAGTAAGCCGGTTGTCTGCTTTCCCAAACCTCCCACGCATTCCGATGATGCTTTCCTTTTTCGTCTGGATCCTCCTCATTTGATTCCCACGTGTCTCTCCGGAGAGCTCTCTGTCTCATGACCCCCGGCAAGCCTGCCGCCCAAGATCCCCTTTTATTTCTCAGTCTTCGATTTTCGGAAGAGCTGTCCGCGTTCCACTAATTAGTTTAATTTTTCCCCCTCAGTCCCGAGGGAAAGATTCCGTGGTGTGCGCTCGGCCGCCCCAAAGAAGTGATCTCCCCCCATTCCCCCTCCGTTCGAGGCCCCCCCCATGTAATTATCTACCCATGCTTTCCTTTTCCAGGTTCTTTTTTTCTTTGTGCGTCGCTATTTAGGGATTGTTCGAACCAAATTGAGACCATTTCTCTTTTCTTAAGGGACTTCCCCCCTGAAGAGTCTCCCCACGGAGATTTTTTTTTCTTTTTTGCTGGCCCCGAAGAAGGGAGCAGCGCTTACCCTCTCATGGTCCTTCTGTCCTTCCCGACCCCATGACTTTCTTTTCATCTAATAGAGGCACCCACAAAGTCCACCCTCTCGTTTCCCCTCCCATTCTGCGGCCCTGCAGGTTTTCGATCCGGTCTATTACCTTCCTCCTTCAGTTCTCCCTCCATGCTAGTGAAGCCCCCAGGTTTCCTAGCTGTCCCCCCGGGATAAGTTTTTTACTCCCGTGATTCTCTTGACAGCGACTTTTCAGAGGAGGCGGGGAAGTCAAATTTCCTTTGTCGAGGTGCTCTCCTCGAGAACGCACTTCCACGGTCCTTCCATCTTAGGGCTTCTATTCCCTCAGAGGACGATACTACCTCTCGTACCAACACGGGAAGGCATGCTTTTTTTAACTTCTTAGCAGATCCGCTTCCCCCTTTTACAATCAGTCCCGAGCTGCGGGCTGGGGCATGTGCCTTGACCCTCCCCCAACTACTCCTGAATAATTAAAGCCCACCATCTTCTTTTTCGTTCGCCCCCCCTTAGTGCTTCAGCAGCCCCCCCCTTCCGGTGACACCTCCTAAGGTGAGCCCCCGTCTATGGCCGCAAGATGGCTCAGTGGCTGTCGCCCAATCTCGTTCCCCGTCACCTTGGCAGAGAGCCCACCTTTCCCGTTCTTCTCGTTTCTTTAGCGCCCAAGATCCAGTAGGAGACACTCGCTCGCCATCCAGAGAAAAAAGGGATAGGCGTCTACCCCTTCTCTTTAAGATCCTAGTCGCGCTAACCCGAAGCTGACGATAGCACGCTTTCCCCGATCTGAGTAGTCTTTTCCACTATCAGATTAGCGCCCGGATAGAGAGCGCCATTTTTACCGAAGAGAAGACTCATTCATGAAGGGGCCCCCTTCTCCCTCTCTTTTCTCCCATTTGTTTGAGGCTCTATTGGGCCCCCCATGTAAGGAGAGGTAGATTTAGTCGTCCCGGGCGCTTTGAGAGATTCTTATTCAGCTAATCTGACGTCTCTCCTTTTGATTTCGCCTTTTGTCTCTCTTTTATCATCCCGAGTTGTGCGCGATTTTAGTCCTCCTCCTATTCTTTAGCTTGATATAGCTTGCATTTTCGACCGCGTTTCTCCTCGCTGTGTCGCTGCCCTGACCTTACCTTTTTGATGAGCTTTTCCTGTTCTTTTTTCGCGGTCTTTTTGTGGACCCCCCCCTCGACACAATAGGTTGCGTCCTCCGTCTCCTCTAGGCCCGTCCCCGGCTCGGTGGTCTGCTTTCTTTCTCCACGCCTTCCTCGGCCCCGTCCTTTTTCCTGCCAATTTCAGGAGGTGATGCATATTCCCCTTTCCGTAGTTAATGTTCCCCCCCGGCTTTTTGTGGCCCCAGAGCCCGGCGCGCTTTCTGTCCCCTGTGCCCCGCTGGATGGGACAGTTTTCCCTACCCCAGGGCATCTACATGCTCGTGGAGCGATTCCGCTTATCCAGGATATTTTTCTGATCACGAGCGCCGACGCCCTTGAGGACTCCTTTTCCCCCTTCCCCCCCGAAGTGGCCTCCTACAATCCTTCTGCCCGCTCGAGAAGTTCTCTTTCGTCTCGATAGGGGAGTTAGAAAGGTAAGCGATTTGGTGCGCAAGTTCCCATAAGTCCCATGTTCATTTTACCTCGACGTTGGGATACTTAGAAGACAGCGCCGTGAACGCGCCGGACCTAGTTTTTTCCCCCTTCTACCACTGGCGAGGGGGCCGTCGATTAGAAACCCGGGCAGTTGTTCCCCGCAGCAGCAGGGGTTCCCATTCCGTTTTTTTTGTGTGTTTTCCCCTCGGAGGCGTCAGCCCTCGTTGGGACTCGTCCTTCACCAGAGCTGGGTTCATTGCTTCTTCCCTCACGCTCTCGTGGCCGCCTCCAGGTGCCCTGCCCTCCGGTTGGGGTCCTTGGTCAGCTCTCGTCCCCCCCCCTTTTTCCTAGAGTGCAGGCTCGTGTCATTCTTGCCTTGTAACAATCCTTTTACACGCGACGCACACACACGCACCCCCCTCCGTCCGACCTGGACCTCTTTTTTCAGGACTTTTCCCCTTTGGCCCCCTGTCCGATGGCTTCTCTGCGAGTTTGTGCTTTGTCGGCCCTCCTTCTCTTTCCCCTGTCAATCTTTTCTGAACTTCTGCCAATTGGACATAATTCCTACTTTCCTTCTCCTCGTCGACCGCCGGAAAAGTGGTCCTTACCTTTATGCCCTAGCTGTCGGACTCGATGTTCCATTTGAAGAAACACTAGACTTATCTTGCCTGCCGCCCTGCTCTGGGCCAATGAGCAGCTCCTCTCTTATTGAAGTTTAAGCAGGCCGACTCCCTCCCCCCCTTTGCCTTCGGGAGGCTTAAAGGTCCCCTCGGTTGTCGGTTCCCCGATTTACCTTTCTTTACCTCTGCCGGGATAGTCTCGATGTAGTGGAGCTGTCTAGCCCCTCGCGTCAGGTTAGTTGATTTGCTGACGACCCTCTTCTAAGCGGAACTGCTCGACTTCCCGTCTTCCGAGCTTGCTACTCAAGACAACCCCCCCTTCTGGACCGTTTGGAAAACCCTTGAGAGTGAGAGATCAGGCCATACCATTCCAGCGCACTCCTGGTCCTCTGTTTTTGCTCCCGCTGAAGTTATCCCCTTTCCCGCGTAAGAGGATCTGCCTTGTGGTTCTCGGAAGGTTGCGATAGAAGAATAGACTGTTCGACCCCTCCACGTTTGCTTTTATTTACTCTCTTCTACTTCTCCTGTCCGCCGCTCGATTCCCTCGCGCGCGCGTCCCGATGCGCGGGTGCCGCTGCCTCGAGGTTCGGCTGGTGAAATTACTCGAGACGTCGCTATGTCCTCGTGGCTTTTTATAGGAATTGCCTTTCGTTACAAGATGCGCACATGGCTAGAGCGGTTGCGATTGAGTAGGACCCCTTTCTCGATGATTTTTTGATTTGGGTGATGTAGACATGACTGCGGTACTTCTCCCTGCTTGACCATAGCACCGTCGTTCTCGTCCCCTCGTAGTCGAGCTCTAGCTGAATTCCTCGAGGAGCGTTCGGCTGCTGATTGCAGAGGTTTGTGCTTTTGTAACCTTGGGAAGCCCCTTCTTACTTTTCCGTCCGGAGAGGAGCTTTCCAGCGATCCTCTCTTCGTTCTGGCCATACCTTCCGCTTTTGTACGCGATACACCGGCAGTTGTCCTAAAAGTTTAGCCTTCCTTCTTATGGCGTCTCCAGGTTCCCTCCGACTTCTGGTCGCAACAAGCTCTAGGTTCACATGGAGGGTGAGCTTTTTTGGGATAGTAGAGGGTCGTGGCTTGGGCGCGTGCTCGGTTCGTGACGGTGGTTCTTTGTCTTTTGGCCGTCCCCTTCCCCGTCAGGTCATCCCCTCCTTTTTTCTCGTTTTTTGCCGCAGCAGGCGAGGATGAGTCTGTTTCTCCTTTTGAGTTTTTGTGGCGTTCGGGGGAGAGGTTTAGCGTGCGCCTATAAACGTCTCTTACCTTCCGTGCCTCTGAAGCGCTGCGGGCCCGGCGGGACGGTCTTTCGTTGTGCGCTGTGACCACGGCGCGGCCAAAAGCATGCTTTCTTTCGTCGAGTTCAGCATCCGATCCCACGATTCCAGT
>Ga0179593_1220509_pt1 | contig 16350 bp, 18 predicted proteins | sample CZODoug2_1_08_16_FD_185931 | JGI IMG/M metagenome (GOLD analysis project Ga0179593, IMG submission 185931) | Vadose zone soil fungal communities from Angelo Coast Range Reserve, California, USA - CZODoug2_1_08_16fungal (PacBio error correction) | ecosystem: Environmental > Terrestrial > Soil >... | reverse complement strand
GGACGGTCCCTTGTCGGTACCCCTTTTTTCTGGCCCAATCTTGTCTGGCTCGGCCAAGCCGCCGTGATTAGTTGTTTTTGCATTTTTTTTTCCTTTGGCTTTTGACGGCGCGTTCCTTTTTCTCCGCCCATTGCTCCCCTTGCTGCCCCAGTTCTGGGCCCGTTTGTTTTCTAGGTCCCCTCTTACTCAACTGTTTGCGCCACAGTCCGGGGGACTATTAAATCATGGTGCGCAACCCGGACTGGTCCTGGCGACCGGCCTTTTGTTTCCCCCTCCCGGTCCTTAAAGTCTCTGGTCACCTTTTCACGCCCTCCCTTTCCTCTGCTTTTTTTTGGGCTTCACCCTGTCCGCACCGGCCACCTTCGTTTCAGCCCACCCTCCTCCACCAAGCGTCAAGTTCGGCCTTTTTGGACCCCCTTTTCCCCCTTACCCTGTCTCACGACTTTTCCCTCTCCTCCTGTTCGTCCAACCCCTTCTCTTTGTATTTCGGTCCACCGTCAGTTCACGGTCGTTCCGTTGTTTAGGGCTAGGCCCTGGGTGTGGACCACAGTGTTCTATGAAGTATTTTCTGACAGGTCTCCATTGATCACGGGCGACGGCGCGATTTTCTTCCCCTTGAACCGCACGCCGTTCGCGTTGTGCCCCTTCCCTACCGGCCCGTCGCCTTGCAGTGTTTTTTTTGGAACTGTGGGTACATTTTTTTTCTGAAGTTACCACATTTTTCAAATTGTTCTTCCCCCCGGGGTGCACCCCCCCCCTGAGGGTACTTCTTTGGTTACTCCAAGAGTGCCCGTAAACCTTGAATTTTCATGTTTCCCCCGCTTTCCTCCTTTGTCTTTTTCTAAAACCGGGTTCCACCAGTTTATGTGTTGGATTTCCTTGTTTGAATCGTTTTCCTCGGCCGGGTTCCTCGTTCTTGGTGACAAAGCCTCCCTCCAGTTTGGGACTCCGGCCGCCGGGTGGTAGGGAACTACATGCTTTCCGCGTGTAATCCAGGTCTTCCTTTTGCCCTGCCACTTGCCCTCAGATCCCCCCTCCCCTTTCCAATCTCCTTTGACGAGGCGCTTTTTTGCAGGGCCCGCGCAAGGTCGTGTGGCGTGGCTTCTTTTTCGATGAAGGGCCAAAACTGTCCATTTCCCTTCCCTCTGTCGGAGTTAATCCATTTCTCCCGGTCGGGCGTTTCCTCCTGAATTTTTTGACCCCCATTTCCTGCAGTATGGATTGCCAAATTTTACGCGTATCCGGCCGTTTCAGCTCCGACCCCTTTGATTCCTTCATCGTTCCCTTCAAAATCTGCGGTCTCGTGGTGCTTCCAAAAGTGCACAAGGGTTTTCGCCTTTACCCCGTCACCACTTGTCTTTGCCTTCGTTTAGGCAACCCTTTGGCCCAGGGGGCTTTGCCCCCAGGTGTGGTTTTTTACATTCCGTCACCATGGATGATGGCGACGCCTCCCTTTCCTGGCTCTTCCCCCTCCTTGGGTGAATCGGGTTCCACGTTTCCGCAATCCCCCTCATTTCCTCTCCCACTGTTTCCTCGGGTTCTCAGTCCTTTTTTTGAAAGGGTGTAACCCCCGTTGAAGAAGTTAGGTTTCCCCCTGACCTTTTTTCTTCCACCCTTTTCCAAACTCCCTCCCCTCCACCTTTAACAACTTGTTTCCAAGTGTCTGAGTTTTCCTGGGCGGGTCCAGCCAAAACTCTCCCGAGCTCCGGTTTCACGTGACCCACTTGCATCTTGGGTTCCTGCCCCCCATAACTGATTTTTTTTGAAAAACGTGTTTTTCTAGAAGGTTTCGTCTTCCCCTCCCTTTCACTGTTCACATTGCCAGCTCTGACATTGTTTTCTTTGCACAAATTGCCTTTTCAGGACTGAGGGCAGACCTTTACGAGTCTTTTCCTTTGACGTTTGTTCACGTGGGTTCTTCTTCACCATCGTGGCGCACAAAGTGAGCCTTTGGCGGCTCGACAGACCCCACGCTAGCCTCCTCTTTTCCCTCAAAATGGTCTCAGCGCGGTTTTCTTCCCTCAAATTCCTTTGAGCGGGCAGGGGGTCTTGTGCGACAATTGCTTTTTTCTCTTCCGGTGTTTAGCAACCTTTCTCTTGTCCCTCCTCTTGCTTCCCCACCTTCCCTTTTAATCTGTCATTGTTCTCTTCCACGTCCAAGCGAGAACAAGTCGCCGTGCGTTTGAAGAAGCATTTTTTTCTCGCCGTGTCAGAGGGCCCGGGCGGTTCCCGTTTCCTCCCTCCCCAATTTTTGTTCTTCCGTTTTTCCAAGTTTTTCCTTCTTGTCGCGTCCCGTGCCGGTGCCTTTCATTCCTTTGCAGTTTTACGACGCGCATTGTTCGGTCTCCCTTTGGACGTGTTCCAATCTTACTTTTTCCCTCTGGTCCCCCTTCATCCCCTGGCCGGCCCTTCCGTTTGAACGGGACCAGTTCCGTTGATTTTTTTGAAGTTTTCTTGACCTCCGTCTTTGTCTGTCCCTCTTCGCGTAGTTTTTTGCAGTCTAATCCTCTGTGGCGCGCCAAGTTTTTTCCGTGCAGTTGGTTTTTCTCGTTTATTCGGTGGCTTGATTTTTATGTCCGTCTGTTTTGCGTTCGTTGGCTTGGAGTTTTCTCTTGTCAAAATTTCCTTCTCAGTTTCAGGCCAGTTACCCTTTTCTGGACGGGGGGAAGTCGCCGTGTCGTCCCCCTTTTTTGTAACTTGAAACTCTTCTCTTTTTTCCCCTTTCCTTTTTTGGTTTTTTTGTGAGAAGCGCTCCCCTGTCACGGTGCTCCGTCGCCTCCCCCGTACCCCCTGTATGGACCCAGTAGTTTTTAACCCCCAATGCTGCGATGGTCTTCGGTGCATCCCCCCACTTCCTCCCCCCCTCAAGAACGCTGATTTTCTTCCAGCGGCCAATCCCCATTTAATTCGAGGGTCAGCCCTCTATTTCACTGGTCTCCACTTGCTCTTTCCTGTCATTCGTTCGCATTTTTTTAGCCTCGCTGCAGCCATCACCTCGTCACTTCACTTCTTCCCTAGCTGGAATTGACTTTTTTTCCGTGCGCACTTATTTCTTTCGTAGTTTTGTCAACAACTTTGATGACTTCTTTTCTTTTTTTACCTCTTTGATTTCCTGAGGAACCGCATGTTTTCCAGGACTCTTTCTGCTGTTTTTCTTCTGAGTATGTCTTCCTGAACCTTTCTCTCCAATGCCAATTTTTCTGTTTTGCCCCCTCCCCTTGTTTTCATTCGGGTAGGGGTGAGTTCCGTGCCGACCGCCCGGCCCCTTTAGTTATTACACTGGCTCTTCTTCACTTTTCCTTTTTCCAGAACCGTGCGCTTGTTTAGGGTGGAATTCAACGAATTTTTCCGCCTTTACCGGTTCTGGTTCCTCCGTATCGTTGGACATTGAAGACGGGTTCTCAGGTTGTGCCCCAAGTGGAAGAGAAACTTCCGTTGAGGTTGACCTTCACCCAGTGCCCCCGTGAAGGAATGTTTGGGTGGCATGAAAAGCAGAAGTAGGTGGCCGGGTTGTTTGACAGTAGGGCAGGTCATTTGGTTTTTTTTCCTATTCTGATGACGGGGGCTCGGTTAGTTGACGGTCCCAGGGTAGCATCCCCCACTTCTTTACATCTTTTTGGCAGCTTTGCTAGTTGCCCATCGGCTTTGCTTTTTTGGTGACCCCCCCTTTGCGGTTACGATGGCGTGACCTTTCACTGTTCCTCCCGTTCAACTGGACAGTCCGAAGTTCCCTTCCCTTGTCGCCCCCACGTGGTGTTTTTGTGGAGATGTAGTTTCCGGTTGCGGACCCCCACTCTCCCCATGTGTGGATGTGTTCACGGTCGGTTTGCTTTTACTTTTATCGTGGGAATTTTCTTTTTTTTGACCGGAACACTTGACTCCCGTCATTTTGTTTTACCTTTTTTGACGTTTTTAAAAGGTGCGGTCCTGTTCTTTCCCTCGGCTTGTGGTTTTTTTTCATTCCTTTTGCTGTGGGGCGGTTTTTTTCCAGTTCTTCCCGGAAACCCTCGCACTCTTTCCACCATCCCTTTCTCTAGGCCCCATTTCTTAAATTCAGTCCTTTGGACCGCGATTTCCAGCGCTGATCCCTTCGTTTCAAGCGGCTTTCCCTCCTTCCGTGTTTTTGTCAGTTGGAGGAAGGATGTTTTGGGGGCATGTGTCCCTGGCTTTTACGCCTTAAGATACAAGTTTGCTTGGTTTGGGTTTTCCGCCCTTAGTTCTTTCTCCCTCACGAGCGTTTTTGCTGGCACAGTTGAACGCTGGGCCAGAATCTATTTTTGCTTCGCGGCAAGTCTTTGACCCCCCCGGCCTGTCTCTTCAGAATGCATCTGGGAGTTTAAGGATGCTCTGGGCCTCCTTACCTCTTGGTTCTTTTTTTTTTGGGCCTTTTTGTGCTCTCCGTGCAGATTGTAATTTTTTTTTTTTTTGTTTTTAGTTTTTGGAAAGGACCTCTTCCGTTGTCCCCTCCTGTCCTTGTTTCTCCTTCATTAGCGCCGGTCCGTTCTTGATGGGATTCGTGCCGCGGCTGGGCTGTTTTTGGCCTGAATGTGGATTGGGCGTCCCTCCCCGTTAGGCCAAAGTGTCCTACGCAGCTGTTTTCTTTTTGTTTCCCGAAAAGAGTTGGATCTGCGGTTGGCTTGCTGAAGTTTTCGAAATTTCCCGCTCACTCCACACGGAACAGCTTGTCAGCCTCTCCTTGAAGGTGAGTTTCAACCTTCTTGGAGTTTTGGGACAGTCTTCTTCCCCACCAATTCTGGGTACTTTCAAGTTTTCTGGGCACCTTGACCTGGGCGCTTCCCACGTCCCTTTTATTTCCTCTGCATCCCCCAACTGCCACCTTTTTTAAGGCCGAGGTGTTTTCCTATCCCATCTTAAGGGGACTTGAGGAATCCACCTTTTATTCCGTTCTTCCGGAGTTGTGTCCCTTCCTTAGCCGGTTTTACGTCGCCTTTACCGCCTGGCGCAGGTTAGACTCAGTTGCCCCTCTCCATTTGTCCCCTCCCCAGGATGGCAAGATGAATGTGGTGAGTGGACGCGGGGCGTAGTTTTCTGTTGGACAGGTCTTTTTTGCCCAGAGAGTTCTGCTTGAGGTTCGTGAGTGACACAGTCGCGTTTTGAGCCTGACGGACCAGGGGGTCACCCCCTTTTCTTGTGCTTTTTTTACCGTGGCGGGCGTGCACAGTTTTGTTCTTTTTTTGTTTTTTTTTTACCGTTCTGTTCTCCCTATGTTGGCTTTTCAGGTTCGAGTTTGTGTTGTGAAGGAAGGAGGTCATCCCGGCAGGGTCGGGTTTTTCCCAGGCGTTGCGCTTTTGAATTGAAGGTTTGGTGCCCTTCCTTGGTTGGAGCCCAACGGTTTAGTCTGATCGTCTTATTCTTCTTTTGGACCATACTTGGTCGGGTTTTCCTATGGTTTGCGTGACTTCCTGCGCCGAGATGTTCCCTCAAGTTCCTTCTTAGGAGGCTGTTTTTTTTGTTGTTGCTTCCTTCCTGCTTTTCTCTCGATAGTGATTCTTGTTTTCACTGCACTCTTGGCCCCCCTTTCTCTTTCTCCGTTGTTTTTTGTGTTTTGAGTATCTGGGCCCGGGCTTGTTCTTCCACTTTTGAAGATGTCGGCAACTGACGCTTAGGGGCCTCACAGCCGCCGTTACTTTCTGGCGGCCCTGATTGCGCGCCCCAGTTAGTTTTTTCAGGCGTTGACGCCAGTTTTTTCAATCTCCAATTTGATGGCCGAACGCAATAGACTTCTATCAGCGGTGCGCACAGGTGCCGGCCGTGTTTGAGTTGGCAAACCTTCGTTCCTGCTCCCCCGTCTTCCGCGACCTTGCCTGTTGGTTTTGACCCTACGGTTTTTTCCTACATCCGTTTTTTTGCCTCTCTTTCGCTGTCCCGGGCGGCAGCAGCACGGTTTACTAGTTTTTTCTCAGTGCCCACCACAGCGGAAAGAGGTTAAGTTTGGTGTTTCCACTTGTTCCGGCTTCAGAGACGTTCATGCGCACAGCCCGTTCCTTTAGAAACTTAGAGTGGGGCCTTATTTTTGTCCTTTTTGGGTTGTCTTGCCCGTCTTGTACACAGGTAAAGGCGGAGTTTGGTACGGGTTACAGTTGGCGCTTTGCCGTATTCTCACCTTCCGGCCCGGCGGTCCCCCCCCACGCCTGCCCCCCGCCTTTTCTGTGCCGGGCCACGGCCCTGCGTGAGGACTTTTCAGCTTCCTGGTCCTCCATTGTTTCGCTGAACGTATCCCGGCGGCCCCAAAGGTTGCAGTGTTTCTCCCCCTCCGTGCCCTTCCCCCCCTGGCCGGTTTCCCGAGCAAGTTTGGCACGGTCGTCGTTTTTTTACTTCCCTCCCAGTGTCCGCCGCGGCCTTGAATGTACGTTCTTTTGGCAGCCTGCTGGCGTTCTTGTTTTCAGTTGTGATCGTTTTTTTCGCTTGGGGGTCCTCCTGGTTTTTTTGACCCAAATAAACGCCTCCGGACCTTAGTTTTGCTCTTTTTTATGGTTTGTTCCTGCATCTGCGGCATTTCGTTCCTCCAGGCCGGCCAGACCTTTTTAACAGCCTCCCAATCGTCCCGGCACGGTTCCTCCCAGGGCATCCTGTTGGACCCGCGGTCTAATTTTTGGGCGCGGCCCCGTTTTCCTTTCCTTTGGAATTGCGATTCCTCCCCCCACCTGGCCAACGGCACCTACTGGCTTGAGTTTTTAGTCCCCCCGTTTAGACCCGGTTTCGGGTCTGCGATACTAGGTCACAGTGCCTTCTTCAGGCGCAATTTTGAGACGCCGTCTTCTTTGTCACTCGCTCTGGGCATGATTTTTTCCACTTCACGTGCTTTGAGGGCGCAGCCCGCTCGTTTACTCCCTCCTGTCCACTTTTGTCGCGTTGGAAGGGCTTTTTCTGGCCCCCCCAGTTTCCGGGGCTCCAACCTTGGTGGTCGTCATTCTCCGTCCCCCGTAAAGCTGGGATGGCCCGCCTGCCCAATTTTTTTTAAGCGCGATCCGTTTTTTTTTAAGTCAGCCGGTTCCACCTTGCTGACCCGCACCTTACGCCCTCTTCGACTCCTTTTCACAAAGCTTTTGCGTCCGGGAAGGGGGAGTACCCAGGGTCCTCCCGCCTTTCCCCGCCTGTCCAGGTTTTGCGGACGGACACAACCGCCGTTTTTCTCTTCAACCGGTCAAATGTATGAGAGGTTTTACGGGGGCGGTCCCCAGTTTTGATTTTCCAACTCTATTTAATTCCCTTTCCCACCAAGAATTGCTCTTTTGTTCTCCACCTTTCCCGCTTCTCGCCACAGTTTTTCGCAGCCGTGCTCTTCTCGGCTCCATTTGCATTCTTTAAACTTTGTCCTTTTTGAACTTGCCGCCAAAAATGTCGGTAGCGGTCAGTGTTTGCATTTCTTACATGTTTCCTTTTGGACTCAAGTGGTTTTTATTTCCCTAACCTCTGGCTTCAACGTCGAGCTGGTCCGGTTCCAGTGCACAGGACGACTTCCGTTTAGTCAACCCCTTGGGGCAGCGGTGGTCGTCCATTTTTTTGAGATCCTGGCCCGTTTTGGGCCTGGTCGCAAAAGTATTTCAAGCGTCCTTTTTCACCTGCTTCTTTCCGCCTCGTTCTCTTTCTTTGGTACAAGTCTTTAGAATTCCACATGCCCTTGGTCAAAGTAGTTCCGTTGTTTGTCAGCCGCTTACTCACGTTGAGTCGGCGTCCTGGCTTTTTGACCAGCTTTTCCACCACCCCCCCGTTTTTTCCCCCACCCAACAGGCGTCCTTATTTTTCGCGCTCTTTTGGCGCCTTCCGTTTTGTGCATTCCTTTTTTTTGCGCAGTTGAGGCAGACTTTTTGCACTGGTGTTGACCTCTCGCTCCCCCTGTCGGCACCGTCAGCCCTGCGTTTTGCCGCCCCCTAAGTTTTTTTCAAGTACCAGCCAATGTTTGTGCCGCCGTGAGCTGTGAACGTGCTTGAGTTATCGGTGCCAGCGGCGCCGTCCTGACTGTCTTAAGACGATGACCTTGCTTCCTTTTTTTAGCTTTCTATTCTTTTTTGGGCGCTTGAGGGCCGAGTTGCGTTCGGTGTGGCTTTTTATGCAACTGGTCCAAGCCTCCCCGCCGTTCTTTTTTGTTTGGTCGGGGGGACACCTTTTGAACTGATCTTTTCTTTTCCTTTTTCTCCTCCTTTTTTTTTGTTTTGCTGCTTCCTTCAAGTTCCCTTTTTTTTTGTTTGCTACCTCGACTCCCCTTCGGAACCTTTTTTTCTTTGTAGCAGGTTGCATAACCCGCAGCCAACTCCCAAGCCCCCCCGTTGGTTCCTCGTCCCACTTTTCCACGGACTTTCTCTGCTGAACCTTCTGCGGCAAAACCGTTGTTGTATAGATGCGACGGCTCCCGCTGCCCTCCCTTCCCCTCTTCCCAACGATCGGCGGCCACGAGGACTGGGGCCTGGTCGTTGCGCACGGAGTTTTTTCGTTATTACCAAGGTGCCTTTCCTGGGTCTGCGTTGTGAGATGTGTTCACCCCAGGCACTCCTTTCCCTCTCTTGGGCTGCTTCTGCGAGGCGTGGTGGCTTTTCCTTCCCTCTCGACGTTCCCCTTTATTTTGTGGACGAGCCCGGGTCGGCTTTTGCGACGGCCTTGAAGTCTTGATTCCCCCCCCCCCAACTGCTGCTCTACCGTCCGGTTTGGGCAGACTTGTCCCTGTCCCCCCCCTTGGAAATTTTTTGAAAAAACGATTTCATGACATTTTTTCTTTGGATGTCCCGATAGCCAGGTTTTTTGTTTGGCTGCCGTCTTTGCCGTCTTCCCCCTTTTTTCGGCCCCCCGCTTGATTTTCACTGGTTTGTCTGAGCCGCCCCTCTGCTGAAGGTTTTTGACCCTCGTGCCTGCGTATGAGTTTGATTTCTCAGTCCTATAAGTAATTGTGTGGTGGCAGGGTCGAGAGTTGTTTACAGTTTTGAGTGATTTTTGGGACCGGATCAAAAAGAGTATAGCAACCACGTCGTCCATGTTGCAGGAGTCCCTTTCTTCCTTCGGGTTTTTTGGTTGAACCCCAAGTTGTGCGTGGTACGACTTTGCTTTTTACCCCCCCCCCTGTTTTTGCAACTGAACCAAGCGTTCCACTTGGCTGGCAGACGCGCATGATTTGGCCCTAAACCCCGGGGTTGTCGAGCGGAGTCAAGGTGGCGGACCCCCCCCAGTTTCTTTTGTTTTGTTTCCCGGGAGTCCCTGTAAATTACCTGTTTAGATGTACATGCCCCCCCCTTACCACCCCTTGAACGTTTCGAAGGACGTGTTTGTTTTTTTCCGGTTTTTTTTTTTGAAGGTGGTTCTTCTGTCTTTTTTGCCTGATTGGGGTGCAGGTCTTGCGGATTTTTGTCCCATTGTGGGCCTCCTGCCCCTGTTTTTCGGTCCTCCCCCCCTGCTGGAAAAGGGGCTTGGCGCGTGGTGTTCCTCCGGTCTTTGCGTGTCTTTTTCCCTGAGTTTGTTTGCACCCCCGCGCTACCCCCAGGCGGTAGCCCTTTGCTTCAACTGCGGTTCAGTTTCGCATATTGGCGCTGTTGTGGACGGAGCAAAGGGCGACCTTTTGCAAGGTTGCCCAAGGCCCCTTTTCCCCCATTTTACGCCCGCCCTACCCGTTTTGTTTCGTGGATTGGGACAGTCGCCTCGGTGGCTCCGATTTTCCCCCAGAAGGTTTTTTTGTCAGGGCACGTACTTTTTGGCGATGGTGTCGCTTAGGCCATGTCTTCCCTTTAAGCCGTCTTTTCTGGAATTGCAGGGCTTGGTTTTTTCTGAGATTTCTTCCCACCACCTCCCGCACAGGCAAGGACGTGTTGCTTTTAATCTTCCCCCCTGCGTCTGTTTTCGAGTGGAAGGGGTGAAGTCTAAAAACTGGCCGTTCCAGCAAGAAAGGTGGTGCGAGGACTGTCGCCCCTAGTTCATTATCTGTAGGCGTAATTGCCAGGCCTCCTCTTTCTGGCTCATTGTTTTTTATGTTTGGGCTTGCGTCAGCCTGTTTTTAGGCACCCCGAGTGGGATCTCATTTTTGTTTTTCCCCGGCCCCTGCTGTAGGAGCGCTGGTTTGCTGGACCGTTTTCCCGACCCTGCGGACCCCTGAATGCCAAGTTTCACCTGCCCCTGACTCCACTGCGGTGGTGAGGTGAAACCCTTCAGCGGGCCCGCGGCGGCCCCCCAATCTGGACGTTGCCTTTGGATCCCTACCCGACGTGCCCGGCTTTTTTTCCAAGGACCAACACGCCTATCACCGGTGGGCGACTGCACTAAAACTGCACCTTTGTCTTTGGTTTGCCAATAGATATTATGTCCGTCCTCGCTCCCCGGAACCCATGACTCTTACCCCTATTTTTGCATGCCCAGTGGCCAGAGTCTCTTGCCGTATTTTTGAGTGAGGAAGAGTTTTTGTCAGAAATGTTATGTCTTAGAAAAAGTTCGCCTTTAATTTTTTGCGACGCTTTCTCTGACGAAATCTAGAGTCTCCTCTTTTCGGGCCCTTACTTTCCAAGCAGTCTTTGTTTGAACCTTTTCACGACACAGCTTTTGCCCTTTCCTGACCCCCCAGTTGTCCTACGCGGGTTCCCGCCGGGAACTGTTTGTACCCCAGATTTTTTTTTTTTAAACGCGATCTGTCGGAACGTTATTTGGTTTCCATTTTTTGGCGCTGTACCCGCGTGGAGCCGGTCCCTGCGGTGTCCCCCCACTTTTTTTTTCAGGATGTTGGACCTACTGGTTTGGCCTTGCCAAGTCAGGGTGTTGCCGGTTGGCTTTGTCGATTCTCTCCGCTGATTGTTGCTTTTACCAGTGGAGGATTTGGTTTAAGCATTTCTTGTCGGCCCCGGCAGGCTGCTTTTTGTTTTGATCTCCGTTGCGTTCCGTCGGAGTCCCGCTGGGTTCCGGCCCCTGGTGGTCGTCCCCCTCCTGCTTCGAGATCGTTCTATTGTTTTTCGGTTTTCAAAGTCATCCCGTTTTGCCTGTTGTCGCTTGTTTTAGACTTAAGCTTTCAGGCTTTTCTTTGAACGTTGCGGCCCGGGCTGAATAAGGCGGCTTGGGAGGAGGCAGTCACGTTTCGTCCTTTCAGCTTCAGCGGCGTCGTTGTTCTCACTGTGTGCCCTCTCTCCGTCTTTCATCTTCCCTCCTTTTTTTAGTTACTTTTTTTTTTTTCATGTGCCTTGCAGGCGGTAACTCCTTTCGCTGACGCAGGCCCTTCCGTTCGTGCGGCAGGACGCCCAAAAGACCGAAGGCCCTTTTCGTCCCTTCTGGTGCCCGTTTTTCCCCTATTTTTTTTTTTTTTCGGAGCCTTCTTCTCGCAACGCGCCCCCTTCGGTACCCTCGATGGTCCCCGACCTCTCGAACGATCTCTAATCTTTGTTGCGCCACAACGGCCGGCCTGCTCGGGCCAATTTCCTCTTTCAGAACCCCGGTCTACCTCTTCTTTGTGATTTTTACGGTTCCCCGATCCCTCTCACCCTTGCACTTCATCAAGTGTTCTCTTTTTCAGCAGCACCAGGTTCTTGGCAGAAGTTTCCACAGGCCGTTGAGTTCGTGTGGACCTGTTGTACGGCTTCCCGTGACGTTGGAAGGCGCCTTTGCTTTGTTCGCAGCACATGTTTCTGTCCATCGCGTTCCCCCACTGCCCCAGCGCGAAGCTCTTAACCGGTAATCGCGGGAGTTGGTCGTGGGACAGTTTGCTGCCGTAGTCGCCCACCCATTTTTTTCCCGTGCGTTTCTTCCCCGTCCCGTATTTGTTTCCTGAACCTCTTTCTTAAGGCCAGTTTTGCCGTTCGTTTGGCCCTGGGATTCACTTCCCCCCCCCGTTTCGCTGGACGCGGACGACCATCGTTTGTCACCAAGTTTCCTTGTCTGCCTTTTCATCTTTTACGCGCTGGGGGGTTTCCCTTTTTTTCCAGGCACGCCCAGATTGTCAGCCGTTTTGGACTCCTTGCTTTGGCCCGTCACCCTTGCAGGGAGGGCGGCGCAGTGGGTGGATCCGTTTCTGGCTTGTCCGCGTTCCTGTTTTCAAAAAACGTCCTCCCGCCCCCTGCGCTGGCCGTTTGCTGGCCAGCAAGCGGTCCCCTTTTTTTTTGGCCAGAAACTGGAGTCTCCCTCCATGTCCCAGAAGCGCTTCCCCCGGTTGCAAGCTCATTTGGCCTTCGCCTGGCCGCGCCACCAGGCCTTGGGTTTGTTCGTCCCAGTTGGCAGCCCTTGCAAGGCCCAGTACTGGAGGCTTCCCCACCCTTTCTACCGGTCGGGCGTGCAGTCTTTTTCTTCCCAAAGCATTCGCTGCTATTTTTTTGGAGACAGCAGGGGTCCTGTCTTAACATTTCTTCTGGTTTTAGGTGTGGCCTGAGCCCGTCGGTTTTTCCTTTTTTTGGGCGGTCTCACAGGCCGCCTTATCCCTTTTTTTTTCAACTTTTGTCCTTCTCAGGTAGCAATGGACAGGGGCCTGTCCCCCCCCGGGCCGTTCTTTCCTCCCACGGGCCGCGGCTCCGACTTGAAAGTTTTGCGGCTCCTGTTCCTGTTCATTCGCCGTTGGTCAACGCTGACAGCCCCCTTTCCCAGCCCCGCCGCAAATTTTTTCCGGTGTTCTACGTCCGGGAAGTTGCGTACACCTTGGTCCGCCCCTCCGGTGTCCCCCAGAAAGGGGTTAACCTCTGCCTCCCTTCCGCTTTTTCCTCAACACATGGCACACTCGCGTTTTCTGGTCGCTTCCGTATACCCCGATCAGGTACCCCCGGGGGATGCTTCTTGTGTTTACTACATCCGTCTCTCTTTTTGCAACCCTTGTTTCGTCAGAATGTGCTTTCCCTTCTGCTCCAGTTTGCCACGTCTTCCGTTTCCAAGTTCCCGCCTCGTCCCTCCCCCTTTTCCGCAGTTTGGGGTTTTGCAGCCGTATCCCCTCTTTCCCGGGACGACTGTCCCATTTGACTCCGTTGCCTTCACTTCGGGCGTTTCCGGGCTCGCCCCCTCCACACACGGCCTTTTCCGGCGTCAGTTTAACTGTCCTGGCGCGGGCTTCTTCATGTTCCCCACCGTTTTCTTTTTTTTTTTTGTTTATTTTTTTTGGTCGAATGAAGTTTCTTTTAGCGTCCTGCTTCGGCGGTCGTACGCCTCGGGCGGCCCGCCCGGTCACCTTGCGTGTTTTCTGTTAGCCTTCCAACTTTCCATTACTCACCTCTTACTTTGGTTGAACTGTGGCAGGAGCATTGTCTCCTCAGCTGGCCTTGGCGTCGGCCGTCCTCACACGTCAGTCCAAAGTTCGTACTTTCTTTTTTATAGATTTGGCGTTGCACTAGTCAGAGACGTTTTTCCTCCTTTGATTTTTCTTTCTCTTTGTGTCCTTGGGCCAGGCTTCCTCGCTTCCCTTCAAAATAGCCCTGGCCGCCTGCACTTTTTTTTTTGTTTCGCGGAAAAGTCCTTCAGCTGTGCCTTCGATCGTCTCCGACAGTTTCTTTATGTGAGCAGTTCTGGGTTTTTTGGTCGATCGCAGGGTCGATCATCTTAATGGCTTTACGTTTCCTTTGCCCGGTCGCATAATCGAGTGTGGCTTCGTTTATTGACCTCAGTTCTTGTGTAGTTGGCCGCGTTGGTAGCACATGAGCCCAGGCAGCATCAGTTTTTTGTTGGTTATTTTCTTGCCCGGTCTCCCAGTGAAATGTCCTCTCTTTAATACGTGTTGTTTTTTGCGAGATCCTTCCAAGGTTCCGTTTGGTGCTGTCCCTCGCCTTCCATCCATTTTCAAACTGCTTTAGTGTTTTTGCTGTCGCATTTTTTGAATTACCCTCCTGCACACCCCTTCCCTCCGGGCCTGCTCAGCTGCCTCCCACGGAAACTTTCTCGAGGTAGACGCGCTGGCACTTTTCCACTTTCGTCTTTTTTTCCCTCGTTTTTCCGGCGGGAGCGACCTCTGAAAGCCCCATACACTGCGTCACGCTTTGGTCGGACAACCTCTTTTTTTCAGGACTCGGTCGTTTTCCCCGTGAGTGTCGTTGCTTGACGGGTGGCCGCGCGCCTTCTCCTTGGCCCCAAGGCAAATCGTGCTATTTCTGGCGCGTCTTCTGCTGAGGTTTTTTCCCTTACAACTTGCTTCTGACCACTACCTTACCTCCTTTTTTGACCTGAGCCGGGCTGGGTGGCGGTTGGCGCGACGCCCGGTTTCTTCGGCGAGTCTTGTTCACTGTTTCCTTCTGTCTTTGACTGAAATTTTTTTCAAGTGAGCGTGACTTGCTGCCTGGGTTACCCCCGGGCTTTCCTGCCTTCGTGGCGGGACCGTACGTGTTTGGCAGCGTCTGGAATCTCCCACTCCCTTTTCTTAAACCAGGCCCCGGCCCTCTTTGATGGCTGAAGCGTCCCGCCCTGCCAGTTGTTTCCGTTTTGTGAATTGGCGGCAGGCGCCTGTTGTTTTGCATTTTTTTCGTTCCCTTTTTGCTCAAAAGTTTTCGTTTCCGTCTTTTGCAACCACGCGTAAGGGGGTGTGTTGTTATCTTTTTTTTTCCCTCCGGCTTCCCCTTCACCCAGTTGGCTTTGTTACTTCCTTTGCTTTGTTCAACTTGCAACTTTGCCGTCCGTTTGTCCCATTTTTCGAAATCTGGACACTTTTCTGCTGTTGCACCACCCTTGTTTTTCCCCGATTCTTTTCGTAAATGTTTTTGTAGGCCCACGCTCAACGGTGCTGTTTGCCCGGGTTCTTATCTGGGATCGTGCTCTTTTCCCGTTTTGCCACATCTGCCCCACCCCACCCATCTCCCCCCCCCGACTTTTCCGCAGACCGTGGTCCACGGTTTGTTGAAGTTTCCGGACTGCGTTCGCCGCTTTGGGAAGGTTTCGGTGCCTCCCTTTTTTCAGGCCATAAAGGTTTCTTTTCTACCCCGCTGTTTTGAACCCCAAGGATTTTTTGACCAACCCTTTTTTGCAGCTTATTTTTCAGTCCCTTTTTCTTGTCCATTTTTGGAACCTTGTACTTCCCTGGCGGAAGAACTGGCTTTCTAAAGGCGGCGGTCAGTTTCGTTTTCCTTTTTTCTTCTCCTTCCGGCCCCGTTTGCAAACTTCCCCTTTTTCCCCCAATGCACCTTTTCATCCCCAGTTGACTTTTGTTTAGCACTGAGTGTGGCCTTTTTATTGCATTTATGCAGGGCACGTTTGTCTCGAGTTTTTTGGAGTAGGGCCCACGGTCGTTGAAGGGATTTTCCGCTGTTGAAGCTGCACTCTTTTGATTTTTTTGATTACGGGTTCACTCCTCCTTTTTCTAGGTTTTGCTCTCCCGCCGGGGGTGTCCTTTGTGGAGGTTTGTGGGGAGTATCCCTCCCTTCCCTAATGTTTCCTTTCTGGACTTTTTTTTTTCCCTTATTTACAGGACGGCTTTGAGGATTTGTGTCCACTTTCGCTGTGGGGGGGGTCTTTTTCTCCCTTTAGGTTTTGGCCGATAGGATTGGATGGGAAATCCCCGTTTGGCTTAGCCGCTCGGTGTATGGCTTTTTGCCGGAAAAGTTTGTCGCCGCGAAACAGATTTAACCATGAAGAGATCTTCGGTTTGTCCCATAACTTTCAGTTTAATCTTCTTCCCCAATTTCTTTTTTTGTTGCCCGTTTGGGCGTCGTGCCGTTGTGGGGGCGCGGAAAGCCCTTCTGCTTGAGCGGGTACCCCTCCCCTTGGTTCCTTTTTCCCACGCGTCCAGGGCAGTAATGTTTTGGGCTGCCCTTTGTTTCGTGTTTGATGCGGCCTTCTCCCGCTTTTTCTTTCCCGTCGTTGTTTTTCCTCCCTTTCGTGGCCTTGGGCGCTAGTTTTGGACCCGGTCATTTACCTTTTCTCCCGACATTTGATTGCCTCGCGGCGGCCACCTACCTGCACGGCGTTTTTCGTTTTGGAGTGCTCGTGCCCCCCGCTCCCATAGTTCTGCTTTCTCCTTTCGACGGGTCCCCCCCCCAGGCTGTAGTCCTTTCCTGCCCCTCTCTTTTTTACCATTAAGATTCGGCTGTGGTCCCCACTGTCTTTTTCGGCACGTTTTTTGACGGTTGTGCTGGCTCCCCGTCCCGGCTCGACGTTCTTTCTTTTTTTTTTCAAGTTCGCTGCTGGTCTGGTTTTTTTTTTCATTTTTTCATTCGTTCCTTGTTTTTTTCGTGGGTCATTTTTTGGGAGTTTTGCTGAGTGGCCCGCGTTTGACCGTTTGGTGGCGCCCTCTTCTCTATCTTCGTGTGCAGTCCCTGATTTTTTTAGTTTCGGGTTTTCTTATGGTTTTTGCGACGCTGACCTTCACGTTCTCAAGCAGTTTTTGCATTTCCCCCCCTTTCTCCCTTCCTTCTCAGTTTTGTTTGTTTTTCCTTGCATCCCTTTCCGTGCCGAATCGTGGCGGCGCTTGTT
>Ga0179593_1583334_pt1 | contig 16351 bp, 17 predicted proteins | sample CZODoug2_1_08_16_FD_185931 | JGI IMG/M metagenome (GOLD analysis project Ga0179593, IMG submission 185931) | Vadose zone soil fungal communities from Angelo Coast Range Reserve, California, USA - CZODoug2_1_08_16fungal (PacBio error correction) | ecosystem: Environmental > Terrestrial > Soil >... | reverse complement strand
TTAACCGGTTCCCAGTCTCATTATCGAAGTTCTCCCTTTCCGGTATCTGTTGACCTTTTCTTTCGCTTTCGCCTTAGTGGCGCTAGAGCAGACCTGTCACCGATTTTTTGATCCTCGGGGCGTCCATAGGTCTCCATCCGTTTTTGTCCGCAGAGTCCCCCTGTATAGGCGCTAAGAGCCCGACAAAAAACCCCCCTCTTTAGTTAAGCTGTTTCTTGATCTTATTGCTTGTAGGTGTATTGGCCCTTTTTTAATCTTTCCCAATTGCATGAGTGTCTAACAACCCGTGTGATTTTCTATGCATTTCGCCTCAGGTGTAGAGCATTCTTCATTTTCCAGCTCCTTTCCCCACCACACGATTGTCGCTTCACTTCTTTTCCTCACGGTTACGCGAATTCCGTTGAGCCCTCAATTCCCATCCTTTTCATAGATTGCTTTTGGATTATGGCGTAGGTATATCTCCAGGGTTTTTTCCTCTTCCCGGTTCGGAGACCTGACTGAACATGACTTTTTTCGAATTTTCTTGATTGTTGTCCGTTGTCGGTAACCCAGGCGTCGTCTTTTTTCCCTGATGCTCCTTCATCTCGCATCCTTACGTCTGTTAGCGGCTATCTGTGCCGGCACAGAGTCCGATATTGCCCATTCACCCCTTCCGTAAGGGATTTCGTCTTTTGACACCTGCGGTGTCGCGGCCCTCCTCGATCTGTAGCACCTTCTTAGTTTACCCGTCACTGTCGCATGGCCCTGTCCACCCCAAATTGTTCAGAAAAATCCTCGCAGTCCTCCACTCGAAGGACGTTATGTTCCCTTTCTCAACTTCTTTTCCTGACGTTGTCTCCCCTTACGGTGGATCACAAAGATAATGGGTCCGCTTCTTTACCTAATTCGGGTCCCCCCTTAGGCTGTCCTTATGCTTCCTCATCTTTTTCCCCGTTTTTCTGGGTCGACTGCCTTCGCGATTTTTTCTCCGTTCTATTTTGATGCCTCGATAATCTATGAGAGATTTATTCCCCTAGTGATACCGATTCCTACCACAAATTTCGGGTGTACCGTTGGATGAACGGGCGTCCCCTCCCTTCGTTCGATCTTGGGCTATTTAGAGGATTGTGCCGGACCTTCCCCCCTCTTCATAGAGTAAGCGGTCCCCGTCGTTGGATACATGCAGTGCTTCTCTAAGCTGCTCAATCCCCGTTATTTAGCACTCTCTTTTTCCCTAGTCCACTTGTGGAACTGTAACTACTGTTGAACGTTTCGTCCAAGATATACCTGTTTATTTAGTAGGTTCCTGTCTCCCCGAGATTCCGTTTTACCGCAAGATGTAGCGACCTGTTCTCCTTCAAGGGGATTTCCCCTCATACCTTCTTAATAGTCAGCACGAACTCTCGCTTGTTGGTATCGTCCCGACACTTTTGTCAGTCCACTCTGACCTCCTCTTTTCCTCCTCCCCGTTTTTTTGATTGTGCTACCCCCTTCCTGACCTGGCACAGATTGTCCCTCGTCCGAGCCATCCCAAGTTGCCCTTGGGAGATTTTCCTAGTTTTCCTATTTGGCTTGCGAGCGCCTTGTCTTTCAGAGTGCAGTCGACATTCGGAATGTTTTTCATTTTCGTCATTGGAGGGGAGGAATTTATTCACCTTCCTCCCAGATCCCTTCTTGTTTTTCACTTTCAAACCTTATTAGTTTTCCTAACCCCAATTCAACTCAGTCCTCTTGCCGTTAAAGCGTTTATTGCCTGTTCCCCATGGCCTCCCAGGCCACGTCCGCTCTTTGAGAGCCCTGTCCAAAGATGTTGCACTTTGATTCACCCCCCTTTTTCGGTAGAATATGAGGGAATCCTTCATCATGCGTCCCTTTTCACCATCTTTGTTTATGAAATAGGGTCTCAACTTGACGTCGAAAGCGCTTTGTTAATCCAACGGATTCAGGTTAAAGGATCGAGACGCGCCTTTCGCCAAATCTTTTACCCGACCTTCGTTCATACGATACTCTTGCGACGTCGACCAGTAACCACCCTTCTTGCTGTTTATCTTTTTCGCTCGATAATCGACCTTTCTTTTTTGATAGTTCATCAGGTGGACATCGTCCCCCCTCGCACTCAATGTTTGAAAGCCGCCCTTACCGTTAAGTCCTTCCTTAGGATGTCTGTACTGCCCAACCACCGTTCCCCAGTCCCGATCTGGACAGTTCTCTTTGCTCATTTCTCTTCTCCGCATCTTTTCCAATGTGGTCACCCCTTTATTCTTGCTGATTGCTGGTGTGTGTCTCCGTTGGTCGTCTAGTCCTGCTTTTGGCAGAGATTGACATCCTTACTCAGATTGCGGATACGATGTCTCTATTCCTCTCCACTGCACCAATCGGGCGTAAACTGGCCACTTACATCTAGGTCGCCACTCCCACTCCCTGGGACAGAGTACCCCCTGTCCCTTGTGCTATTTTCCCCTGACATTTCCCCTTTGTGTGTGCTTTTTTTCTCCCCATTGCTGGTACTTATACTTATCATACACGCAATTCGCAATGTGGCTCCAACTTTCGGAACCCGCGCGTTCATACACAGATCCTCGACATTTAGTTGGACCTAATGTGTTGGTTCCCCTGACGGTACCTCCTCCTTGGAATTCTAGTCCTGCTCGTTTTCTCCAACGTGTCTTCTTTTTGGTATTCTTTCTATGATTGACGTTCCTACAAGCTCTTCGAAATCCCCCCCTCAGAACCCGATCCAACTCCTCTGGAACTCGGCTATGCTTTTCTGCGTTTTCCGCTGAAGTCTCTGACCCTATCGGATCCCTCGAAGATTTCATTGCCCAAAGTATGGGACTGGCACGATTCCCACATCCACCGTACTGTTATCGCCACGACCCTCTTCCCAGAAGCAAATTTAAAGCTACCCTTTCCTTTTTTAGGTGTCCGATAAGGCTGTTCTCCCAAGGGCTTTCTCTTTCTTCCTCTTCCTCCGTTGTTTTTTTTGAGCCTTCCCTTCCATCTCTTCATCACCGCTCCTGCGCTCATTTTGACTTCCTTTGGATACTTCTCACGGTCGTGTTCAGTTTCCCCCTCCTTTTTGTGATCTTGCTTTACTTTTTTTTCCCATAATTTCGCTTCCATCTTCTGTCTTCGCATATACAGCATGCTTTCTCTAAGAGAAGCTGGACCATCCTCCCTCAGGGAGTGGAGTTAGATAGCTTTCCTAGTCTCATGATTGGGCTTGTAGGTGAGTCTTTTTTTTTAGGAACTGCATGATTCTTTCCCCCACGTCCGTTTATAAAGTTTCCCTCCTCTGTTGAGCGAGACCCTGAATTGGATTTCCCCTTCCGGCTTCCTTCACAACCAAATTTCGTCTCTATTTCTCTCTTATGACTTCTTGGACCCTTCTCCCCCTCCCGGCCCATTCGTGCACTTTTTGCTTGATTCTTATGTATTTTTACGACAAAGGCGAATTCTTTTCGGACGGTCGGGGATTCTTTGCCTGTCCACATTGCCCTTTTGCTTTTTTCGAATGTTGAGATGGTCGTGTACATAGAATGCACCCTCCTGTCGCATGTGATGAGGCGATGTCTTCCTCGACAGTACCCTTTTTCTTCGTTCTCTTTCAGCGGACGCCTTCTGCCTACCAGATTATTACTTGACCAGCGCTTAATGACAAGCCGCTCGGGTCCGGCTGAAGTTTGTCTCGTTGCCCGATAGAAAAGATCGGACTCCGCTTCACTTACGATTTCACCCCATCGCCCATCTCTCCGTTTACATGTCTTTTCACTTTCACCGTGAGTCCGCTTAGGGAAAATGATGGTTTTTCTCCTAAAAGATACAGGGGGTGTTTCTCTCTCCCTCTGCTTTTTGCTCATGGTCCCCCTTTTAGTTAAGGCGTCGAACCTTTCTTTGTCGCATTTTTGGTAACCGAGGTTTAGAATTCCTGCTTTCTTCCTCCCACCTGTTCGCCTTCCGATCCTGCTGCAGGTCATATTTTTTCGTCCCTCCCAGCTTTCCTCACCCTCCAAAATCAATTTGTCCGCTGCCCGCATCTTACTTTTTCGGTTCGATATTTTGAGTTTCTTTCCTTCATCTGTGTACTACCATGCATAGCTATGCGGTAGGTATTGCTTTGTCCATACGGCTGGCCGATATTCCACTTGTTTCTCCGCCCTCATCCCACGCATTCCCCTTGTTTGGTTGCTTGACCATTTAAACACCTGGGGGAATTTCCCTTCACCAGCTATCAGAGTCTCGTCATTTTCTTCTTTCCCCGTCTTTTTTCCTGCTGTCTTTGTCCGAACAGTTCGATTGAAAGTTCATCAATCCCATGCTCGCCATACTTAAGATATATAGGCGGTCTCCCCCTCTTGCCATCGCATTGGGATGGCATCCTCCCCGCACGTGGCCTGACCTCAGAGCCCAATCTCTCCTCCGTTGTTGTTGAGGTCTCTGGCTCCTTATCTTCTTTTTCACAACGGTCACTACTGCCGGTTTGTCGAGATATCCTTCTCCTGACCTTTTTTGCTCGACACGCACTGTTTTGCCGTCTGTTCCACTGTTAGTTTCCCCTCTTCCCCCTCTCTTTTTGATCCTTTTGTCAGTTGATAGTAATGCTCGTTGTGACCTCAACTTACTCCCTGGCTGTGCGTGTTTTCCCCATTGATTCCTTTCCTTCCCAATCACCCTGACTCGTCCCCTTTCTTGTATACGCTCTCTTCGCAGGTTATTTCTCAATCGTGCCTGTTGCCAACGCCCCCCCCTACCCCCGAGTACGTCATGGATTTTTATACCCGACTTTACTCCCCTTCCCCAATCATCGAAATCTGAATCCGTTTCATTCGCGGACATTTTCTTTTTTTCCCCATTTGAAGTGTTGATGCCCCTTTTTATTCTATCGGTCGTCGAAATTTGCCGCATCCTGAGCGTCCCGTCACCGGTGAAGGTGCCCTCCTAATTCATTTTTCGCCCTGCGGTCCCCACGAGTGCTGTGACCTGTCCAGATCTCGTTCTTCCAGCCTTAAGTCACATAGACATGCATTGTATTCTCGATTTTTCTTTTCCAGCGAACAACCTTCTTTCCTCTCTCCAGCCATTTGTCAACCGCGCTTTTCTCCCGGGATCAAGAGATAACGTTTCCCGCAGCTTCATTAGTTCTTCGACTTGCTTCCACCCGATTCACTCCCTGGAATTATTAAGGTCCTTTGTAATGGGCGCATCACGCTTTTGCCACTTTTTTTACATTTTCACTCTTTAACTGGATGGCTCTGGCACTTCGGTCCGGGGAACCGATGCGCTCATGCGAGACGGACCGTCACTTTATTCATCTTTCGTCGTCCACCTTTACCCTGCTTCGTGTTACGACCATCTAACGTATCACGCCCCCGCATTTCGACTTTGAGATGTTGCTCGCTCTGCATCGGCTGCCCCCGCAAACGTGGCGACATGTTAGTCCTCCATAAAAGCACCTAATACATGCATCGCTGACATTTTTGATGTGCTGTGGGGCGCCCTGGTCGGAAAAACGCGCTCCCCCCTCTCCCGAGCCAGTTTAGACTATCAATTCCTGGTGACTTGATATCCTTCTTTTTCCCCCTTGCCAGAGACAGCTCGCTCAAATGAGCGAGGGCAGTCTCCCCCTTCGTTTTGGGCAATATCTCACCTGCGGACTTCCCCTACAAGTGCTCGCAACGGCCCCCCCCTTACCGTAACAATCAGGTAGGACTTTTTTCTCGCCTCTATGTACTCCGGGATATGTTTTTCCTTTCCTTCCGATCGTACCGAGCCGCATGCTTGTTTTTTTACCCTTCGACGATTATCCACAGCTGGGAAAGGACTTCTCCGCTGAAAAAAAAAGATCCGGGACAGTACTGCTTCTCGCATCCCCTCCTTTCCAGCCCCCTTCAAATTTGATCAAAGGCTTCAGGTCTTTATTCGCTTTCTAGTCAGTTTGTTTACCCTATAAGTTGTTGTTGTGCGATCCCCCCCCTTGCTCAGAATTTTCTGATCTAAGAGAATCAAACTTTTCTCATTGAATTTTTACTTCTCCGTTTAGCAACTAGTGTTTAATTAGCAGTATGTACCCACTCGAGTGATCTTGGGCACCCCCACCCCCCCCCCCCCAAAACCCACCCCCACCCCCCCCCCCCCCTCCCCCCCACCCAAACCACCCCCACCCCCCCACCCCACCCCCCCCCCCCCAAACCCCACCTTTTCGATCATCGTCGCTCTTGTTGTTCCTCTCCCACGCTCGGCGGAACCTCCTACACCCCATTATATGTGCTCCCCGCTAGGTTGCTTCATTTGAGGCTGTAGGTGTATTGGCCTTTTCCTCTAGGAAACTTCGAAGATGAGATTTCCCTCCTGAAAGGTTTCTTCCCCTCGCCATTTTCGATCGTTTCAATTGATCAATTGATAGCAGTCGCTTTTTAACCCAGCCTGCTTGCTAACTGTTTCTATTACCGCGCAGTTTACTGACTTTCTCCCCCATCAACTGAAAATCAGTCTTGCTTTTTTTTTTATAAGCGTATGTTTTTTAATCAGACATAGCTCGGCGTAGGGTCTGACTCTCTATATTTCGCGGTATTCTATGATTGGACTCCTGTTTTCCTTGTTGTCACTCTTTCGGCTCTAGCTTTCGCTCCCTTTCTCTGCTATCCCTTTTCCCTTTCTACGCGACCCCCTTTCGCATCGGTGCCCGCCGGGACTAGTAGACCAGCTGTTTCCCTTGACCTCTTCCACTTATTCGAGTGGATAGACCGTCGTCCTTCTCTCTTAACTCTCTTAAGCCGCTCCCCCACTTGTCGAATCTTTCACGAAGTCGGACAACCCGTTGATGAAGCTGCATTGTCTTTCTTCTTTTCTTCAACGGTGACTTTCGCCCCACTGTTACTTTGCGTCTCGACCAAGATCCACCATCTTCCCGCTGCTCTAGCTCCAGATTGACACGGTCTTCTTCTTGGTTGTTTACTGGTCCTTGCACGCTCTTCCTGGTCCTTAGTTTCGTGACTCTGTCTTTTCGACAGCTTCCCTTGTCTTTTTCGATTCCGGACTCCCCTGCGCCGATCGATGAGAACCATTTACATCCACCCCGCCCTTAGGTAATTTTCCTCCCCCTAGGTTCACTCCTTATTTATTGGGGAGATTCGCGGATTGCCTCGGTAGACCCCCGTTCTCCTACGTATGTCGTCGTTGATTTTTTGGCGAATTCAGGCCTTTTTAGATCTCACTCGCGGTATATTTCCCGAATGCCCTTTGACATTTCCCCTTTACTTTCATTTGGGGGAAATTAACCCTCCACTCCTCACATTCGGCCTCGCCCTTTCTTCGCCGCTGCAATGCCCCTATCCTGAGCCTCGCCAGCTGTTCGATTAAAAAACTTAGCCTAATCTCCCAAGGGCGATACCGCACTCGCACTCCACGGGTCACTCCCCTTCTTTATCTTTGGCCTCCTCGTGCGTTCCTGAAATTCCCCCCCTGCTTCACCCCCTTCTATATATTTCCTTTTTTTTTTGTTTATGAGAGGGTTCTTCTTTTCCCCCGCACATTGAATGAGGTTGTCTGTTCCCCCCCAGCGCCCCCCCTTTTCATCTGTCCGATGTGCGAGTCGTGCCTTTGTATGGCTTTGCGCCCGTTATTTAGTCTCACAGCGTTGCAGCGACCCCCATATGGCCTTCCCTTTATCGTCCTGCGCTCTTCCAAGTCAGACAGTTGCCCTCCTCCTGACCGGATGTGATCCTTTCAATGCTCTTTTTAAATTGTGTTCAATCCCCCATGCCGTTGCCTTTCTCTTACTACCTAGATTCTGAGGGATTATAGGAAAATGTGCTTAACGTGTACCGCTCGAAGTTTATACATTTTTCCTAGTACGTCTATCCCCAACATACCCATTCTTCCGCTTTCATAAGAGCTTGACCCACAATAATTGATGTTTATTCAACATGTTATAAATAGGTGGATTTTCGCGCGGCCCTACGGGATTACCGTTTGCGCCCACGTTTACCTTCCTGGCTTTTTTGGACCACGTACCCTTCCGTATTGCGGATGCCCTCTCTCTCGAAGTGACCCTCCACATGCATCCCCTTTTCGTTCTCGTGCTATATTCGCCCCCAATGTTCCCGTTCCCAGTAAGGGTTCCTCGTCATTTTCCTTTTAAAGGTCTGTTCGTTCTCCCTCCCCGAACAGTCATTTTAATTCCCGTTTAATGTCTGCCACCGATTTCCAAGTGGGACGTTCTTCTTCTTTTCGCCTATTATTTCGCCCTTCCCCCCTCTATTTTTGCCACTTATTTTTTACTCCTGTCCGTGGCCATGTTTCCAAAGCCGTGGTCTGTAGGAGGGCATCCACTATCTCTTTCTCTGTGAGAGGACCCCCGTTTTTCTATCTCTGATTATTCTCCTCCCTCTCCTCCCCCTGCGCCCCTGGCTTCTAGGTTACCCTCACCCTAACCCCCGCCCTGGAAAGTTTTCTGTCACTTCCGTCGCTAGTCCTCCCTCGCAACGATATGCTAGCTACTACATACGAATGGGCCTACCATCCTTGCTGATGGAATGCATTTCATCTTATGTGGTAGCAAGTTTTTTCTTAACAACCCTGAGCTTTGCATACAGTCCGCTTTAGCCGAGACCCCTACAATGTGGTGTTGGTTCGGCTCCATGATATAAATTGATCCCAATTTACTCGCGGACGAAGCTCATGCCCCTTCCTTCATCCACCCCACTCCTTTTTTTCCGATTCCCTAATCCTGATGAAAGTTGACTACCAATTTTTTACTTCCCACACACCTACAAGCCCTAATGCGCCTCGCTCTTCTGAACTCCCCTTGCTCTCTGTTTCCTCTACTTCCTCTTCTTTAGCTACCTAGTGCATTGTCCGGCCTTCTTGACTCGACCAAGTGGGACCGGCCCCCCTCAGCGGCTCACAAGAGTCAAGTTACGTACTTGCTCTCCCTCCTCCCAAACCTTCTCCCTTCCACAAGCTCTGGTTGGTTCTCGTACCTCATACCCAAGGTTTATCTTCTTCCTCCTAATCCGTTTTTTTTTCTCGAAAACCTTTGTACTCAGCCCGAATAGTCTCCGCGCTCTTGTTTCTCCATTTCTCTGCAATTTGGTTCCTGCTTCTGTGGCGAGAGTCCAGCACTCCCTTAGCAGTGATCTCCTTAACTTTTTTTTGTCCCTTCTCTCCGCCAGGACAGCATTGTCTCCCTTTTCCTCTGCCAACCACCTAAGGTCTTGTTCTCCCGAGTCGCCTCGTCTCATGCCCCTTGTTTCTTTTTTCCTCTTCAGTGCACCTCCCTCAGGTTTAGAGACTTCCCCAGCCGTCAATTTGGATCGCTCAGTTCTTCCCGAGTATGTGCATCTTTACCTTATCACTGCTCTTTTTTTACCCCACCTGCTCCTTTTTCTTCTACCTTGGCGGAGCTTTACCCGCCCGCAGTTTTTCCGTCCCTGGCCCCACTGCAAGATTCACATAGGATGTTTATTCATCCCTTTTTTTTAGCCCGACGGTCGTCCCATTTGTCTGGGTCGCCTATGGCCCTGTGCCCCACTCCCTTTCAATGCTTGGCGTATACGGTTGAAGTTCTTGTACCCTCTAAGGCCGCCGAGGATGACCCTCTTCGACCTCTCTCGATAGACAATTTTTCCACCTTATTTGGGCACCCGGTCTGACAGATCGACACCCTAGGCTTTCCCCCCCGGCCATTCCAGCATCTGCTTTCTTTTCACTGCGTGCTATTTCGCGTGACTTCCCGCTTAACCCTTACTCCGTTCCATGTCGACTGGCCAATACCATTTCGTCCCCATCCTCGCCTCAGCAGCGGTAGGTATTCTTTCCGTTCTTATCGCGGGTGACGTTGAGCCCCTTCCTTTTCTTGCTCTTCCCCCTCATGGTTTCTGCCTCTTCTCGTCTGCTCCAGCGAAACTATCGTTGCGATGTTTCCCTTTCCTTCTTCGCCCACGAGCTCGTAATTTCTGCTTTTTTTTTCCGTTGTCTAAATTTCGCGCTTCCTTCCCTTGTCGTCGATCCTCTGCGGATAAGCTCAGTCTCCCACACAAGATTTCAGAAAACCCGTTAAAAGTAGGGTCAATGTCCCCGCATATGCCATTTCTTCCTCTACCCTTTGTCTAATGTCTTTACCTGGGACATTTGTAGACCGCTCTATTCTCGTCTTCTTCCGTTGGCTCCAGGCAGGGTGAAAGCATCGCTCCTCCCTTTCTTCTCGAACTCGGTCCTCATGCCATGTGACTTTACCCCCGACTTCTTTTTTGAAACTCAAGTTGCCTCCTCCGGCCTGTCATTATTACGGTCCTCCTCGCATGCAGATATGACCTCATTTCTACCTACTTTCTGCCCTTTCCCCTCCCAGTTGCGCGCTTATCCTCGTCCATTGTCGGCCGCAAGGCCGCTTTCGTTCTTTATCGTTGCTTCAAATTTTCTCCTTTTCCTGACCTCTGGCTCCCCCATCTCTCTTCTTTTCTCCCTCCTGTTGAGCTAGGTTATCTACGTTTTCTAACAACCCCTGCGTTTTTCGAGCCGATCCATCCCCAGTTATGAGTTTCTCTGACGACATGTCATCTTTCCGATGTTATGCGAGCGCATGGGCTTTTCTTCTACCTTTTTGCCTTTACTTCTTTTTTGACGATTTGGCTAGTTCGTCAACCTGCTGTGGAGAGCTTGAATTTTTCATCCCGCTTGTTTGGGGTCATTTCCCCCCACAGTGATTCGTTTAAACTCATTTCAATCCCCCCCAATGCATTTCCCTGTCTGAGGACCAAGCGATTTGATTCCTTTTGATCGTTTTCCCACTGCAGTGAATTGTCGAAGGCCTCCCTTCCGCGTATTTGGCTGACCCCGCTTCCGGGCCCTACTACACCACTCTGTTTTTACACTCTTCGGTCTCATCCCTTTCCCCTACGACATAAATTTTCAACTTTTATTGGAAATTTTTCTCCACTTTCGCCAGTGCGTTTTATCTTCCCTTCAGTTGTAGCGACGGCGGACAAGGTGCTGCTAGAGAAGGGTCTGACGCTCAGTAAGTTCTCTGCTCCCCTTCCGTCTTTTTTTCATTACCATACCATCGACTATCTTTTTCGCTCAGTTCCCCCCCACCTCCTGAGACTCCCCTTAAAATGTGGCTGCTCCCCCTCCCCTCCTGATCCGTTTACCTTGCACTATCCTTACGCATCATTCCTCGCTGATGTTTGCTTTCTTTTCCATTCTCCATCAGGTATGTTGAGTCTTGTTTCTACTCTCTTCCGCTCATTCTTTTGAACCCTATTCCCTTTTTTCCCTTTTACTGGAAGGACTTTACTTGCTTTTCGTCCCTGTTCCGTCGTGACCCCTCTTTTTCGTCTCGCACTTCGGAGACGAACCATAACGTCCCTAGATTTCCCTTGCAATCGTATCCGAACCCTTTCTCCCTGGAGTCTTCCCCCGCACCATTTTTCAACATGACGCCCCCAGCACTCTTTTTTCGTCAATGTTTCCCCCCCTTCGCTTATCGGCCTCCCCTAGCCCTGAACTCTCGGCCTACCTTTTTCTTCTACCTTCGACTGCTTCCACTCTCTAGAAATTTTTTGGCGCCCAAATGGTCCGGACTCTCTTTTCATAATCTCGCCCTCTCCTGACTGACGCTTTTTTTGTGCCCTTTTTTCTTAAAGTTGCTATCCCTTTCTTTCAAATTGAACGATTGCTCTGAGCGAGGGCGTCCGCACAAAACTTTTGCCTAACTTTCCGGAATATCCAATCCTGCTGTTCCTCCTTTCCCTAAATCCCCAAGTCCCCTTTCTCATCTCAGCGACCTCTTTTGAACCTCAAGGTCGGAGGTTCCGTTAGGCGATTCTGGCGACTAGCACTTTCTCTGATCAGCGTGACCCCGATTTCCCCCCCTTCTGGCCTCCACCAAAAGATCTTTTTCGCCACCTGAGCCCATTTCCCCCTTCCTTCGCGCCTTTGCCGTATGGATTCGATACTTCCCTTAAAGATGGTCATTCTCTCTTTCCCTCCCTCCTTTGTTTTGTGTTTATCTCTAACACCTTGGGTACGAAGCAGAATCCCCTCCCCGCGCCTGCCTTTCGATTGAAATTGGCTTTGTTTTCCTGTCGTGGCGAATCGCTTCTTCTTATATGTTTTTCCTTTCCCGGTCCATATTTTCTCTATCTTCGTTTCACAGAGATGCATTGCTTAGTCGCCCCTTTCAGGGTCCCCCTCTACACCTTACGAGGTTCCCCCTGTAGCTGTTTTGCTTTAGTTCCTTTTTCCTTTTTACAGGTCCACCACTTCCCGCTTCCTTTTCCCCCAAATTTCTTGGACAAGTGTTGGGCCTCCTTTTGAGAGATCTTCCAATTTTCCCTTTCTTTTCCGCCTCCGGCGAGTTCCCCCCCCCCCCTGCCGCTGGTTCTAAAATCTGCTGAAAATGCTTCCGTTTTGAGAAACAGCCCTGACCCATTCGTGCAGCGATTGATTTTCATTTTTTTTCCTCGACCCATTTCGCACTCGTTTATTTTTCAGGGTCGCTCGGCGAAGGGGCCTGCAACGGGTTTTGCTTTTTTATGTTCCTGGGTAGTTAACTTCCTTCCTTCGGCGTGATCTTTCCCTTTTTCCTCTCTGACTGAAGTATGGCCTTTAGAGCGCGCAGCCCCCTTTTTTTTTTGTACTCACCAGTGTTGCCCCCCTCACCGTAAGTTCCGTCCTTTTTTGACCTCTCTTGTATTTTGATTTGCGCTTTCCCGAATCCACGAGCCTCGCTAATTCCTCCTTCTTGTCTCTCATCTCAGACAGTCTTCCGAACATCATTGAATGTTGTGCCCGGATAACTTATTTCCCTTCTCCCAAGTGGTATGCGAGCCCCCTTATTTGGTCGGGACCTATCCCGGGGTGCGTTTCGAGCGCAGCGCAACAGTTTTTTCCCCGCTTTTAGATGTGACTGGTCAGGCTCTCCGCTCCCTCGTTCCTCTTGCTTTGTTGAAACTTATCCTTTACGATCATTTGTCTGCCCGATCCCATTGCTCGGATCATCTTGATCGACTCCTCTTCTTGCGACCCCGTCCAAACCCCCCGTTTCCCCCCCACTTTCGGGTAGTAATGGTCTTTGAACTCGATATGTAATTTTTCAGTGAGAGGTCGGTTTCCAAGCGTTTGTCTCTTCTTCTTCTTAACCGGCTTTTTTGCCTTTTGGCCCGGTCCATAATCGCGGCTTTAGAAGAATCGATTGCGTGGATGACCATTCCACTGATTCTTGGTGGCTCGCACCGCCCCCCGCCTCTCAGGGCTCCTCCTTTCTTTTTTTCCCTGTCACCCATTTCCCTGATCCTCGTCTCCGCGGTCTCCCCTTTAGCACCCGGGCTTTTGCTTCCATCCGTCACCGCTCTACGAGGCCCAAGATACCCCTGCCTCGCTTGGATGGAATCGGCTCGCACCTCTTTTTCTTTTCAGCTTCCCTTTCTTTTCCCCTCCGTTGTTTTTTTGTTTAGAGCTGATTGGTCTCCTTCTTTCTTGACGGCAGAATGTCTGTTGTCGAGACGACATCACTTCTCTTCGTTTCTTCTTAACGACTGGCAGCGCTTGCACCGTCGGGTGAGAGAGCCCTGGACAGAGTTCAGCGTTGAAGGTTAGGATAGTTCATTTGGGGCGGTTCCCTTCCGAAAGTTGCCTTCCCCTTCCTGATAGGCTTTTTCGGCTCATCAACCCACGTGATTCCACCCCCAATTGCGTTGCTTCTTCGTTATAATGACGCAACTTGAGCTCTCCCCGTGCATTGTCCCACGGACCATCATTTACGATATGGAGAATGGTCAAACGATTTTTTCCAGTTTCCATCCGTCTCATTCCCCCCCCCCTTCCTCGCTCTTTGACCGCGTTCATCTTTACATTACTACCTAACCTGTTACTTTGCGTTTGCACTTTCCCCATCTGGCAGTCGTACCTTTTCCGCACCGGGGATGGACGAGACCATTTCTTTCAATCAGGCATTCCTAACCCAAGATATTAAATCTGCTTGACCTGACGTGAGGCGTCCGACCTCCCGCCTGCTTCCCTTTCGATTCTCTGGATCTCTAATCCTGCTGTATGTCGAGACTGCCAGTAAAGGGGCGTAGCTTCCCCCTTTTCTTCATTAGACCATCCTCGATTTACCGTCTTTCATCCGGCGTCTGGGGTCGGTCCCGTTTTCCAAGCCTCACCCGTGGCCGGTCATTTCTTTCTTTCTCCATGTGATTCGCGTGAACTATAAAGCTCTGAAGGGACTTCCCTCTTTTCAAGGGGATGGGGATTTATTTTCCCAAGCTGGTAGTCTCTCTTCCCTCGAGTCGATCTTTTCTCACGTAAAGTTCTATCCTTGCTGACTGCGAAGCGATCCAACCGTCATTGTACTTAGAGTTCCGCATTTCCCAAATTTACCCGCCATTTCTGACCGCTTTCCAAGTAATCATCGGCTACCCTCAAAGAGATTTGCTAGGCTTTCTATACATAAGTCCACCAGAACGACCTGCTTTTTCGACCTTTTGGAAACACTGAGCTTTCACACTGTCTAAGCGACAGTTGGTTCCGGCATGAAGGATTATCCCCTGCTCAAATTGAACTAGATGCCTCCTCCCGTCTTAGGGTGCCACTGCTTGTTTGTCCTTCTTATCTGAGAAGGTCCACTCTCTTCACTTTTACACAATAACTCAAGGCCACATGATCCCCCCTCCCACTATATTTTAAATTACTTCGTTTTCTTAAGGCGATCTTCTGAGTCCCTTAGCATGATTGAACAGCGGCGCTTTATCGACCAGTGTCCGGCCCCCGCTCATTTTTTCCTTCCTGTGTCCCCTCCTTGTCTTAGCTTTCGACACAAATTCAAGCTCTGTGAGCCCCAAGTTGGTTCCTCGATAATCTCGTATTTCGTAACCCAAAGTTGTTACTCTTCCTCTAAGAAGGGTTTGTGTGAGCAGACTCCCCCCTTTTCCTTTATTATTTACCGAGAGACCTCCCCCGCAGCCTTGCTTCCATGTCTTTTCATTGGTCGACTGCCTTTCCCCGCGTCGTTATAGTACTGTCAACTGATCTGTGTGGGATCCATTCCTTTCGATAATAGTAGATTATCCGTCACCCCTTCCGTCCCTCACGCTGGAAACACTCCTACCTCTCGGTAGCTTGGATTACCCGAGTCTTGTCTCATATTGTGCTTTAGGTTCATTGTGAGCCGTTTCTGTCAACTTCCAATGCTGATGCTCCTTTTCTTAACCCAAAAGCTCTGGCGACTGCCCTCGTTATTTGATTATGTCCTCTTTCCCTTTTCATCAATTGACTCCTTCAGGCGATCCACCCCATTTCCTTTTTCTTACTAACCTGTCGAGGAGATGTATGAACCCCTCCTTTCCGTAGCCCCCAGCAACGTGTTTGTTGGTCCTCATTGGGTATGTAGCTTGTCCTCCCCCCAGGTATATCGTTTCTTTAGTTTTTCCTCTTTCAAGCGCCCTATCCGTTCGAATTCTTCTGTCTTCATCCTTGAAGATGTCTTTCGGCGAGAGTCTTAATTTCAGCTCGATAGTACCTCTCGTCTCGAAAGTCGAGGGCGAATATGCGCAGTTCTTTCTCTGCCAAGAGGATTTCCTCCCAGTCCAGTACAAGCGGTTTTCCCGGACCCAAACCCCCCAACCCCCACAAAAAACACCCCTTTCTCTGAGATCGCGGACCCTTCTTTCTAGAACGCGACTCTCGTAGCGCTTCAACTTTTCGACTGTTCCCCTGGCTTAAACACTCGCCGGGCCCAGATTTCATTCCCGTTCGTGCTTTCTTCAACTGATGCCCTTTTGACTATCGCCCCTTGCGGCTCTTACAGACCTGGGGGACGATGCCGAGCTCGAAAACGACCTGGGTTCTCTTTCCCCCTTGTTTTTCGGAGTCGCACGGATCTTGGTCTCCTTCCGGGTCTAAGCTTTTTCTCTGCATTCGCGATCCGTCCCCTTCGCGTTCCCCTGATCCTTATAAGATTCTTCCCCTAATCCCGATTGATTCAACACTATTCCTACCCAAAATTCTTTTCATAATTTTCTGACTCTTTATCTGGTTTCCAGTGAGATGGATTATGATTCCCGTTGTATCCCCTTTCAGCGTAGTTTGGACTTTTTCGGTTCCATTTGCCACGGTTCGTTCTTTTTATGATTCATACTCACCGGTCCCTTTCCGGAGACCTAACTAGTGGGGTTGTGAAAATTCCCGCACAAGGCCTATCCGTGCTGTTCTTCACATGTCCCTCACCTCGCTGACTCCTCCTGAGTCCCTAGTAAGAAAGAGGTCTTTCCTATACAATTTTTTAGACCAATACGTCACGCTATCTCTTCTAAATCCCCCCTATACGCCTTGGTTTGACTTTTTCCCTCGTTGTGCTTATCCTTGACCCAAT
>Ga0179593_1512004_pt1 | contig 16351 bp, 18 predicted proteins | sample CZODoug2_1_08_16_FD_185931 | JGI IMG/M metagenome (GOLD analysis project Ga0179593, IMG submission 185931) | Vadose zone soil fungal communities from Angelo Coast Range Reserve, California, USA - CZODoug2_1_08_16fungal (PacBio error correction) | ecosystem: Environmental > Terrestrial > Soil >... | reverse complement strand
CAACAGTTCTTTCCTCCAACAGCCCCTCCCCAAACGGTGTAGAATAGACATTTGGCGCTTGAGCCAACCCTCCTAGAATCCTAGAAGCTCTTCCGCAGATCAGGATTCAACCTGCGCCTACCTTCTATTTAACCAACGGCTTCTTCCAGGGTCGTCCCTTTTCCCCGATGCCCCTGTGGTTTTTCAATAGCCTCCCCACGCTCCTCCTCAGCTTTGTCCTTCCAGCTCGTCTCCCTCGTTGTGCCCACATCCCTTTCGCTCCCGCCTCCAGTCCCTCCGACCTTTTGGTCAGGATTGGCGTCGTTGAAGAGGCCGCTCCGGCCAGGTATGTCGTTTTTGACTAAGAGTCCATCCCCTGGATGTTCCCATTTTCCCCCCCCCCCCCTCTACAGACTCCCCCCTCACACGCCTTCAAGTTCGCCGCCCGGTGGACCATCCTCTTGCAAATTTTCTCAGCGACATTAAGGAGGGAAAATCAGGTGGGGTTTACTGGTAGCCCCCCCCGGGCGCAGCGCCAACCGTCCTAGACTTTTGACACCCCCGCCCGGAAAGACACTCTCTAACAAGGTGACCCTGGCGAGTCTTGACGCGTAGTCGAAAACGGCCCTCCTCCCAGCCTCTTCCCCCTTATCGGTTTGCCGCCCCGGCCAAGATTTCTGCTTTCCAGTTTTTCCTTGTGCTCCCCTCTTGCCCCCCCACCTGCCCGACATGTCCAGATCGAGACAAATTAAGAGATCCTCCCCATGAGGGAACCTCCCTTCGAGACCTGCCAAATCGGTTCCGCTTAGCGACTCTCTACTCCTTTATTCCTCCTTCACACACGGCCCAACCACTCTGTAGGGAACAGCTTGACTGCCTCGTGCTTGGAGTCGCTTTTGCTGCCTGCGGCCTGACTTTCCTTCCTGATCTCCTCCCCTGCCGGATCAGGAACATTTTTAGCTTTTCGTTTTTTCTCTTCCGCCGCGGTGGGGGGGACTCCCCCCCCCCCTTTCCATCCTCGATTACGGGTATGCAACAGCACCCCCTTCAATGATAGGTTGTCTTGGAGATGTACCCTTTTAGATCTTGGCAAGCGGCCTCGCTTTCGGATGTCTCCCCCCATCCAGTTTGTCTAGACCCCCTGTGCCTTCGTGCAGGTTCATTTTTTTCTTCGAGCTGCCGTTGACCCCCCGCCAGCCCAGACCTTGAAATTTGCTTGGCCCAGGGTGTCTTTTCTTGGGAGTACGGCTTCGAATGCCCTGTTTCGCACCAAAGGAGAAGTCGGCTAAGAAAGCCCCCCCTTTCCCCTTTATACTCTAGGAATACGAAAGCCTCCCAGACGTTCCTTTCCTTTTTCCCCGCACTCGATGGCTTGCTAGAGTCCCTTGTTGTCCCATCCGAGATGTTATCGGGTTTCCCCCGGCGTTCCCTTCAGAGTTGCGATATGTATTTAGAGTCTTTTTCCCTTTAACCATTGAGCTTGTTCTTTTGTCCTTTCATTTGGTTACAGCACCCACCTCAATATCCCCCTCGTCTACTAGAGATGCTGAACTCCTCGTGGTACACGGTATGTATAATCGACTTATACTAGATTTTTTTTCGCGATGGTCTTGTTTTCCCTTTTGATTTCCTCTTCCTGAGAACGCGTTTTTACATAGAGGTGGTCATCCGATGCTTTTCTTTTCCCCTTATTGGCCACCACTCCTTGGTTTTGAAGAACTTTTTTCTCTGCCCCTTTCCTTCTTCGCGCGTCCCCGAGCTGGTTCCACTCGGGGTCTCTTTCTGTAGTTTCGCCCGGAGGCCTCACGCTTTCGGTTTTGCCCTCCCCCATGTTTAAGTGCGTTCCTCTCGTTCATCTGCCGGGAGAGGTACCAATACATCATTCCCTTTTTCAACTGGCCGTAGATCTTGGGCGTGGACCGCGGCCATGCTCTGCTTCCTCCTCGCGAGTGATCAGTGGGTTAGTTTTTGTCTTTATCCCCCTGGTATTCTCTTCTCGGGTTTTTTTTTTTCCCACGAAGACCGGGCTGGCCTATTTCTGATAAGGCTGGAAAGTCTTTCCTTCTTTTTTTCTTCCAGTCTCATCGCCGGGTCCTACGTCTTCTCCTCTTGATCTGGCGGAGCCTCCCTTTTCTTCACTTGATCTCTCCCTTTCCCACAGGACTCGGATCGTACCCCGGCCCTTCTTTGCGTAAGCGATTCGTAAAGATTGCAGGAGAAAATCTCCGTTTTCGGGTATAGCCGGCGACTTTTTTTTCCTTCCCTCAATATTCAGAACACACACTCCTCCCTTTTTCTCTGTCCTCCACCCGTTTTCCTTTTTTTTTCCCCTCTACTAATACTGGAGAGAGATTCCTCGGCTTATGGTCGTCGGTATCCTTGGGCGTCGGGGTACCCTCGGTTGCGCTGCCCTTTTCTTTTTTGAGATGCACCGCCGCCCTCTTTCGCCGTTTTTTTCGTCCTGCTGCTCGACGTGGCGGCGCTCGGTGTTCTTTAGAGTCCGTGACAGGACAAGGTGCTTTTTAAGCGTCGGCGTCCGTTTTCTCACCCCCAAACCCGCCGGACCTCCCAATGTCGACGCGCCCCGCATATCTTTCGTCAATCTCCCTCTGTGCAGAAGTGTTTTCTCCGATTCTTATTCCCTCTCCCGAACACCCTGGTCGAGGCTTCTATTTTTCCTCTTTTCCTGTCGGGTCAGCGGACATTCTTTTTTTTCCTCCTTTTTGTTGACTCTCTTTTTTATTCCTGCCCCCCCTGACTTCGAGCGCTCCCCATATTTTTCCCCTTTTGAGGCGATGGGGTGCCCTCTTTGCGTTCCCCTCTGACCCCATTCTTAAAGAGTTTGGCCACGCCCTCATTGAGGGTGGAGACGGTTCCTCTTCTCTTTTTGTTGGTGGGGGTTTCCGTTTCCCCCTTTCCCTTTTGGTGAGTGACAAGGCCCTCAACGTTCCCCCCTCTTCGACCCGAAACAGTTTTTTTTCTCGCTAGGTCCCCGTCGCGAAGAGACTTGCGCTTTTTTTTTTCTCCTCCGCTAGGGGGATTTCGTCTCCTCTTTTTTCTCTTTTGCACAGAAACTTTGCTCCCCCTCTCCAATGACTCAGAAGCAGCGTCTTCTAGACGAAAAAGTGTTCTCTCGTGTCGGGAGCGTGCCAGTTTTTAGGCTCCCCAGGAGGCGGTGTTCTTTCATTCCCCGACGGTCGCTTTTTTCTCTCACCTCGGACCTTCCTCCCTCAGCTTACCCCGGGAAAGCGGATCCTTTCCTGGGGTGGAAGTCGGCCATTTGGGTCCCACCCCGGTCTCTCCGAGATGAACCACCTCCTTTCTTTCCTCCCTTTCTTTATCCGACGGCTTTTTATTTCTCACGCATCACCTCCCTTAGGTGAACGTCCGTCACTTATAAGGTAGGCCAGCCTGGTTTTCCCCCTGAGTGCCACACCCTTTTTCTTTCTCGCCACTCCAGGCTACAGCTATCCTTCTCCCATTTATCACCGCTGCAGGCTTCATGCCACCTGAAGAGCTTGGACCGAGGTTAAACTCCCGAGCTGAGCTTAAGTTTTATGTCCCTACGTTCCTCTTACCTAGCCCGCTTTTTTTTCTTCGGCCTTCAAACATTGATCCCACTCCTTCTTTTTTTCCTTTTTGACGAAGCCTACCGATTTCCGAGTTTCTTCAGAGATCTTTTTTGGCTCGCCCTTTCCTCGACCCAGTCAAGGAGTTTGGGGTCCACTTTTCCAGGAATCGCGGGGCTGGACCACCCTCTACTCCCTCTTTTCCCTTCATTCCGAAACTGTCTCTTCCTTCTCTATACTATTAGACCTAATGCCGACGAGCCACCCTCCTACCTCCATCTGGGGCTGTATGACCACCCACTTGAGTCTGGACTCCCTCATTCTCACGTCGAGTTCCTCGTACCAGTCCTTCTCTCCCTCCCGCCGGGTCACGCACGAGTACTATCCCCTCTCGTCCTCTGATTAAAATCTGTTGGAAGATAGCCGCACCTTTTTTTTGCGGGACCCCCATGTCCTATCGCTTCTTCTTCTGATGACTCTAGTTAGAGCAGTTTTTTGGTCAGGGTAAAGGCGGGGACGCCTCCTTATGGTTGCTCTCCAGTCCTTTCCTCCTCCCCTTCCCACCCTCTGTCCGCACCCCCTGTGTCCCTGCACTTTTCCCCTTTCTCCTTTGCCGTGGGACATTGCACGACTTCCCCTTTAGTCCTGTCCCCTGCGGGCCTGTTTTCCCCGATGGAGGGGTCCTCCATCCCCGTCCTTTTCTCCTCCGCTGCACGTGATCTTCTTCAGGCTGGTACCCTCCCGCGTCCCTCTCCCTTGACAGGGGAAGTTTTTTTTCATCCCGTTCTCGTTATTATGCCTGGGGTCAGTCCCCCCCAACTTAGGCCAACCTATCGCTCTTGCAAGAATGTACCTGATCTCTTCTCTTTTTTCCTAGGGACGACGAGCAGGGCTCTCCCCTCCCCCCCCCTTTCCGCGCCCCGCTGACCGTCCCTTTCCGTTCTTTCGTCTCCTTTTCTCGGTGCTCCGGGCGTCGGCGCTTTCTTTTTTGGGTTTCACTAGAACAGAGACCGGGAACCGTTCCCCATCCCCGAGCAGGCGGCCGCTCCACCGTGCTTTTCTTCTCGAGGTGGCCTGGGAGACTCCCTTTACTTACCTTTCTGACGTCCTACCGGGTCGTCTCTCTCTGTCGCCGAAAGGGGTTCGCTCTTTTTACTTTTGTGAGCGCCTCTTGCCCTCTTCACTCGTTTTTTTACGCGGCGATTGTTTCGCGTATTGTACCTTTGGTCTTCTCCGAACGTGGCGAGGAAGGTTTCGATGGTGAGCCAGCTAGCAATCGGTTTTCCTCCCCCCCCTCCCCCCCCGTACATGGCCGGATACTTCCCTTTCCCCCCTCTCAACTCGTTGACCACCTTTTTTCCTCTTCTCACCCCGTGACTCCGCGGAGAGAGGCTTGGGCAAAATGCCTCGATTTTTTTCCTTTTTCAGCCTGGCTCGGGTCGGCGGCTTCCGGATGACTTTTTTCTACACCCCTTCGGGAACAAGTTTTTTTTTTCTCTATTCGCCTTAAATTTTCGTAGCATGCTATCTGCAGAGGAGATTTGGTTTTTTTTTTTTTTTTTTTTTTAAGGAGCGTCTAGGCCTCGAGCTGGCTGGCGGTCGGTTTGCCACCGGGGCGAATCTCCTTCCTTCTCTCGTTTTTGGAATCGGGCTTTCCTGTTTGCTGAAGTGGATGTTCCCCGTCCGCGGGGTTATTGTTTTCCTATTCCTCAAGCAGGTCCTACTTTCTTCGCTAGAAAGGGTTCGGCGCGCGATCTCTCCCTTTCTCCCCTTTTTTTTCTGATAGATGCGCCCCACGGCGCGGTTTCTTTTAGTTTCGCCGCGTATTTCGCTTTTTGCGGTTTTTTTCTCCCGAAACACGAAATCGTAGCGCAGCCAATGCGAGCCAGAGAGTCTGCGTCCCCTCCCTTTTCGACCGAGCCCGCGGCGTCGACCTCTGCAGCGTTTCCCCCCCCCCCCGCAGCAAGCTCGAGGTTCTGCTCTTCCTTCCCAGTCATTGCGCATGACTTTTTTCTTTACTAGGACCACTCGGGGGTCTCACCCAGGACGAAGAAGTTTTTTTTCTTTTCCCCTTTAATTTTACCTCCCTGGTCGAGGTGACCCCCCTTTTCCTCCCTCACCCCTAGCGCTCCGCGGTTTTGCCTCTCTCGCTTCCCGACTTTCACCAGCAGCGTTTTTTTTTCACAGTCGACCTCGTGCACAGGGGTGTCGCTGAGTTGGATTAGTCTCTTTCCTTTTTCCCTCTCTGCCAGGTCAGGACGGTCTTTTCCTGGGAGAATCCCTTTTTTGCCGCCTGTGCTCAACCGCGACCGTCCACCGCAATTCAGGACAGGTCGACAATCGGGGTCCGTTTTCTCGCTTTTTTCCCTAAACCTCGGTTTTTTTTTTCCCCCTCCCGTAGGCCGCGGGGACCTGTTTGCCTTTCTCCTTCCCCACTTCCCTATCCACGAGCCCGGCCCAGGACACTTCCTTCGTCTTCAGGTAGACTTCACCAGGTATGCCGAGTAGTATAGTCTTTTTCCCTTTTACGGTGAGCACTTTCTCCTGGCCTGCAGCGAACTCTATCTCATTTTTCTTTCAGGTTGACGAGACCCCTCGTAGGAACTCGATTCCCGAGAAATGAAAGATGCCCTTCGCCTTTTGGTGCAACGTCACAGCCGGAGTTAGCTTCTTTTCTTTCTTAGTTGTAGATGAGGACCCCTCGTTTTTTCATAGACGCATCGCTGCTGCTGGAACATGGGAAATTCGTCGTTTGTCTTAGGGGAGCTTGCGTCCCCTTTTTGGTTACTCCCCTTTTCCTCCTTCTTACTTGGATGCGGATCGACTCCTCAAATGTCACTGCTCCTGGAGACGTCGATTGAGAGTCAAGTCTTTCGATCCTTTTCCTTTTTGATACTCCCCCTTCGGGATGTCGCCCCCATTGGCGGAGAAAAGGTGCTCTGTCAGTTGTCTAAATTTTCCCTCTGCTAGATGAATGTGACCACGCACCTCGCCACTTGCCCAGGGCATCCTTTTTCCTTGTGTGCGGCAATTGTTTTCCTTTTAGGTCGGTGCACTGGTTCGCCCCTACTCGTATAGAAGCATTTGCCTCCCCCTGCAGTCCTGTCTTGTTCATGATCCAGGAACGTTTGAAGCATGGGTTCCGTTGCGCTTTTCTGGGCTTCGCACGCGTGAAGCCACCATGCGATTTCTTTCCCCTTTTTTGAACCTGGCGCTTTGGTCCCCCCTTTTCTGATTTCGAGCCCCACTTTCGATGCGCCGAGGTTCGTCCCCGGTATCCTTGGTTTGCTGCACAGATTCCCGTTTGAAGGTTCTAGTCTCCATCCTTTCTCATCGTAGATCTCCGCGATGTTATTTATCACTGTGGATGATGCCTGAGGGAAGAGAACTTTTCTTTTTTGGTCCCCCAGCCCTCGATTGAATTCTACTGTTCTGCGGCCACCACCCTTCCGGGGTAGAGTCCAGAATCCAGGTTCGAGCATCCGAAGACGAATCCTTTTTTTGTTCCATCGGGGATCTCTTTCTTCCTTTCTTCAGTCTCCAGACCTGACCAGATTTTTCCTACGGTGGCCCGTTATTGACCCAAAGTGCTTTCAGACCTCGTCTCTTCTTACTCCTTTCACTACTTCTTTTCCCACACCCCTCTCATTCTGTGCGTTTGCGCCTCGGCCAGCTCGTTCGTTTTTTTTTCAAGGAAGCATCATGCTTTTGATCGAGGTGTTTCCTTGTTTCTACCTGGTAGTGGCTACCTTTTTTTTGTTTGGACTAAAGCATTCCCCCCCCCTTCGGGGCCATTTGATTCCTTAGAGGCTTTCCCTTCGTAGGGGGTCTTTCCTCCAGTAGAGTCTTTCCTTTCCTTCCCGTCGCCGGCTGATTTTCCCTGCTCTCCTTCTTAGTTTTCATCTCGAGTTTCCCGGGTCACCAAAGACTTTCATCCCTGCCCCGGGCAGGCGTCATCGTTTTGATAAAGCTGGGTAGAAACTATCCTGGTTTTTCCTACGCTACCGGTCATTTAAAATGGGATATCGCAACCGAAGGAGCGAGCTTTCCCCCATGCGAAGCGCCACCTTCTCCGGTTGGCTGCGAACTTAATGGTCTGCGGATTCATTTTTTGCGTAGTTTGTCTCGGTGATATTCCCTTCCGAGGCGCAGCTTCGATCTCTGTTTCCGCCGACCGCAACATGTACTTCATTCTACTTGCAGTACCTTATGGGTCCCGAATCATTGAAGTACCGGGCTTTTCCCTAGTAGACGTACGGTTTCCCCCCACCTCTAGAAGGAATTGCTGCTCGCCCAGTAGGAGTGTCTCTTCTTTACCGCTGCGTCAATTTGAAGTTCTCTCTTTGAGACGCCCCCCCCCCTTTTAATCCCCACCCGGTCCTGAGCCCCCCTCCCCGCCGCAAGCGTGGGTTTTTTTTTTTTTTTCCAAAAAAGCCAAACTCACCCTTATTTTACTCCTCCCTCAGTTTGTGGTTGTAGACTCTCTTTGCGAAACCCCAATTTTTTTTCCCCCTTTCTGGTTAGATTCGAACGGGTGTTTCCTTGTCGATTGTGGGACCGCTGCGCCCCTCCTCGGATGTATCCACTTCTTAAAGCTTTAGATTGTTTCTCTTCGCATAGCTTTTTTGCGCCTGCATGCAGGATTCCGGCGATCTTGGTTTTGCGGTCAAGGTTACTTTCCCCTTTTTTTTTGGATGCGCTTTTCCCCCCCCCCCTTGCACGTTCCCGGTGACCTCGACCAACTACACGTCTCGGGCCGGGTTGTCGCTTTCTTTTTGCCCCTTTTGATGTCTTGCGCGACAGGAGTCTTTTGTGAAGATATCCCTCCTCTTCTTGAATGGCTCACCCTCTCTCCCCAAAAGACCCTCCAACCTGATCAGCCGACCCTTTTTCGCAAGATTCTTTTCGTGAGAGAGAACTTCGATGTTGCCTGTGCTTTTTCTTCGCAGCGTGATTCCTCCTAACCTGAGACTGTCGTGCTCATGAGTCCCGCCCTCCCTCTTTCCCCTCCGGATATCCTCCTCATTCCTTTTCTCCCCTGTCCTTCTGCCCGGTCGGGGTGAGGGAATCTTCTTTGGGTCCACAGGGGAGTGCTCTCCCCCCCGAAGACGAAGTAGTTTCTTCTCCTCCAGATCAACTCTAAGAAGGCCACCCTTCTGCCTTGTGCTACGGCCCCCTCTCACCGGTGAAGCTCTTCCTTTTTTCCAGATCAGGAGGTGCCTTGTAAGTCTTTGTCCCCCCCCTCCACCTTTTCCTGAGCCCCCCCCCCAATGGCTAAGCAGCATTCTGCGACACCTCTGATCACTTTCGGATCCCAGTCACTCTATTTTTAGGTTACACGCCCCGGCTTCTGATTCCGGTTTCCTTCCTTTGAAATGGACTCTCCGGCGCTCCCTATGATTCTGCCCTTCTTCAAAATGATCAAGGGACACCGTTCTTTTTGGGGGCTCTTTTTTTTTTTTTTCCTCCCTCACAGCCCCGATATACCCGATTCCCAGCTTTTCTAGTTGATGCTTTAGAACACCCGATTCTTCATCCCTCCAACTTAGGTGGTTTCCTCCATTCCACTTCGGCATCGAGGGATTGGTCCACTTTCCGTACCGACTCTCTTCATCGGCCTCCCCCCCCCGCCAAAGTATGTACCATAGAGGTCTATACTCCGTTTCTCCCCGTTGACCGACGACTCTCTCTATCTGGACGGGTGCTGAGCCCCTATCTTTCCGACCTCCCCCCGAGAAATCGTTTTCCTTTTTATAGAAATCCGATGCAGACCATCGAATGCCTGACTCGATTTTTACCCTCCCCTTCAGATGGGCTTCCCTCTTAGCCTGGATAGTTTCCCCTTATACCTGGAGGGAACCAAAGCTTCTTCCGCGCGTTTTTCTTGCCTGGATGACCTATTTTTTCTCAAGGATTTTTCTTTGTCAAGGCGGGCGCGCCCGTCTGTGTGTCTCCCCCTTACCACGTTCTAATGTCCCTTTTTTTTCAGTCCCAAAGTCACAGCTGAAACTTTTCTTTGTCGCGGGCTGTTGGTCCCTGCATTTTTCGAACCTCGCCCAGTTTTACTGCCCATAAGGGCCCATGTTCTCGCCAAAGCATTGTTCCACTGGCCATCCCGCCCCCGTCCGATTTTCTCCACGTGATGCCGTTTTCCCTGGACATCTCCATTCCTCAAGTTTACGTGCCGGGGGGTTTTACGGCTGTCATCCGCAAACCCCTTATGATGAACTGGTTAGGGAATTCCCCCCCACCGGGCGAGTCTTTCTCTTCCCAATCGTCCGATGCAGCCGCTTACCTCAGGCACGAGAACTTCATTAATGTCCCGACGAGCAGGGAAGACGACTAACTCAACCCCTAAGAACGCTTACCGAGGACTTCCACCCCCCCCCCCCTTGCTGTCGCAGAGCGGTGCTCTTAGGGTTCCCTTCCGTCGAACGATTTTAGTCTAGTTGGAACTCGAACCCCCCTATCGGCTCTGCCCGTGGCCTGGCGCCGATCGCCCCCCTTTCCAAGACCGCTTTTTTATGGTCACCTGTTCTCAATTTGAATTCCATAGGAAGGGATCACGGGTCTGTCGCTTCGTACTTTTTTCTTTGGGTCGGCCGTTGACTTGCTCGCTTCTGTCATACCCTCAGGTTTCCAGACCCTACTAGTCTTGTCTTCAAAGTGGCGGCGCGTCTTTTTCTTTGACCTGGCGAAGGCGTGTTTCGGTTTATTTTTTACGAGGGGGGACAACTGGCTGGGAAATCAAGGTGTCCTTACTTTCCCCCCCCCCCGCCGTTCGACCTGTCCTACCCCCCCCTCCCCTCCCCACCTCGACCACCCTGGGACCTGGTCCTTGAAGGCCTGGCGCGCTTCTTGGGGAAACTGGTTGCCCTCTTTTTTTTTCAGGCGTTCCACCGCGGAGCGGCCTGGGTCTTCTTTTCTGTTACGGTCCTCCCCTTAGTGAACCCGAGGTGCTACGCGCAGTTGAAGAGTCTCCTCTTTTTTTTTTCTTTGTTGGGCTTTCCTTCTGCTCCCTTTTTTCTACCCCGGCAGCATGAAAGAGCCTTATGGACTTCCCAGTTTTGTTTTCAAAGGGGAGCTTGAGAGGTCCCCCCGAATTTTTTTTTTTTCCCCCTTTTCTGGGAATCTGCCGCCCCAGCCTTGTTCTTTCGCCGGTTTCTCCCCGTGGCTGCGCTTAGGATCTCTGGTTCAGGGTTGTTTCAGAAGCCAAGTGTCTCGAGATCGGCGCCCGTATAGAAAGAAGAGCGTGGCGGCGAGATTCCTTTGTAACCTCCTCCGTTTTGTTTTTTCTTCTTTTCCTTCCTCTCCCCGTGCCACCGGGCGCTGCGTGCTTTCCGTGGTCGCCGAGTCCGAAACGGCGGCGCCTTTTTCCCCCCAGAAAAACCGGGAGCCCGAGCGACCAATGATTTTTTTAGAGTAGGGCGGGCGCCTCCTTCCTTGGACGCGTAGACTCTTTTCGCCAATTGCGCCCCTCCCCCCGAGAAAGACTGCTACGTACGCCGCAGGGCGATCTGAGAACGGCCGCCTTTCCTTTTTCCTCCCTCGCGAGCTCTTCACTTTTTAGAGCAGCACCCCATTCTTTTTTTTTTTCTTTTCCAGATTCCCTGGCGTACCCCGATCCGAGGTTCAGCCAGGCTCGAGTTCCAGTTTTTTTCCCCATCCCCGGCTCTGCCGCGGCCGTCACTTTTCCACTCGACAGGGTGCGGCGTGTGGTGAAGCGGAATCATCCGGCCAAATTCTATTTGACGTGAGCTGCCTCCTTTTCTGTCCAGCCTTCCCCCCGCGACCGTCCTCCTGCCCACGCCCTGTTCCTTTCGGTAAAGAAAGTTCAGCCGCCGAAATGTGCGCCCTCCCTCTCTCCGTTTCCTTTCAACTCGAGGTCCGCTGTTTTTCCTTCGCGGACAACCTGTCACCCCGCGACCCCCGGCCAGGAACGAATTTTCCGTCTCGCCCCAATTTTGAGACCCCGAGGCGAAGGCCTTTTGCCCCAAGGCCACCTCGCCTCCCTTTTTTAGCCAACGGGGGGCCTTTTGCCTTCACGATGCGCGGGTCTCCTGGGTTTCCTAGGTACTCGAGACCACCCCGTAGACCGCCTATGCCCCCCCCCACCTGCGCCATTCCGCCTTGGAACGTACCCCCTAATGGGACTGGTCGTTTTGTCTATGCGGCCCAATTCTCGCTTTCCCCCTATCGCCATACGGATCCTACCTTTCCTCCCCGCTGTCTTCGGGTCCATTTTTCGCGCTTTTGGGGGACTAACCAGGCCATCCCCGACCTATTACTTGGATTCTGACAGTCCTTCCCCCCTGTCGCTTTTTTTTCTTCTTTTGAGATGTACCGTCCGCATCACTTGTTTGACGAGAGACCTGTCGGTATGTTCCACCTCACGGGTGGGGTAGTCTCTACCATTGCCCTTGGACTTTCCTTTCCCATTTGCGTGCGAGCTGCAGGTGACCACGACAGCCTCTCCCATTGCCCAGGGAAAGCTTTTTTACCCTTTTCCTGACAGCTGTGATAAGGGCGTAGAGTGCTTTTGGCTAGAACCTACTTTTCTTTCTCTCCATCATTGCCAGTCCTCTCCCCCCTTTTACTTGGCCGCGACCATTCTCTTTTTTTCCGCCCGGCGATTGTTTTTTTCTCGGCTACTCGTGGAGACCATCTCGCTTTTTCGGGGAATGGTTTGAAAAGGATATGTACCCTGGTTGTCGAGGAACTCGTCACTTCTTCTTCTCTTCTTTCGGCGGTCGGCTGGTGCAAGTTTCCCCCTTGCAGCGAGAAGTGGAAGGTCTCGGTCTCCTTTGTCTAGCTCTCCCCGCGATGTTCCTTTGCGATGATTTGGCATAGCGGTGGCTGTTCCTTTTTTAAAAGCCCCCCCTAGATTCCGAAGGTGAGGTTGCGGGGCCCCCACCCCCTTGGCGGGGTCGTGGCCTCTCTTGTTTGTCGAGCAGCGAAGGGCTCGAAGTTTCCACTTTAGATTTTTCGGAGTAGTCGTCCCATCCACGTTTTCCCCCCCGAGAGCAGGTGGCCCCCTTTTTTCTTGCCCTTTTCTTTTCCTCCTCGTCATTTCAGTCCGAGGACATTCACGCACCCTTGGAACACCATTTACCTCTTCATGTGGCGTCTTCCTGGGCCCCAGATCGGCGTTTTTCCTTCCTCTCTCTCAGTGATAAGCTGTTCTCCACGAGATGAGTAGACTTTGGTTATTATGTGTCTGCGTTTGCCCCCTCCTGACAAAACGTCTGGGTCCCTCCCCCGCTTGCTTGAGCATTGTTCGTCAGAGAGGGGTCGTTGATGTCCCGTATAGTCCTCGCAGGGCCCCTTTCCCCCTTGCTGGATCGGCTGATCTTATTCCGCTATAGTATTGATTGTTTTCCCTTTTTCCCCGCACCTTACCAACTTCCTTAGATCTTCCCCCGGAATTAGTCTGTTCTCGATGGAAATTCCCTTCTTCTCAAAATCAGAGGGTTAGACGGCGGCCGGTAGACTTCCTCATGTTCTCTTGAAAAAACTTAAGTGTTTTAGATGCCGAAACCAGTTCCCTCGACGCACTGATCATCCTTCCTGCTGGAGAGAAATAAACCCCCTTGGTTGTGCGATGTTACGGCCGGATCACATTTGAGTAGGTTTAGCGCGTCGGTTCGATATACTTTTCCTCTCGAGAGAGCTTTTTTTAATCTGTCCCCCTGAGCAACTTACTCAATTAGAAGCAGCCTAAATTGGAGTTTTTTTTTCTGTGTAGGTGTCTTCATCCCGGTGAAAGTCACCTTACCCGTAGCCTTCCTCTCCATGTAGAAGTATGTTACCCCCCAAACCTTTTCCGTTAATCTGCTCCCTCGGTCCCCGCCTAGCTGCTCGGCCCATACTTTTACAGAAGTTCCCCATGGTCGCTCAGTGTTCACCCAAGCCCCCTTCTAGTCTCCCATATTCGCTCCGTCGTTTTCAGGGCATCATCTCGATATCGTGGACCTAGCGACGTTTTTTTTGTTTTTCGAAGATTCTCGATTTCGGTCCTGTCCCCCCAACCACGACCGCCCGTCCTCCCCCCAAGTGGGCTTCCTCTTTTGGTAGGCGATTTTTTCCACTCGCACGAGTTTAACCTTTTCCGCGGGTATGCCGTCACGCTCTTCGGTGTGTGCCGAAGGATTCCGGCATCGATGTGGGTTTTTTGTTTTGTTTTTCAACCAGGTTTTTCTGATCGTTCGTAAGGCCCCTGTCCGGTAAGATTTAACAGAAAGAGCGGAAGTCAGGGGTCGCCTTTTATCCCCCAGATCCTTGTTTGAGGCATTCTACAGAGTATTTCCCTCAGAATATGAAATGTTCATGAAAAGCTTCTCCCCCTCCCAACGACAGCCCCCCTTTCCTCCGACCTCGCCTCCTGTGCGGGGATTTTGCGACAATCTTAGAGTCTGAGGAGCTGATCCCGTTTTGATTCCAGGCTCTCCCCCCATAGACCGGCGGTTTTCGCCCCCTGTCGGGTAGACCGTCGCCGAAGCCCCTCTGTTTTTTTAGCCGAAATAGCTTCAGGCCAGATTATTCACTCAGCCCGGGTGCCTTGGTGAAGATCGTTTTCACCTTTGGGGAACTGTGATCGAGAGGCCCCCTCAGAAGTAATTATTCTCCCTTCTTAACGATCTTATTTTCCCCGGCGATTCCCGCTCGACGGTCATCACCGACTCCAAGAGACATTTCTCCCACTGCTCAAGGATTTTCTTTCCCCTATGTGGAATCTTGTTTTTTTGCCACACCCCTTCCAACGTCTCTCACTTTACTTCCTTCAGAAAGCCTTTTGGCCAGCTGATCCCCCCCTTTCGTTCCCTGCCCCAAGTTGGCCACTTTCCCTTGGGCCTCTTACACGCCCCGAGAGGATGTCTCTGGTGTGTCAGGTACGTGAAGATCTTCTCCTCCGAAAAAACGATAGTGCCCCGTCCCTTCAACATGATCAAGGTGCCCCCTCTCGATGTGAGGTGTTTTTGGATTCTAACTCCAGCCCCCGTCTCCCCTTTTTTTTTTTCACGCTCTCGCTCCTTTTCAATCTTACCAAAGGCTTCTTCCTCTGCCCCCCCAAAAGTCTTTGTGGAAAGCATCCCTCGATAACCCTTCGGAATAGAGGTTGGTCCCCCCTCCCGTCAACGCCTTCCCCTCACAATCCGCCCCTCTACTCTGAACCATAGTACCTTTTATCACTTTTTTCGCCCTCATTGCCCGACCTGATCTCACCCCCCCCCCCCCGATCGGGCAGGTCTTCTCCCCCATGATCAGGTTCCCCTCAATAAAGCGCCCGCCTTTCCCCTCTTTCAATTTGATTTTTTCCTTTTAGCCCCAAGCGCTTTGTCTTTTTACCCGATACCCATTTCTTTTTTAGCTTCTTCGCGTTCCTCGCGAGTTCTCCCCCACACAATAGTCCCCGGGAGACCTTGAGTTCGATTTTTTTTTATTGACCTCAGTGAGCCCTTTCCCCCCCTTCGGGGGAGCAGAAGTTTCTTGTGTCTTCCCCCGTGTTTTTCAGGTCCTACGTCCCATAACCTATGTAAAACCGTTCCCTTTCTTCAAATGTTTAAATGTGCGTCGGCTTTTTTCGTGGTCCCGGGTTCACTTTTTTTTCTCCCCCCTAGACCAAATGAGAAATGAACGACTTTTTGACCCTTTTCCGCCAAACTTTTGGCTTTGAAATTCCAATAACCTGGAGTTCCCTTTTTCCAGTGATCGCCGAGTGACGGGTCCCTTTCTCCATCGAACTTCAACTCTCAGTGACCTTCTAGGTCCCGGTAATCGCCTCCCAGTAATCCTCTCTTCTTTTCTTTTTCTTAATTTTTCGTAAACCCCTTTCCTCCCATTAAGCACAGACGAATCTTCCCCCCCTCATGTTACCGTCAGTGGACGGATGATCAACTCCTCTAAGTTTTGCTCATAACCCTCCCCGTCAGCAAGATTAAGCCCTGTGGCAAGTTGATTATCCTTCCCTTCTCCTGTTTCGAGGGCTCGTTCGACAGCCCTGGGTACTCGTTTAAATATGACAAAGAACTTTCTCCTCTCTCATAGTTTCCCGGAGGCCTCGACAGTGCCACCCCCCAGAGGCTGATCGTGTGTTACCTGTCCGCTTCTTCCCCCCATCACTTCGCACTGGGCTTTTCTCTACCGCTCTTTTCGTGTTTCTTTGAGGGGTGTACGATCTTTCCTTTTTATCGCGACAGGTAAAGTCCCCTTTTTCACGAGATTTCCTTCCTTCTCTTAGGCTAAACCATGGCTTTTCTGATGGCCCCTTGGCTTTCTCCAGCGGGGCGTGGGATTGGTCTCTTTTTTCTGTGGTTGAGAACCTTGCACTTCTTGATTGACCCGTCCCCCTCCCCAGTACCTCCCCTGTGATTATCCCTTTCCTTTAACCTTACAACCTTCCCTCCCTGCTCGGTTTTTTTCTGTACAACTTCCGAGGAGAGATGCTGTTCCCCGGCGACCCTTATTTCTAGTGCCACCGGAGAGTTCTTGGTAGGAGATTTGCCAATGTGACCTCTTTTCCATAGCCAGTTTAACCGAAGGGGTTGCTTCTCTACCTTTTTTTCCCCGAATCCGAAGGCGAGTTTGCTTTTTTTTTGCTTCGTTGAGTCCCCGTCCCCCTTCTCGTTCCATCTCGGCTGGGTTTTTGGATGCCTTTTTTTCTTTCCCTGGTTGCCTCGCGTTCCCTCTTTTTCCCCCGCCCGCCTGCCTTCTTTTCCTTTTCTTCGCCGGATCTTTTTTTTTTTAGAGGAAGAGCTTTGCCTTTCCTTGAGAACACAGTACCTCCGGCTTTTGATGGCTTCCCT
>Ga0179593_1537118_pt1 | contig 16354 bp, 20 predicted proteins | sample CZODoug2_1_08_16_FD_185931 | JGI IMG/M metagenome (GOLD analysis project Ga0179593, IMG submission 185931) | Vadose zone soil fungal communities from Angelo Coast Range Reserve, California, USA - CZODoug2_1_08_16fungal (PacBio error correction) | ecosystem: Environmental > Terrestrial > Soil >... | reverse complement strand
AGTAATTTTCCTTTTTGCCTTTTTATCCTTCCCCAAGGTATGGTTTTTCCCTGTTTGCCCCACCCCCCCCTGTCCCCCCTTTTCAACTTCAGGCGCCGTTCGACACTGGGTCCCTCCCGCGTTTTCGATTGATATTTTTTTACTTTTCGCCCTTTTTTTTCCTTCCTGTTTCAACCTATCACCCCCTTTCTGCTTTGCCCCCCTAGGCCCCCCCTCCTGGGGAAGCTCCGATCCTGAACGGTGCGATCCCCTTTGTAAAGTGTCTCTCCCTACCTCGGCCCCCCCCCCCCCCCCTTTGCAGCTCTCCTCCCAGGAAGGATGGAAATGTGTTCCCTTTTTCCAGCTTCGGGGCCACTCCCCCCTTCCTGCCTTTCGGCGAAGACGATTTTCTTTTTTCTTCTTTTTCGATCCAACCCGTCTCTTTTTTCCCTTTTTCCCTTCTTTTGTGCGATTTTTTGAACGGCTTCTCTTTCCCTGATCTAGAGTAACACCTCTCCTTTCCCAAAGTCCCCAGGACCCCCTTTTTGTTCTCATAAAGGCCAATGACGCGTCTTTTTTTTCTCGGTGGGACCAGTTTTTTTCCCCTCCTTGCGTCGACCCCCCTTGAACTCCCCCCTTTCTTTCCCTTCCAAAGGCCGCCGCTGCTGTATTTATGCCCCCTCAGCTTAACGCTTGTCCCTCTTCGTAGCCTCCTTTTCCCCCCTCGCCGGTCCCCCGAGCTCGATGCTCTTTTTTTTTGTTCCGGGGTTGGTCTTTCTCCCCAAAGTCGATCGACGAATTGCGGCCCCACGCTTCGTCACCCCCGGCCCCTTTCCCCAACTTTCCCCCTTTAGATCTCGCTACTGCGGGCCTCCCCCCTTCGTTCCGAAGGAGTGCCGCCGTCCATTCTCCCTTTTCCATAGTTTTTCTTTTTTCGACGTTTTTTCCCGTGTCCCCCGTCTTCTGGGAAGCGGTCGTTCTTTGGCCTCCCTTTGGCCTGTTCCCCTATTCCTAGAGTCGATCGGTCCTTCCCCTCTACCCCTTGGGGGAGTTCCCTTTTTTCATGTCCTCGACGGCGTCTTGCTTTCTCCCCTTTTCCGTAAAGATATCTCCCACAGCGCGAAAGGGCTTTTTAGAGACGGTATTTCCTCTTTTCCCTAGTTAGGACCCTTTTTTTTCTTCCGAGAATTTCTTCTTTCTTTTTTTTCAATAAAAAGGGTCCCTTTCTGTTGCAACGATTTACCCGATCGGGAGCGGAAAAACCTTCGAGATTTCCAGATGAGCCTTTTCCTTCTCCCCCTGAATTTCCCAGTCTCTTTTCCCCTTCTCAAAGAGGCTTCCCTTTTTCCTTAGTTTCACTGAGAGAGCTCTCTCTTTAATTATAATATCCTTGTTGTTGTTTTTTACTTCTGATGACCTTTCCTCCCGGTTGACGTCCCTTCTTTACGTTTGTGATTTTTCAGTCCCCTTTCTCAGAAGTTAGGCGGATCTTTCCATTTTTTTTTTTTTCTTTTTCCGGCCCCCTTCCCCTCTCCCCCAAGATAGTTGTTTGCCCCCCAAATTGGTTTTAGCTTGCTTTGACGTGTTCCCTCCCCCAGTGCTCTCCTTTTTTGAACCCCTCTATTCGACGGGACCCCCAGGAAGTTTTGGAGGGATTGCTATTAAGATGTAAGGTCCGCCTTTCCCGGACTTCCTCCCCTCCCTGGAGGAAGTCATGTTTCCCTTTTTTCTTTTTTCTAAGCCCTCCTTCTTTTTCTTTTTTCAATCCTTCAAAAGGACGGATTTACCACTCCCCCCGTTTCCCCTCCGCGTTTCACCCCAGGGGCTCTTTCGGTTACGAAGGAGGTCGGCCCGCTCCTCGTATTGACGACTTTCTGGTCCCCCCCTCCGTTTCCCCTAGGTCGAAAGACTTCCCCCTTTCGTTCCGACTCAGTGGCGCCTTTTAGACTGACGGCGATTCTTTCGTGGTTTCCCTCGGTGGACTCCGAATCGTGGGCGCCCCTCTTTTTTGAGATTTCTCTTTTTTTTCCCCGGTCAGCAGAACTTTTTTTTTGAACCCTTCCCCCCCTTTGCTACGGTCTTCCTTTTTACCCTTTTTGCTGGGCCCCCTGAAGAGCGGTCGTCCCCCTTTCGTGTCCGGAACCCCTCCTCGCATGAGCACCTTCTTCGGCGGGTCGTTGGCCTCCGGTTTTTTCGACAATGATTGTTCTTTTCCTGACGAACGTTTCTTTTTTTGGCCCCCCCTTCGTCATGTTTTTTTTTTGAGATCACTCCACTTTTTTTTCTCGCGCTTCATTTCCCTTTCATCCCCTTTGCAAATCTTCCCCTTCTTAACACACTCGTCACCTTTTTTTTCTCAGAAAGATGGGGATGGATGGAAGGATTTCGTCCGGTCCCTTCCTCTTCTTTTTCTTTCAACCCGCCTCTTTTTTTTCCGGAAGAAAATTGTCTCTTGTTGACAATCTTCTCTCTTGCAGTAGGAACTTTTTTTTTCCGATTTTTCTCCATCCAATTAGATAGAACCTTTTCATTCTCCCCTTCAGGGAAGGAGTGATCCCCCCCCCCCCCTCGTTGTTGACTTTTTTTTCTCCTGTTCTTGCTCTGTTCACTTTTGTCAAAGCGGGTTCTGTCAAGTATCCTTTTTCTACGTCTTTGTAGGCCCCGTTCGCCTTTTGAGGAAGTTCAACGTCCCTTGAGGGTTCCTACGCCACCCCCCCCTCCCTTGAGGACGCTGTCGCCACCCGTCTTTCACGCCCAACTCTCTTCTTGCACTGTTTTTTTTCCCATTTCCGTCTGGAGTGAGGGCTTTGCTTTCCCCGATTTGGCCGAACTTTGCGTCCCCACACTCGCCCCCTGCGGTTTTGTTTCCCCCTGATTGTTTTTTTGGAATTTCATCCTTTCCGAACCTGAGGGAAAGTCCCCTCCGTTTTTTCCTTCGTAAGTGAATTGATTAGAGTTTGGTCTTCCCCCCCTTGAATTCACTGCGTGTTTTTTTTTTCAGGTGTTTTCGGCTATTGAAAGCTTCTAAGTACGTTCCTTTCCTTGGTTTTCTTTTCAAAACCCCCCCCCCCTTGCTCTGGAGGAGGGAAGTCCCCCCGAACCCTTCCCCCCCCTTTTAGTTTTTCACCTTTTTTTGGCCTTTTTTCACCCCTTCGGGAGAAGACCGCTTTCCCCCCCCAGTTTGTCCTCCTATATCACACACTCCCCCTTTTCTCCGGTCACCTGAATGTATTTCCTTTCTGCCTTTTCGCTTTGATAGGGCTCCGTTCCCCCCCGGATCCCCCTCCTCTTGGTTCTTTCAGCACGGAGTACTGGCGTTTTCCTCTTGACTGGTTTGACAGCTATTTAACCCCGATCTTCCCCATCTTTCACGGAAGTACACCTTGGGCACATGGTCTGCTCGGCGGACCTTTCCCCTTCTTTGCCGGCTTTTTTTCCGTGTTCTTCGCCGGACAAGTTCCTTTTGACCGGCATTATTCTTGCCTCAAGACCGGCTCCCTTCCCGTCTCTTTTCGTGTCCTTTTCGGGGACCAGGATTCCCGCCTGATTCCCCAGTGACTCTCCCCCTCAGAGTTTTTAAGGAGGACCATTTCCCTCGGACTTCTCCCGACGTCCCCTCCTCCCGGTCTTTGACCACGTGTTATTCCGTCCCCGAGTCTTTCCCCTCTTTCTCGGTACGTTTCCTTCCCCTTGTGGGGGAAATAGGACCGGGTTTCTTTCCCCTTCCCGCCTAAGATTTTACGGTGAATTCGACCCCCCCCCCCTTCCCCCCCCTCGAAATGCTTCCTCGTCCCTGTGCCCTTTGCCGGCGGCCGACGATTTTCTTTTTCCTGTTTCGACCACTTTTCCTGAGCAAACCTCCAACATTTTCCGGTGGTTTTTTCCCCCTGGCGCATTCCCGCCCTGGACTAGAAGTCCAACGAGTATTGTCGCAACTTTCGTCCCCACGCCTTTTCTTTGGCCGACCCCCCCTTTTCAAAACGGCTTGGCACCACAAGCCTTTCGCACCCCCCCCCACCTTGCTCTGGGATTTCTGATTGAAACCATTTCCAAACTCGTGTGACTTTTGGATGAGCCCCCCTTTTCACATTAGTTTCGGGATGCTCTCCACTCTTGAAAACAGGACTTTTGCGATAGGTCAGGTGGTCCCGGTATTATGTTGATTCCTTTCTTGCCTCAGAGTTTCTTTCCCCCTTCCTCTTTTCCCTCCCCCCGGAGCCCGACCCCTCCCCCCTGGTTTTTAATCCCTGGTTTTTCCCTTTGACCGTCCCCTTTTCTCTTTTTTACTGTTTTTTTGTTTTGTTTCTCTGTCTGCCGAACCATTCCTTTCCCGATTTCTTTCTAAGTGCTTTTTTCTCCTTTTCCCCAATAAGTTTTTTTTTCTCCACAACTAACCCTCTTTTCCGGCTTATGTTAGGCTGTTTCCCCCTTGCTTGCAAAACTTTTTCTTTTTTCTTGATACTTTTTCCCAGCGGTCCTCTTTGCCGTTTGAGAAGGCGAGTTTTGGTTCTTGAAGTTGCTTTTCGGAACGCGATGATCTTTTTTTTTCAACCCTGGTCCCTTTTCTTTCTTCTTTTTTCTTCGGGTGGGCTTTTTTTCATTTTTGATTTAGTGTTGTTTATGTCTCCCCCCCCCCCTCGGATAGAAGGAGGCCGCCGTTTTCCTTCCCCCGATTCTCCTATTTTCTTTTGGAACCCTTTTAGTTTCCTTTGCCTCCAAATGAGGGTGTTTTCCCCAGAGCCGGTTGTCCTTTTTCTTTCTCCTGAGGGCGATCTTCTCTCACCTTTCAACTTTTAGGAAAAGGGTTTTTCTTTTTTTTTCAGTGTCTCTGGCGTTCACTTGAGACGGTCCACGGATTTTTTTTCCTTTTTTATATCTCGCGCCCCTTCAGAAAGACCTTTATTTATACCCACTGCTTCCCCCTGCACAAGTTGGCCTTTCCCCCCCATGGCTCATTGGCTTTTTCCCTTTTAAGATGGAAGTTCTTCCCGCTTCTGCCCAAAGTCCTCGAGCCCCGTTTTTCCCCCCCTAGTCCCCAACCCCCGGCTTTCCAGAAAGGATCCCTCCTAAGGAGGCCTCCCCTGTACTAAGACCCCCTCTTTTTTTGGGAAGTCTTTCCCCCCCTTTTCTGCCATCGTCCTTAGGAAGAAGTCTTGTCCGAGGCCTGGATAGGAGAATTTCCGGAAGGAGTGGACCCCTGACAACCTCCCCTTTCCGGTCTTTAGTTCCCCCCCTTCCTCTGGTAAAGTTCTCTTGGTTTCCCAAGTAGGTTTTTCCCTCAGTACATTCTTGAAGCTCTCTCTCTTTTTTTTCCCCTGTTTAGGGCACCGGCTTTCCGTATAACTTTGAGTTTCGGGAAACTGCCCCCCATTAAGTCCTTTCCGAAACCCCCTGGACCGAGTAGACTCCGGCCCCTGTGAAACCCCTCTTGAGGACGCTCCTCGGCAAGGTCGCCACGATCCTCTCCCCTTTTTTCTCCCCCTTATTTGTTTTTTTTTTTTCCCCCTTGGGTTTTCCCCCCCAGACCCTGCAGTCCTTTTTTCATCCCCTTTTTAATTGAGTTGCTTACTTTTATTTTTAGGTCTCCCCCCTTTGAAGGCCACCCCTCTTTTCGTTTACTTTTTTTCCCATTTCCGGTTGAGACAGACACCACGCCTCCCTGATCGTCTCCTCCTTTTCCCCCCTGAGGGCTCCCCCTGAGAAACTCATCAATTCCCCCTGCCCGGCATTGGGGCCGTTCCCCCCCCGCGCTTCCCTGCCCTTCCCCACCTCCTTTCCTCGGGATCTTTTCTTTCCTGTCTGATTCCCCCCCCCCCTTCCAGGACAATACGGCGTCCCACCCGGCGACCTTTTTTTTTCTTTTTTCCCCTCCCTGCTCCCTTCCATACCAGACGTTCCTCAAGTGCTGGCCACTTTCGTCCCCCCCCCCCCCAAAAAGTTAGGTCCTTTTTTTTAAGGCTTTCTTTTTTTCTTCCTGCTGTTCCCCCCCTTTTCTCCTGGTCCCTCTTCCTGAACCAACCCCCCTTTCCCCCCCTGGGGGTACACTTCCGCCTCCTTCGAACGGTTCTCCCCCCCCTGCACGAGCTTTTCTCGACTCTGACTCCCCGATGACTTGCACCCCCCTTTTTCTTCCTTTTCTTTAACACAGCCGTTTCTTCCTATACCAGCTTTTCCCCAACAAACTCCTTTTCCCCTTTCCTGCTTTTTTTTTTTCCACGGTGTTCGATCATTGTCCCTTTTTTTCTTTCCCATAGGACACCACCCTCCCCCCCTACCTGCAACCCCCCTTTTTCCGATTTCAATCGTTTCTGTTTCATAGGCGTTGACATTAACCGATTCGAATTACTCAGACGATATCGAACCTTTCGGATTCGATCCCCCCCCCCGTTTTTTGCGAGTTTTTTCCCGATGCGGGTGCCTAGTGACTATTCCTTCCATGTCTGCACTCTCTTGACAAAAAACTTTCCCCCAGGAAAAGTTTTTCTTTTCCAATCCATGGCCCCAAAGAGAGAAGGTTTCTCGACCCCCCCAAGTTTAAAGGAATCATTTGGTCGACGACAGGGATCTGCCAATTCCCTCTTCCCCCTCAGATTTTTTTTCCCCTGGATAATGACTCGATTTTTCCTTAAACGACTTTTTTCTTCATTTAGTAGCCCCCTCTCCCCCCCTCCCCAGCAGTGAACGTCACCCTCTCTGGGAAGAATGGCCTTTTTTTTCTTTTTTTTTTTGTTGTTGGGTAGGATAAAGGGACCCCCCTCTCTTTTCAGAGACTTTTTTTTTCTTTCTCCTAAAACTTTTCCCTTTTTTAGCCACCGGCCTTTCCCCCCAATAAAGTAATAGCCTATTTCGGAGCCCGTCGGCCTCGTTTTCCCCCGTAGGAGAAATAGAAGGTTCCCCTCTCAACTTCCCCCTTTTCTCCTCCAGGAGGTTTTTTCCCCGCTTTTTCCACCCGATGGGAATCTTTACCCCCCCCTGTGACAGTTTCTGTTCCAAGGAATGAAGTTTTCCCCCTTCCTTTGGGTTTTTTTTCCGATCTTCTTTCGCGTTCGCTTTGGAGCCCGGCTTATTGTCGTTTCTAGCCATACGGCCTTGAGGGAGACTGTAGTTGCATGTTTTTTCGCCGAACGCTATCTTCCTATCTCCCTGCTGGGTTGGCGGCCTCCTTCCGTAGATCGCCCCGTTCCCTGTAGGATCCTCCTGACCGTTCCATTCCTTACAGATAATGTTGTTTTTCCCACATCTCTTCCCCATCCCAAGATAGCGATTCTCTTTCCGAGAGCTTTTTCCTTTCTTCTTTGATTGCTTCCTTGGCCCCTCCCCTGCTTTCCCTTCGGGAGTAGCAACCGGCTTTTCTTCCCTATCCTTTTTTTCTTCCTCCCCCCTCCTTCTGTTTTTTTCCTCCTCCTTTCGCTTTTTCCTCAAGCCGCTTGAGGGCGCTTACAATGAAGTGCCTCCTCAGGAAGCAAGCATTCCCCCCTCCCCTCCCCGCGTTTTTTGCGTTCATTTCGTGGGCCCCTCCCTTTTGCTGGCCCCTCTTTTTGTTTTTCCCCCCCCCATTGAGGTCTGATGCCCCTTGATTCTCCTGGCTCGTGCCTTTTCGACGAGATAGACGACCGTTTTTTCGTCTCCTTCCGTGCAGTGGATTGGCGTGTAGCTGTACTTCTCGCACACCTCCCTTTGCCCTTTGCCGAGCAGGTCCCGTATTTAGCAGTAGGTTCCCTTTTTCTCGACTCCGATCCGACTGATCGGACCTTCGCTCCCCCCCAGGCCGTTGGCTGCAGTTTTTTCGTGGCCCCAGCGCGTCCGGCAGGCGGGCGTCCGACTTCGTTTTGGACGCCCCCTCCCTCTGGGACGATGTCGACGGTCCCTTTTCCCCTGCGAGATTTTCTCCGTTTTCCCGAACACGCGCCCTGTTTTTTTCTTTGTTCCCTGAGACCTCTCCGGAACGAGGACGTTTGTAAGAGGGGCCTGTTTGGCAGACCTACCGTCGGCGAGTTTCTTCCGTATCTTGTTGGTAAGAAGACCTCCCTTTTTCCCCCCCCCCCCCCACGGTTCCAGTGGGATATCTCCCTTCAGAGTGTAAGGCCTCTGGTCTTTTTTCCTCCCGAGAGGTTTCTCCCTTAAACGAGGTCCGGTCTATCACCCCCGTTCCCTCCCCCTCCCCTGTCGGCCGTTTTTTCCCTTGGTTTCCTTCATGTGCGCTTTTTTTCCAATTCCCCCGACGCACTTGCCTGGGACACCTGCCTCCCTTTTTCGTCAGTTGCTTTGACTCTCCCCAACTTTTTTTCCCCCCTTGTGACTTCTTCTGTCGATCCTCTGGATTGATCGGGCCCTGAGCCTTTCCTTCTCCAAACTCTTTCAACTCGATGTACGGGGTTTCTTTTGTGAAGGCCGACCTTCTTAAATCGTCCCCCGTGCCGTTATCTCCCCCTTTGATTTTCTGAGTTCTGGTTTTATGGGCCAGCAGGCTTTCCCCCACTATGTTTGCACTTTTCCTTCGGTTTTTCAGAGTTTTCCCCCCGACCTCCCTCTACTGCCTTTCCCCTCTAAGAAGGGATCCTTTCCCAGTATCTTGGTGACTCTTCTGAAGGGCCGGTTTCTCTAAAGGCCCCTTTTTTTTTTCTTCTGGTGTCTTTGGTCCCTCCTTTTCATAGTAACGTATTTCTGCCCATAGTTCCTCTCCTTCCCCTTTCGAAACTTTTCTTTTTCGGGAAAGTTCAATGGGTGCCCGGACCCCCCCCCATGTTAGTAGCGCCGTCCCTCCCCCACTTCTCTTGGAGATTCACCTTCCCCCCCCTCCGCGATTGTTAACCCCTTTTTTGTCCCCTTGACCCTCCCCTTCGGGACAGAGGTATTTTATCCCTTTCTTATATTTTTTATGAAGGAGGAGTGGCAAGAAAATTGTGTCCCCCAGGAGCCCTTTCTTGGTGGTCGTCCCCTTTTTTTTCCTTTTAATTGAAGGTGTTGGAATCACTCCCTTAGAAACCTCCCCCCTCGGACCCCCTCCAGATTTTTTCTCTTTAGAAGTGCCTTTTTTTTTCCCCCCCCTTTATTAGAGGGTTCCTCCCCAAGGCCAACGTGCAGGCTGACTCTTTTTTTTTCTTTTCAGAGCCTTTGATCGAATTGATCCCCCTTTTTTAGCAGGTTAGCAGTCTCATTCCCACTGTTATTTCTCACCTTGGCACGGGAAGAGGCCACCCTGAGTTTTTTTTTCCCAGTGCAAAGATGGTGTGGTTTAGACTCCTGAGGGCTGAATTGCGATTCTCGTCCCCCTTCCCCTCTCATTTTGGGTCCTTTTTCATGCCCCCCCCCCCTGGGCCCAGTGGAGCGTTATTCGGTTTTTTCCACATTTCGGAAGCTTTGCGCGTCCCCGTTGCTCCCGCGTTCCCTATCCGGAAATCCCCCATGGGTTGCCCTTCGAGGCCACTCACCTTGTGGGCCTTTTCCGAGGCCTCGGCTTCCTCCCTTTGAGAGAGTTCCCGCCCCTTTTCCCTGTTCCATGCAGGTCACCCCGAAAGGCCCCTTCCCCCCCTAATCCCCCCCCCCTTTCGTAATAAATAGAGTTTTTCTCAACTGGAAGAGCTCTCCCCCCTTGAAAGGCGTTCTTTCTTTTGGCCCCCCCCTCTCCAAAAAGACCTTTTTCTTCCGTTCAAAGTGCTCCTCCCTCAGGAGGAAGGTCCTTTAGGTCTGTCAGCATTCTGTTCCCGAAGTTTACCGCCCCCCTCATGTGGTCCCTCTTCTTCAGCCTTTTAGAAGAGATGAGAATTTTTTTCCGACCGGTTTTTCAACCTCTAATACTTTTTTTTTTCCCCTTTATGTCCTCTCCCGAACCCTCTGCAACCCCGGAAAAGGGAACCTCTTTTGCCGGACTGCCCCTGGCTTTCGGGAAATGTGAATCTTTTCCCCTTGCCGGTCAGGTCCTTTCGAACCCCCTTGCCTAATTAAAATAGTATCCCCCAGGACCCCCTTCCCGTGGTAACTCCCGCACATGTGACCTTTCTTTCCACATTTAGTCTTCTTTTTTATTCGATTTTTTTTTTTTGTCGCTCCTGAGCCACGAAAAGATCCCTTTTTGGCCTCACCCACCTTGCCCCGCGCTTAACTTTCAAACAACCCTTAGGGTGACCGGCAACTTCTTTTCCGTAGGGTCCTTCCCCCCCCCTCCCACGACCACTCGGACTTTTTTTTCCCGGGGCTTTTTTGACTACTCTTTGAGGGGAGCAGAATCCCCCCTTTTTCCCCCGTTACATGGAAGTTTTCCCCCCGCGCCGCGACCGGTCCCCCCCCTTCCCCTCTATGGGGCGGCCCCCCCTCCTTTTTTCTACAGAATTTTTTCCCCCCCCCGAATAAAGAACCCCCCCCCCTTAGACCTAGGCAATCCAGCGATTTCCCTTGCGATTTTCCCCTTCCCCCCCCCCCCCGTACCTTTGCAGCGTTTTATTTTAAAGAAGAACAATCTTTTTTTCCCCCTAGGTAGTGATCCCCTTCTTTTACTACCCTTTTCTGTTGAAGATCTTTCCCTACCCGCGCTTTTTCCCCCTTTTCTTTTTTTTCCCCAGCTGCAAACAGGGGTTTGACCTGGTGAGGATACATTTCCTCCCCTCCCCTCGAGCTTGGGCGCCTTCGTTTGATGATAAACCTGGTCCCATGTTACCCTCTCTGCCTTTGACACCCCATTCTTCTTCCGAACCTCTTGCGTTTGCGATTTTCATGGTGCCTTTTTCCGTTTTTTCAAGGAGATAGAGGATCTGGTCGAAAGCCACGGCTCGTCCCCTTTTCTTATGGGGGGACCCAAGACCGAAGACATTTCCCCTTTGAAGTTCTGGCACCTCTCGTTTTTTCCGGTGGGTTAGGGCCGTACTTCTTTTCTTCCTGGGTGTTGCCCGAGAGGCGTTTTTCCCCCTCACAGTGAACTTTCTCCCCGGGGGTCACCCTTTTTTCGGCGACGTGGCTCCCCCACCGGACTGGTTGCCCCTTTGCTCTGCATGATTCCCTCCTCCCTTTTTTTCAGACCTTTTTCCTTGCTCTCGGTCCTGGCAAAGGGAGTTTTTCCTTGGTTTCACCGCCGCATTTTCTTCTTTGCCGATGCCGTTCCCGCGTCTTTTTTTTTTCAACCAGCTTTTTTCAGACTTTTTTTTTTTTCAAATCAGTACAGATACCAACCCTTTCTTACCGTAGAAGGCCCTTATAATAGCTCATTTTTCAGACACGGTACTCACGACCCCTCCGGTTCGGGGAGGCTTTTGCTGCGCGCATCTTTCGAGTTCTCAGAAGCCTCATTTCCTAGAGGAGAAGTACTTCTGCTCTTAGTTCTTCCCACCCCCCAAACGAAGAAGTGTCCCCCTGGTCGTCTTTTCCTTCATGCCTTCTTGAGGTCCCCGTTTATTAGTAAGCGGAACTATTTTCTTTTTAGGTTTCCCTGCCCCTCTCCCAGGAGGGACTAGATGTGCCCCCCTTCTTTGGCATAGTCCCCTTTTTTTCCCCCCCCTTTACCCCTTCTCTCTTTACAGATAACTCCTTCAAGACCCGTAGCCTGACCCTTTTCCCAAGTCTTGCTGGGCGCTTCCTTTTTTCAAGAGTTCCCCTATATCCCTAAATGGTTGATTCTTGGGAAGGACATTGCTGACCCCTATCAGTAGTTTTACTGATGTGATCTTCCTTACACCTCCCCGAGGTCATGCGCACCATAGTGGTCCTTGTAGTCCCAACTCAAGCATCGGAAGGATCCCCCCCCAGTTGGAGGCTGCTGAGCCCCCTTGACACCCCTTTCCTTTCTGGACGCTTTTCCAGAAGTTGATGCTCTTTACTTGCCTAGACAACGTTCTTTCTTCCACTCCTCTGCACCCGTGCCTGACTTCCCTATCCTCTGCACTGCCCGAGTCCCCCCCAGCTCTCGTGGCCGAGCTTTTTCTCCCGCGCTTCTCTTCCCAACACAACGTTTCGACAATCACGGCCCCCAACCGCCGACCCCTTGTTTCCCCTATCTTCCTCCCTCATAAAACCCCCTTTTTTCCCAGCAGTTGGCCATTTTTCCCCACAAACAGTTAAGTTTTTCGTGTGGGATTTTTCTGATCTTTCCCCTCCTTTCCGGTCTGGTTTTTCTCGGCCTTTCCCCAACTTTGGAACTTTCCCTCCCAGTTAGAAAGGGTTTTCGTCGTTCCCCCTAAAGATCTACGTGACCTCTTTTTCCCTTGGAACTGGCACACCTTTCCCTCAGCCCCAAGCCGTCTTTTTTTTTCTTCTACCCTCAACCCCCGGAACCTTTCAGATAATTGATGTCTTCCTGGGGCCCTGGTCTTAGACTTTCCTGACTTTCGCCCCCAGACTTCCCCCAATTGGTAATACCTTCCATCGAGCAGATTTTCCTTTCTGGCCATGTTTTGCCCTTTTCGGCCTTTTTCCCCCAAGGACACCTATGGAGTCAGACCCTGTCCCTTGACGATTCTTTCTTTTTCTGACCTCCCCCCGTCCCACCCCCCCCAAAAAGATCTTCTTTCCCTTTGGCTAGTGTTCCTGGACGGCTCGATGCCCTCTTCTCCCGCTTAATGATCTCTTCTTTTCCCAATACACTTTGGATGACTTTTTCCGGAAAATGAGTGCGTCTCTTTGTGTTCAGGGACCCGCGTTTGCCTTACCAGGCAATAATTTTGTTCTACGCACTTGAGGGTCCCCCCCTTTCTCCCCCTGCTGATTCCTTCCCTTGCGTTTCCCCGATGTGAGAAAGCTCTTAGCTTTTTCCAGTCAATCCAGGAACAACTTCCTTTAGCTCTTCGAGCCCTGCAGTGTCGGTTTTGCTGTAGTCTCCCCCTTTCCCCCCAAGCTCCTCTACTGAGAGGCACTCTTCTATAAACCTTGTCCTTTTTCAAAAGTCCTTTTTTCCCCGTCGGTCTCTCGGAGCCCCCTTCCGGGTTCCCTTTTAGTCTCCCTGAGTGAATAAGACCTTCCCTTTTACAGTCGCCAAAGGTCTTCCACTTCCCCGGTCGGACGTCCTTTTTTGCCGTGGGACTTTCCGACCCTGGAATGTCATTCCGTTCCTTTCGAGAGTACAGATTTTTTGATCGGGGTGTCAGATAAAATGGGTCTTTCTCCGGACTGCTTCGGCGTTCTCCGGCGAGTTTCTTGATTTTTCCCCGTACAAGATTTTCTTTTCATAAGTCCTGGCGTGTTTTGCTGCGACTTCGTCTTTTCCCGTAGGTCTCTCCATTCATCTAACGGTGCCCTTAGTTCCTAATGTTTTTTTTTCCCCACGCTCTCCCCCTTCCTCCCGTGGCCACGTCTCTTTCTTCTTGACGCGTGCGACTTTGCTGCTTTTTTCCTTTTTTTTGGGGATGATAGTGCACCCCCGTGCGTTGCGTCTTTTTCCCCCCCTTTTTTTAGCATCTCTCCCCCCTCCTCCTTTTTTTTTGACGATCGCTTTCTTTCTTTTGACGCCTGACGTCTTGATTTGCCGGTTTGAGTGTCCACTTTTTTTCCTCTTTAGGCAGACGCCTCGGGAAAAAAAACCCTCAGAGTAGATCCTTTTTTTTACTCTGATTAGTGGGGGGCCTCTTTCTTTTTCTTCTTTCCCCTTCTCTGCTGGATTTTGTCCCTTTGATATAGTTACCAGCACCTCAGCCCGACCTCGAAGACTTTAGACTCCCACCTTGTGCGCCCTGTGATGTGTCCTGATTTTTTTTATGTAACACAGGGCCCGGCGGTCTTCTCAAGGCCTTCCTTCCTTTCTCGAAGTTAAGTAGGTTATACCTAGGTTCGACGCCGACCCCGACTCGATTCCCTTCCGATGACCCTTCCACTGGTCATTCCTCTAAAAGATTTCCCTGGTCCAGTGCCAGGACTCTGACCCCAGGCGGGTTTTTCCCCGACGCTGTGATGGCAGTAAAGACTTTCCCCTTCCAGGACGTTCTGCGGTAGAAAACGACCCCTTTTTTTCCCGACTCAAAAGGCAGTTTTTCCCCGGATGATTGACCTTTTTTGGTTCCAGTTCTACCGGTGGTCTCCTTAAGCTTTTTGCCGTAAGTCGATCATTTTTGGAAATTCCGGACCCAGAATTTTTTTCCCCCCACGGAAATCCCCTAGGGCTACTTTCTCCTGGATTAGGAGGAAGGATTTAGTTTTTGTTCACCCCTTTTACGAGAACGGCGCGACCCTAGAACCTTAAGTCCCTTGCTTGCAGGTCCAGTTGGAATAAGGTGATTCTCCACCTATGTTCCGGTTCGACTCCCGAGGGACTGTGGGTTCCCTCCCTTACATGACTTCCTCATCGGAAGTGGCCTTTCTCCTCACCCCCAAAGGTCCCTTTCCTTTTGTTGGATCTTTCCGTTTCTTTTTAAAGATTTGGATCTTCCCCCCCCGTTTAACCTTGTCCCCCCCCTCTCCCCCTCTAAGAAAGATGATTTCCCCTTATTGTGATAAGAAGCACTCTTTTTTTCCGATTCTTCGTTTCTTAGTAAATTCGTCCTTTACCAGGCCGTATTCTTCTAACCCCTTTCCCCTGCCCGGTCCTGATCTATTATGTTGAACAGTTTCCCCTGCATTGGTTTTGGCCCTGCTACTAGCCCTTTCTCCCCTATCAGCCCTGTTCCCTGTCGGCCAGGAAGCAAGGAGGCTGCCTTCTGTTGTTTTCTTCTGTCGGAACTTGATATTTTTAGTAACGTCTTATCTCGTGACTTTTACCCCCCCCCCCAGTCAGGTCGTTTTTCCCAATAGGTTTAACTTTCGCCTCAGCTCTTTCCCCCCCCACCCGTCGAATTCTTTGATTCCTTCCCTGGACCTTTTGCCTCTGCAACAAGGGGAAAGTGATCTCCCCAGTCGAAACTTTGCTTCACGCCCAATCGTTCCCATTTGTGTATCTTTGAATGGGAGGACTTCGGATTCTCCCCTTTTTCGGAATTGGACCTTCCCTCCCCCCAATTTCTAGAATAGTTTCTAGGGTTTGTGCGGTCCTCTGGATTTTCCTGTCTTTGAATTTTCCTCCTCAAACCCCCCTAGAGGACAGCATCGTTCTATTCCTTTCCTTCATTTTTTTTGAGTCTTTTTTGGCTCCACGGACCTCGTCACTGTCATCTGTTTTTTTCGCCGTTGGAGGATCCCTTCGTCCGATAGTAGGATCTTCAGACTGGGTTCCCTCACCGCCGGCTGTTCCCTTTTCGTCCCTCCTAGGTATATGAAATTTCCCCCCCAACGAGGGCTCCCCCTCCCGCTTTAACCCTTGGAGATACCCCTATCTCCTGGGTCTCCCCCTCTTTCACAACATCCTTTTCCCTCGTGATCATTCTCGTTGATTGTATCCCTGATAGGGACAACTCTTTTACCTGCAGATGGTTCATCCAGGGACCCCTCCCCCCCCGATTTTCTCTGTCAATCTGTTTTAATGGGTTTCCATTTAAGATTCCACTCCCCTCCACTCCATCGAGGCCACGCCTTTCTTTTTGGCAATTCCGGGGCCCCCCCCCGGGGCTTCCATGCAGGGGTCAACCTAGGCTTCCCTCCATATCTTGCATAGCCTACGCGGACTATCTTTCGTTTCCCTTTGTTGGCCACCCTAATAACCGCCAATGCAGCTATCCAGTTCCCCCCCCCCCCCACTCTTTCCCCCCCCTGACATGATTGAGCTCTATGTCGGCGAATCGTTAAAAGACTTTTTCTTTCCTCCAAATCCGCGTGGTAGTGAGGATCGTGACCTTTGAATCTTTCTTTATTTCGAAGGTACGATTTGTGTCCCAATCTTTAAATATCCCCGATTGCAAGACCTTCCAGATTTTTTTACTCCTCTGGACTTCATAGGCCCCTTCTTTCCAATGCGGCGTTTCCCGAAATCCTCTTTTCCCCCCCCTTCCTTTTTATTTCCTTGGTTGTATTTTCTCCGGGAGGGAGTAACTTCCTCTAGAACACACTGCCCCCAGGGGGTTAAGGTTTTGGGTAACCTAATTCGAAAGGGACTTCTACTCACTTTTTTTTTTTACCACAAGATTGTTTCTTTTTCTTTTTTCCCCCCCCCCTTATTTCACCACCCGGAGAGACTTTTTTTTTCACCAATCACCCTCCAGCGGGCACAACCCCCTTTCCGGGACCTTCCCGCGATAGTTTAGTTTACTGGCTTCATGAAAGGAACTTTCTCCCCTGAAGGCGGCTGCGATTTTCGGTTCTGTTCCTGAGTCGAGATCACTCCCCCGCCAAAATTCCTTTGACACCCCGGTCCGCGCCGGGCCGACCCGGTCCCCTTTTTTCCCTCATAGGGCCTCCTTATTCCTCGGCTCCCGTCAGCCCCCGAAAACAGCACCATAACGGAATCGGCTCGGTTCGGAGATGTTTCTCCCCGTTTTGTTTTTTCCTTGTTTTGGTTTGTAGCGGCCAAACCATTCGCGTGAAAAATGGT
>Ga0179593_1437248_pt1 | contig 16354 bp, 17 predicted proteins | sample CZODoug2_1_08_16_FD_185931 | JGI IMG/M metagenome (GOLD analysis project Ga0179593, IMG submission 185931) | Vadose zone soil fungal communities from Angelo Coast Range Reserve, California, USA - CZODoug2_1_08_16fungal (PacBio error correction) | ecosystem: Environmental > Terrestrial > Soil >... | reverse complement strand
CCCGTATTCTTCCCAAAATGACGGTCCAACATCGAATTCCTTTTTTGATTTTTCTTTACTTTCTCTCGTGATTCCCTTTTTTTTCTTTTCTTCCCTTTTTCCCGCAGGGCTTCCCGCCTTTGCCCCTCTTCCCCCAACAAGATTCTCGGCAATCTTGGTATGACATAAAATGTTTTTTTTTTCACCTTCCCCCCTCCCCTAACCACCCCCCCTCTTCCGGCTTTCTCGAACATCGTCGCTTGTTCCGTTGTTTTGATGTCCGTCCGCGCTGCCCGAGGAATTCGTTTCTCCCTTTTCCTTTCCGGGAGCAGTTGTCCCCCCCTCGTCCCCTGTCCTCCTCTTTCTGTAGATTTATTTTTCTTTTTCATCTTTTTTGACACATCGGTTGGGTCCCCGGCATGTCCACTAGACCAAGCAACAACAAGCTAGTGCAGGGCAATGCTTAACTCTTTCCCCCTCCTATGTCCCCTCCTCTCCTTCTTCCCCTGACAAGTCCCATCGCTTTCTCCCCTTTATGAACCCCTCCTTTTCCCTTGGTCCATCCCTTAATCACCCGACCCTCTTACAATCAGACTAGCGACACCTAAGACAAGTACGGGGTGATGCATTTAGCTTCTTTTCCACCCTTTCCCCCTTCTTTCCCTCTCCATTTTTCTGGCCCCAAACATGGTCCCAGGCTTTATCTCCCTTTTCATATCTCCTGACGCATCTACCCCTCTTGTCGGGACCTCACCCTTTTTTCCCCCTTGGCTCCCTCTCTTTTGATTCCCCTTTTGGTCTTCCAAGCGACAACGTTTTCGCCCCAGATAAGCCAAGTTTGTTGATCCGTTATAACCGACCTGACACTTCCAGATTTTGCCCACGTGATCCCCTCCTTCTTCCCTCTTTTCCTATACCTCTTTCTTTCCCTTTTTGGTCACCACTCCTCCCCTTCTTCGCTCTTGCGAGGACTCCATTGATTTTTACCTCCAACCTACTCTTTTTATCGCCGCCTCACTTGACCCCCGTACGTTCTCCCTTCTCCCCCCCTTTCGTAACTCCCTTCCTTCTCTCAGCCATGTCTTAGTCTCCCTTTTTGCGCCCCGCCTTCTTAAGAAGAGAGCATTTATTATTTCTCCTTAGGCGCACGTCGAACTGCAGCCTCCCCTTAGTCGCTCTTTCCCTTGCAGCACTTTTTTTTTCGGATCTCCCTTTTCCTTCTTGCTCCCCACCCCGTCTTCCCCTCCGCTGAAACTCTTTAGGTTTTTCCAACGGAGTTATATGTCAATGCGAAAAGGCCGTAACTTGCCTTTTTTCCCCTATGTCTCCCCCTCCCCTCCCCCTCGCCGGTTCTATTCCCCCCCCATCTGTGGAAAGTCCCCCTCCGCCGTTTTCCAGGCCTTTTTATCGTCCTCCCCAGCGGAAACCTGCTCTTTTCTTTCTGAAAATACCCCCCCTTAGCCCAGGTCCTCGGTTCTTTCTCCTCTTTTCCAGCCGCTTTCTTTCTTCAACCTCCGACTGAATTTTTGTCCGATCTCAAGACGGTGAGAAATTCATTCCCTGAAGATATTTCCTTTGAATCCACGATAGATGTCTTGTGCAATTTTCCCCCCTCCGGCTTCCCGATTTTTGATCTCCACCCCAGCGTGCCCCCCATTTTGGAGAGGTTTACCTCTGCCCCAGACTTTTTTCCATGATAGGGCGTTGTGGAATCCCAGGCCCATTTTGATGAAATTGGCTTTTTTTCGTCGTTGTCCCTTTTTTGGACGTCCCCCCTCCCGTCCTCCTTTCTTTTTTCCCCCTTTTTCTTAAACCCCCTTCCCGTTCTTTTTCTGGGCTTCAAGTTTCAGCACTATAGGATTGAAATTACGTCCCCTGAGCGAGGAGCGGCCCCCCGCAAAGTCTCATCTCTCTTTCCAGCCGACTCTGGCCGCTTTTTTTTGGGTCCCCCACCCCTCCGGAGTTTTGACTTGAGCTCAGGACAGTCAAAAGCCGGTTTCCCATCTCCTTCTCACCCGCGCCCCCCCCCCCCCTTTCCTTCCTTCCTATATTTCTCCCCTCCTTCTTTTTCTTTTTTTTATTAGATGCCTTTCACCTTTTTCCCCCTTCCGGCATTGACTGTTATGACCAGGTCCCTGTAGACTTCTTCCTCCAGTCGTTTTTTCCACCCATTTTTTTCCGAAGATTCGACACAGTGGCCTCGTTGGACGACGCCCCTTTCTTGCGCTCTTTCTTTTTTCCCCTCCCCGCTATTTGCTTTTTCCTCTCCCCCCATACAACAGCGTTATCCCATAGCTTCCCCCCCTTGCGAGACTTCCTTTCCGGCGTAAAGTAAAGAGCCCAGCCCCAAATTTCATCATTTTTGGATTTCCCCTCTCCTCCTGGTTGGTTTTCCTCCCCCCCCCCCCCCCCCCCTCTTTGGAGATTGCCTTTTTCCTCTAGGTCTTTCTGGCGGCCATCGGCCCGGTGATTGCGCCAAGCCCCCTCTACTCATTCTTCTTCTTCCAAGCCATTCTTCCCCCCTCTTCCGTTTCACCTTTGTCCAAATTCTGATTCCCCCTCGTTTTACCTTCTCCGACCCTTTCAGAGCCTTTTTTTCTCCCCTTTTTCCAGCAACTTGCGCGCGGGGTGGGAGTACTTTTCCCCCTCTTTTCCAAACTTTTGCCGTCCCCTTTTTGCCTGACCTCGCCCCTCTTTGGACCGATCCTTTTTCTTTAGGCATTTTTGCCCCGCGGCGGGCTTGGAGTCGAGGCTAAGTGGGTGCCGAAATCAACCGGTACCCTTCTCCCTTTTCTCCGGTCCTGTCCTTTTCCTCCGTTGGTGGCATCGTAGTTCGTTTTCAGCCGGCCTTCTTTTTCAAAACTTAGATTTCCCCCCCCTTTTGGAGAACCCTGCTGTTACATCTCATTGAACCTTTGCATTCCCCCCCCCTCCCTATACGGGCTGCAGAATCTTCTCCCTCCCTGATGGGCCTGCCAACCGCGAATGGCTCGATTAGCTACTACTTTTTCATAGTCTCCCTTCCATTCCTCTTCTCCATTTTTCCTTCCTTCGTGCTACTTTAGGTCGTCCCCCGTTTAATTTTTTTTCTGCTCTCATTCTCTGTCACTGTGTTTTTTCTTTTCAAACTTTTTCCCCCCCTGATGGTCCTTGCAGGCCCCGGTTATCATGTTTTTCCCCAAACAACTTCATTTCATTTTCTAGGAGGCTGAAATGAAAATATTGGCCCGTAGGTATTTTTTTTCTTCCCTTTCTTGATTCCCTTCTCCACTTCCGGTTGTCCTCCCGCGTGGTCGGCCTCCCCCACCTTTCCCCTGTCGATCATCCTTTTTTTTTGTTAAAAGTGCTGGCCAGTCACAGTCCTCCGGTTTTCTCTTTACTATCTTCTTTGATCGCTTTCCCTTCTTCCCCGCGGCTCTTTCCTAGTGGTCCCCCCTTTGGGACCCCCTTTCCAGTTCCCTTTTTCTTTTTTCTGAAGTACTTCAGGGTTAGTTAGTCGTAATTGGCTTTCTTAGTTAGTTCTACCCCACTTTCCCCCTCTGTAAGAAACGTCTACTTTCTTCTTTTTGGAGACGTCCCCTCATCCCCTCTCTTTTTGGGGGCGGCCACTTTCGCATCCCTTACTTTCCCTTGGGGGGGGATCTGAGGCCTGGTACCAGCTTCTTGCAACCTCACTCTCCCTCCCTCATGTCTTCAGTCTCTTTTCTGTTTTCCACCCCTATGACTGGACGAGGTCCCGTTCCTTCTTCAGAGTACCCCGGTCCTCGACAAGATGTTCGCTACCATCCGCGTCTTTTTTTCCCTTTTCTTCCCTTTTTCCCACCCCCCTTTTCCCTTCCCCTTTTTTTTTCCCACTTTGTTCTGTCAGAAGCTGTTGTTTGGTCTTTCGACCCGCCCCCAACTGCTCAACCTGAGCAGATTCGAGCCCCGTTTACCCCTCCCCTCCCTCCTTCTTTTCTCTTCCCCCGTTCCCCTTTTTTCTCCGCCTCAATCTTCTCTCTTCGCTGATCGTTCCCTTTTTTCCCGTGCAGGAGGAACGAAAAAAGTTCCCAGGGACCTCTCCTCCCATTCTGTTTTCTTTTCTTTCTCCGTGCCCTTCTTCTTCTCCAGGTTTTTTCCGCATTGAGCTCCCTCAAGAAGTGGCACAAGCTTTTCTTAAGGCAATAGAGTTAATGACATTTAAAGGTTTCAATGCTAACCGACCCCCCCCCAGTACGGCTTCCCCTTTTCTGTTCTCTCCTTTTTTTGATTTGGTTCCCCCGATCCTGGACCGCCCCTCGCTTTTTGAAGTCTGAAGTAAGTCCCCCTTTTCCTTTCCTGGAGTATGTGTTGCTTAAAACACTCCCTTAGTCCGTTACTTTCCTCCTATGCCGTTCTTCTTTTCTTTTGAAGAATGGATAGGCAGGCATTGCCCCCCCTCCCCCGCACACCCCCCCCCGAGCCCCTTTTCCTTTTCAAAGGATTTTGCCCCTTTCAGTAGAAGCCTATTCTTTCCCCGAAAAGAATCCATTCTGAAAACTGAAGGTACCTTGTTCATTCCACCTCCCCCTCAATCCTTTCCTCCCCCCTCCTTCCCCCCCCCCCCTTTAGTACGGAGTACCTGTGACCTTGTGAACTACCCCATTACGATTTCCCAGACTGGGGATGGTCCCCCCCACTGTCCCCCCTGGTCCGCCTTTTTTTTCCGCAGGTTGTTCCTTAACGTTGAACCATGCCTATGATAACCATTTCAGGAAAGCAATGAACCTGATCACCGCCGTTGGCTTCCCCCCCCTTCAGTGTCCCCTTTTCTCTACAGTCACCCTTGTCAACTTTTTTAGATTTTACCAATCCCCGCCCCCCCCCCACTAAGTTCCAGATTGATCGAGGTTACAGTTTTTTCTTCCCCGATACTTTTTCTCTTTGGGTGTCCCCAACCTCCTCCCCCTGCGGCCTCCTTCGGGTCGCATAGGTTTTTTCAAAGATTCCAGAACACATACCCTTCTTCCCGCATGCCGCCTTCTTTCTCCATTGACAAACCGCTATCCTCCCCGTAATTACCTGCGCGTCTGGACCTCTTAATTTGTCAAGCTCGTAACCTCGCCTTATGCCCTCCCTCCTTTCTTACGTTGCTCCCTTCACTGCCTAAACGCCTGAAAGAGGAGTCCCCCGATTCTTCAGCACTTTTTTTAGGAAACAGTTCTTATCCACCCTTTTCCCCCGCTCACCCGTTTTACCCCCCCCCCTTCGGCCTATTCCTCCCCCCCGTGCCCATTTTGACAGGTAGAAGTACCCTGTGATCGGCTTTTTGCTAGACGGGGTTTCTGCCCCTTTAGCGTTTTTTTTGTGTGTGTTACGATCGCCCGTCCGTTTCCAGAGCTCAGGGTGCTCCTCTTTTTTTCCCTCCCCCTCCCCCCTGCGTCTCCTGGTGAAAACACGCTACTCCCGGACTTCGGTTTACTGACTTAGAAGGCTGGTAAAATCGGGCTCCACGCGGATTTTTTGTGCGATCCCTCCGATTTCTCCTATCGGCGTATGCCCCCCAGTGCCCTCTCTCGGGCCCTTGCTTTCTTATCAGGTCGGAGTCTTGTTTTATGGGGACGGGTAACCGCGCTTCCTCCCCCCCTCTTCCTGGTTCTAAATCCCTAACCCCTATTTTTTGTTTCGTTCCTTCTTTTTCGTGGAATGGATGTCTGCCTTGTTTGGCTTTGTGTATTTTTTTCCTTTAGAATGGGTTGTGATTATAACCTTCTTTTTTTCCTTTTTTTCCATTAGTCCCTTTTTCCAGTCCTTCTTTCTTGTTCGGCCAACTCGGGGAATATCTTTTCCCCCCCGCCTGCCTTTTGTACGATTTTTTTGGTCTTGGGCGTTGCCAGAAACGCCAGGAGACGACGTCATTCACCCCCTCGGCATGGTCCCCTGTCCTTCTGCGTTTGCCGTTTCATCTTTCTTTTCTCCTCCCGTTTTTGTTTTTAGATCTCTTCCTCTTCCGTGAATCCGCTCATTTTCTGACCCTTTCTTTTTTAGACATGTTTTTTTTGCCTCGTGGTTTGACACACAACTGTCACAAGCGTTACGCCCACGTGGCGCTGGCCGCCAGCCCTTTCTTTTTTTTTTGTGCGCTCCCTTCCCTTCCGATGTGTCTCTGGCTCCTCCCCACGAGGCTTATTCCAGGTTTCCCCCCAACCTTTTAGAATTTCATTTTTTTTTTAATCTGATAGCCTAAACCCTTTTTCCTTCCCCCCCCCTTGTTCTTGTTTTCCCACTCTCCTATACCTTTCCCCTCCCCAACCCCATTTATTTCTTCGCTCCCCGGCTCCTTTGGGAAGGTGGTAGTATCCCTCTCGCCTCAGGCACTGCTGCCGTTATCGTCCTTCTTTTCCCCACGCACTATTTTTCTTTCCTCTCCATTTCTCCCATCGTTCTTCCCCCCCCATTTTCCCGCGGATTTTTCCTTTAACTGTAGAGAATCGCTGGTTCTATTCCTTCCCCAAGGGACCCATCCATGTTGGTGGTATTTAAAAACTTTGGCCTCGAGGTTCGTTTCCTTTCCTTGCCACTTACTTTTCCCCCAACTTCTTCCTTTTCGTTCTTGCATTCCCCGCATTTTCTTTCTATGGGGTTTCAGAACAGTACGGAATCCCCCCCCTGAATTTTCCTTTTTGGACTTTCTCCTTCAGCGCCTCCTTTTCAAGCGCTCCACTAGACCAAGTCTTTCTAATGCACGATGACCGCATCCCGCTTTCGGCATCCCTTTTTTTTCCAGCGCCTACCCCTCTTTTCTTCCCTCTCGATTCTTCTCTTGGCTAACCACTCGAGATCGGCCACCCGTATATTCTTCCTCCGGCGGTGATACCTCCTCCTTCTTTTTGCGCCGTTCCCTTTTTTCTCTCTTCTTTCTTCGCCTCGGAAGTTGCTTCCATCGATTTTTGGAGTTTTCCTTCAGAACACTGGACCCCCTTCAGTCTCAGCTTACGGAAGCCCTTTCTTTGGAACCCCCCCTTGATAACTCCTTTTTCCCGTATTTGCCCTTCCCTTTGGTTATTATATCGATGTATTTAGGTATTCCAACATCACCTCGCCTCCCCGGCGGATCCTTTTTCCCCCTTCCTTGGCGACGTACTTTACCTTCCTTTCTCCTTGCATCTCGCAGGATGCTTGAGCAGACCCTCTCCGGGTTGGGGCACCCTTTTTTTTTGACAGAGTTGCATAAAGGTAAGTCCCCTTATTCTCCCTCCTTTCAGGTCTCTAGTCTTTCCTTTCCTTTGCTGTAGGCCCCCCTTTTTTTCCCCTTTGTCCGACGCCTGATTTTTTCGGGAGCATTCCTAAGCCCTTCTACATATTCCAGTTAAGTTTATGATATGGTGTTTGCTTTTTCTCTTTTCATGCCCGGTCCCCACCAGTCTCTCTTGCACCATTTCCCCCCCACTATCATCAGGCTTTTCTGCCATATCCCACCTTTTCCCGTTTTTTTTAGAGCGCCAGAGTTCGAGGAAAAAGGTATCGACAGACGCGTTCGAACGAATGACCCTTAGCCTCGTCTTTTTCCTTTTGCCTTGCCCCCCAACCCCCTTTTTCTCCCCCTTGCTTTTTCCTTCTGTTGGGCCAAACGTTTCTTCCTGCGGAAACCCCCAAACGATTTTTCCCAAGTCTATTTTTGATATGCGCGCCCCCTAGACAGACAAATCATGTCTTTCCTTCTTTTTTTTCCGTTCTTTTTTTCTTTCGGTTACTTTTACTCTCCTGTTGCGAGCGTCCGACTTAGGCGTTTTAAAAAATTATCAAGGCATTACTCAGCTTGAAATTGATCTTCTTTCGATGGCTTCCTTTTCTCGTCTCTCTCAGTTTTGTTTCCTCTCACCGCACGATTCAACACCCTCCTTCTAATATTCCCATTTCCAGTACCATAAAGGTTTCAAGGACCCGACAACGTAAAACCCTTCTTTTCTTTCTAGAGTTTTCCTCCCCCTTTTCGATCTTCGTCGATAACGTTGTAGCTTTCCAATTTGATAGTAAGACCTGTCTTCCCTGTCGGGAGGCATTTTTTTCCCCTCCTTTTCTGACTTTTCCTTCTGAGTGTGTTTCCCTGCGACTGGCCGGATGAACCATCGACCCCCAAGTTCCAACAGGTATGTTGAAGGGTACAATTTGGGAACTATTGGCCGACCCTCTTCTCTTCCTTCGAAACTTCCTGTCCCCCATGAGTGGTTCCACAGCAGTTCTTAACTTCAGATAGCGAACGGCCTTCCGGGGGTCCCGAAGTTTTTTCCTTATGGAAACCTACCTTCCCCCTCTGACTTTCTTTCCCCTCCCTGGCGATAGCCCCAACTTCTCCCTTTCAGCCGGTTAGCAGCCCGAACGCTCTCATCCCACACTTTTTTTTTGCAGAATTGTGCACGGGATCCTCCGATTATTCCCTGAAGATTCCCCTTTTTTTTTGCTTCCGCTCACATTTTTTCAAAGGTCCACCTCACGATTTTAAACACCCCAGTCAATTACTTGATCTTCAGGCGGCGATTCCCGATAGGGCCTTCCCCCCCTGGCGTACCCCCCAACCGATTTTCCATGCGGCAGATCTTCGTCGTGGAAATTTACCACCACTACATTCGGCTTCTCGGCGCAGACGAAGAACCTCCCTTTTTCCCCGGACTTTCTTTTCCCTTTGTTACCCTTAGTATACTTTTTACTCCATGCCGTTGTACTTGCGACCTTTCAGATATAGCGCTGTTCTCCGGTCAGGGCGAAACGTGTTACGACGTTTTCCTGCGATGAGTTTTTTTCCTGCCTTTTCGGATCCACCTCTTTCCCCGAGAAGGTTTACACCCCTCTTTTTCCAAGGGAACCCCCCCCGTATGACTTAATTTTTTCTTTTTTTTCCCGGTGCTTTTCTCGGCCCAGAGGTCTCCCTCGCGTTGATATTGCCTTTCCTTTGGGACCTACGATTCCTGTTTCCATCGTCTCAGGGTGGCCGTTCTTAGCGAAACTGTGCGTTTCATCTTTCCACTACCCCCCCTTCACATTCCCCTGAATTGTTTTCAGGATCCAGCGATCGGTTTTGCTCCGCTGGCCCGTATTTGGTCATTCTACCTTTGATATTTGAATATGAACAGTCCGATTAGGGTCGCGGCCATTTCTTTTTTGGCGCCGTTTTTTTCCGACACCTTTCATTCTCGGGAGAATACTGGCATATGGTGGGCAAGATTCTTTTTTCCCTCCCGAGGTTGGGAGGGTTTTTCCTCTGTCCCGCCCCTTTCGCTTACACAGCTTGTTCCCACCCCCTCTGTATGGTTTCCTTTCTCATCAATCGTTGACGCCCGCCTGCTTCGTGTATGGACGGCCTCTTTAAATTCTCGATTTTCGCGCCTACTCCTCTATTTGGGTGCCACACGAAGGCGTGGCCATGAACATGGTTTCGCTCCAGTTTCGCCTGTTGTCCTAACTCGTCTTTTCTCATCTTTGAACCTCTTTTTCTTCTCTCTCTCATTTTGTTTTTTTTTTTCCCTGCCTCTTTTTGTGACCCGGAGAGACATCAGGTCGGTTCGGGAGCGCTTCCTTGGACCTTCGCGGGCCGCAGCGGCTTCGACCATTCGCCCACTGCGCTTTTTTTCGCTCGCGACGCGTTTTTTTCCCAAGCCGATTGAGCCTTAGCTCCGAAACATTAAACAAGAGACCGTACCCTCCGGATTCTACTTCGAACGCTTTGCCGATGCATCCCCACAAGGCCCTGGGCTTCCAGTTCCCGCAACCTATGTCTCGCCTGAATTTTCTCCTTTTGGGCAGGTTTTTGTACAAGTGTTCATCAGCGTCCTGAATTGGCCAACTCATCGCTCATGGCGGTCCCCCTCCGTCTGAAGTCTCTCTTCGCACCCCCCCCCCAAGCGTGGAGGCCCAGCGGATTTCGTGTAGAGACGATTTTGAATACCATCAATTTGGTTGCGCGGGGTGTGGGTATTTCTCTCTGGGCCGCTCCGCGTCCTTTTTTTTGTCGCGACTTACAGGGGAGTTCCCCGGATCATGGATACCTTCTTAATGTTGGCTCCATCAAAATCCGTCCTCTCGATTTGCAGTGGTGTACTTCTTTCCGCCGTTTTTAATTCCCCTCGGTCCCCTTGGATAAAGAACCCTCTCAGTACTAATGGACCTTAACTACGCCGTCTTAGGCATTTTCACTTTCTGTCCCTCCCACACGCTGGGGCTACCCGCTTTTTTTCGACCTCGTTCCTTTTTTTTTTCTGCCATTCCATTCCGCGGCCAGATCTCGAAATTATCTTTCGTTTTTCCTTTTTCCGTATGGGGTGCAATTCTTTGTTGCGGCCTGAGAGCAGTCTTTGGACGCTGTTGGTTGACCATCAGTGAAGCTCGTTTTTTTTTTGAGCTTGCCCCGATCAAAGTGTCGGTTTTTTTGCGAGTTGATTTTCAGGAATCGCGGGTTTTTTGAATTTTTTTCCTTTTGTACTGCGAAGCTTACTTGGTAGTCCTCCTTTTCGTCCAGTGGCCCTTTTTAGTTCCCAAGACCTCCGGTTCTTTTTTTAGCAGTGTCCCCCCCCCCCCCCCCCCCTAAGAGGCTTATCTTCTTTGACGTTTTCGGGCGTTGGGGCATACCCTGTCGGGCCCTCAGAACTCCACAGCAATCCCGCTCCCGTACTTCAGCTAGGTTCTTTCAATGGTAATGTCTGGGTCTGGACAAAAGGTTTTTTCCCACTTTGCTCCTTGATTGACGCGGGAGATCCTTATATTTATGTTTGTCGGTCCATCGTTTCTCACTACTCTGGTTTGTGCCTTTTTCTGACGTTCCCTTCGCAAAATTCCTCTATCTAGGACTCTACCCCCATTATCAAGAAAGGTCCGTGTTACTCTCTAACCGAGCGCGTTTTCCACCGGTATCGTACCCTCTGAGAACGTCTTCCCCCAGATTTTCAGTTTTCGGCAACCCCTTTCTCAGTACCATTTTGGGATGAGCGTAGGGTGGACCCCCCCCCCCCTTCGTGAGTTCTGGGAAAAACCTCTTGCATACTTTGCTTGAAAATACCATATAAATAATTCCCGGTTGACCATTATTTTTCCCCCTTTTTTGGAGATCCGCCCTCCTCTGTTTCCCCTCGACTTCCGTTGTTTGTTTTTTTTTTCCCTTTCGGTTATTAAACTTGACCAACCCACGTCACGAAATCAATTGATTTTCTTTATTATTTCTTTCGTGGGCTCGCACTCTTTTTTTTTGGAACTTGGTATTTCTCTCCTCAGCCCTTCCCAATCATCAGGCACACCTTTCCAGGTTCATTTTCCCACCTTCCCCCCCAACACTCTTCGGCTAGTAGAGTTATTCCAGTTCGATCGTCGTCGATACCGTTGGATGGTACTCGCTTCGCTTTTGCTCTACGCCCCTTTCGTTTCAGGTTTCTCACTTCGCGGTCCTTTTTAGACCCCTTCTGAGATTCCTTTTTTCCTATCCAATTTTTTTTTTTTTCCGGGCATCCCCCTGCACACATTTTTCGGTCACTGGCTCAAAACTATGCAGTCTCCCGATGAAGGCTCTCAGTCCCTCACTCCCCTTTTGCTCACCTTTGACCAATGACTTTTGGTACCTTTTCCCGGAAGCCCAATTCAGTCGATCTAAGTTTGGGTATAAACTTTTCACTTGATGACGCTCTCCCCCTTCCCCAAACGCCTTTCCCCTCTTTCTTCGCAGGTTCTATGTAACTCTCTTTGCCCTTTTAAAGGTGCCCGTGCATTATCCGCACTATGATCGACCAGGTCAAATTGGTCTTTTATAACTTCCCCTTTCTCAAGTTTCCCTCTTGCACTTTAGTATCCGACGCACATTGGATTATTTCCTTCTTAGGGATGCTTTCCGCTTTCTGAAATTGGGGGTCAACCCCCAGGATCCCTGGGCCTGTCTCTCTGGCCGCCTTTTTTTTCCCCTCTTTTAACGCACCCCACTGAGCGGAGGACTCCTCCTCCCCTACCCCCCTTTTCTCCGGTGTATCCGGTTATGTCCCTAAGGATAGTTGGGCCGCGATTTCGTAAGTACTTACTCCTCTCTCCTCGCTGCGTTTAATCCAGAGTGCTCTTCTTGTTACGAGTCCAACTTGCGGCGTTCTTTCTTCGCACGTTTGCTTTAAAGTCGTTCCCCCCCAAATAAGTTTGTACCCCCCCGTGCTGAAAGGCCGCTACCTCTTCCCACCACGTCTCCCAGTCGGGAAAGTTAGCTTGGCCCCAGTTTTTCCCGCTCTTTTTTCTGACCCCTTTTTACAATGAAGAGGTCACATCCCTGACTTCCTGTTCCCGCTGCTCCTTGTTCGCTCCTTCACTCTCCCTCAGAGGCCTTGTTCCACAACCGCCGCAGTTGGCCTTTTTTTCGAGAGCAAGCGATTATAGCGGTTACTGACCCCGTAACCTTAACTTTCCTTTCCCTTCCTTTTTTTTTTCTGAGCGCGACTGGCGCACTTTTCGGTCTCTGAAATTTTGACTCTTTCCTTTTAACTCTTGCGATGTTGACACGGAGCGCCTTCCATTTCTCGTTACACCTCTTAATCCCTATTTTTGTTTTTTCTAGGTGGTTTCATTTGGAAATTCTTGTTTTTGTCAGATTTTTCCTGAAACCGGTCTCTAAGGCACACAGCTTTTTATACAACTTTCCATGTGTTTTATTACTTTTCACTTCCCTCTGTCTCCAGTTCCTTTTCTATCCTGCTTGGAGGCCAAGAATAGCTTGTGCCTTTTTCTCTGTGGTGTCCGTTTGTGGCCATGAACCTTGCGTTCTCCCCCCTTTTGCATGTTTCATGCCCCCTCTTGACCTTTTGGAGGTCATCTCTCCTTTCCCCCTCTTTTTTTGCTAGAGTTTTCTGCCCGTCCTGGACAGGCGGTGGCTCCTGGTCCTGTCTCTCGGTTGGACAAACCTTTTCCTGTTCCGGACGCAAGATATATGCACCAAGTGGCAGGTCAGCCATCTCGACGGTCTTTTCTTTCCCCCCCTTTCCCTCTCTCTGAGTCTCCCCTTTTCCCTTCCTCTTACCCCACCGTGTTTTATTTAACCGCCTCAAACTTGCTTTCGTCATCCAATTCATCCGGCCCGGGCTCGCCTATACTGCGCCAAACCTAGTTTCTTTTTCGAGAATTTGTTTTCCTTTTTTCTTTGTACTGGCTTTGTCCTCCTCCCTCAGCATTCACCTTCGCATCCCTTAGGTCCCAGTTCTCTCCTCTGCAGTGTAACGTGGCTTCGGCGTGTGAGGCCCCACTTGCTTCCGAATTTTTTCTCTCTTTTTCTTGTCAACATTTCCCCTCCCCCCCTTCTTCTTTTTGTATGCCCCCCTTGGCCGTGTCTCTTTTCGCCCTTCTGGCTTTCCCGGTTTCCTGGGCGTCCTTGCCCACTCACACGGGCGGTGGTCTCGAGTTTGGCTCACCTCCACCTTCCTTCTACTTTTCTCTCCTTTTCCTTTTTCCTTACGTTTTTCGCCGTTCTTTTTCAACCTTTGGTTTTCCCCCTAAATTCTTGAGCTGTTCATTCTCTTTCCCCCCCGAGGCCAGTACGACTCCGCTTTTCTTCATCCCTTTCGCGTTCCTCTCCTTTTCTCCCTGACGACCCTAAGTCTACGTACAGAGGGCATCGGAAATCTTTCCATTCCCTGCGATCACCGCAGTTCTCGGCGTCTTCCGTTCAATCTATCTTCGTCTGCCTTTTGAAACTTCTTTTTTTTCTTCAACTCTGTTTCCCCCCCCTTTTTCTTCTTCCTCTCCAGTCGCCCTATTTGGTACCCTTTTTTTCCAGCTTTGTTTTTTCTTGCCTATTTACACTCGATTTCAAATCTTTGACCGTTCGTGCGTTTCTCTCCACTCCCCCCCCCCCGATCTATTGGTGCTGCGTTACTTTTTTTCCCACCTTACCACTCGGTAAGTAATCATACGCTTTTATCCAGTGAGTTTCCTCCCCCTTTCGAATACCAGGATGATCATCTATGGACCTGGACTTCTTATCCCATTTTTCAAGTGCTCCCTTAAAGTTCTTCCCCCCGATTTCCCTCCCCTCCTCCCACCTTCAGGTTGGTCCCCCTCCCTTTCTTTCATTGCCCCACAATTTCACGTCAGAAGTTTTGTGTTCTCTCCCTTTCTCTTTCTATTTTTCCCCCCCCTAGTTCCCCCTCTTTCTCCTTTCCACTTCCTCTTTTTTTTTTTTCCATTTTATTCGTTTCCCTGTCCAGGGCCCCTCTCATCTGACGCTTGATCCCCCCCCCCCCTGTTCTTACTGGGACGGTCCGGATTCTTCAAGTTGTTCCTAGGCCTCCCCCCCCCTTGTATCTCCCCCCCCCCCTTCTTTTCTCCCCTGACTTTAGTTAGCCGCCAGTTTGACTTGCAAATCAGTAACCCTTCCTGTGTTCTCCTTTTTGTATGTCTTTAGAGGACTCCCCTTCCCGGCCCCAACTTTCGCCCCCTCTCTTTCTCTTGATCCTTTTCTATACATGTGAATTTCCGGTCTTTTTTTCCTTCTTTCCCTTTTTTTCTTTTTCTCTCCCCTCCCGCTACTTCCCTTCCCCCCATCCTTCTGTTACTCCTCCCCGTGTTGATGACTCCTTGACTCCCCTCTTCTTCGGATCCTCCCGGCCCCCCCTTTTCTCACTTTTCCCCTTCTTTTCATGATTTGTATGTTCGTGCTCTCCTTCTTCTTCCTTTTTCCGCTTGACCTCACGAAAGTTCAATTCCCCCAGACCTCCTCCCCTCCTTCCCCCTATTTTTGTTTCCTTCTCCTTTTGTAAAGTCCCCAAAAGCACTGCTTCTTAGTCCTACATTCTTTTTTTATACGTTTCTTGTCCGACTCCGCCTCCCGTTCGTCTTGTAGACCAGTTGTTTCGTGCTCAGTTTTTTCTTCCAATTCTCGTCTGGTTTCCTTTCTTATATTATCTTTTTTCCTCATGTCCAGTTGGCCTTTCTTGAATCCTACCCACCCCCAACAGAGTCCCCCTTGTGAAACCGTTATGCCCGAACTTTCGACCATTTCCTTCGTCCACGTCCTCCATTCTCCCTTTTTTTTCCCCATGAAGTTTCCCCTTTCCTCCCCCCTCAGTCCACCTTACCTTTGCCTTCTTCTAACACTGCCTCCCTTTTTCTTTCCCCCTCCGGATTGTTCCCCCTTACTTATGAGTCCCAGACATATGGCCCCCGTGAAACTCTGGTCCGCCCGTTGATCTCCTACCCTCTCCCCCCTTTCCCCCCTTTTCTATTCTTAGATTCGGGTGCCCCTATTGGCTTCCCGACAGTTTCCCCCAAATGTTGTTCGTCACTACCGTACTATCCCTCACGTTATCTCTTTCCCCCCTCCCCCCCTTTTAGGACCCTTTTCACAAGAGTATTTTCCAGTCAGGTGCTTTTTCTCCGATAATCCTTCACTGAAATTTTTTGTTCTTCAACATTATTTCCTTTCGGCACCTCCCTCCCTCTTTCCTTAAGGTTTTCCAAGATTTCCTCCCATACAAGTCTGCTCTCTTTGCAGACTAAGACTCCTTCCCCCCCCTTCCCGACCCTCCCCCCGTTTCCCCTTCTATCGCCGGATGGAATAGCTTGGTCGCGACCGCTCTGTACTTCTCCCCTTCTCAGAGTCCGTCTTTCTTTTTTAGTCGTGTAGGCGTGATGCCCCGCTTCTGGCCTTCCTCTTGCATACCCTCTGGTCGGTCCCTGTGACCCTTTCTTCCTCCACCTTACTTCTTTGTCAAACATTTTGGGGCGCATTCACCTTTCTGTAGACAAAAAGGGTGTTTTGTTTTTGTGGGTTCCGTCCCTGATTTTCCAGATGTCTGATCTCCTCCCCCCCCTCAATCCCTCTGTTTATGGAAAGTTTGCAAAGCACTCTCTCCCCCTTCCCTTGCCATTGTCCCCTGTGGCAACCTTCGCGGGCCCCCACGTTTTTCTTGCAAATACCCCACCCCGCGCAGACCGCTCTTTCCCGGGTTTGACCTGTCTGAAAGTCATTTTTATGGCACCCACTAATTCCTTTTTCTCTCCTCAGACTTTTAGTCCCCTTTCTTCTTCTTATGGGGGCCGCCGCGATGCGTGGTATTGTCCGGAGGCGCGATGGTTCCCTGCCAACGGTCCACACTTAATCACACCCTTGCACTGAGTCTTCGTAGGGGGTTTCCTGATGTGAAATTGGTCTTCTTGGGCGTAGGTCAGCTTTCTTACTCACTTCTTCCTTTCCCCCATGAGAGGTGTTCTGAGAGTGGTTTAAAGGTTCCCCCTCCTCTTATTTCTGTTTGAACTTTTTCCCCTTCTCCCCCTGCTTGGCTGCGCCCCAATAGCCACGTTGGGCGAAGGCTTTTCGCCGCTCTGTTTGGGTGCACACGACGGTGTTTTGTACATTCCCTTTTTCTCACAAATCCTTCAGTCCCCCTTCTTCTCCTACCCGTGCCGG
>Ga0179593_1393462_pt1 | contig 16354 bp, 16 predicted proteins | sample CZODoug2_1_08_16_FD_185931 | JGI IMG/M metagenome (GOLD analysis project Ga0179593, IMG submission 185931) | Vadose zone soil fungal communities from Angelo Coast Range Reserve, California, USA - CZODoug2_1_08_16fungal (PacBio error correction) | ecosystem: Environmental > Terrestrial > Soil >... | reverse complement strand
CCCTGAAGTTTACCCCCTCCCCTTTTTCCTCGTCTACCGTCGTGGCAATCCGTTTCCTCATCGTATATCTCTACCGCTGTTCATAGCCGGGTACGCCTCCTCCCCCCCTCTTTACTCGTTGAAAGTTTCCCAACCAGGCCCGCCGGGCGGCTTTTATTCGTGATAAGCTTCCTGACCTCCACCCTCCGTTTCTATAACTAGATTGCGATTTGAGCTCCAACTCATCTCCTTCCTTTGGTCCCACCCTTCTTTTGACCGGTTCTCCGGTCCACGGGGGGCGGACCTTCTTCGTTTGGTATCCTTTCGATCTTCTACGCCCAAGCAGGAACTCGTGGTCCTTTTCCCCATATCTGTTTAGGATCCCTTCCAGTTCGAGCAACCCGGCCTTTTTTCGATTTATCCGGTACGGCAGCTTTAGTTTTGAATGGTTCCGTACTCCTTTCGCTTTACCTTAGCCCAAAAGGTTACCCCCAGCGTGCGTTTGAAAAACAAGGGCATTCATTCAAAATCCCCTCCTTGTTTCCGAATCCCCGACTTTCCGCGAGATCGGTAGGCCCCTATAACCTTTAAGTAGACATTTCGAACCCTCTAGGGCCTTCGATCTGACGAGTTTATTGCGGCTCTTCCCCTTCCGATTTCTTCCGTCCCCCCTTTGATCATGGCCTGTTTCTTCTCCAGGGCGGCAACTGACATTTGCTCTGGAGTCCCTCCCGTTTTCCACGCCAGGAGAACCGGGAGCAGAATCTTGGCGTTCCCTTTTCTGCCCGGCTTTCAATATGCCTTTTTGACATGCCAGGTACCCACCCTGTCAAACGTTGTTCCGGACCTATCGCTACAGATGACCAAATATTCTTCTTGAAGCATGTACATTCCCTCTCAGGTTCGAGTTAACAAACTAATAACTTCTTCCCCTCCCATTTTGCTTAACCTCCCCCCGTCATTATCTTGGGCTTTCGAACCGTCCCATTTTCGCTGTCTGTTCGTTGCCCCCCCTCAATTGTCGGCATTATCCCCTTTTGCTCTAGTAAATGCTTTACTCTGGGATTTATTCCTGCTTCCTTTCTTCGTAGTGATCAACGTTCTTTTCACTCGGTACGCACTGGTTGCGGTTTCCGGCGAAAGACTTATCTTCCCACAGTTTTCCTATTCCAGGCCCATGATTATGTTTTTTTCGCTTTTCTTTCCCCTCTCCCACGTGACGGTTCATGCAAGCCACGCGGCTGCTCCTCGGGTCCTCCGAGGCAAGCCACAAGCGCGATTACTTCTTTGCCAATTTCCCCCCTTTGGAATTACAACCTTAATTGGGTTTATGTTAAGAAGCCGCATTTTTTTGTCTCCCCTCCTTTTCCGCGAGAAGCGAACTGGGCCCGTACCGAAGATTTTCCTTTTCCTTTCCCTCCCTCTTTGAAAGCTCCCATCGGCCTATAATTAAAGGCGCATTCCTGTTGAAGCGCCCCTACAGCCAATGTTTCTTTTCCCACGCGCAGCTTCCCCGTGATCGCCTTTCGCTTTACCAGCGGAGTTTTCCTCCCCTTTCGTTTGTGCAGAGCGAATTTCGTCCCCTGGGCCATGTGAAATCCTCACGTGCCCGCGTCCCCTTTAAGCCATTCTTTTTTGAGGTTCGGCCGACCTCAGTGGTACACCCGGGTGCCCAGGGATCCTTTATCTTCTGTCCCTGGGCTGGCCTTTTTTATTCCATCTCTCTCATGGTCCGGTGTGGACTCGCGCCGTCCCCGCCGTCGAAAGACCCACCCCCCACCGCTCGGACTTTTTTTTTGCTGGAACGCCTTTCCCGAGACGTCTGTGGAACCCCTTTGTCCTACACAGAACCCCCCCGCCCTCTGTAGTAAGAGACCCTCAGTTACCGTGCCCAGGGAAACTTTTTCGATTTCTTTCACCTTGAGTACTTCGTCACGTTTTTTTGTCTGCAGACTTGCCGCGGGACTTCGTCCCCAGTGTATCCGTCTGCCCTAGGGGGCGCCCCCGGTGCGTATCGGCAACCATTACCCGTCCGTCGTCCCTCGTTTCCCCCCCGGTAGTGCTCGCGGGTCACCCATGTGAATGTCTAAATGCTCATGAACCTCCCCTTCCCCCCCCCCCGGAATATGCTATCTTACGTAAAAGTCCTAATTTCTTAAGACAGTGAGTTCTGATCCCAAGGATTGCATTGGCAGTTGAAGGGTGAAGTCCTCCTCCTACGTAAAAGAAATACCCGGTTCCGCTGCGTCCGCCCATTCTTAGGGGTCGCGTCTTTTTTCAATCCTGGTTCAGAATGCTGCGCCCCCCGTTGCGAAGGCGGTAGCTTTGCATTTCCTCGTTTGTCCTTGAACGGACGCTTTCATTTTGGGCGAATCAGAAGCCTTAGGCGCCGATTACCTTGGAAAGCTTAACATTCTACGTAGAATTTCCCCACATCCATACCCCCTCTACACCCCTACCTAGCCGGTGGTGAGGTCAAACTCCTTCCTTGATTCTAGAGGGTCTTTTAGTGGAGACGGTCACTTTCTGCGCTCAAAATTGTGCGCAGCTTGAGATTCTTGGTGATGCCCACCCCCCCCCCCTCCTCACCCCTAGTTTGTTGGATTTAGCGGGGCTTCCATTTCTTTTTTCAAAATCCCGAAGGGAGTTTGCACATGCGGTCAAAACCCTCGCCCTGAATTCTTTCCCCTAAACCTAGACTCCCAGCCCCCCCATTCCCCCGATTTCTGAGTTCCCCTCTTCCCATCTGAGGTCTGTCCGCTCGGCTGGAGGTACCCGACCCTTCTTTCATTTGTCGGTATGGTACAGTGGTTGCCCCACCCCCCCCACCCCCCCTCAAGTCTATCTATATTTCATCCAGTCTTTTGAGAGAGATAGCGTCAATGGCAGTGGGGATGTTCACACCGGAGTGAGACAAACTTACACTTACCTCCGTGGTCTTCTGTGCCTCCCTTGAAAGAAAGAATCCCCATGCCCTCTCCATCGCTACAGGGGATTTATCTCGGGATGCCACAGTACCGGCTCGGCAGGGGTGGACCGACATTTCTCCCCTTTTTAGTTCCTTCTTCTGTAACCCGAGAACCCCTCACTTGACGATTGTTAGGAGTGATGGGTAACCCCTCCCCCCACCATGACCTCCAGTATTTTTTACCCCCCGCGCGGATAAATACTTAAAAAACCACCCCCGCTGATCCAGGCAGCGGAGTATCAAACCTGCCCGCGCATTTGGGTCGCGTATGTGTGGACCTGGAATTAGGTCCGAGGTTCCTTGTTGCAGTTACCCTTTTCCCCGTCTTCGTGCCTGGTACCCCTTTTGTTCTGAATTAAAACCGCGTCTGTTGAACCCCGCATCCCTGTCGACAACCGGACTTGAGCCCTGTCCGTTGAGCCACCATTTCAAATCAACCCGCAAGTCAGCTTTGCCCCCCTTTAGAGATTTTTGAGAGTACAGAGCTCCCTATTTTCCGAGGGGACTGCTTTCGGGGTCCGAAGAACGGTTAAGTATCCCAGGTATGACCACGCTGTTAAGTCTCGCCCTTTCCCCAGGACTGTGAAAGTTGTGATGAGATAAGTCTCTCTCCCCCCTTGGTGTAGATCGCCCCCCTGGAAAAGCCCTTCCGTCGCGCTACCCAGGGCATTTTTCGTCCCTTTTGGGTTAGGAGGCGGTTCCTCTCAAGAGAGGACCCGCCCCCGAAGGACGAATACGTCCCCCATCCACCTCCTCTTTCCTGCCCTTCAACCTTTGGCTGTTCTCGTAGACCGGTGCACAAGTTCTTAGTGGTACGGATGGGTTTTTTTTTTCTTTTTGGTCCCTCATCTCTTCTTCTCTCTTGTTGTGCCTTTTTATTTTGTTTTTTTGCGGCTTTTCCCCGTCCCTCCTCTCTATCCTTTGTGAGGCTCCATTTCACCCTTCGCAGAGAGTGAGTTCCTTTGACGAGCTTCATGCCGGTGTTTCCAGTGTTCTCTAGTTTGCTCTATGTTCCAACCCTTTTCAATCCCTTTTCCACGCTATCCGGCAGCCGGCTGGCATCAAAGTCACTGGCGCACGCAGCTTCCCCCCCCCTTTTCTTGCAGGTTCATTCCAGGGTCCTGACGGTTGCACATTCGGCTGGCTTTTTGGACCCTTTTCCTTCGCCAAGCTACTGCCTTCCAGACGTCTATATCGCTCCGTCTGCCGGCGCAACGGAGGAGTTTTCAGATTCTGCTGTCTTGCACCATGTCTTGTGGGGGCACGCGTCCCTTTCCCCTTAAAAGAGCGGTGTGTTGATGCCTGTCGTTTCTCTGCCTTCCTTTTTTTTCGTAGAGTGGACGAGAAGCTGTTCCCCACGGACTGCTTTCCGGCACCATTCTCTTTTTAGCTCGTCTTAAAGGAACCCCATGTCAGGTTCGGCTATTGTCCAGCCTTGATCCAGAATTTTTCGCTTGGATTTTCCTGGACGGGTCCCTGGCTAATCAGAACTGATACTGCGATAACCCGTTGTCGGTGAGGGCCCGCTTTTTTTTTCCAGTCGGTTCTGGGCAATTCCTTTGTCTCATCACCTGCTTCGGTAAGACCATTACAAGACTCCGGGACCCCCATTTGTACACCCTATGGACGTGACCTCCCCTATCGATAAAGCGATGAGACAGCAACCCTCTTACAATTAACCCCCCTCCCATAGCTATACCCTAGAACAAAGTAATTCTTACCTCACTGCAGAAAACCTATTTTCCGCGACACGTAAGAGCGTGTCATCCCCCTACTCTCACCCCATATCCCACGGACCTACCTTCACATTCCTTCCGGGAAGAATAGTTATTATTTTCCTACACCCCCCCTGAATCACATGCTTACATCGTTTCGATCTTGGTTCAGTGTCGCTCTTCCTTTAATACTGGGATGATGTTTTCGGTCCGGGCTTCTTCCAGCGTTCCCCTTTTCCCTTGAGCCTCAGCCGCAATACGGTTCTCGCTCTGACTCGACATTTTGTCGCTGGGTGGAACCGGCTGCCAGGCAGGTGCTCCCTGTCCCGTTTTTTTTCCCTTCCTCGAATTTTTTTTCGGGTAAAGGTTCCATGTTCTGACGGTGTAGACGCATAGATGTTCCCGTCACGACATACGGGATTCAGCCTCCTTTTTCTTCCCTTTTTCCCCCCGTTTGGATATGTCGACTGGTACAAAGGAGGAATCAGAGACGGACCTTTAGGCGACAATTAGCTTGAGCTTGTTTCCCTTTTTTTTCAATTTGGTGAAGCTTTTCCCTGGTTGCTTTCCCGGCGGACTACGCCCCGACTTAGACGCCCGCCATTTCCCGGCCCTTTCCCGATAAAACTTAATTTTTTTCTTCTGCCCCCCCTTCTTTGTTCGTACATTGACAACGACGAGTACTGCGTTTTTACTGGGGCTTGAAGAGAAAAACCTTCGGACACTCACTGACATGTTTACACCGATCCCCCCACTTAAAACCTGGAGAGCCCAGTTCGTAGTTGGTGGGACTCTAAAGCAGAACCTGTTCTCTTTCCCGAACTCCGCCAATAATACCTTAGAGATTTTGGCCGCCTTACCTCAAGTGCTTCCCTCCTGACGGGTACTCGCGACAGCCCCTTGTTGCCTCCTTAGCACGCAGGATATATATGTTTCCCACGCGCGCCCCTTGAGGGGCGGAGTTCCTGACGGAAGGTTTTCTTTCCTGCTCCTTTTGTCTTTTGTGGAGGGAACAGCCTTCCATCACCCGTGGTTGTTGAGAGAGATCGCAATCCCCCGGCCACTGCGCTCGGAAGTCCACTGACGTGCCTCATCTTCGAGCTGCCACGCCAGCCCGCATGCTCCCCCTCGCGTTTTTTCCAGCCAGGCACATCTCTGTCATAGACTTGCTCAGCGCGCGAGGCTCCCCGTGGAAAAGAGGGACGAGTCCCCCCCAGATGAAGGACCCCCCTGGATAAAGCCCGAGTCCGGTACAGGATCCTCTCGGGCTCCCAGAAAGGTCGGATCAAGCCCCACGTATTCCAAAGAATCGCCTTCTCCAGCTCAGGGTGTCCGTCGGTGTAGCGGTGATCCCATCCTCGGGCGTTTCCTGTCTTTTTTCGATGCCGCCGCCCCATTTGAGGAAATCGTCCGGTTTTTCCATCTTTCGGATTTAGCGCCCCGGCTTTGTTGTTTTTCCCGATGCCTTCGTCTCTGGTGCTCCTTCCCTTTTTTCCTTCTTCCTGGGTAGAATTAGCTCGTGTTTCTCCAACCCAGCGTGACCCGTCCTCTCTCCCCTCGGCCGAAGTTAATGTCGGCGGCAGGTTTGACCCCGATGGCAAGACTCCATTACTACACCATCTTAACGGTCGCGAAGAGTTCCCGCTGATATCGCCGTCTATTGGGGCCTGCTTCCCACTTCATTGCTGGCTTCCCCCCCGATAATGGTGTCCACCCCCTCCCATTTCCATATTTTCACGTTCAAGGTTGCGTGTCGTCGCCCGGTTTACAGGCGAAACGGGCAGAACCGGCCGTGATCGCGCGGACCTTGAACCAATAGTGCCGAACTATTCCGTTACCTCCAAAATCGGTCCGTATGCGCGGTTCTCGGTCCGAACCCCAAGATGTACCCTCCCCTCCGTTCTTTTCCCCCTGTACCATGGGAGGAAAGTTTCCTGGCCCCTTTCTTCCACCCACTCAATACTATTCGGGGTAAATTTTCCCTGTTCCCTCCAGGACCTTCCTTAATTAAGGAGATTTTCGGCTTGCCTTTGACACGCCTTCGTGGCGTGTTTTTTAGAACAAATCGAGAATGGTGTGCATTCCCAGCTTTGTCTAGATTTAGGACTCGGGGAGGTCATCAGCCGGGGTGGCCCACTTTTTTGATCAAACGTCCCTAACTGAGAAGCAGCCTGGATAGGACAGCTACGAAGACCCGGGCTCCCCTGGATTGCACACTCCCCGGGTCCCGGAGATAGCCCCAATTAAGAGGAGAACCTTTCCCCCTTTTTTTCCGGAAATCGCATCCCCTTTTTCCCACTGTAAATAATGACTGGACTGGCCCTCTCACAAGTCAGAATCCTTTTCCATTTTCACCTCCTATCCAGGAGGATTATCGCCCCATTTACAATCAATGATCCCCTAACGCAAAACGAGAGTTAAAAATCCTTCCGGAAACATTACCCCTTTAAAAACGCTTGGGGCCCCCCTTACAGACATCGACTGTACCCTCCATCCCACTACCTGGGAAGCTAGCCTTAGGTCCAGTTGCTCACCGACAGACTTATTCTTCCTTTTCAATGAAGTCTGAATGCTCCTCGAACTCATCAAGGCACAGCTCTTTATGAAGTTTGACGTCGAGTCTTAAACCTCTCGACTTTCTGGTCTTGTTCTCACTTCAAGACCATTTGCCTTTCTTTAAAAATAAGGACAGAAGGGCGGAACCCTAGAGATGTTCGATTTTCTACTTCTTTGTTCCAGTAGGGAGATTGTTACTTTCCCCTTTTACAGGCCTAGTGCGACACGTACCACTTCCCGGAAGGCTCAGTCTAAACCATCATTCCTTTCTGGTTCATTTTAGATACAGTCCCCAAATGGCCGACGGTTGAGCCTGGAGAATATTGCCAACGCATATTCTTGTAAAGGGGTGGACCGAGTTTTCTCCCAGGGCTAGATAGTAAACAAGGACAGTCCCCCTCCTTGTTGAGGACCCTAGACTAGGGAATTGAAACACGCAAGTGCTCCTCTATAGAGAATTTCCCCTCAATTACAATGATAATTTTCGAAGGTGTTCCTAGCTATCCCGCATTTCGGCTCAGGTTTTTTACATACGGGTAGGTTCCTCTAGGACAGTTCTATCTCGGGCACTCTTTGTCGACCGGTTCCCTTTGGAACGGATCAATACAATTGACTCAATTTCTCACACCGTCAAGAGTCCAATTTACTTGTCCTCTACCCCTCCCCGGATAAGCTTCCTCACTATCCTAAACGGAAGCCTCCCTTTGCCGTTGATTACAAGGAAGATCGCAGCGTGGTATCGCGAGTACCGTCCCAAGCCTGACTCCCAATACAATCCAATTCCTGCCAGAGGCTCCCCTCCAGGGACTTAGTCTTGCCGTTTCTGGTGGTTACCCGTTCCACTTTGAGAGAGTTTATTTCTGCTGCCCCTGGAGCTGGAATCGCTGGTGGAACGTACTTCCTTGTATGACAAAGTCCGCCCCTTTTTTTCACACAAATGCGATTTCGACTTCTTGACCAGCACCTCCCAATTTGTCAGTAGATAAGAACTCCCCCCCTCCTACAGTCATAATACTACAGTGATGGGAGTAGTTCCTTGCGGCAGGGTCAGGCTATTGTCTTGTCCAGTCCTTCCTCCGTCCATGGAGTTTCCCCCCCCATTCTTTAGTAGTTTGATGGGATGCCCTCACCGATACTTGAAGAAACGTATTTTTGGCCTTCGTAGTTGCTTTCCCCCCTAAATCCCCCTCTTCAGGCCGGTTCCTATGTTCCAAAACTTTTTTCAGCCGTCTTCTTCGAGCAAAAGGGAAGGGCCGCTCACAGCCCCCAGTGGCGGGAGGTTTGGCTTTTTTTTTCACTCTTCCCCCTTGATTTGAATCCCTGGCATGGAGCCCCGTATCTATGACTGTTTGAACCCCCCTCCATGCCCCTGGTCTCTCTCTTACCCCCCGCCCCCCTTCCCTTTGGAGGATCGAGTGGGACGCACTTTTTTTGAGGCAAAAAAATTTGACCGACGTTCTTTTCTCCACATTGTCCTCCTTCACGAAGGTCCCGTGCTGACCCGGCCGACAGCCCGCCCTTTACCAACCCCGCCTAACTTGCCTCTTCTTGTGAAGCATAAGGCAGTTGTTCCCTTCAGTTGCTTTCTGGTTCGTGACTTTGCCCAAGCCCACATCAAAAAGATTTCCCCGCATTCTATTTTGGCCAGTGAGGCACACCACGCCAAGCGCCCTCACACGTGCCACCCCATTGGAGAGGTATTTCCTAAAATGCATACAGAAAAGCTGGACAAGCATGTGTTTTGCTCCATAAACCACTTTCAGGGCCTTATGAGGTTTTGGATCTTACTCTCGATTCTGAAATGCTTTATAATAGGAGAATAGCAGAGTTGCTTCTGTTCGCCCCAATAAGATTCCGCCCCCATTGTACCCCGGATTCCCCCTCGTCCCCTGCTTCGAGAAAATATTCCCTGAACCCCATCAGGCCCGCTCAGTGTACTCTATTGTGCCCCTAGTCCGCCGGGCTGATCGTTTTGCTCCGGTTTCCTGACTTCAATCTTCCTTCCTGACTGCTGGATCCGGTCTCTGCGGTGCCTTCCTTTCAGGACTGCTCGCTTTAATCTGCGAGCGGCAGGACATCCCTTCCGAGCCTACCCTTCTTTCTAAGGCCTGTGCTCTGACGGGATGTCGACCGGCAAACAGTAGTGTTTCGAAAGCTACCCCCTCTTCAATATTCCCCTCATAACATACCTGGATGACTTCATAAATGGATCCCTTGACAGACGCCCCCCTTATTAAGGTACCGAAGTGGAGTCGGCATCGCTGGGTATCCCGATGGGGTTGCCCTTGGGAGTCCCTTCACGGTACAATAGCTAATGGGCCCAGATGACGCTATCCTGTACCGGAACGGGGGCCGTAGGCGATGTTTTCGGATCCTGGATTCTTTGTTGTTCCACAGGTCCCCCCTCAGGAAATCGGTCTCCCCTCATCCCGGCGGCCAGGATCCTCCACCTGGTCTAAAGAGCAGCTATTTCCGCTTCATTCACTTGGTATCCTGGCGCCTCCTTTTTGCCATGGACCTGTCGCCACTTATCTCTGACACAGACCACTCAAGATAACGGGTGGGACTTCGAATACAGGCTTATTTTTTTTTTAGAGATCTGCCGGTTGCTCCTCTACAAGTTATTTTTTTTCGCAGAGACGTCCCACTTTCAAACCGTTCCATTCGTTCGGGCCTCGATGGCTCCGATGACTTTTTCGGACTGCTGACTGAGTGAACGTGTGGGCAGTGGCTCGCATGCCAGGGTTGAAGTAAAATCGATGATATTTCTCCTTTTCTAGATGCATCATCTTCTCAAGTTTGCCTGATGAAAGGTGAACGCGCTTGGGGGTCTTGCCCTGATGTCGTTTCTCCAAGAATGACTATACCCCTCCGTTAGTCTTTTAGTTGAGGGCCCGTTAAGTAGGTTCTGTGGAAAAGCATGGCTTGCGCAGAACTTCCCCCGAGTTCCCAGGAGACAGCCTTACTCAGCATGAGGAGGACTTCCGGAGTCGTATTGACACTCCCCTTCCGCCACGCGAATTCAGGGCCTAAATAACCTAGTCGATAATCCGAAAAATGCTTGACCCCCTTACCCTCCAAATGTATCGTGTGCGACACCTCCCGCGAGCGTCCGCAGCCCTGAACCACTCTTTAAGGCCACCCCCCACCCTCCCCCCGTGAAATCTAGATTTTTAATATCCTTCTCCTCTGAATTTTCCGTCACTCTCTTTCATTCTTTTGTCACACGCTCTCTTCCGATCCAGTTGCATGTTTGTCAGCATTCTTTACTGAGTACCTAGTTTCGCTTCTGAGCACGACCTCTTATACCCTGTCTTTCTTTCACACGGGCCCCGAGACCTCAGGGTTCTTTTTTTCCTGAATTCCATTGATCCCTAGTTTATGTAGAAAGTTGTGAAGTCGCAATGTTTCGTAAGTCCCTTAGTGTTCTTCGATTAAATGTCTGTTTTTACGACGTGCTTTGCGAACAGCGCTGCCGAGGCGGACCTTCGTGGCCATAGGCATTGTCTCCTCTACTCTGTGTCCGCTGGTTTTCCGAGACCTGTTCTAATTTCCATCTTTCTGTACTTGAAGCCAAGAAGTGCGTCTGGCTTGATCCATCGGCAAAAAATCGCCTTTTGCCGCCCTCCCTCCCCCAGAGGAGGTCCACTGGCCTACGAGTCAAATGAGGGAGTCGTGCTTCGGCATCTTTCGCTCCCCTAAGAACCCCGTCGTCCCCTCCTTCCTGGGTCCCCCCATCCTCAACGAAACGTCACCCTGTATTTCGAGAGGCGAGGATGTCGCGGACCGCCGTCTACCTCTGTGTTATTTCAGGGCTTTTCAGGAACTGCGCGTCATATTCGTCCTGAATCCCCCTGTTCTACCGATTTAGCGTCCCAAGCTCCTTTTCCGTTGAGTTCCCTTATGTACGACTGAAGGATATTCGCGGACCGAGCTTCAGATTGATTAGTCCCCTATATTTCACTCCTTGAGCAGGCAGTTGCCCCGCAGGGAAGACATAACTTTTCTTGTATATTCCGGCTGGGTTCTGTGGAACGACCGAGCCGATTTACTGCAATGTGTTGTTTGGGGGAGTTTTTGATCTTTCTTTTAACCCGCCCCCCCTGACCAGTGCGTTGTAGAGAACCTATTGAGAACCGGAGGGAGGAAGCCGCCCCCCTCCCACTTAGAGCTTCTGTAGAATCATGATTACCTGCAAATCACTATCGGCTTGATTAATCGCCGCTGGTGTAAATCGAGTTCCTCGGCTTCCAAGCTGTGCCCGCTTGCCCTGCCCTTGAACAATGCGCGCCGCACGGGTCTGTATCTCCCTCGATCTCCCTAAAGCGCCTCTCCCCGGAGATGATACAATTCTACCTGTGTCATGGCTGACCCCCTGCTAAAGGGTGACGGTTTTGAGGGGGAACATTCCAGAGGATTCCGGTGGTAGGAGTGTTGTCACTCACGAAGTTAGCAGGAACCGACCTTTGGAACTCCAACTTTTTTTTGCGGAGGTAGGGAGCGCACTATTATGTTGTGTCCACGTCCAGTCGCCGGCTGTTTGAGTCCGTTTCTTATAGAAGATAAATACTCAACAGCGGTTCCCTTCCTAGATTTACCCAACAGGTAGCCTTTTTGAAGATCCAACGACAGGAAGGTTCAGCCCGTATTCCCGGATTCTTTCTCCCCACCTTCTGAAATTGCATTCCCCAGCGACAACACGAGAACGGTTTGAGAGAGCTTCGCCCCCGTATTGGGGTCAACAGCAGATGGATATAGGAAAAAGAATGGCGTACCCTGACCCTCCGAGGCAAAGAAAAGGTCGCCTTAGAACGGTCCAACCCCGAACCTGGTACGTGACTTTAGCTCCAAAGGGAACGTAGGGCGAGGTTTTTTCCCCTGGGCGTGCTCGCTGCCCGGCTTGGTCACCCAACGTCTGCTCCGTTCCCCTTTTCGTTTCCCCCTTGAACCTTAAGAAACTCTCTCCGCCTCCCTTTCCCCCTTTTGCGGACGCAGGGGTCGAAGCTAAATACTGATGCGGTCCTTTTTTTTTTTTCCTGTCCTCAGATGTGGGCTTCGCCCGTCCTCCCGGTTCGAGCAAATCGAGCGTTCTTTAGGCCAAGTTGTTCTACTAGTCTTTTTTGGTTGAATGTTCTTCATGAATCTCCCTTTTTCCCCTGAACAGTTGATCAATCTCTAGCCATTCTCGAAGTTACGCAGGCCTTTTTTAGCACGCCCGCTCCCTTCGCTTCCTCGTTTCAATTTGAGGCATCCCCCCCTTTTGCCGACCCCGCGGACAGCGGCCCCGACTACGACTTTCTTCTCCGATATCGCGCCTTTTCTCGTGCAGCCCCCAAAGTTCGCGCCCTCGTTGAGCAAGGCAACTCCCACGCTGCTCTGCTTTTAAGCCGAGAGTAAAGACAGAAGTAAGGGTGTCCCGTGGACAGGCAGCCATACGTGTCACAGTTTTTTCGTCCCCTAGCGGCAAGTAAGATTGCCCCTCTCCGACCAAATCTAAACCTGCCCCCTTCCTGTCCTTCAATTCGGGGCCGTTTTTAACCCCCCCACAAGTGGTGCGCTGAGGAATCCGCTCGCCTTGACCCAGCATCGGATTTTTTTCCCTCTTTCGACAACCGGTACTTCTATAAGTTGGTATGTGCGCCGCCTAAGGGTCCTCGCCTCGAAAGCCACTTTCTTCACTTCCAAGGTAGACCGGAAGGCCGTAAAGATCAGCGTTTTTTAGCAAGGCTTATGATTTTCCCTGGAAGCTGATGGAAGGGAGCTTCCATGCTTGAGTGTGTAAAAAGGAGAGACGCACCATGCCCACGCACACAGTTTTGGCAATCCGCCTCAGCGGGGAGAAAGCATGTTTCCATCGAGGTTGGAACTTGGACGACCGAAGAAAAAGTATCCCTAACGAACAAATTGCTCGGCATTTTTGGGATACGTCTCATCGTTTTACATTTCTTCTTGGTAGTATCGTATATCAGCATCTTCTCGTTTATTCTCTACCAGTTCTCCTGGGGGGGGAATCCTTCCTTTCCCCCCTTCCAGAAGAAAAGATTTTGATCATTGGGAGCGTTAGGCCTTATGGTCAAAGTTGTTCCGCCGCATTTCACAAAGGAAATCCCTCCAGCACCCACCCCTTCCCGCAGAGCTGATCCAGTCAGCTTGGGCAGGTGAATTTTGGCTTCAACGCGACGTGAAATCCGTTCTTGCCGGCCATAGACGTTCCCGCTTTCCCCCCGAGAGACGGGAGCTTACCTTTTGACACAGCAGGTTACGGCCCCAGTTTTTGCGCGTCCCCGGCGGGCTACGGTGGTAGTTTTCTTACAGCTGGGGATGATTGATGAGGTCCTACTTCTTTACCGCACTGTATTTGCGATGACCTTTCATCCCTTCCTATCGCCGAGCCACAGCCAGACAGCGTCCCCTTTCCGCCCCCCCCGGCTGGGGTAAAGAAAGGTCGATTTGATGTTGTAACGCTGGTCGGTCTGATGTTGAGGAGTTAGACGCTCAAACCCATGTTTCGGTTTTCCCCCGCTTTTTTTTCTGGCCTTTATTTTGTATGCCATTCAGCCACCCGGTCACTAATTGGCTGGCTTTTTGAAGCACTAGAACTAGTCACTTTTTCCTCAGGTCGGGACACCTTTTAGGCGGCGTGCACTGCCCTGATTTCCCCTCCTATTCTTCCTCGCGAACCGAATGCCCTTTTTTTCTGTCGAGGGTATGGCGGTAACTCGGTCCACGGAGGTCAGGAGGGTCTGTAAGACCTCCTTTTTTCCTTTTTTTTGACATCCGACTTTCCTATTCCCCGCGACTCTCTATTTTACTTCCATCGTTTGTTTCGAGATCCCTCCTGAATGAAGGGTGGGTGATTTACCTTTCTGGAGGTCGACATGCCGTCCTGTTTTTTCCTTTTCCCGCAGCCCACGGCCGAAGCACGCCATCCCAGGCTGCTCAACCTATCTATGCTGCAGAAGGGATTACTTCATGCCGACCTGGGTGGAACGCCTTTTTCTTTCTTCGGTCGTGTCGAGTCATCAGCGAACCACCACCATTGAGGTTTTCGGAGTTGATTTTATCCATAAAGTGCTACAAATTTTTTTAACGAATGGTTTGATAGGAGTTCTGCCCACGAGACACCCCCCCTGACAGAGGAAGCGGCCCAAGTCGGTAGGCCCCCCTCCGAATTCTCGGGGGACGGCATTTCGGATGGTAGCAGCTGATCTTAAGTGAGATGAGACTGTTGGTAAGCGGTAATTCTCCGCCCTGTGTCTCCAGGACGAGGCCCAGCAGAAGAGGAAGGGGTGAACACTAGCCCTCCCTCTACCTAACTGAGCCCCCCTTCATCCCAATGGCCGACCCTCTTTTCCCAGCCATAATCGCCTTTGTTGCGTTTCGAGGCACATCTAGCAGTCCGCTGCGTTCTGACACTCTGTTTTTTCCTTGATACTTCCACTTCACACGTTCACACAACTCATGAATGGCTTTTCTCGCGGAATCATTTTGGGTCTAAGTTTGTTATGACGTATCGTATTTTCCGTGTGGCTTTCTCATCATTCAGTCCTGGACGATTTCCCCTCCGATACCTTGATCTTTTTTCTCCGGATTGCTTGTCCTGGGTAAGAAGTCCTTCCACTAGTATCCCTATTGCCTTTAACGAAGATAGACCCGCGACCCAACCAAATATATTCTTTCCTACCCCTGCGCTATCCTCTAAACGACATGTACCGTATGCCTTGACGAAGTGCCCTAGGATCTCTTATTGGTGAGGTTGTCCGTCAAGTTCAAAAAGTCGTGGAGTTAGCCCTCTTTTCCTGAGGCCTGCCCTTTTTCTAGTTAGCTGCAGGGGCTGATACCCCCCACCGGCCAGCGGCCCACTCTTCTCGTCAGACCCCGGAGTAGTTCATCTCTCTCGACCTGCGCAACGTATTGACGATCATCCCAGGTCTCTTTATGAGGATTTCTGAACTTGGTCCGGGAGGAGCAATTTGGATTTACCTGTTTCCCCTGGCCTGATACCCTGCGACCTTTTCCCCCCCGTCTCGATAGACATCTCCCGAGTGCCTAGTAGTATAAAGGAGGAGGTGTATTCTCTGAGGCTTTCTTTCCATTCCCGAAAAGAATTTTGTTCCTAGAATGATAAACCCCCAGAGTGAGGTGTATTCGGTCTGCCCTTTTTGCGCTGATATGACATCATTTGAGTTTCTTATATCTGCGGGGAACACATCTCCCCGATGGCCTTCAGTTGCTCCAGGTCCTCACATTTTGCGAAGCGAAAAGGAGCTGGAGGGAGTAGAGGCGTACTTTAACCTCTAAGGTGGTTACCAGTTGCAGTGCTCCCATTTCACTGGTCCGAACGATCCGGTTTTTTGCCTCCTTACTTTGAATGAGGCCTGTGATCGTCCTTTCGGCGATCCCTTTCTCCTGAGTTTTGATACCCCCGGTCGGTTGCCTGGACCGGCGGGTCTGCGAATTTTTTTTAGCCCTTTTTTTCCGTTCGCACACGGAACTTCGACAAGGACCCCATTTCCCTACTTTTTAGATTTGACTCCTTTCTGTATCCCCCTATGTGAGAACTGCGTTCCTGTGACCGAAAACTACCCAACCTGGCCCTCCCTGTCCCCCTGCCCCCCCTCGGTCCCCCACTGTCCCCATGACCCTAGAGTTCTTCTTTAACGCAAAAAATATGACTTTCATTTGCCCTGCAGCCCATCCTCTTGATGAGAGCCTAACTTGTCGGGAGAAGCCCCGCATCCTCCTTTCCCCTCCACAGACCTGAACGTGGAATCTCATTTATTACTTGTTCCTCGACCAATTAATGGAAATTTGCTCAAGTACTCCGGTCGTATTTTCTTATTCACGAGCTCTTGACCTTCTGTTTCTGTCCCTGCACTGTGAGGCCGGTCCGGCCGCGCACAGCAACCTTTTTGACCCCCCCCTGTGCAGTAGTGACCGTGGAATCCTTTAACCGCCCCCAGACCCACGCCCGCCCTGGTCGGCCCCCCCCGCAAAGACCTTTGCCCCCCCCACGTCCCCCACACATTTTTTTTTTTGTGTGTGGTGTTTTTGCTGGCGGTGGGGGTTTGGGTTTGACTTTTTCACAACGCTGACCCCCCCACCTAATCCAGAGACATTACTTTTCTAAAGTTAC
>Ga0179593_1667065_pt1 | contig 16356 bp, 13 predicted proteins | sample CZODoug2_1_08_16_FD_185931 | JGI IMG/M metagenome (GOLD analysis project Ga0179593, IMG submission 185931) | Vadose zone soil fungal communities from Angelo Coast Range Reserve, California, USA - CZODoug2_1_08_16fungal (PacBio error correction) | ecosystem: Environmental > Terrestrial > Soil >... | reverse complement strand
TCCAGTTGACTCCCTTAAAGTCTCCGCCCGGGTGTGAATCGACCGGCACTTTTTAGTGTCAAGCCATTCCCCCTCCATTTAATTTTCCCTTTACTGAAGAAGCGATTGACGCCCTTTTCTTATTGACGGACCCCACAGATTTCCCCCCCCTATCCCCACTTGGTGCTGAGTCTTCCTTTCGCTGTGAATAGCATTTCTCGTCCCTGCCTCTTTTGCTGATATTCCCATTGCGACAAAGCCGGCTTCCAATTTAACGACATTCCCTCGCTTCTCTCCCTTCGGCGAGCATGTCCGGAAACAGCCTTTTCAGCTCTAGCCTTTTTTCCTTTTCAACTCTCAACTTGATTGATTTGTGAAAAATTGTTGATCGATTAGACGGATTTTATGAATTGTAATGGTTGTTCCCCGCAGCCTCCCGCAGAGTAGCCTCATAGAACAGCATTGATCCCTCCCCCTTGACAACTTTTTTCGCATGTGTCAGGAGGATGCTTAGGATAGAAGAGATTCGTTCGGTAGCAGTCTCCATTCTCGATCATGTCTCTGGTCACTTAGCATCCGCCCCTAAAGAGATGGAAGTGGACTCTGTCCGCTCCTCTTCTGCGTCCTTCTCCCCTAAACCCTTCGCGATTGCAGCTTTGGCACTCGCCCTCGAACCCCCCTTTTTCTCGACGCGCCGTTACGACGGAGGTCCCAAGCGAGAATTTCGGTTAAGTTAGCAACTATGGCCTGACTTGTTATTAGGGTTGGTACGAATCTGGAACTGCCCCCATTGGTGCTGTCCCCGAAGTCTCCTCTTTTTTTTTTTTCTTTTGCCTCAACCATGGAACCCCCATCTGATTTAAGTCTCTCTCTTCGCTTCTGGGCGACATTTAGTTATGTCTTTTCCTTTTGCCGACTGAGAAATGAAATCTGGAGAAACCTAGAGCATTGCCCCTATTTGTTTCCCCCCCCTCAGGTTCCTTGCCGGCATACTCCAGCTGGCACTCCCTTCCCCTCGTACGCCTGAACCCACCAAAAGGAGTCCGCTCGCTATAGTCTTCTCCTCTCCTGAATCACTCCCGCTCCCCGGGAGAGAAAGAGTCGGATCTTTTTACCTATACATACGTTTTTGGTTTTTAGTGAGAGATCTCCCCATTCTCTATCTTTCACTTTCATCTGGCGTGTATTAATGCGACCCTTCTCCGTCAGTTCAGCGGTACGGTCGTCCAGTCCTGATCCTTATTCCCTCTGATATCCCCGCTAGAACTCCCTTCGAGATTTACCCCATCTGAACAGCCTTTCTCTTTTTCTGACCTTTTTCTTACTTTCATCCAGCGACACTTTTCCGTGCCCGGACGTTCAGACTACCCCTTAGTGCGGGCCAGCCTCTTACAAAGCTTTCTTTTTTTCTCGGATCCCCCCGTATTCCCACCCTGTTGCTCTTTTGAATTCAAACATCCCATGAGGACTTATAGATGTACCACCCCATTTGGTGAGCTCAGATTTAGATAGACTTTCCCGAAGACATCCCCGGGGTGAAGGCAAATCAGGTTACGTTTATAGTGCCTCCTCCCCCCCCTCCCTGACCTTTCCCCGCCGTCGTTACGTCGTCGTCGCGACGGTCCCTTGAAATTTAAAAAGAAGCAACCGCTTGCCCTACGGGTATTTCCTCAGGAGTCCGTCCGGTCAGGAAATCCTGCTTTTCGACCTTTTTTGACCCCTACCCGAGGTGCAGATCCCGGCGATAATTTTTAGTCCGGATGGTCTGCTTTGCTCTTCCCCCGATTTCCTCCAGACTTCAAGAGAATTTACTGAGACGAGATTTTCGTTTCCCTTCTTTCTCCCCCCGCCTTCACCGGGTCGAGCCCCCCCTTTTTAGTGTCAAACACTTTCACCCCTGTCTTCCCTCTCGTACCTTTGTAAACAGCATAACCCGCGTCTCAGGCCCCCCTTCTTTCTTCCCCCTCCGGACCGTCCTCACCTTTGAGATCGGACAGAAATGCAATCCACCTTTCCTTAGCGGTGAGCGCTTTTTCCTGCCTATGTCGCCCGTTCTTTACCGCAGACCCAGTTTTCTGATAGGAGATTGCACGTTAATCCTCCTTCTCCCCAACACCATGATTCGACGCTGGTTTGCCACCTGTAATTTTGTGCGTTTCCTGTTGTACCCAGTGCTTTAGGAACGAGACACCCCCCTTCCGTGGGACGGTTTCTGGTTTCACACTCCTTTGAGTCCTCGAAGCATATCGTTTTTTTGAACAATAGTCATTAGTACTGTTTGTCGTCCCTCTATCATCTTCTTCCCCCCCCCCCCCCCTTGTTGTTGGTGATGGCAGATGTCTCCCCCCCCCTTTTTTGGTGTTTTCAACCTACAATTTCCCTGTCATGAAGCAGTTCCCTTTTCGATGTCACGATCTGCGACTCTTCCTCCCGGTCTTTAAAGAAGCGACGAAACAAATTCTTTCTTTTAAGACGCCTATCTATGACCTCCATGGTTATATAGAGTCGCCCAACATTAATTCTCGTCCCGTGGTTTTTAATGTCAGGAGGATTCTTCCATCTCCGGCTTCCGTCTACTCACTTGTCGCGGGCAATTGTGCGACCTTGCTCCTTTTCAAGCGCCTTTAGTTTTTCCTAGGAGAGCCGCAATTTTCTTTCCAGGTGGCCTTTTGGTGAAGAGCCGCAGTGGGTTTTAGGTGTCCCCGCCGTAACAAGTTGATGTCTTGACATCTTTCTCCCCCCTGGACGACTGCTTGTGAGGGGGGGACCCGCATGCACTTTCCTCCTTTATGACCCGGTAATTTGTTCGGTCCCGGTCATGGCATTGCCAAGTATATTTGTCACCTTCTTTATCTGGCTGATGAAGGAGTTCTTGACGGGAGCATTCGAGCCTGTTGTGCTCTCAGTAGGATCGTATGTATTTATGACCCGTAGGTGCCGCGGTGAGCGCTAGGTTTTCATGCTATTGAAGTGAATATGCTGATACCGAAAACATTCTCTAATTTTGCATTTTTCAATCGGCTTCCCAATTCCGGGACGCGAACAGTGCTGTCTTTTTTTCACAGTCTCCTTTTCCTTGAATACGCCTCAGTTACCCCTTCGCCTTTCCCGCAAACAGTGTGCTGTCTTTTTCTTTCGGTCCCCATTTCCCAAATATTCCTCCATTAGGTGCATGAACGTATTCGTCTCCTTTTTTTTTTTTATGAAACAGGGACTTTCAAAACTCAGACCGTTCTCCATAGTTCCTCATGTTTCCTCAAGCATTGTAGGTAGTCGTTTGCTAGGCCCGTTTTTGACCTACTTCTCCCTTTGACTTTTCATTTCCCTCACAAGATTTCAGTCCTTTCTTTCTCGTTTCCAGTGAATTCTCGAGTTCCGAGCGTTCGCCTCCCCCCCCTCCTTCGATACTTTCCCCTGGTTTCTACGAGCAGGATAGTGCCCCCGCCTTAAGCAACGCCGATCGACCCCCCTTCCTCCCTGACGGATGGGTCTTCGTCCTCTTTCTCTTTTCTACGTTGTTGTTTGTTTGATCCCCACTTTGGCGATCTGGCATCCCTGGTCAGCTGATTCACCCCCTCTTATCTCTTCCCCCTTTTCTCTGCATTTAGGGTTGCAGTGCTCCTTCCGATAAGGGATCCCTCTATCTCTGCGGAACTTAAACCTTCTCCTTCCCCCCCCTACAGTGCCTTTTACATAGGTTTCGTTTTCCGACTTTTCCCGGCGAATATGGCGCCCCAACGGGCACTCCCATTTCCCCTGACTAAAAAAATCTGAGAATGCTCCCTCAGATAGACAAGACTCCTGTCTCACGGCTCCTTCTACTGTGATTCCCCCTTCCCCCTCCTAGAAACACACAGAACGCATCGGTCATCGGCATGCCCATTTCCTCAAAAGATGTGATCGACCCCTCACATTTTCTGCCTCCTTTCTTTTCCCCTTTCCTTTTTTCTGAGTTTTTCCACAGAAAACCTTCTATTGGAAGACCCCGTTTAGTTCCATTCTCCGTCTCTCATTTACTGGTTCGAGGCGATTTCCAAAAGTTGTCCTAGAGGGTCGCTGTGCCTTAAGCTTGAATATTCCAATCGTTCTCCATAGAACGACGAGCTACCTGTAGAGCATCTCATCTCGGTTGCTTCTTCTCCCGGCTCTAAGTATTTACATGCCGCAATCAGGCCTTCAAGCTAAATGCGAACCCCGAGGTGACCTATTTCCCAATGCTTTCGCCCCGACCTGTACTTTGTCCTAAGAGGATCTTCTTTGGTCCCTGCTCCGAAAAAGGAGGATAGTCTTACCTGTAAAGCTACTTCCGTACGGCGTTCCCCCCCCATTCTCTTTACTTCAAATTCTGCATTGAAGTATTTTGTCCGTCTCTAAGCTAGCGACTGCATTCTGTCTGTCTCCGCTGATCTTCCTTTTTGAAACACGATGACCTTCCGCCAATTATTAGAAGCCGTAAAAGCTTTCAAAACCCTGATCGGAAGAGGCAACCCTTACATAAATGGTGGGCTCCCTCCTACTTATTCCTTCCCAGATTAGCGCATGACCTTCCCCAGTCAGTGGCAGGAGGATTTGGCCCCCCCCGTGTAACTTCTCCTTCTTTTGAATTGCATTTCTTAAAACCGCGCTCCCCTCTTCCTCTTGAGTGTTGTCGGTCCATGGTCCAGATCTCCTCCTTTCCCCCCACTACGGTTGGTGTTCTATTAGTCAGCACGCCATTTACACCTCCCCTCCCCCTTAATCCATCCTGTTCAAGAGTTTTTTTTCACGGACTGTCCGAATTCCCCTAAAGCCCGTCGTTGTTTCAAGAAGCGTCCACGACCCCTTCCTTAGTTATGTACGCCGAAAGTTTTCCTCCGAAATTTTTCAAGAGAGACGTTTAAGGAATTACACCAGCGTTCTCTTTTTTTTCGTTGCCTCGCAGGCGGCGAAGCTGTTGGTTTCTTTCGGTTTCTTTCTCTTCTCAAAGAGCTTTAAAGCGAATCGTGCATAGTCACCTCTATGTCCCGTTTTAGGCCGTGCAAGGAAGTGGCCGCTCCTGGGGTTTGCCGTTTCAAGGCAGACGTCCTATTTTCATGTCTTTTTTTCCTCTAGATTTCCTTTCAGTTGGTACCCGACAGCCTCTCCTTCTCCCCACCTTTCTGACCGAATGGCGCTCTATTTTGCAACACGATTACGAAGGCCCCCTAAAGTAGAGGGACGCTGATGAGCCCCGGCCCTCCTTGCACTGCAGTCGAGTTTCCTTAACGCTATCAGGAGCTGATTCGCATCGCTTTGCACCACGTTTTTCCTGCGAGTTCGAAAAGTCCGATGGCTTCTCTGATTCGTCTGCCGGCTTCGGGGGTGCCCCCCCACATTGCCCCGCGTCTTTCCCTTCCGGTGGTCCCCCCTCTTCTTAAGCTCTAAGAGACGTTCCCTCCGCGTTCTTTCATTCGCCTTCTTGTGACTACGACGTAAATGCGCTTATTGCCGCACAACATGTTCCTTCTGGCTTCTCTTTTGACGCATATTGTTTCGATAAATAGTTCCGTTTCTCTCGGCGTTGTTTTTTCCTCTCCCCTGGACTTTTTCCCAACAAGTCAGCCTTTCCCTCCCCTGATAGAATTCGTGTTAGTCTTTAGGGTCTCCCCTTTGTGGCCCCCCCTTTCTGACATGTCATCATAATCGAATTAGTAAAAACGGAAGGCTGCTCTTTTTTCCCCGCCTCGAAGGTTTCTGCCTCCCCCCGCTACCGCAGGTTTTTCCCTTTCGCCTGAAACCTCTTCTTCTCCTGGTTCGGCTAGAGGGATCACGAAATGAAGACCCACGCGATCTCCCCTTGAATCTCCCTCTCTTTTCGTAGGATCTTTCTACTCATTGATATCTCTTGCCGAAAATCTCTTAGCTTCTTTCTTCCTTCTCTTTTCTTTTAATTCTTTATGCACTCTCTAGCCTTTTCGATCGTCTTTTAGGGTAGGCTCCTTCTCGATGTGGAGGCCGCTCTTCGTGAGTCTTCCCTTTGAAAAAATTCTCTGGAAAAAAATTCTTTTTTTTTTTCTACGTCGAGTGACTTCCCCCTGGTCACGTCTGCAACTGCTGACGCCCATAACCCTCAATCTTAGAAGGACGCACCGATAAACTCGCATCCCAGGGGCCTCCCTTTTTCCTTTTTGTCCCCATCCCTGTTGATCCAGACCGCCTCGGACTGAAGGAATTCCCCTCATGTTCCCCCCCAATTGAGTTTCCTATCGAAAGAGGTAAGACATCCCCTGGACCATGGGGTCGTTACCGGCTAGTTATCCTACCCCGTACTGAAATCCCCCTTTCGTGATCTTTTTAGAGAGGGATTTTGCCCCCGGCTTAAAGCCCTCTGTCTCGGGCGTTATCACCCATCCTTCTTTCGCCTGCCGTTTAACGGCCATCCCGGCGCTCTCTCCTAGATTCCTCCCTGTGAAGAGAATTATCCTAGCTGAGGCCGGCGACGTATATACGGCTTCTCCCCTCTCTCCGCATCAGCCCCACTAAGTCGGCGGCCCTTGAGCCTGTGTTACAGGTGGTTTCCGCGGCGATAGGGGACCCCCTTTTCCGAAATCCGGCGGCTACGATCCTTCCACTGCCACCCGCATCAATGCTTTCCGCACGACTGTCTTTTCTGCGGCCCTCCAACCGTGGCGCACTCTATGCAAGCGCTAATTCTCTTTCCTCTTCCCCGGCTCTCTCACCGTGTCTTGACCGCCCTCCTCCCTATAGTCGAGAACGAAGCCCCCGAAACACCTGCCCGGACTGAGGGACTCTTAAGACCTGTTTTCAGCCCTCATTGCGTACTTCTCAGGTAATGCCCTTCCCTTCTGTTCGCAGGTTTCTGGACCATTTTTTTTTTTAAGGGATTTGCCTATTTAGTTACCTCAGATCTGAAAACCCCCCCTTCCCAGATGGGCCTGAGGGACGGTCGTCGAGATTTCCTCTTTCCTAAGAATACCTTTTTTTGGTTTTCATTTTTACCCCAGCAAGTCCATGCATGCCTCCTTATTTCTTCCATCCCGGTTTTCTTAAGATATGCGTTACTGAACTGAATCTCCCGTAACGATTAAGTTTCCGCCAGAACCATTTCCTTTTCCGGTCTTTACGCCTCCAAGCTGATGTTCTTTCCGCGTAGAAAGTATTTTCCCCCCTTCGTCCTTTGTTTGGGAGAAGGACCTTAGGTGCATCTGCCGTATCGGCGTACCTCTGTTGGTGGTTGCTCGTGGTCTTTTACAAGCGGAACGCGATTCCGTCGTCTGCCCTTCTTCCCCCTTCCTCTCTCCTTGGGCGTTTTTAGGCTTCCCCTTTTGCCGTTAGAGCCGGGGTTTCCTGAAGCCTCCTCTTTGCACGACATGTGCTGTTACTTTTTCTCGGCTTCTTCAGTTTTTTCCCCAATCCTATAATTCTGCTGGACAGTTCAGTGGAGGTCCCCTCCTTCCCGACCCCTATTCCCCCTTCCGTCTTAGCGTTTGTACGTCTCTTTGTGCTTTTGAAGATGAATTCCGCGAATTTTTTCTGAGATATCAGAGATCTCTCGATGCTCCTTCTGCTTGGGATTTACTCAAGCGATGGTCCCCTGACCTGACGCAAAGTTTTTCGGGAGTCACACACCTTCTTGACCTGACTTTGTTGGTCCTCCCATTCAGCGTGACGACCCCCTGTAACGAAGCCGTTTCCTTCCCCCCCTCGGCTTTTCCCCTTGTTAGATTTAAAATACGCACTCCCCTCCACACAGGTGTCCCTTCTCCTGTCTTGTCGCTTTTTCCCTTTGCGCTCCATTATGTTGCAGCCGATTTTAAGCCAGGAGTGTTTTTCGCCTCCAGTTCGGATCCCCCCCCCCTTATAATGCGCTTATCAAAGAGAGATTTTTTTTCAGATTGGCGCATCTAAGTGTTTGCTTCTTCTTGTCTGGTGATCGGTTCGTTGTGAAGCGAAAGACATCATACCGGACATTCTTCTTTCCGCTTCCTTTTTCAACTCTAGTTACCTTTCCATTTGAATTCGACCTTCTTCTGTCGACAGTAGCCTGCACCTACCCTTGCTCCTCCTTCTCCCCCCCTAGAACGTGTCTCAAGAGAATCGCCAAGCAGCCGACGACCCCGTGTATAGACCCATGTCGTCGCTTTTCTCTCCTCCTTTGAGATCTCTCCCCATCCTCCCCTGATTTCGTTCCTTCCTCTTCGTGCTTCCTGCGCTCACTCTATCGCGGCTCGATCCTCTTAATTTTTTCTCGTTCGCCGAACGGGAGGCCAGCCCTCTCCTTCCTGGAAACACCCTTCATTTAGGAACAACTCGACCTCCTCTCGTTTCTCCTTCTTTTCATGATTTAACAGGCTCCTATCCCCTGGCCGAAGCCCATCCCAATTACCTCCAATTTTCCGTGTCCTGTCTCGTCAGATCTAAACCGATCTCTCGAAAGGCTAGATACTTTTGGCCCCGTTGACAGAACTCCTGGTTTCTCTAGTTTTGATCCCATGTGAGCTCCCCTCTTTTTTAACTACTTCCCGGTCTAACTCCCCCCCCCATGTGTTCTTTGATAAGTTAGGCTATTCTCTTTCCTGCCCCTGACCGGAAAGTCCCTTTGTTACTTCTCGTTTTCGAGGACCTCGAGGCGATTTCCCCCCCAATCGCGGCTCCAGGTAGGTTTTTGCCTCTCGGCAATTAGAAGTCGGTCAGCCATCTGATCCCTTTCCTCCGACGATGTAAGTTTGCAGCAGGCTGCTTACCTTTTATGAGTTGCAGACACTTTTTCCCTCACGTTTTCTCAATGACGCGGCATTTTTCCACGCTTCCTTGGAAAGTTAGTGCATATCCTTTTTTTAGCCTGTATGCGACCTCCCTGTGGTTCTCCGCTGATATCTGTTCCCCATGCCTAATACCCGCCTGCGGCTCGACTCCCTGCCCCCTCTCCCTTAGGTGCTGATTGGTCGTCTATGTCGCGGCCCACTCCCCGGACCTCAAGGCCTCAGAATTCCTCTTTTCTCCCTTAATATGCCCATCCACTGCCTTTAACGGCGCTGAGTAGTAGCAAACCGGGCCCGCCTCCCTTTCGCGAGATTTTGCCCAAAAGAAACGCCGGGACTGAACACACTTTCAGTCCTTTTCCCCAAGGTAGAAATGGTTGTGCCCCGCGATCATCTAGTATCTTTTCGTCCCTTCCGGACATCATCTTTTTAATTTTTGAACTGAAGGGTTTCCTTTCAGGCGGCAGCCTATATGTTTTCAAAAATACCAGCCTTTCCGTGTCATGAAGGCCGGGTTCCCCTGGTCGAACGATTCTCCTTTTTCCTCCCCCCCCCTTTTGTGGTTATGACTTTTTGAAACTTTACACAAAAGTTCTCCCCTGATGCGTAATCTGTGTTTTTGACTGATTTTTTCCCCTGACAAATGACTAAATCTTCGCCGCGATTTACGTGTACGTTTATCTCCCGATGATTGACCCTTCCTTAAGATCCCTCCTTGAGCCACCCACCTGTTTCTTTTATGATTCCACAAGGTGGATTCGCTTTTGAGTGCATTCATCCTTTCATTTAGTCGATGCGGTCATCGTTCAGCCATTCTCCTAGCCGCTCCTTTTCTCGCCCCGTGTCACTCCCCTTCTCGAGCGCACGGTGTTTTTACCTTATTTTTTCGCCCTTTCTCCGGGTTGACGGGAAACCGCGCACCCTTTCCCTGTTTTATTTCAGAAGGGTAAGACTCTGAAGAAGGTTTTGATTATACAGTTAGAACTTTCCCTTTCGGTCGCCAGCATGGCTTCCATCCCCTCCCCCTCTTTTTGCGCCGGCAGTACCTTTAAGTTGATGCCAGTAGTTAATTTACAAACTGCTGATTTCCATTTCCCCGATCTCTCGACGATCCGACACCCTCTCTAGTTGGCAGTATCTTTTTAATTGAGGAGGACACGTCCTTTCTCTTGATGATAGAACACCTTTAAGTCTTTTCCATTCCGGGTTGCCAATGACCAAATCAGAGAGATCTTTGGAATCCTTCCTGTTCCTTTTACCCTTCACAGAGATCATTTGTTGATTGATAACCCGGACCTGAGTGGCATGATGGCCCTCCAACATTTTGTTGAGTATTAGGGAATATCGTGACTATTGTTTCTCAATCATGAATTTATTATCAAGATGCGTGTTCTTTTTAGAACTTTACTTTCCCCCACGACCCCTAGTGAAGGAAGAACTTTCTGATATCTGCTTTTAGATTCGTGTTAGCGATTGTTTTCGTCGCCTGCTTCTCCGGCCGTGTTCTACCCTCTTCTCCCAGTTGAAATACCCTCGATTCGACCCAACGAGAGAATTCTCTTTTTACCTCTCTCATTTTTTTCCGTGACTTATATAGATGAATAAAGTCTCCTTCCCAACCGCAGACTCGAAGGATATTCCTTTAGAGGGCACTTCTCCGCCGAACCTCTACTCCTCCTATCTCCCCTGAGATGCTTTTTCTTTCAATCTCACTCTTTTTGTTTTTTTTTGGTTTTCTTCTTTCTCCGAACTGCATTAGGGCGATATGGACTTATCGGCGTGGCTTCATTTCATGCCCTCGTATGCCGGCCTCTTATCGCCGGGTTGCATTGATCCCCTTTCTTTTGATATGTTTGAAGCGAACGATGCGGCACTGGAAATACGCGCGGTGACCCCTCTCCTCCTCCCCCTTTCCCCTCGTTGTTTCCGTCTCGTTATCCGTCCGCGCCTTCTCCACTTGCCCCCGCGACGAATACACTACCGGCGCCTTTTCCCCGACATAGAAGCCTTCTATTGAGAACGGACTCCCCTTTACGTTCCCTCCTGTTGACGCCTTTAAAAAAGCCCTTTTTTCTTCCCTTCCCAGATTCTGACACCTAATGTACAGATGTTCACTCCGCGGAAGACAAAACCTTTTTGCCTCAGTTACGGTGGTAATTCCGTTCACTATCCTCCTCCAGGACCGAAGTTTTACCGGCGGGCGTTTTTGAATTTTCGCTTGTCTCTTCCCCAACCTGAAAGAAGCGGTCGTGTCGGTATTTATGCCGATAATGGAGCCTGTCACTGAACTTCTCCCCGACCTTTCCGGTGTGAGTCGCATTTCAGATTCCCTAGCTTTTTCTTCTTTTTTTTCTCGACTTGAATAGTCACTTCCGGAATCAGAATTTTCCTTACGTCCGGCGAAGGCGTTTTTCTTCTAGCGCCCCACGTGGAGCAGCTGGACAGTCTACTGAATTTGGGTCACCCATCATCCCACTTCCGTCCGATCACATGTAAAAGACATACCGGTTTGTGCGGTTAAGCCACACAAGGATCGGACCCCCCCCTTTCCCGGCATTTCACGGTCCCCTTCCTTTACCCTCTCCCCCCTCCGGAAAGCGTGAACGTTTTCCATTTTCTCCTTCTCTTAGTCCCAAGGATGACCCGCAGCTTCAGCCTATCCTTCGCTCCCCAGAAGCCGTTTCCCCCCACCCCCACTTCTCGGACTGATTTGGAAATCCTGTTTTCCCTCCCATTTTTTTAGACGAGATTACTGCGTCCTATGAGTTCCCATAAAGTGACTTTTTTTTTATGAGGAGGACCTCAAGTTTACGTTTTCAGTTCGACTCCTTATTTGTCACTCTTTACACGCTAGGTTATAGGAGGTTGTCGTAAAGTCGATCTATCTTCTCCAATTTGTTTGTTGTTGCGTCTCGATAGCCCCCCCGGCAGACAACGTCTGCATGAAGACGTTACGTTCAATTTTTGTTTCTTTTCCTGCATTAACTGACGGTGACAAGCCCCGTTAGTTTCGCTGCCACTAACAATTCCTGCCCTTTTTTCCTAATAAGCTGATCCCGCCAGCTATCGCGTCTCCCCCCCACCTTCTTCCCAACAGACTGTAAGATGATTGCGCCCGGCTTTGTAGGGCATCGACGGACGCTTTCCTCATTCTGTTGCATCCCGGTTTGTTGCGCCCCTGTCCTTCCCCGCCTGTTAATTCTTTCTTGAGATTAAGCGCCACTTTTTTTCTTCAATCCCTTCCCCTTTTTGGCCTCGGACATAGAATTTCCGGGCTTGGCCGCCTCATGATTCTGGTTTTCCTTTGAGGAGAGTCATCTTCTTTTTTGGTGAAACGCCAGAATCGCCTTTCGGTCCCCCCTTGTTCAGTTCGGTAGCCTTTTTTTGGCGAAGATGAAAGATTGCCTGAAGTCTTTTTTTTCTTTGGAGGAAGTGAGTGCCTCCCCGCTTCCGTCCTTTCCGAGCTTCTATAAACGCGATGATCCGAAATGGAGTCTGAACCCTCTTCTCTTGGTGGGTTAAACCCTGGACGTTACATGAATTGCGTCTCTCGGATAGGACCCGTTACAAACTTTAGAAAGAGGCTTCCTTTGGCCCGCCGCGCCACACTTCAGCCGCGTACCCCTCCCTTCCGACGGAGGCTTCCAGCTAGAATTTGTTTCGGTGGCATATCCCGTAACTGCAGATGTGGTTTTCGAACCAAATCCTCGGGCTGGAACATATTGTGGGAGACACCAACTCACTGAATGTTCTTACGAGGCTTTCTGTTTTCTCCTCCAAACCCCTTTTTTTTCCCCCCACCAACGGTATGAAGGACGACCTTTAGAGTTTTTCCTCCTTTTGTGAGTTCGCAGATTAGTCTCCTTGCTGGGCTTTAATTTTTGGATCCCCCAGCTCTCCCCTGTCCACTATACTCCCCTCCAGACTTCGCAACCGAGAGCTTTTTTTTTTGATTTTTTTCCCTTAGAAGAGGTTGCCGCATATCTATTTGGCTCCCTGCATATTCTTCTGAATGCACAAAGTAAAATTTCCCCTTTTCCCCTCCCGGCGAGCCGGCCCTCGGCATCCTGAGCATTCCTAACCAGTCCCTCTTCCTCTAAAGATCCGTAACCGAGATGTCTCTTTTCCTCTCCTGTGGAGAGCCTCTCTCGCCTCTTTTGGCATCCGGAGTTTGTTCGTAGTTGATTCACGATGCAGTCGATCCTTTAGATGCATGGTAGGTGTCCCCCGTCGCCGCTCCGGATATAGCTTTTCTTAGACACCACTTCGATCTGCAACTCGACAGGCCTTTTCCTCGGTTTAATTTTTTATTCTTTTCAACTGGCAGCTCTTTCGTCGGGCCGTCTCCCCCTCACCTAGACAAATCTGCTCTTTCTTCCCCAAGCGACCAATAGCTAATGAGTCAAGGCACTTCTTTTTTTTTCCCCTGCGCCAAACAGACACACGTTTGGTAAAATCGGCCTGCCCCAGAATGGATCTCCCCCTTCCCCCCAGATTACTTGCCTCCACACTGTGTGCGCTTTCTTGGCTTCTTCTTAATTCCTAAAAAATTCTCCCCTTTCCCTTGCCGCGTCGTTATTTCTTCGCTTTTCCTTTTCCGATTGCAACAGGCCTGCCACCGGGGGCTTTTTGGTGGTATCAGCCGACTGGCCCCGGCTAAGGTAAAGTTGCCTATTGAGAACCTCCTACGATGCTACGGTGCATCGGCATTATCATCGCGTATGCTCGCTCCTAACCCTTATCAGAACGTGACGTCACAACCGGCATAAGCCCACCTCCGGACGGTCCTAGTTGAAGAGATTAGCGACATTGATGGAGAACCAAATCCCGAGGTTCTACTCGAGTCTGGCGGGTCCCCCAATTCCCCTGTCCAGAAGTCGTGACGAGCATCAATGCACCGACAAGTCGGTGTCTCCCCCTTCATTTCAAACGTCTTTCACCAGTCCTTCGATGCCTACAGTGCGATCGACGCTACAAATCTTTCCCCGTAACCCGAGGAACTCGATTGGCCATTCTATGTCAACCCCGGGTGACAACTTTCCCCCCCTATTAAGTTTTTTTGTTCACGATCAAGAAGGTCCTACCCATTGACTTCCTCCGGCCAATAAGGTTAGACATGGTGTTTTTGAACCCCTCTCCCTTTCCGGAGTCAAGCTATCCATTAACGTACTTCCTGTTTGGCCCTTTATTGTACAACGAAAGGTTTTCCCTTAAGTAGAGACCGCACAGTCCCCACCCCAATCCTTTTCCCTGAATCGCTGTCATTTCAGGTACCGTTTTACATGGTCGACTTTTGCCTAATCCTCTTTTTTTGAGCTTTGGAAACTGACCTTCCACCCCGTCCCATCCTTTACGCACACTATCCCCCCTCTTTCTTCTCGGTTGTTTTCAAGATCTCGTTCCGACTCCCCCAGGAAGTGTTAGTTGCAGCCGTCCGTGACAATCCAATTAATTTGTTACTCAGAAGTGATTACGCCACCTATAGATCTCCCCCCCTTGTCATCAGATTGACACAGCGTTCCGATCCGGGTTTCCGCTGCAGGTCTTCGTGTCACGAAGGATTACTCAGAAGCTTGGGAGAATTACAGTTTGCGCCCTCCTGGCGTCCCCCTTCTTTCCCCCAGAGAATTCTGTCGATTAGTCTGCGGCTAGCGCATGGTCCGTCCGACTTCATTGGCCCTGATCCTCTAAGGTGTTGCGAAATCCTTTTTTTCCCCCCTGATTACTTCCAATTTTATGATCTACTCCTGGACTTTTCTGACATTGGTTGTGACACCAGTAACTGTATCCAAAAGGTTCCTTTTACCCCCAATCATGTCGAAATCCCTTTTACCCCCCCGCTGCCCTGGAGCAGATGAGGCTTATGCCATCAGCTGGAAGCCCCCGAGCCGGTATATCCGCTATCCTTAGTTTTCATGCGCTTCAAATTTCCATCGTGATTCATCGGTCGCCTCCCGAGGGCCTACTGCGGGACGGCCGGTCCTTGATACAAAGACCAACTTCGAGACCCTGTCAGGCTTTTTTGCCCCAAGACGTTTCCCCCCCTCCTGACGCTCCCCCCTTTTGCCACGAAGGCTTGTCTTCCTTAACATCGTTCCGAAAGAAGTAGCCGTACTATCTCACACAGTGTGATGCTTCTTTCACCGGGCCTAGTTTTGAAATTGTGGTAGCTCATTAGCGTGCATGCGACGTTCCTTTTTTACTTGGAGGTTTTTTTTTTAGCGAACCCCAGAAGTGACCAAAACGTTAGCTCCGTTCGAGGATTCGATTCCTTCTTTCCTCTTTCCCTAGTGTGGTTGATTCCTTCCGTGAAAGTTGGAGCATCAGGAACTAATCCTCATTCTGCAAAAGTATCCCTTGAGTCGCGATAGAAGGTTTCCATTTAGACTTTTTCCCCTGTAATGATCTCGGCCGTCTGAAACCCTACCAGCTTCGCAGTCTATTCCTTTCTCTTCTTGGAATCGACCTTGACAGCCGTATTCTCCTCGTAACAGAGATCCTTTTCCTTTTTTGTTGTTTTTTTGAGAGAGATACCCACATCTCTGATTTTTTCATTGTTCGGACGGCGTGGCTTCATTCCCTTGATGTCCCTTCCGGGCTTCAGTTAGAGCGTAGAGTTGCAGGCTCAGTTTCCATACTGAGGCAATAGCCGAGGCTTTCCTGGAAACCTTAGCATTGTACCCCGACTCCTTCTCTCTGTTGGCGTGATCGAGGATTACCCTTAGCCAGCCGCTTCCCCCCCAAGGCCTAACCACAAATAGAGCCCCGATCATGATCTCGACCAAAGAGATATTTGAGAGAACCGTCCGTCCCCCTGTTGTTCGAAAAAAACACTTTGACCCCGCCCTCGCGGACGAGGCTGCCTAATGGAGCGCAGTTCCAGTCCATCCTGACACAACACTGGTGATCCTTTCCGCCATTTATGCTATTAATCCGGCACCTTTCCTTCCCTAAAGACCCACAGTACGTCTTTGTTCTCGCGGACTTGGGCCAGGAGATGGACCTCCTGACATTCTGAAGGTGTTCTTGCTCAGATACGGCCCGGAGATCAGCAGGTCCCTGATTTTTTTCCCCCACGACTGATTTGACAGTTTTGAGCGCTTCTATTTTTTAGGGCGCAGGCCTTTCATTTCATGCCGTCAGCATCAGCCTTCCTACTTTTTTCCCAAGCGGGACCCTGGATCTTAGTTTCTTCGTGGCAGACCTCAAGGGTTTTTTTTCTTTTGAGTTTTCCCCCCCCTCTGGCTGGTCAACTGACTCAGCCCCCCCTCTTCGTTTATCGTAATAAATCCCTTCCTTACTTCTGGTGACGCGGCTTGTATTGCCGAGTCCCCCCCTTTTCCTGCCCTCCCGCCCCCTTCCCCCCTTTCATGCACGTGCGTAATTTTATTCGTTACCAGCTTGTTTCTGTCAGCGATGAACGCATCCCCCTCCTCTCTCAGTTTCATTGCCCCGGCTTCCCAGAAGAGCTCCCCACACCATGCTCTTTTTGGGTCAATAGACCTGGGGGGCCGCCCTGGCGTTAGCTTTGGCGTACGCCCCATCCTTTCGTGGACGGAGGCTGGACCGAACCTTTTTTTCCCAGTTTCGGACCCTTTCGTGAACCCCTCTGAACGCGGTAGCTATCCCATGGTAG
>Ga0179593_1632580_pt1 | contig 16356 bp, 24 predicted proteins | sample CZODoug2_1_08_16_FD_185931 | JGI IMG/M metagenome (GOLD analysis project Ga0179593, IMG submission 185931) | Vadose zone soil fungal communities from Angelo Coast Range Reserve, California, USA - CZODoug2_1_08_16fungal (PacBio error correction) | ecosystem: Environmental > Terrestrial > Soil >... | reverse complement strand
GAGAAGTCTCCTTCTTCCTTCTCCCGGCCGCCTCCCCTCTTCTTCTTTTTTGTTCGTCGTGGGTGGGAGTACCTAACAACTTCGAAGAGCTCCCAAGCCTTGAGTGGGTCGATACGCTCCCGAACCCTCCCCCTCCCCAAAGGCGAGCACCTTTCTTTCCCTTTTCGCTCGGGTTGAATTCGTTCCTCCTGGCTTCCTTCTGTCGCGAATCAGCGTACCCACCCCCCCTCTTCGATCACTGCAAGACCCTTCCCCCCCCCCCGTAAATTGATGCTGAATGGATACATGTTCGTCCCTCCCCCACCTCATGGATCAGGTTAACTCTTACGTTCTCCTTTTATGGGTTCTTCTCTTTTTCTCCACGGCAGAGGCCACATGGCCCATTTCTTTTTTCCCGCAATACATTTTTTTTCCCCTTTTTACCGTCTCATCTTCCCTCCTTTTACCTCACACCCCAAAGTTCGTTATGGCTACCCCTCCCCCCCCCAAGGGCTTCACGCCCCCCCCACAGCAAACCTCTCTCTGGTGGGTCCCCCCGTTAAGTAGGGCCAAGATTTTCCCTTTTCTCTTTCCATCCCTTTACTAACGATCTGCAAAATTGTTTCACCCTTCTCTCTTTTCGCGACATCAACGGAGATTCCCCCCTGTTTTTTCCGGCACCCCTTTTCCGCATTTTTCTTCCCTTTTGTCTTTCCGCCTGGTACGTTTGACCCCCGTGCCGAGCCTCCTATCATGGACCTTGCAGCCCCTTTTTTTTTCCGAACCTTTTCTATGAACCTCTCCTTTTCGTCGCCATGTTCCCTTAAAGCGTGCTCATGCGTCCCCTTTCTTCGCTAATTACGAACCATCCCCTTTCCATCCTCTGCCGCTGGGAAACCCCCTATTAAGTTTGCGCAGGCTCTGGGGCAGACTCTCGTTTTCGAGCGGAATTTTTCTTTCCCCATAAGGGCTTTACCTCGCTGTTTCAATTCTTTTTCCCCCCTTGAAATTTAAGGATCGTTTGTCCTCCTTGTCCCAAAAATTCTTCCCCCTTCTCCATCGTGAACGATCTCTCAAGTCAGAGGGTGAGATCCCCAGGACCTCTCCCCCTACCCCTTTTCGAAATCGTAAAGATGGGTTTTCTTTTGCTCGTATGGGATCCGAATCCCCTTACCCCCAAAACCGACTTTCCCCCTCCCCTAACGATGCGTTACCCGGAGACGTCTCTTTTCCCCTTTTCCCCCCCGGTGCATGTGCTCCTTCCGGATCGCAACACTTTTTTTGTCGCTCTATACCCCCTTCGTTTCAATTACTGAGCTGTGCTTTCCTTCTTTCTCAAAGAACAAGTAGAACATTCTCACCCTGATCTCCTTTTTTTACAAAGAAGTTCTTGCCCGCATGGGATCCCCCGGGCAGCATCTTTTCCGGCGTTTTCCTTTTTTAAGAAGTATGCAAATTTTCCGCTTCTTTCCCCTTGCACCCGGGTCGACCAAAACTACCTTTTCCCTCTCTCATTACATTTGACTGGAAGGCGTTTCCCCACCCCCTCTACGTTTGATTTGTTTTTTGGGACTTCCTACTCCCTTTTTTCGCCGAAGAGTAAACGGCCTTTTTTTCCCCCATTAATGTTGTCCCGGAAACTGCGGAGCCTCTCTTCTCTTCTTTTTCTTTTTTTTTTCTTTCTTTTTTTTTTTTTGTTTTTTTTTTTTTTTTTTTTGCGATAACTGAGTCGCATGCGTTTTTCCCCCTCACAGCCTGGACCCAGATCGTTCCAATTCGACTGTTTTCCTCCCCCAACATCGGGTCGTTTTCTCCGAGCGAACTCCGCCCCCTTCCCCTCTTTCCCTCCTCGAAGTGGAATTTTTTCTCTTTTTCTTGTTGCGCGTTATCTACATTTTTTCCCAGTTTTCCTCACCTAAACGGCGGAATTGCAGCCCCCCCACCCCGACGGACCCTTTAACCCTTTCTTCTCTCGCTCGACGCCTTTTTAGGTTGAGACGAGCCGTTCTCCTTTTTACAACGACTTCTACACTTTTTTTTTTCCTTTCCCATGATGTACAAAAAGCCTTTCTCCCCGCTTTTCTTCTGCCCCTTTTCACACCAGCTTGGGCAATGCCGTTCCTTCCCTTTTTGTGGCAGGCGAACCAGGGCCAGAGCTTCATTACTCTCCTTCTTCCCTTTGCAAAAGAATATTTACTCCTTTCCTCCCAAGGGGACCTTCTAGCCCCCCTCTGATTTCCTTTTTTCAAAAACCAGCGCCTGCTCTCCTCCCTCTCTTTTATTTTTTTTTTAGTGGGAGTCCAGCCGCCCCCTCTTCTTTGGTGTGGAGAGGATCTTCCCTTCCCTTGTTCTCTTTATTCGCAGTGACTTCCCCCTTGTAATCGGGAACCACCCCTCCCTCTTGCTCTGAGTATCAGATTTGTGGTATCATCCGAGGAGGATTCGGCGCCTGTATAATCTCCTGGACTTCTTCTTTTCCCCACTCGGCGGGAGTTGAATCCCCTTCCCCCCCCTTCCCCCCTTCCTTGTTCATTATACCGTTTTCCTCTGGGGGTAATTAGGGCAACACTCCATTCGCCCCTTTCCCCGATGGTCTTTTTTTTTTTTTTTTTCCGAAACGCGAAACTTTTTTTCCCCCCCTTTGAATTAAAGCTCCCCAGTGCTGTCTTCTCCCCCCTCCCCCGAGAATAAAACGTCTCCGTGAACGTCTCGTACCCGAACAGGGCTCTCTTAGTCTTCCTCATTTCTCTCTTTTTACTTCTCCCTCCTTTTTTTTCTCTTCTTCCTTAGCTTCGGAGCCTCGAGTTCGTCGGCGTTGTGACGGTTTCGTTCTTCTTAACGGAGATTTTTGCGTCTTTTTCGCGCGACGGGCGGCGCTTTTTTTTTTCGCGAACGAGGTTGTGGGTGGTCTTTCCACCTCCGCACCCCCCCAGTAGAAACGGTTCTCCTTGGGGGTCCTTAGTTTGTTTTTTTTCTTAACGGGGTTGTAGCCGGTTTTCCCGGTCTGGGGACGTATTCAAATCACCCTTTTGTTTTTCTTCCCCTCGCCGTAGTCCCTCTATGCCCATCGTCCCTCTTCCTCCCCTTCCTCCCGTAAAGGATGTTGCGACCATCTCCTCCTGAGACGTCGATCCTTGGTGCCGCTTCCCCTTAACGCGACGAAGGCGTCCTCTCCCCCTCTTCCTGCGGCCATTGATAGCGCACGCCGCTGCTCCTCTTTTTTTTTCCTGTAGCCCACCATTACCCACTAGCGTTTTTTATCCTTCGTGGTTTTTCGGTCGTTTCCCCCCCAAAATCTCCCCCTTTTGCCCTTCCCTCTTTTTTTCATTTTTTTGCTGTCCCATTCCTCTCCCCCTTTTCTTTTTTTTGTGCCCTGGTTGCATTCAACAATTTTTTTCCCCCCCACCCTTGGCAGGAATTGCCCCAGAGGTGGCCTCCCCTCCTGTAGCGAACGCCTTCCCCGGCTTGGTACCATCTTCCTTCGTCGTTTTTCTTAATCGGCAATCTGGTTTCGTTCTTTTACCGTTAGACTTGTTCATCTTTCTCCCTCGATTTTTGAAAAAACCGTCTTTTTTTTTGCCGTTTCCGCCGCCCGTTCCAGTTCGAAGGGCGAGTTTCTTCTAGCCCCGCGGCCCGAAACCCCCCTCTCAAGGAATGGAAAATCTGGCTCTTCCTTTCCCCTTCTCCTTTTTTTTCGATCGCGACCACGTTTGATCCCCCCTCTTTGGATTGCGTCAGATCTGGGTTCCTTTTTTTTTCCAGCGTCCCTACACAACGATCGGGGTCTCGACCGATCTCTTCCCCGATGCGATCTTCTTCCGGCCAACAGTCGGTTGGAACACCTATTCATTCTTTTTGGTCCTGAAAAGTCGTCGGAGTCACCTGCCGTCTCAAATCAAACTTCTCCTCACTTTCCCTCCCCCCCCCCCTTTCACATTATTGGCAGTGTTCTTTGTGGTTCTCCCTTTCCCTCAGGTGAGTTCTGTTGCCCTTTCCCCCAGAAAGTGATCGCCAAACGCCTCCCCCTTCCCAGAATCGGCGCCTCAATGCGGGCGGTTTTTCCCTCTTTTTGCCTACCAGCTCGGTCTTTCCTTTATTGATTCCTTTTCTCAGGACGTCCTCTAATTTTTGACAAAGCCTCTGACACCCCCTTTTTCCGGTGTGAGAGCCCCTTCCCTCAGCGGACCGGGCCTTTCCCTTGACCTCGGTTAACGCGAGCGGTTCCTTTAAAGCGTATGACCTTTGTTTTGCTCTTTGGTTTTCCTGCTGGACAGTTGGTGCCCCCCCTCTCCCTAGACTTCAACCGACCCTTCCCCTCCTTTGAGAGACTGTAGGATGAACCCCTCTTGGATGTTCTCTCCTAGGTCCTCCATTTAATTGGTTCCCCCTTCTTTTTCCCCCTCCCACGAATCGAACTTTTCATCGCGCTCTTCCCCTTGTCGGTTGGTAAATCCTTTTTCCTCAAGGGACGCTTTTCCCCCCACTCCCCCCCTCTTTCGCCCAGAAGCATGCGCCCCCCCCTTTCCTCTCCATTTAGGGTTACCAAGCTTCTCCCCTGGTCCCTTCTTTTTATAGTAGCGGGAATTCTCCTCCGGCAGGCCCTTTTTTTCCCTCTTTCTCCGAAATGGATGTGCCCCGGTTTCCTTCGGTATAGGATCCCCCTTTCTCGGGAGGAGGAGTGTCTATCGCTTCCTTTTCAAAAAGTATCCCCCACCCTCCCCTAAGAAATTGCCCCACATTTCCCCCCTTCTTCTTGCGAACTTTTGAAATCGACGTTGTTCGAGCCCCCTTTTCAAAAGACTTGGGTCTTTAAAGCTTTTCCTTAAAGGACCTTTCCAGGCTGGCAAGACTTTCTTCTTCTCCCCCTTTCTCGGGCGGTTGAACAGTTTGGTTTTTTCCCTTTTCTCCCTCCATTGGGTGTAGAGGTACTTCCTCCCCTTCCTTTTTTCGCCGGTGTCCATCTTCTGAGCCTTTTTTTTTTCCCTTCCACGCCATGGTAGCTTCTTTTCCCCCCCTGCTGAGTTGGTCCAGGTGGCCGCTAGTATTCCCATTTGCCTTGTGCAGCAGATACCCAGTAAACGTGTCCTGTAATAAAGGTTTTCTGTTTCGTGGCCGCCCTTTCTTCTTCCCATTTCCTTTCCTGGGACCGTTGTTGTTTCTTTTTTCTGTCGTTCCCGCGGCTATTCTCCCTTTTTTTACGGATGATTCGCGGGACAGAATTCCATTGATAGATCCTACCGACTTTTGGTGCTCGCCGTTGTGGTTTGTTCTTTTTCCCGTATTACATCGTCAACTTACCCTGAACCCCTCTTTCCTTTCTCTTAGATAAGAGGAGCGCTTGTTCGTTCTCCCCCCCCTAACGCCAACATTCCTTCGGTTTTCTTTTCCCGTGACGCGGCCGAACGAACTCCCCTCTCCTCTCTCTTGCATATCCTATACAGTTGTTGTTGCTAGATCCTTTTTCTTCTCGTAGACGAGTCACCTTTCCCTTTGACCGGCGACTCCTTCCGTTTGTGGCGTTTTTTTTTCCTATAACAAAGCGCTCCCTTCTTCTTCCCCCTCCTCTTCTTGCCAAGCTTTTTATGTTTTTCCTCCTTCACCCCGGCGACCAATCAAAAACGACCCCACGGCGAGACTTTTTCCCCTCCTACGGGTTCCTTCCTTTCGTTTTCTTTTTTCTCACGATCGCTGTCCGTCTCCCCTCTTCCCCCCCTCTTTCCTCCGAGTTTGATCCCCTTCCGTGCCCCCATACAAAAAACGGTCCCAGTTTTGTTTGATACATCAAGGGAGGTTCTTAAGGCGTTTCCCCTACTTTTTCTCTTTTTTTCTGGGGATCGCGCCCGTGAACTGCCTGCTTTTTTCCCTTCTTTCCCCCTGACCAAGTAAGACTTTTTGCCTTCCCCCCCTTCTTTTGGCAGTTGTCTTCAGACCTGTCTCTTGCTACCCAGACCCTGTGGCACCCTTTTTCAGTTACTGGACAGTCTCTCCCGGGCTTAACGCTCGACTACCTCCCACTTTGGGCAACCGCCGTTTGCGAGGGGGCCACTTTTCCTTCCTTATTGTGATAAGACGTTCAGGCACGCCTCCATATTAATAACGATCCACTATACCTCCCTTCCCCCCTCTTTTTTCACGCGATTTCCAGTGTCGCACGCCGTTCCTCTTGGGCTCAGTTATAGGCAGTGGGTGATTGGATCCCCTCCTTTTTCCCCCCCCGGCGAGGATCGATCCCTACACCGCCCGCTCTTGGACCTTGAAGCCCTCAAGTCTCTTTCAGCATTTCGTCGCCAGCGGGTACCTTTTCGCTTCATGCGCGAGTCATCGAGAATCGCCAACTTAAAAAGGGACCGGGAATGCCGATTGGCCCCTTTTCCCTTCTTTCACGCAGGCTCCCTTCCGTTGCACTTTTCTCCTTTCTCCTTAGTACACCTCACCTTTCTCCCTGTTCCTTTCAATAAGAAGAGCTCCTTTTACCTCTTTTTTGGCAAAGACGTGCCCCCACTGAGTTCCTGCGCGGCCCCCTAGTGACGTCCTTTCCCCCTTGTCAGTCAGGGTTCGATCCAATGTTGTATTTTTCTTCCGATAATCGTAATCGTGGAATTTTCCTTTGCTGTCCTGGAAGCTCTCCACTTCCCCCACACACCGACTTGATTCAATTTCTTTCCCTTCCGCGTTAACCCCGCATCTCTCCCCCCCCCCCTTCCTTTTCCACGGTGCTGATGCGACAGGTACGGCTCTTCCCCCCCCCCAATCCCCGACTTGGTTTTACCCCCCCATTTTTTTTTTTAGTTTTCAATTACCCATTTTTTTCCTTCCCCCTGAAGCAAAGACCTTTTTTCCCTTCCATCAAGATCTAAGGAAGTGATGCCCCCCGCTTCAAACGACGAATTTTCCCTTCCTTCGCCGCGTCTCCCCCCTGGTCCGTCTTGGGCGGCACGTTCTTCCCTCTCTGCCAATGCCGCATAACTCCAATGAACACCTTCCCCCTGCCAACGCTTAGGTCTCCTCTCCAGATACGTTTGCTTTCCTCCGGTGTTGTGACTCAGAAGACTTTTTCCCTTCTCTCAACGGCATTCTGTGGCCTTCTTTTCGAAACAGGATTTCTGCGCTGTTCCCTTCGTTCGCATGCGTTGGGTTCCTTGGTCACAGACCTGGAACACATCCTGGATCCTCCCCTCCCCTTTCAACATACGCTCCCACCCTTAGCGTGTGTCCGATCGCCTTCTCTCCCCTGCCATCTTTTCCCCCTTCCGCGTTGATTTCGGGCTTTTCTTTTTCTGCGGGATTCTTCCTGACGGTTCTTTTTTGAACCCCGTTTCGGCGGAATTGGACCCCCCCCCCCCCCCCAGAAGGACCCCCAAAATTCTTTTTCCTTGCTCGCTCGAGACAGTTTTCCCCGTCTGCCCCAACGAAAGCAGAATCTTTTTTTCTTCCCTTCGGCCGACGATGTACCCAAAAGCCTCCTAGTCTCCCCCCCTTGGATAGCTGCGCTTCTCCCCCCTTCTTTCCCTGCATGCCTGTTGGCCACCTTTTGTTTTCAGTCGAACGCCAGATACTTCGAACGACGTTGACAGGCAACAGAACTTTAGCCCTTCCCACCTTTCTTTTTGACGAAGCTGTATTCCTTTCTTTTGGAGTCAATGAAAATCCGGTGCCTCCTCCCTGGGCGAAGTAGGAACGGAACCGTCTTTTCCCTCCTTCTTTTGGCTAGATTTTAGATTTTTTCTCCCTCCTTCCTAAGGCGGAAGGTAATCCTTCCCCCCCCCTCCCGCGGATCGAAGTCTCTTTTTCGAGGTCCCCCGTTACAGTTACGATGATTTTTTCCCCTTCTTCCTACGGTATACTCTCTTTCTCGACCTTTTACTCTTTGACGACCCAATCGGCTTTCTTTTTCCCTACTCCCCCCAGATGGCATTTCCCCCCCCTTTTCTCTATTAAGAAATATGGGGTTATTTTTTCCCCCCCCTAATGAGAAAACCTCGACCCTCTTTTCTTTTTTTTGGTTTTTTTGACAGCCACAAGCGTTCGCGACGGTTTTCCCCTTTCCATCCTCCGCCCCGTCGCGCGGGCAAAGCCCAATGAACGCTTCCCCCCTTTCCTTCCCAAAGGAGCAAAGACCGACCAAAACCCTACCGAACATCCCCCCAGCTCAATATATATCTCTCATCCCCTCCTAAGTTGTTGTTGGGTTGATCCTTCTTTAGAAGAGAGTTTCTTCTGGCCCTGTTTTTTCTCCTACGGGATGCTGCAGGTGTGGTTTTTTTTTTTTCTGCCTGTCGCTGCCGCTGGAATTCAATTCTCACAGCTTTTTTTTCCTTGTTGGAAAAGGACATCCTGCCCCCAAACTCAAATATTTTTGGGTGGCTCATTCGTTTTTTCGAACTTAACCCCAGAGTTGTGAACTTTTCTTCCCCTTCTTCGGCAAATCCTTTGTTTGGTTTGATCTTCCACCCTTCCTTGGGTAGTAAGACGCGACAGTCGTCCCCTCTATGCCCTCGCCGTCTTAGACATTCCCCTATTAAACTCCTTTTGCGAAAAGCTCCCCCTTTCTCCGCTTTAAGATACCCGCTGGATGGTTTGTCCCCCCTTCCCCCCTTAAAGCGCCGAAGGCGCAGCCGCGAACTGCTCTTCAGGGCTTTCGATTCCTTTTTTCTTCCTTGGCCGAATTCGCCACCAGTACACTAGCGTGTGTTCCCTCCCTTCCCCTCGGTGTTTTCAGTCGCCCATCCCCCTTGGTTCCATCTTCTTGCCGGCAGGACGTGGGGGTGTTTCTCCCCAGTAAAATATTTGGTTTTCCCCCTTTTTCGTTCGAAGTGATATGAATGAAGTCGTCCGCATTCAACACCTTTTCACCAGGACCCTTCTTGGTGCCGAAGCGCACTTTTTTCTATCCGAGAGGTGTAGCCAACTTTTTATTCCGACGAGTTATCATTCCTTCGGCCGAAGTGTACCCCCCTGCTGCGTTCCGTTTTTCCAACCGTTAGGGACTTTCCTCTTCGTTGCAGCAACTTCGATTTTGACCCTCCTTTTTTTTGGTGGTGTTCGCAATGGCCTTGTTCTGGGCGTCATCCCAACGCCGGGACGATCTTCTTTTTCACCGCAGCCCGAATTCTTACGGGCCAAATCTTTTCGGGCGTCCTTTCCCCCCTCCCCCCGAGGAGAGACCACGCTCCCGCTTCTTTTTGTTGATGTGAAAATCTTGCGTCCCTCTTTTTTTCCCTTTTCCAGCGAATGCACCACCTTTACTTGGATCGCACGCTCGCGCCACATGAGCCTCCTTTCCTATAAAACAGTCCGGGGGCCCCCTCCTGCAGTCGGCCGCAACCCTTTTAGGACTGTTTCCATCCCTCAAAACGTCTCGGTTCTCTTCGCGCCTGGCCCTCTCACTCTTTTTGCCTCTCCTTTTTTTTAGCCACGGTTGCCTTCTTCTTTATTGGCATACTGTCCCCTTACCTTTTCCTCCCTTTTCGCCCAGGACTTCAAAGCAGCTTCGCGCGCACTGCGGCCGAACTTTTGTTTTCCCTCTTTTCCCCCTTAGATCTTTCAGTGATGGCTCTTTCTTTCTCATTGACAGTAATTGAACTTCCATCCCTCTACCAACCACGCTGTGGTTGCGAGTCCCCGGTAGCCGCCCATCCCTTTTCTTTTTCGCACTGGGTTACCGCGAGAGGCCTTTTTTGATTCCCGTCCTCTCTTGGTCAGGTTTTTTCCCCTTTTTTTTATTCCAGTCGCGTTTTCCCCTCCCTTTTTTTCCCCCCTTCTTGATAGAAAATGTTTCATCACTTTTTTTGCGAGCCTTCGGTGGTTCTTTCCCGAATTGCCGCGCAGGCATTCACCCTGCGAACGCATTTTTTTTATTCCCCTTGGCCGCCACCGAATTTTTTTCCATGACATTGCTGCAGACCAGGTTTCCTGTTAAAGCCCCGTGATGGTTCTTTCTTTTTTTCCGCTCGAAGTGACCCCACTCCTCTTCCTTTTCGTACAAACCTAACTCTCTTTTTCCCAAGCGTGCCTTCCCTTTGTAAAGGCTGGAAAGTGACTTTTTCCTCTCCCGATCTACGATGCTCCTTTCCTAGCTGGAGACGAAACCTCCTTTCCCCATGTCTGTGAGACCATTTTTTAAGCCACTTCCCTTCTCGTGCTGAAAGTTCTTTGCGGGAGGTAGGATTGTAGGCTCTGGTGGTCAAACGTATCCTTGACCGGATTCACAATCCCCCCCGAAAGACGAAACATTTCCCCTCTCGCGTTGCGACCTGGAAATCTTGTCTTCCCCCTCCCCCCCCCCTCTCGATAGTTTTAAAAAAGCCTTGGGCGTTCTCCCCGCCTTCTCATTTATTCTTCTTTTTTTTCGAATTTGCAACCACGAGCCCTCCTTTTCCCCGGTGAACGTGGTGGGTTACCCTTGTACCCCCCCCCTTGTTCCTTTTTCGGCGTACTGTAAAAAGTAACGACCTTTTTTTTTCTCAGGGTCAAAAGTCTTTGAGTCTCTCCCTTCTTTTCCAACTGCCAAGAATGAGTTCTCCTCTTTCCACATGGCTGAGTTTTTCAAGTGTTCTGCTTTTTCTTCCCCTCTTGAAGTTAAAGTGAGACGATCCCCCTTTTCCCTCATATGTCTCCCATTCTTCCTGTTTTTATGTATACATTCAGAATCCCCTTTTCCCGTTTTTTTTCTTTGTCGGCGGAGATTCCCCCTTTCTCCTTCTCGGTGGTGAGATTATTCGTTTTCGTTTCCCCTTGGATTTCTGAACCTCCTTTTTTTTCCTCCCCCGTCTTTCGGCTGGTGCTAGCCTTTTGTTTTTTTTCTCTGTAGTACCTAGTTCAATATCTACCCCCCCCCCCTTCTTTTTTTTTCCACGAAGTAGTAGATAAGCCGTTTTTCTTTTTATTTAGTAGCGTACACCTTCCCTCGATCTTTTCTTGTCTTTTCTGGTCAAACGTGACGAGGCGACCGCCCCTTCCCCCCCCCCCCCCATCCGTATCTATATCTTTCCTCCCTAGTTTTTTTTTCCTTCTTTCTTGAGCGTAGATACGGATTGTTCCTTCGCCGCGTCCATGTGGACCTTCCCGATCTCCTTTTCGTTTTTTTTCCTACTAACAAGAGCGAACGGCTGATCTTCTCTTTCAGCTGAGGTGGGTCCCTCTGCTAGGCTTTCTCCCTAACCAGAACACGACCACAACCTTTCCACTCTGAATCTGGTTCGCTCCGTTTTCCTATCACTTCTCCCCCCCCATCTCCCGAGAATAAGCAGTACAAACCCTTTCCCCTCTATGTTGACCACGGCCTCGACCCCCCCCCCCCCCCCCCGGTCCCAGCAAATTGGATGTGCCCCCATCACGGGCTTCCCGTAACCAGGACTTTCCGTTTTCGACACTGTTTTCTTTGGCTTTCTTTAAACTGCCTGATGTGCATACCTTTCTTCCTTTTTTTCCCCCACCATAAGATGGCCGCATTACTCCTTGGGTCTTTCCCCCTTTCTTTCGCTAACCCAGACCCCGGTTTTTTCCCCCCTTCCCCCCCCCCCTTTCGTTAATGGACAGTAGTCCAACCACCCCCCCTTCCCTCACCTACAATTGAACACAACCAGGTCACCCCCCTCCGGCGCGGGTGGCTTCCCGGGCCAGCCTTCTCCGCACGCAGTCCTCCTCTCTTTACGCCCAAGGCTGGTTCAAAGATCCGCGGTTTTTTCACATCAACCGGCGATTTACAAGGTTCTTTTGACTTCCTTTTTTTTTTCGCAGTGGGATGGTGGATCCTTTCTTCCCCTGCGCGGCTCGATAGACAATCCCTCGCCCACTTCCCTTCTTTCAAGTTGAACTGAACGCTCTTTCCTTCTCCCCCGTCGCCAGCGTTTTTTTTTTTTTTTTTTTTTTTTTTGAAAAGCGCTAATGCGGATCTCCCTTTTCCGATACCCTATCAATTTCCCGTCCCCCCCCCCCCATGACAACGGGGACCTGTCCTGTTTTTTTTTTTAACCCTACTTGGGCATACTCTCTTCCCCCCGGACTCTGAACCACCCCCCCCCCCCCCCATGGTCAATTGTGCGGAATTTTCTTCATGTCATTTTTCAATTAAGCGAGATTACGCAATGCCCCCTTTTCCCTTCGGGTTGCGGCCCAGCGGGGCCCTTTTTCCTTTCTCCCTACCTGATTTAGCCACGCACTTTTTTTTTCCCTACAGGCTCTCACCCAGGATGAACCTTCGATCTCGTCTATTCCTTCTTTTTTGAATGGCAGCCAAACCCTTCGTCCAACCTGACAAAAGCGATTCTCCTACGTTCAATCCTCTCGCGTTACCCCCCTTCGGTTTCCTCTCCTCCTTTTGTCCCCCCAGACCAGGTGCTTCTTTCCTTTTCTCCCCACGGCAATCCAGGCATGGTCTTTCCCTCTATAACAAAGTGACTCGGGAGGCTCTCATTCCTAAGAAAAAGCGACTTTTTTTTTTTCCCCCTCCTTTTTGGGATCACAAGGACGTCAACCCGCCCTGCCTTGGAAGAGCCCTTGAGTTGCGGCCCTTCAGAAGATGCCTTTTCTCTTTCAATGCAACGGGGAGAACCAAATGTCCCCCTATCTTCATTTTGCGGCAGGAGCTTCATGATACGTTTGCTTTTCTGGTTTTCCCTGAATTTTGCGCGACCCCTCCCTTGCATTCGTGGACAACAGTGTCTTTCCTGAACTCCCCTGGATTCGAGATCGTGCGTTCTTTTTCCTTCGTTGGTGAATTCGCTGTCTCTCTACGTCCCCTCCCCTCTTTTTTGGGCAAATCGCTCCCCTCTTTGGTCTCCGATACGACCCAAAAGCTTCTTTTTATTTTCCTTCTTCCTCGCGTTTTTTTTTCGGAGTGGTCTCTTCTGCTTTTACTCGGTGACGCCCAGAACTGTGCTTTTTTGTTTTTGATGAACACCCACCACCCTCCTTTTCAACAATCGCTGGATTTTGCCCTGCTCCCGAAGTATACTCGGAACTCCTCCCGGTCGCTTTTTAATTCTACCACTTCGGAAGACGGTCTCTCCCCCCGACTTCGTGTAATAGGCGTTGCCCACGTTCTTCTCTTCTTTTTAAAACCAGAGTGAGGCAATGCCTGCTCCTCCTTGAAGGCGAATCCCTATCCCCTTCTCCCGGATGGGAAATGCCCCCCCTCCTTCCTCCCCCACCGTTCTGCGGCTTGGCCGGTCCCTCCTTTCCCCTTGGGCGAACTGAAACCCTTCCCTCTCTCCCCGCAATGAAGTGGTTCATCCCCTTTTCGCGATTAACAGAGGATGGTTTTTCCCCCTCCCCCTTTCCGCAGCCGTTAGCTTTGCCATTCGCCCTTCCGTGCCTTACTAGGCCAACCACCCTCGTTGAGTAGGAACATGGTTGCCCAACTTTCGTTTACGATGAGGATTCTTTTTTTTCTCCTCGGAGAATGGGTCCCAATTGCCCCTTACTGTCCTTTCCCTCCAAATAGGCCGGGTGGAATACCTACAGCGAATTTCCCCCGGGCCCGCACTCTGTGTCTTTAAACAAAGAATCCCCCCCGACGCACATCCAGTTTTTTTTGCTTTCTTTCCCCCCCCCCCCCCCCCCCACAGAAACGCCTCCTTTTTCCCTCCGAAACTTTAAGTCTCCCCTTTGCCCTTGAACCCCCCTTCAGAATCAGTTCCCCCCGCGAAACTTTCCCCCCTTCTCCTGCCCACTCTCGGCGCCGAAGCTTCTCTCCCTCTTTCCCCTCCTTTGTTGAGAGAGATAGTTTTTTGCGCCGATTTTTTTTTTCCTTCCGAGGACGGTGGTCTTCTCTCGAGGGGATGCTTGACAGTTGTGGTGATATCCTACCTCCCCTCCTTTCTTAATTCAAACGTTCGCGAACTTTTCTTTCTTTTTGGTGAAAAGAAAGTCCCTCCCGTCCCTCCCCCTTCGAGTTGGGGGCTATTTTTTCCCCGCCATTAAACCCAGATTCGTGAAGTGTATCCCTTTTCAGGGAAAATGTCCTTTTTTTGATTATTTCCAAATAAGGGGGTCGTCATTTCCCTTCCCTCTTCTCCAGTCGTTTTTTTCTCTTTCTTTCCCGTGCAATAGACTCTGTCCCCTCCCTTGAGACCAGCCCGAATTGTCCGTTCCGATCATTCTCCGATTACCGTGCCTCCCCCGGCCGCTTCCTTCCTAGAAAGCTAACTGATGAGGCCAGTTATTGCTGTAATTCGCGGCTCCCTTTGTCCCCCCCATTACCACTAGCGTTTTTTCAGGCCGCTGTTTTTCCCCCCTCCCTTTCAACTGGGGATACCCCAGAGTAGTACCAACGTCCCCGGCCAGACCCCTTTTTTTTTTAGTAAATGTCCCCTCCCTTTAGTGATCTGAATGACTCCTTTTCCCTGGTTCGCCCTTCAACCTATTTCCCCCCTCCGCCAAGCTGGTGTTGCCGCCCCCTTCCTCGCCCTGCCCTGTGGTAGCCTTACTGCGTTTTTCCCTTCCTCCTTTTGTAGAAGGTCGTTGTAATCGCTTCTTTTTCCTTTTTTTTTCCGGTTCAACCGTAGACTGTCGTTCGTGCCCCTTCAAGCGATTGTGGAAAACAGTTGGGGTGTGGTGTTTTTTCGGTTCCTTGAAGGCGCGTAAACCTCACCTCTTTTTCTCCCACCAATAAGCCGAAAGAATCACCGCCGATTCATTCCTTTCTTTTGGCGTACGTTTCTTCTCCTCCCGCGACAAGTCTTTTTGAGCTATTTTTCCCCGCAGAGGGATTTGCGTCCCTTTTTTCCTTTCCTGTGAAAGAGCCCAACCGTCCTTTCCCCCTCAGGAGATAGCACGATCGTCCCCCTTTTCTCGGTCTGTCCGAGTTTAGGCTCCTTTCCTTTCCCTTTCTTCTTCCCAGGTCGTCGGGTCAAACCCCTTTTCCTTTCTTAAATCAACAGTATCGTTTGTTCGGTCTTTCTCCAATGAAGCTCACATTCTGGTTCTTTGTGGTCTTGCCAAGTTCCCCATTGGCAGACTTTAGGGACAGTTGACGCCCCCCCCTCCCCCCTCTTTTAAGAAGCGGCGCCGAGTCCCCCTTTTGGGTGAAGACTACTTCATTCCCTTTATGATGTGATCTTGTCATTTTTTTTTCCCCCCAGAATCACGTAAGTGAAATAACCCCTTTTCTTGAGGACAACAAACCCCTGGATTTTTTTCCGTGTTGAGAAGTCCCTCCAGAAGGTCCCTTTTCACTTTTCCTTTCATTCTCCGTCTCTCCGCGAGATCATAAGGTGTTCCCCCTCTCCTCGTCGGTGTTTGTTTTTTTACGTTGGCTGAAAGTCCCCTCTTTACTCTTCTCTGCCTTTTGAGAGACTGTAGGATCGACCCTTTTTTCTTTTGGATGATGTAACGATTGCTGCATGCATCCCCCCCCTTTTTCTTTTTGGTTACCAGTTTCCCTTTTTCCCCGAATCCGGCTTCTTGAAGCCCAGGGTCTTGTCCCTCCTTGTGTACGGAGGAAAGGGTTCTTCCTCTTTTCCCGCCCGTAGTGAATATATTCCACTCGGTCCCCCCCCTCAGTAGGGTCAAAAGCCTGCCCTTTTACGGCTTTCCGGTATAGGAATTTTCTCCCCCCCTCGAATGAGCAGCTGTCACGTCTCCTCTTCTCGACGAACACGAAAGCCTCTCTCGGATCGACGCTGTGGCAAGGTTGGGTCGATAGAGAATCCTTTTTCAACGTATCAGGATTAAACCATCCCCTTTTTTCGCAGAATTTCCCACTGCGCTAGATGTTGGCCTCCGCCAGGTGGTCGTCTCCCCCCCCCCTTTCCCCCCCTTGATCGTTTTCAACCAGCTTCCCCCTGTACTGCGGCGTCTGAGGAAAGTTCTTTTTCACGCCTTCCACCCTAGTCTCCGCAGGGAGGTTGCAAGTGGTGTGCCCCTCTTCCCTCTTTGACTACCTTGGTGGTAGGATATCTGTTTCCAATCCCTTTTTTCGGTTAGGAAGGGTCCATGGGTCGGGTTAGATGATCCTCCCCAACTTCCCTCCTTTTTTCGGTGGTATTGCTTTCTTTTCTTGGTAAGGTGGCCCGATTCCGTTATGTGACTCCTTTCACGTGAGCGATCCCCCCCCTGGAACGGTCGGAACAACGTTTCCCGTTTTCGGCCTCCGTCATCCATCAGCATCCAATTGCTGGCTTTTTTCCTTTTCGGCCCGCATTTTCAACTGGGGAAATCCAGTATCGTGGATCCCCTTCTTTTAGACCCTTCCCTTTCCTCTGACAAACTATAAGGATGGTTTAGCTTGTTTTCTTTTTTCTCGAGTAGTCATCTCCACTTATCGAACCCAGTCCTCTTTCTTCTCTTCTCCTCGCTTGTTAGTAGTAGGTCAAACCACTCCCTGTCGTCCGGGGCGGGGTCTGAGGCCGGTCAGGCCTTGAAGGAACGACCCTT
>Ga0179593_1331711_pt1 | contig 16356 bp, 20 predicted proteins | sample CZODoug2_1_08_16_FD_185931 | JGI IMG/M metagenome (GOLD analysis project Ga0179593, IMG submission 185931) | Vadose zone soil fungal communities from Angelo Coast Range Reserve, California, USA - CZODoug2_1_08_16fungal (PacBio error correction) | ecosystem: Environmental > Terrestrial > Soil >... | reverse complement strand
TTGTTTAGCAGCCCCGGAACGCCTTTTTCCGACCGTAGAAGCTAGTTCTCTCCCTCTTGTATGACTTTCTCTGAATTTCGACCCCTGTGAATTTTTTAAGTTGTTTGATTCTTCAGATATTCCCCTTCAGGCGTAATTCTGCCCTCAGGTGCCGAACCTAGACGCTCTTCATCGCTTTCAAATTCAGTGTTCAACTGTTGTTGCTTTTTGTATTAATCCGTTATCCCTTTCTTCTGAATTGGTCCGTGAGATGTCGTCTACCCCCGTTGGTGACCTTCTGTTGCTATGTACAAAATGAAGGTTGCTTCCTTTCTAGGTACTGGGTCAGAGGAAACTTTGGATGGAAGAATCCTTTGACGACTTCTCGCGGAAACTCTCTTTCCATTCGCGATCTCATCGGTGTTTATATTGCGGTTCTTCTGTTCCCCACTTAATATATTTTCCGTCGAACGGGATTTCTGTAGACGCCTGATTTCGCGGTTTGCTAGGAGCATTGCCGTGACTGGGTCCCCCTTTCCCTACATCGAGTTACCTCACTTTAGTCATTGCCTGCGCCTCTTTTCCCCCGTTACTGCCATCTTGCGCCTCACTGAATCTGCGTCACTTGCATTCAACAACTGCCTTGAGTTTTGTTATTTTCCGGTTTCCCCTTTAATGAATTCCTTATTCATCTACCGGTGATCTTCTGTGACATTTCCTCCCTTTGACAGGTCGAATGTGCCATTGACACTCAGGTTAAGTTTGAGTTTGACGCCTGTTTTAATTATTTTGTTTTTCCACCCAGCAATTCTTGCCTTCCGAGTTTTCCCTTACAGGTGTCCTTTTTCCCTGGGCGACGAGTTTCTAGAAGCGTGTTTCTTCTTGTACCACTAGTTTTTGGGTTTTTTACAGTTGCTTACGCCCTTGATCTTTGCCCTCGATTAGTAACATAGGCGATGTTTAGTACTCCTCCTCGCACTGCATTTACTCTGTGCTATCATTTATCCGTACTACGCCGTTTGGCTTTGTCCTTTTGCCCTTCGCTCAGGAGCTTTCCTTCGCAATGCTTTCTCTTTTCGAACATGTTGAGCGTTCATTGCCAATTTAGAACGTTCACCTTTCGGCAGTTTATTCCCTATTGAGGTCGCTTTTAATTCTTTTGTTGCCGTACCTGCAGGTTTTACGGTCGCCCTCCCCAATGATGTTGGCTTTTTTCCATAAGGTCTTCCGCCTTGTAAATAGGATTCTCCCAACTCTATTTCATTTTACATCAATTGCCTGTCAGCGGGGCTTCCACTACAGCTGAACAGATCTCTCCTGGCCAACTTGTGTTGCTGTTTACCCGACTCCTATTTCTCCTCTGAGTCCATTTCTTTCCGCGAGCGGAGACTTCTTTTTTTCCCTTGGCTCTGGGCGGAATATAACTTTTTGTTTTCGTCCCCACCTTAGATTTAACTGATTGGTTCTTCCTTTACCCTTTTCCGGCTACTCCTCAACTGTCCAAGATTTACCCCGGTGCCGCTTCTCTTTAGAAATATCGTCCCTTGCGTAAACCCTCGGACCCTTTGGCCTTTTTGCCCCATAAGCTGCAAAATCTCCCCCTTCCTGTCCCGTTCTTTCTTTTTCCCCAGGTTTTTGCTTTGCGCCTCAACCTTTGACTTCTGGATATTTTTCTCCAACTGCCCCTTTCGGTTGTTGGCCATCAGTTCACGAAGGTACCACTTTAATGCCGGTCTCCGGAAAAACCCTAGCTTGTCTACTGAACTTCTTTCCTGGAATTGCGTCCCTACACTTTTTTCCCATTCACCTAATTTCCCACAGCCCCAATAGATTGATCGACGTCTATTCCATCCTTCCCCCCCCTTCCCCTTCTCAAGTTTTGAGTGCAAGGTTCCCCGCGTAGAAATTCTGGCAGGCCCCCTCGCTCTTCACCTCGGGCGAGCGAGTGTCGATCAGTTTGTTTCCAAAACTCCAAGTCTCCCATGAGCGCTGGGGGATTCCCTCTTGACACTGCTGTTTTTTTCCTCGCCCTCTCCCCCCTTCCTCCTCCTTCGTCTCCCTGCCCAGCGCTGTGCCTTCCATCTTGAAGGTGTCGTCGATCTTTCCCCCCCCCCGATACCTCTTTGATCTCCCCTGTTTTTTTCCGTCACTCACATCACCCCCCTTTTTACTTGCACTTTTTCTGTGTGCATTGTAGTCACACAGAGGGACGGCTCCTTTTTCAGTTTTGGCCTTTTTTCCTCTCGGCGAAAAGGATATGTTTTGTGACATCTCACCCCCTGACCCCGGCCTGCCTTCGTCTTCTTCCGGTGACGTTTTTTCTCTTTTCTTTCCACTGGGTTTTTTTCTTTGCCGCTATGGGATAGTTCCCCCCCCTCCTTTGTGTCACCATCAATGATGGAACCAACCCCAAGGAGTAAAACCACGTTCTTCCCTCCTCTCTTTTTGTTTTCTCTTAGATTTTTTTGCAGGTTTTGCAGCGTGTGGGGTTGACAGTCTTATTTTTCACCTTTCATGATGGTTACCTTGATCTCCAGCTTCCCTTTTGCCTTTTTTATAAACGCAAATTTCTCTCTTTCAGAGTTCCCGTCTTTTCCTTCTCCAAGCGATCTATTTCTTTAGTTATCCCCGGTTTTTTTTTCGCCCTTCCCCGAAGCCCATAAACCCTCCCGAAACTTGCCCCCGGACCCGGTGCTAACTGCCCTAAAGGCAAGGCGGTCTCTTTCTTTGTTCGTTTTCGGCTACCCCAGAATCTTTCTCCGCAAGGCTACAGATATTTTTCCCCCTTACCCTCGCTGCGCCGAACCCCCCTCTGACTGGCCCTAAACCCTGTGGCGAGTAGCATCACACTGGTGTATTTTTTAAGTCTCTGTTCCCCAACAAAGCCCGTTCTTCTATCAGAAATGGCATTTTTGCCAGAAAGGGCCAAGTTTTCTTTCCCACCCCTGTGTATAGTTTCCCAGTACTGGTAACCGACGCGCACGCCGTGTTCTCCTCCTTTTCCCCCTCTTCGCGCAGGTGACCCCTTTTAGCAAGTGTCCCCTTAGGACTCGTTTTTTTTTCCGTTATGCTGCGGGAGACTTTTCAATCCTCCCCTCACAACAACTGTTCAGTTCATTTTTTCGTTCCCTCTTTATTCCCCCCGCGTGCCTTGAACTTCGGCCCGTGTTCCGTAAACTTCCTCGTAAAGGCTGCCGGATGGGGGACGCGTCTGGTGGCTTTCCCCCGAATGAAATAGAGCTCCCCCCCTCTTTCAACAACCCCTTCGCCCCTGTTATTTCCCCTTCGTCCAATTCCCTTTTCCCGGTCTCACGGTCCTGCGTTACGTAACTTTCCGGTGACCTTATCGGCCCGCTCTTTTTATCTGAAGGACTTCTCAACCAAAAATGGTGGACCTTTTTATTGCCTCCGACCGTGCCCTTCGCGTCAAAGCGCCCAGTGTCAAATGGAAGCCGCTCCGGCGGCCGGACATTGAACGTTAATTCCCTTCAATGAACCCCCTACCCGTGTCTTTTTTTCTCCCTCTGCAGAGAAACATAGACCACCGTCTTTCCGACCCCCCTCCGTCTACTTAGAGACAAATTTTCAGCCTTCTCTCCCTACTGTTCTGTTACTGCACCCCACCGCCATGAACCCCCCTCCTCTTATGAAAATCTCCACGCGACTTGTACTCAGGGCAAGCTCGTTCCTTTCTCCCCATTTACCCCCCTTCCCTTTTCGAACCCTGCACATGGTCATGGCCTTACGAAACAGTCCCAAGTTCAGGCCTGACCCAAAATGACAGAGCATGCGCAACTTTTTCTCCCTCCCACCGTCTCCCTCCCCGCCTTGGGCCGACCCTATACGTCCCCCTTCCATGTTGTGCCCGTGTCGTGTCACATCTTCCGTTGCTTTTCCTTCTCACTGTTCGAACAGATACCTTCTTTGCCTTCTAAGTAATCTGCGTCTTCCCCCTCCCGCAGTAGGAAGACTGTCCTTTTCGGCTCTGTACCAACGTGCGCGGCCTTTTTCGCCCCTTGGATCGTTCCTGATCGAGGTCCCCCCTTTATGTTCTGAATTTATTCATGTACTCACACAGCGCCAGAAGTTTTCTCTTCCGCGGTCGCAACCTGGGAGTCATGGCACCTTTTTTCCCCTTTCTCCTGACCAGTTTTTCGGACCCCTGTGTTGGTCAACTGTCCTTTTTTTTCTCCCCCCCCCCCCCACCCACTCAAATGGTGGTCCCCCCCTTTTCACCACTCCTTGGAAGGAGATACATTTTTTCCCCCTCCCCTCTACCCATCTGAAGGCAAAGATCGTTTTCCCCGGCGCTGGTTGTGACGGCACTTTACCAGGACCTCCCCCCGTACCCTCGTCCACTCTCTCTGCGTCGTGCTGCTTTGACCCCCCAGGGACGAACAATCCGACGCTTCTGAAAGACTGACCATTTTTTAACTTTTCCAAGACGTTCCCTTTTCCCCAGTTGCGTAGCGCATACAGTTTCAGTAAGGAAAACTCCCTCCATTGTTTAAAACACACTCTTAGTCTCCAGCTTCGCGTCTTCGTGGGTCGCCGTGACTTCGACCACCGACGTAAGTCTGTGACGGTAAGGGAGGTGCCGTTCGCAGGCCAATGGACCGGACTACCCCTCCCTGGTCTTTTGTCACCCTCATTATTGGGATTTTTTAACGAACCCCCGGAAACTTCTCTCGGTCCTCCCCCACCAGCCCCTATCTCCATTCGGTACTGTTCTCCCCACACACTTTCTCAGAAGTGAGGCGTCTCCTTTCCTTTCCCCCATTTGAACCTCTCACCCATTTTTGCCCATTATACCCCTTTTTGTCACAGTTCTCCTTCCCTCCCTGACAAGAATCCCCCTCCTTGTTCCCCAGTCCGTGAAAGGTAGGGTTTCTAAGGACATCCCTCTTCTCGTCCCCCCGTCTTTCCGGTCCCCATCAGAAATGTCCAGCATCCGCGTTCCCCCCCGAGTCAGTTTTGCTGCGAGAAATGATACCGAGATCTCATCCCCCCATGGAGATCCTCCTCTTTGTTCCTTAACACCCCACCCATACTCTCAATTTTCTTCCCTTTCCTTTTATGCGCTTTTCTCTTCAGACCTGTCGGTCCGAAGCTATGCATTGTGACCCCCCTCCGTCCGGATCGGAAGTGTTCGAAACTGGAAGGATATCCCCCGACACGTCTTCCCCCTTTTCTTAACATCAAGCGAATGGTACTTGAAACCACATTTCTTTTGCCCGCGATTTTCCAGGACGTTCCCTTTGTCAGCAGCGATCCCCTGGAAGTGCCTTCGATTTGGGCTCAAGGACCCATCCTTTCCTCCTCCCAGTAGTGGTTTTTTTTTGTTCCTCTTATTTTTGTATTTCCACTCAGTCCGTTTTCACGTTCCAAAGGTCGTCCTATCGCCTTTCTTGACCTCCCCTAGATGTTTTCTGAACTTGCGAGGTTCTAGCCCTTCCTTGTTGTAGTTTCTTAATTCCAGGTCGGCATTTTCCCGGCCTACTCTTTGCCTAGGTACCCGCCCTCCCCTCACGCTCGTTCATCCGTAAGCTGTGCTTCTTCAATTTTATAGGTCTTTTTCAACCTCGTCCTTCACTTTCCTCCCCCCTTCAGGAGAACTGTCTTTTATATTAGCGATTCTCCCCGCTGGCAAGATGTTGCTGCAATCGTTTCCCCTTGTTCTTCAACATAGAGTTTCCTCTTTTCGTCTTACCCTTTTCCCCCCTTCTATCCCCAGGCACTTTGTCTGGCCTTCGATTTCATTTGTCCCTTCCCTGCTCGTTCAAAGTCGTCCTTTTCTTCCTTCATACCTTTGAATGTTTTGCGTCCCCCTTTTTTGATCGTTTCTTCATGAGATCTCCCTCGCACGTCCTAACAGTGAGGTTTTTTCTCTTCCGAGTCCCGAATTCCTCGGTTTCTCCCACTATTTCTGTTCTCTAAACCCCCAATGGGACGCACCCCCTGCCGAAATAGATTGCAGTCCCCTCCTTTCGATCCGCCATTCCCCGGATTGACCCTTTTGAACTCCCGCCGAACTTCGTATGACGGAAGCTCGCTCCCCTTTTTTCCTTCAACCTTTTAAGGAAACTTTGCTTGGTCCCCTGTATTGAGCCTTCCCCCCTTTTTCCTTTACTCCTCCGACACGTTCACGGTGCCTTCTTTTTGCTTCCTGAAAGAGGTCGTGCTTGCGCTTTTTGAACTGGAAAGTCAGATACGACCCCTTCTTGTCCGCATGCCTGGAGGTAGATTTTTTCCACATCCTCACAGCTTTTCCCTTTGCCGAGCTTCGATGTATCTTTTTTCGACCAGGCATTAGCCTTCCCCTTGATTGAGATGGTTCCCCCTGGGTTTGGTGTGTTCTCTCCTTCAGTCCCTCCCTTTACCTTTACCTTCCAGGTATCCCCCCCCCCCTTGTCAAGGTTTTCCACCTCGGTTTCGGCGGGAGCTTCTCCCTTCCTATTCCATCGCCTTTATTCTCCCCTTTTGAGGATCTTAAATTTGTCGACCCCCTCCCCTTTGGGAACAGCCGAGACGGCCCCTTCGTTTCCGTCCCTATATCGTGACTTCCTTCAACTGGTTGGGGCGACCCTTCTGCGTTTAATCCTGACAGTCTTTACCCTCACTTCCCCCTTACTGTCTTCGTTTTGTCCGTACGCAGATGGGATCTTCCCTACCAGGATTTTTTTTTTTTCCTTCGAGGTGCCGTGTTCCGAATCTCCCCCCATTCCTTTTCGGTGTATTGTCCCCCCTTTGCCGTTTTCGTTCTCATGCGGATTGCCTCTAGATTGATCCTTCCCGTCCTTCGCAGTACGCCCTCGGTTGCCTTTCCCCGAGCGTGACCTATATGGTTCCCCAACCTTTGTTTTTTATGTTGGCCATTTTCCATTATTTCGCCCTGGATAGTCCCCATATTTTTTTTCTCTACCTTGTGCCCCGATGGCATCTTTCTGTCGTCTGATTTCTTTCCTTGTTAGGAATTTTGAGGTTGCCTCCTCGCGTTAAGTTTCGTCCCCCCCCCGTTGATTTACTTAATGTAGCTTTTCCGTAAGAATTCCCAGATGGCTTGGCGCGAGCTTCCGTTTCCTTTGCGTTTACCCGATTTTACTTTATTCCGAAAAGATAGCGGTCCCGGTGTTTTGGATTCTTCCTTTCCTCTTGAACCCTTCTGTCCCGCGCCCTGACCGTGTTTATTGACATTTCTCCTTTGAAAGGTGACTTCTCCGATGTTTCTCCCCTTGATTTTCTTTTTCCCCTTCGTTTCACCCATCTACTGGACTGCCTTTTCCATCCCTGCCGGTACCCCGTTTGCACTGCGCTGCCCTCTGTTCCTTTTTTTTTTCCTTTCCTGCGCGCACCTGGGTCAGCCTGTGACAACACGCCTGGTTTTTCTTTTTCTTTCTCTGTTTGCCGATTGTTCGGTCTGCAAAATTTCGCGCAGCGGGCGCTCGTCCCCCGGTTCGTTCTTCCTGTTTCTCCTGCCCGCTCTCGACGGACCTTCTGAGGCGTTTGCCCTTCCGTGTCTTCAAGAGAAGTCGATCCTTTTTACCGAGCCTCCCCTTTCTTCCCATGTTTATTGGAGACTGACCCCTTGCCCTTGAGGTTTTTTTTTACCCTCGCCTCATTGTCCTCCTATCCCCTTTTCTTGCTCCCCCCCTTGCCTGATTTTGGCCAGTCCTCGTTGAGTGCTGGTGCTTTGTTTAACTTGTTGATCGAGGTCAGGCGGCAACTTCCCACAATTCCCTCGCCTTGAGTGTCTGTAGATCTGGTTTCTTTTTTTCCTTTTTTAGTTGAGCGAGGTCGACCCTTTTTGATGTACGGGAGGATATTATCTCCTCTCTCCCCCCTATGCCCTTTCCGGCGCTTCCTTAATGCCTCCTATGCCTCTTTGGGCCCGATCACTCCGCCGCATTTTTCTCCCCACAGCATTTTGCTTAGGAAATCCCAAGACATGGAAACCCCCCCCCATTCTTTTACCCCAAAGTGAAACTACTCTCCTTTTTCCTCCTTCTCTTTTTTTTTTTCTAGATTCCTTTCTTGGATGGAATTTTTCCCTTTTTGTTTTTTGGTAAATTTTTTCCCATTGCCATTTCCTCACATAAACGGATGAACATTCCCTCCGGAGCAGTCTATCACCCCCGCCCGAAGATCTTAAGACTTCTCTTTTTAGAATGCTCCTGTTTTTCGTGATCTTTCCCTTAGTCACTTCATCTCCGGTTTTTGCGGCTTCTCAACAAACCCCCCTGCCGACCCAAACCATGAAAAAGCGTCACTTTTCTTCTTCCTCCGAAATAAACGGAACTCTTCTTTTTCGAGTCCCTCCCGTGACTCTAACCTTATATAGACTTTCAGAGACCCTCCTTCCCGGCCTCTGTAGGTTCCCCGAACTTTTATGTTCCCCCCGTTACGGTTTTGTCTGAACCCTTAGTGAAACCAAGCAGTTCTTACAATTTTAGTGAAGAGTCTTTTCCTTTCCATTGTTCTCTGTCCACCCCCTCCTGTCGACGTGACTTCTTTTGAACCCGCCCCAATGGAATAGGCTTTTTTTGCCTTCGGCGCTTCCTCAATCCGACTTTGCAAACTCCTTTGGAGATTGTTCCCCCGCGTTTGCGAATTTTGCCACCAAATTAGTCTATTCTTGACAACTCGTTCACTTTTTTCCAGTGTCCCCTAGGTCTCTCGTCCGTCTGGACACCTGACCTTATAGAAAGGCGCATGTGCCTGATGGTTGCGTTTCTGTCCCTTCCATGACCCTCTCTCCTGATCCCGATTTTTCCCCCCCCACCCGTTTTTTCTTTTTTCGCCACGTCGAAGTCCTCCTTGCGTCCTCCCCCTTATTTAAAGGTAGGACATCCCTTTCTACCCGCAGAGGCATATTGCATCTGCAGGAAGCCCCCACCCCGTGTTTTGACCCCCCCCGGCGATTTTAGCCTTAATTTTCGAGAGGAGTCCCTTCCAGTCGTTCCCCGAATCACCGGTTTGCCGGCCTCGTCCGGGCGTCCTCCGGAAATGACGGACCTCAGCTCCCTTTGAACGAGTGTTCCCATCCCCACCGATCATCCCTCGCAACCCCTTCCCCCCACCACGTATCCCGTTCCTTCCTTACAACAAAACCTTGTTTTCTGCTTCTCCCTCCCCTTGAGTGATGATTATCCCCCCTTGTAAGTTCACTATTCTCCCTGAAGTCACGCTTTCGTCCTTGGAAGAGTTCTCAGTTGCAAGTCTTGCTTCCCGTCTCTAAAGCGTCGACGGCCCTTTCATTCCCCTTCCCCTAACGTTTTTTCTTTAATGGTTGACCATTGAGAAGTTTCCCTGTCCACCCTGCCGATTTCGCCCGAACCCGATCGGCGTCCGCACCGGAAGATATTTTTGAAAGTTCTTTCTCCATAATTTAAGACCAGGAACCGACAATGACCTTAGTGAAGCCCCCTTTTTCCCGCGGCCTCTCCCGTTCCTGCGCGCGCTCAGTTTCCAATCCGACGGCCGTTCCGGAAAGCCCCCTTTTCTCACTGTCGCCCCCCGGCAATGGAAGTCTATCACATTCTTGTCAATTTCCCCCTATTTGGTCCCGACCGCGCTGCCATAGATTTTACCCCTTCAGACCCCCCTTTTTTCTTGTCCCGAAGATAACGTGAATGCTTTCCCTTGTCGCTGCCCCCCCCCCCCCCCCTTTTTCCCCTAGGGTTTTTTGACCTTCTACCCCACAGGAACTGTAAAGAGGAGTTTCCTTTCCGCCTAAGTTATCCCACCGACATTTCACTCGGCTTGGTGTCCCCGGTCTCTTCGACTTCCCTTGCAGGCCCCCCCCCCTTGTGTACATCGTCTCCACTCTTATTTTTTTTTCCACCTGAACATGTCTTTTCCCCACTCTGAAGTGGAGAGCAGCTTTTTCCTCCAAGGGTCTCTGTCCCAAGAATGATCACCTCACGTGGCGATCAACTGTCAGTCCCTTTTTTCCCAACCGCCCCTAACCCCTCTTTTTTCAGCCCCCCCTGTTCCTTTCTAATTTTCTTTTCTCCGATAGTTTGCACCCTCCCCTTGGCTTTTGGTCCGGCCGAGTCCTTCTTCGCGTAGCACTGGAAGGATCCCCGATCTGAGTGACTCTGATTGCTTTTCCATTTGTCACTCCAGGTTCCGCCCCCATCAGTTCCCCTGATGACATGGGAAATTGTCTCCCCCTCCCCGGCGCTTGTGGCGAGACCTCCCCGTTGACGAAAAGACTAAATTTCGACCAGTCCCCGATCCGACTGGAGGAGAAGTGACGGCGTACTCCCTTCTTTACCGATTCCCGCCTTTCTGCCCGTCCCACGTGCCTTTTTCTCCCCCTCTAAGACCTCCCCCCCTCCCGCTTTCCCATTTTTAGCTTTCTTCTTTGACCTCACCAGTACGCACCCCGTACTTACAAAAGGGTGTCCGATGAGGTCTCCCCTTTTAAGATCTCACCTTTCTCCGTCCTTTCTCAAATTAGACGGGTGACTCCCCCCATCCACCCCCTTTGGACCACAACCATGACGGACGCTTGATGTCAGACGCTTCCGGCCCTTCGTGCCCAGCTCTTCTTTAAAGCACTTCCTCCTTCCGCGTCGTAACCGCTACACCTCCCCCCTCCTTTGCCGTGCCTTTCAGGTTTTTCCCTTTGACATCACGACAAACGTCCCCCCCCGGTCTCGCCTCCAAGACAGCCTGCCCTTTTCTTGGCGTAAAGAGAGTCGGGTTCCCTATTTTTTTTTTCTTCACGGTGGATTGTCTTTCCTCTTTGTGAGTCCCCCTCTCTCCTTTTCCCCCCCCGTGTTGTGGTTTCTCTATGTGTGTGCAGCCCTGATCTCGCCGCGTTTCACCGTGACCTCCTTTTCGAAGACGGACGTTCCTCGCTCGACCTCTCTCTTCCCGTAGATCAGTTCTCCTCTTTTGCGTTCGGTGAGTTTTTTCCTTTTTCCGTCCACGGCGGCACTCGGCCTTTTTCCTCCCTCGCTTTCCTCCTCGCACGTTCACTGCTGTCCAGGCTTCTCTTGGACAAATGGTGTGAGGTGTCTTAAATTTTAGCAATTAGACCGAAGCTTTTTTATCCGGTCGCTTTCCCCCCCCCCCCCTTCCCGCTTTCTCCCACTGTGTTGACATCGGCGCTTTCTGCCCTTCAAAATTTAGTCCATTTTCCTTGTTTCAGTGACGGCCTTTTTTTCTTTTCCCTGGCCTCCTAGGCTTGACGAGTGAATTTCCCCCTTTTTTCCCTTTGCGCCCTTTTTCCCTTCATTGCGACCGAGGTTGAGTTCTGGCTCCAGTTTTGGCGTCCCCCCCCCTCCCTGTCTCTCTTAGAGTTCCGTCCCTTTCTTCGCTCAAGGTGCCCGTGAGGTCCCGCCTTGTGGTACTCGTCGATGTTAGTCTTTTCGTGCATCCCCCCGAAACTAGTTCACGCTCGTTCTAGAATTACAAGTTGAAGCGTACGTTCACCCCAGGCCTTCCCTATTGACGTGTGCGCCGCCCCGCGCTTCTTCCGTTAAATAGCTTTCAGCTGGTCCCACCTTCTTTCCCTTCTTCCATGAGTCTTTTCGAACCCAGACCGTCACTGGTTTTCTGCTTGTCTAGCACCTTTTAGACTTTCCCCCTTCTTTTTTTTTACGGCTTGACAGTCGTTGCTCACTCCCCTCTGTGCCCCCGGTTTTTTCCTTTTTGACGGCTCCCCTTTTTGTTCGCTTTCCTGGTCGAGCTTGTCCTTGGTATCCCGATCTTTAGTCTCTCAGTGCCTTCCTCCGGCAAAGGGTTTTCCTTTCCCATTGATGGTTGTTCTTACATTCCCATATTTAGCCGTCACGTCCCCCGTCTTTCTTTTTAGTTCCTCCCCCCCTTCTACCCCCACTCCCTTTTTTCGTCACTGGCGATGTTGCTCCTGAGCGGTCAGACCTAGCTCGAATCGCTCTAGCCTACATTAAATGTTTTTCCCCTTTGGTCAAACCGGGACCCTGATTTCCCCGGTGCATCCTTTCCTCCCGCGAGTGCTGCCATTGCCCTCCCCCGGTTTTATTGTATTGATGCGCCTGACATCGGATTTTTCTCACCGTTCCTTACTTTTTAGATTCGTCTACTTTGGGTCCCCCTTCCCTCATTTTGGACATGCGTTTGTCCGGTTCCCTCCTCCCCCCTGAAATTTTTCGGTGATTTTCCAGGTTCCCCGGAGGAAGGCTTCATTCTTTTGCTAAGCTTCCCCTCTTTCCCTCCGATGGTTACGTGTGCCTTAGACCGATCTCCCCCCTGTGTTTGTTTTTTCCCTTTCTCAAGTACGACGCCCTTCTCCGGTGATTTTGGTACGTTTTCGTTTTTTTCGACTTCCTTTGGACGTTGGGATGTTGCGGATCGCCCCTGTTCAGTTTGCTACATAGTTGGAGTTTTTAGTCTTCCCCTTCCGCGGAAGCCCTCCCGACGGCCTTTCCCGCCGAAGTTCCTTGCCGTAGGTTCCTTCCATTCTTTTTGCGACGCGGCGTCACTTCGTGCTTGTTAAGATCGCCTTGACCCCCCTTTTGTTTATGCTCTCAGCTCCCCAATCTTAGAAGATCAGAGATTTCTTTTCCTGTCTTCCGTTGTGACCCCTAACAGTGACTTCCCCCCTTCGGATTTTGCAAAAGGGCGTTTTTCAGTTTTTTGGACCTCCTCTTTCCCCCTCGATTGAAGTCCTATCCAAGACGTCCGTCCCGAGCACGCTCTGACCGCCCTAAAACCAGTTTTTTTTTGTTGGGTGTTTTTTTTCTTGCATCAGTGAGATCTTTTCTCCCCTCGGTCCCACTTCCGCTTTTTCCCACGCACAAGATGCTTGATTTTTATCCCTTTTTGAATTGTTCTACCAATGTCCGCCTCCCGATTCCTCGCCTCTCGGTCTTTCCGGTTCTGTTACCTCGTCGCATCGCGTTCGGAGTCGTCCCCTTTCAGACGTCTGGGCTCGGTCTTTCGTCGATAGTTGTGTTACCTGATCCTTCGGCCCCAGTCTCGTTTATTTGAGATCGTGACTGTTCCTCCGTTTGGGTTTTTTCCACTCGTTTACCCACATGGAACCCTAACTATCCACTAGTGTTGCGAATCCCCCTTCTGATGTGGGAGTACTCCTTTTGCCGCGTTCCTTCCTATTTTTACCAGACCCCCAAGGGGCCTCCATACTTCTGCCCTCCAATTCCTCCAATTATTCGCATTGCCGGTTTGAGGTTTTGGGGGCAACTCCCTACCACGATTATTTCCCGTTCTTCTTTCCCTTCTTCAGGAGAACCCTGTCTGACGTTTGACCGCTCACTACTAGAATTCTCCCCTTCCCCAGATCGACACTTTCCTCACGAAGATGAGTCTGCCTTCTTTTTGTCTGTTCTCGTCCAGCGTCCCCCCGCCTTCCTGATCCCCATTAAACAACTTGATGTCTTACCCACACTGTTTTGCAAACAAACCCTTTTTCAAACCTTTAAAAAGACCCTACGCCCCCTCACGTTTTTTTTGGCCGATAGATTCTTTTTTCCCTTTTGGGGGAACGCAAGGGTTTTTTTCCGAACTTATTTCCCTTCCCCACACTTCCTTTTTTACCCTTACTTGAGATTTAATCGGACTCTTTGACCCCTCCACAGAGATCAGCTTCATCTTGGCTCCTAAGTGAGCATCTTTTCTCTCTCTGTGACTTTTCTCTTTCCCATTTTTACTCTCATGTTCCGAAACTCCCCCTTTTGACCAAAAGTGTACCCCTTTCAGAAGGACCATTTGCTGATTCCTCCCCATGGCCCCCCAATTGAAGGAGTCTTGTCGCTTTTTTAGGTCGAATTCCTCATCACTTCCTGCGGTCCCCCCTTCCGCAGACCCATAAACTACTTTTTCCCCAGCAACTCAGCTCTCTGAGAAGCCAAAAGAACCCTGGTCACGCGTGTCCCCTGTTAGCTCTTTTTTTGCTTTTGGAAACCCCCCCCGCCCACTGTCGCTCAACTTAGATCCCCCTTTTACAGGGCCGCTTCCTTTCCGGTCCCAAAAAAATTAGTTTCCTTTGGCGACTCCCCTCAATAGTGTCTGTGACACGAGAGCGTGCGCCCGCCAGTTTTCGGCGGGCTCCATGTCTCTTGACACTTTTTTCGTAGTCTTGAACTTGGTCTTGCTCTTTCACTCCCCCTCCCAAAATCTTCAAACCGATTCTTTCCCCGAGACTTGGCTTTTCCCGGTCAGGAAGCTTTGACCCAACGAAGGGTCTCTAGTCATTCTTTCCCCACAGTCATTTTCCAAGACCCCCCCCTGCTAAGTAGCCAATTGATTATTGCCGCTTTCTCGGCCCTTTCAAGAGCTTGTTCACCCCCCTCTCCCAACCACCCTGGACCTTCCCCTGTTTAGCAAAATTCCTGAAGTCCCCCTATTTCTTTTTCGTCCCTTCTAAGCATGTAGAAGAAGAGGACTATACCCCACCCTTTGTTCGTACTTTCGCCCAGTCTCCGCTTCCCGCTCCTCATCCTCACCCCCATTTTCCCCCCCTCTGTTTCGTATCCCCCAGTGCTTTTGCCCCTGAAGTTTCCACCTGACCTTGCAATTTCCAAGGCCACGTGCCGGTGGTCGAGTACATGGCATGTAAATAAACCCAGACCGTTTAATCTTCCCTTGTTTGGCACCCCCTTTCAGTTCTGCAACACTTAAACCGTAAAACCGTCCCCCTCTCCCCCTCCCCGTGAGCTTTTCTCCCCCCCCTCACCACTCAAAGGTGGGTTTTTTTTCCCTCCTGGTTCCTTTTTGCCCCCCCCCCCTCACACCCCATTTTTCTGATTCTTTTTCCTCTTTCACTTTTCACTCGTAGCCCGATTTACCTTACTTGAAAGTATCCCAGGTTTTTCCTTCCGGCGTTCTGCCTTAACGGCCTGCCCTCACTTTTCCAAGTAATTTCATTGCGTCTCCCTGACGGTATGTAGCCTCCCCCCCCTCCCCCCCCTCCGTCTCCTTTCCTAAGGTCCCTTTCCCCCCCTTATGCCCCCTTCTCCCCCCCCTGAACCACCCCCCCATTGTGAATGAACGTGGGGCTCCATCCGTTGAATTTGCCCCCAGACACCTGGTCATGCCCTCTCCCACTCCGACGGCGACTTCCACGCGTGAGCCCTCACTCGGAACGCAGACTTCTTCCTTCAACACTTCAGGAGTTTCGATTCCTTCCTTCATCTCAGAGATTTTTTCCTAATTCTCTTTGAGTTCCTAAGAGAGCTTTCCCTGCAAATCCGACGTGTTATTTCCGCAGGCGCCATTCCCGACTTCCAAGCCTCTCTTGTGTTTCATTGTCTCTTACGAATGGTTTCTTCAAAAAAAACACTCCCCCCCCGGGGGTCAAAGTAAACCTTTTTCCTTCCTCCCCCTTTCCCTGTCCTTTTCCTCCCCGAGAAGTCGGTCCCTGCGCCCCCGGCGGGCATTCGCTTTGTTGCCTTCTTTTTTGTCGTCCCCTTCCACCTGTTACGGGCCCTTTTCCCCTCTCCCCGCCGTTTCAGAACCTGACCCTTTCCCTTTCCCGCAACACGCCATTTGGTCGCTTTCCCCTGGCGCCCTTTCCCCTCCTCTGTGTCCGTTCTTTCTCCACTTTTCCCGTTAAAGGACCGCTTTTCCCCCCTCCCCCTGTGACCTCTCGTTGCGTTTCCATTATTTTTTTTTTGTGTCGCACTTTACCTGCAATCTTTCCTTTCGGTATTTTCCCCCCCCCTGAGTCTTCGCACTTGAAGGCTCACAGATAGTCCTCCGTGTTGTCCATTCCTCAGTGCCCACCATCTCCTAGCGGCCCCCCTCGATAGCCGGAGGCGAAGCGCCTCCCCCCACCCACGGTTCCCTGCTTTGCTTCGAGATCCTCATGTTTCCTGGACCAGCTCCCCCCCCGGCTCTCTTTAAAAACTTCTCTTACGAATCTTTTTCCTTCTTTGGCCCCTCCTCCATATGAAAAAGTCCGAAGCACCCGTTACAAGGACCACGTGCTGTGGCGCCTTCCCCAATGGAAGGAAATCCAGATGCCGTCCTACGGATCGCCCCTTTCTTCAACACTCCCCCTAGGAACACCCCCAGAGGTTGTCCTCCGGGTTTTGACAACGAAATACCCTCCCTCTCCCTTTGACTTTCTCCCTCGTGAGTACCCCCCCCCCCCATTGTTCCCCCCTCCCCCCTTTCCTTCCGTGTACGATTTTTTAGATCGAGTCCCGTTGACCTCGGGAGATAGTTCCCTTCCCTCCTTTTCCTAATTGAGGAAAATTGAAGGACTACCCCTTCCCGTCATTTTTCCACCTGTCCAGTTCTTTTCCCGTAACATCTCAGTTTCCTGACCCCGAGTCGACTTTTCCCTACCTTGTCGACTCTCCCCCTGACTTCGCTTCCCTCTCTATTTATAAAGGCCATCCCTCTTTTCCTTTTTAGCCCTCT
>Ga0179593_1277391_pt1 | contig 16356 bp, 16 predicted proteins | sample CZODoug2_1_08_16_FD_185931 | JGI IMG/M metagenome (GOLD analysis project Ga0179593, IMG submission 185931) | Vadose zone soil fungal communities from Angelo Coast Range Reserve, California, USA - CZODoug2_1_08_16fungal (PacBio error correction) | ecosystem: Environmental > Terrestrial > Soil >... | reverse complement strand
TTCTTTTTTTTGTCATTTCCCCCCTTGGGGAGGGTGACGGACTTTGTCTCCCACAACAGGACCGGGTTACTAAGTTTGCCTTCCCCACCCCAGTTTGCGTTGTCCTTCCTTGATTGTTTATGATAAACGAACAACCAAGCTGTTTGCAACTCCAACCATTCCCCTCCTTTTGCTTTCTGGTTTTTTTTTTCACTCTTCTTTCGCATCATGAATGACCTACCTCTTCATCTGAAGAAGGTTGTCCATGCGTGTGTAGCTTCTCCTTTCCTCCCTTTGTTTTATTTTTTTGCTATTTTTCCACTCGCATCAGGAGCCGTCCACAATCGGTGACCCCCGGGTTTCGTGCTCCCAATTGAGCAAATTTACCTGTTGTATTTAGCCTCCCTTCTTCTTCCCCTGAGTGTCGAAAACCATTTTCTTTGCACGTTCGATGCGCGGGATTCTTTTTTATTATATTTGGACTCAGTCTCCTCTCCCCCATAAACGGAGCTTTAATTGGTAGGGAACGTCTATTCGGTTAAGAGTCATCTTCCTATTTTCCCCTTGTCTTTAAGCTGGGTATGTACCCCCCTCTGATGGCGCATCGATATTCTACGCATTTGCTCCTCCTCCGTCTGGCCACGTACCATCTTTCTCAGTGATGGACAGCAGCGGTTCAGCCTTACCCGGGAGTCATCTTTCCCTGATGGACGTTCTGTTCCCTCTCCTTACCTCTTTTTTTTTCTCAAGTACTTGGCACAACTTTCTCTGTGGCCGTTTCATTGAGGTAAGCCTTTTCGACCCCTGTCGCCCATTTTTGTGTTTTCTTTTTCTATAAAACATCCCCGCGCGCTGCGCCTCTATGTATTCTGGTGTAATAAGGGGACCTCTTCTTCCGCTTTTTCGCTCTTTATGCCTGTTTTCCCGAGGTGAATCTTACCTCCTCCTTAGTAGCGCAATACACGCTGGCTTTCCTCTTCCTCCCCTGGAAGGAGTATCCTCTGGAGCGACTTGTCGCAATGGGACGTTTTTTGATTTGCGGTCCTCCTTTGTGAATGCTGTCTCGAGAGATCTTTTCCCCGATGGCGCTGTACTCCCCTCTTTACTTATGGGGTGCCTCCGTCGGTGACCTGCTGCCTTTCGTCGGGCCGTTCCTTTTCGACTGATACCTTTATCGTCCCCTTCTGCAGGGGTTGGATTTTCTGCTCCAAGTGGCAGGTCCCGTCTTTTTCTCTCCGTGTGGTTTCTTTTTTCTATGAGCGGAACGCTCCACTGGTGGATAGGGAACCCCCTTGTTCTGCACGACCCTCCCGTGGATGTAGGGAAAGCATTTTCAATTTGGTCCAGAACATGCCATTCTTCTTCCTTTTCTGCACCCCACCCTCCCTCGTGGATCACCGTGTCGTTCCGCTGTCATTACTCTCCGCGCCCCCCCCTCTTTCCCCCACTTGGGAGTCCCGGCCACTCGGCCCCATTGCTACCCCCTTGATCCGGCGGAGAATCGCCAACGTTTTTCGTTCAAAGTCTTTTTTTCTTTTCACGTCAGCTTTTTTAAAGATTCTCTGTTGATTTGATACCGCTTTTCTCTCTTCCCACTGGAAGCCTACGTCCCCGGACTCACATCTCAGATACCCTCTGTCGTAAGCGTTTGCTTGTTTTCCTTTCTATTAAACACTTTGTCTCCAATTGGAAGGTGATTCCCAATGAACTTCACATATGCCATTATTTTCCCGTTCCGGTCTCGAATCCCATTAATGATACCCTCCCGCGTGACTGGAAAGTAAGGATCCTTTTCCCCCCACTCTTGGGCTTTCTTTAGCTAAGGTCGACATGGTTTCTTTTTTTTTCTTTTCCAGGAGACGCTTTCCCTGCCAAAATAGACTATGACTGCAATTCCTCTTCTTTTCTTAGAAGAACCCTTCGCCATCGCCCTAATGAGAATTTGAATAGTTCCCCTTTGCCTCCCCTCTCAAGTTCCTTTATTTCTTCTCGGGTATACGTAACACGAGACGGCACAATAAGAGAATTCGACCGTTGCCACTGCCAACTTTTGTGTGCGACTTTCCTTTAGCAGAATCCGGTCGGTTTCATCCCACCGGTGCTAGTTTTTACTTTTTCACCTGTCCGCACACCCCCCCCCCACCCTGCTTGTACTTTTTTTTTTGCTCTCCTGCCTCTTCCTGAGTGGTGCCCGCCCATTTCCGTAATCAGCACACCACCATTCTTTTACCACTCCTGGGTCTACCACACGAGCATGGCCCCACCTTTTCCACCATTCTTCCACACTTACGTCTTTCTTACTAGGCAATCCACGTGTGAGACAGACCGTGGGCCCCATCAGTTTTTTTAGTTCTTGCTTCTGGTGCCACGGCTTGTTTTTTTTTATACAGCGTCCTATGCTCTCTTCAGGCTTTCTGTTACTTCTTTGAAAAGTCCCCAGGTTGTTTTTACTTTTTAAACATAACCCACTATCGCCCCTTAATTTTTGCTTTTGAAGGGGGTGTACCAAGAGATCCCAACTTTTAGGACTTGAAGCCCTTAGATTTCATACAGCCCCCCTCCCTTCTTCGTACCCTTGTTCTTCTCAGCCCACAATTTAAAGACTTCTTTTCGATTCTGTCAATGTTTCAAAATGAACGTCTCCCTTCCCAGACCACCCAAAATGCCCATCTGCACGAGAAACTCTTTGTTTTTCCCCTGCCCTTTTCGTAGCACATACCACCGTCTTTTCAACAGTAAAACTCTGGCTCACTACTAGTTTTAGGTCCGAATAACAATCGCATTGTTTCGCTTTCTGTTTCAATGGTATGAAACGCTCTCCGATCGGCTTCCTCTCTCCTTGCGGTTATTTTATCTCTTTTTTCCAGCACACCGATATTTTGAGCTTTGTTTTGGTCTTTGACTTCGAGGTTCACTTTCTCACTCATTTTTTCAAAGAGTTTGGATCCACTTACTGTTACTTTTAATTTTCTTTTTTCAAGGTCGGCGTTTGCTGGCCATCTGCCGTGGTTAAACAGCACTCCTCTTGGAGTGTCCCGTCCGCCGTTTTTTTTTTACCCTGTTTGAATTCTCATTTGCCCCCTCCTGTGATAACCAGATGCGTATCTCCCTGCATGCTGCCACCCTTTTTTTTCAAACCCTACCTTTTTGTCTCCAAATGTAGTTCCATGACCCTATCCGGTTCTCTTTCCTGTTGCACCGTTTCTTTTCCTCAGCTCTCCTTTTTGCCACTTCTTGCTGCCACAGGTCCATCGCGCATGTCAATCCCCCCCCTTCTTTGTCCTTCTAATACTAGTCCCCTTTCGCGGGCTCGAATTGTCGTGTGGCCCGTTCTTTCCGTGTTAGGTACCGATATCTATCTTTTCCTTCGTTTTTGTTTTTTTTCGTTTATATCTTTCCCCTTTTTCTTCTCTTTCCTCCCATTCGTGGGATACAGCGAGCCTTCCTTTGTATTCAGGATTCAGAAGACAACCACCCCCCCCACACACCTAAGCGTTTTTCTTTTGCTTTCCTTTGTGATTCCTGAGAGTTGAAGGATTGAGGTCTGTTCTATTCGACTTTCCTCTTTCTGCACAGTTTCTGCTTTGATAGGGAAGATTGTCCCTCTCTTTTTCTACAGCCCCAAGATTGGTCTGTTCCCCCTTTCCCTTTGTTTTGCAGCAGGAATGAGATTCCGTCCTTTTTCTTTTTTTCCTTTGCCCGTTTCTTAGACGCCTCTCAGGGGTAAGCGCGGTAGGAAGTAATACACGCCATCATCTTCCTTCCCATTTTTTTTTTTGTTAAAAACGTTTCACCCCTCCCCCGGAAGTGTTTCCCCCCACGCTTTCCCCTTTTCGACGCGATAATTGCCCTAGTCCTTTACCCCCCCCCCTATCATCTGGTCTCAAATTTTTTTTTGCGAAGTTTTTTCAACTCCAGCAACTGTTGTGAGTAAATACTCGAAAGTGACTCTGCATCCACTGCCCTTTTTCACCCTTGTTCTGACTCTCCTTCCTTGTTTCTTTTTTGTTTTTCACCTTCTCTCTGAACTAATTTGTCGGTTGCGCAGGGAGTTTCTCGTTGTTCCCTTTTCTTTGGGGTTTGGCGTTTTACGTGCTTTCCGTACTTGCTCTCTAAGTCCTTAAAATGTGACTTGTTTCCTTCTCTCCTCATTTATCACTTTGCCACTGGACAGCCCTGCATACTGGGTTTATGCAGTACCTCTAATTGTCTCAATTGTTCCCACATGGGATCTCTTGTTCACCCCTGAAAAAGCCCACTACATTCCTCTCCTCCCTTGGGGAGGGTGGCACGGTACCCGATCCTTAAACAACCAGACTGGTTACTTTCGTCAGCTTCATTCCCAACCCCTCCTTTCCTTACGAAGATGTTCCACCCCCCCTTCAAAAAGCCAGCCCCGACCAGGGACATTTCCCACTCCACACCTCCTCCAACCTCACTCTCTGTGATGGGGGCAACGATTTCTTTTCACCCGTTTCTTTGCTTGATCATGCAAGGGACCTCTTAATGTTACTCCCTTACTCTTTTGTACTTGCAGTGTGTTCGACCCGTCTTTCTTCTTTTTGGGGTGCTGATTACCGGGGACCTCCCTTTTCCCCTTCGCCTTACAGGTAGATCGCCCATCCGGTGACCCCGGGGTTCCTGTGCTCCGTTGAGCAAGTTTAAATTTCCTTTTCTTTTGTATAGGCCCGAACTGTCCTTTCTCCGGGTCGCAAACCCCTTTGCAGTTTGCACGGGCGAGGCGCGGGTTGATTTTGTTTCTTCTCTTTTTCCTAAGAACTGCTCTCCCCGGTCGGCTTTTGAAGTGCCGCGACTTTGACCGGTACTGAGTTCGCTTCCCTGGCGGGAGTTTTTTTCCTTCGGGGAAATGGCTATCTCTCTTTTTTCAGGGATGCGTCGCCGCTGGACCCTTGACTTTTCTCCCCTCTGGCGGCTTTTTTTGTCTTTCACCTTTTCGTGCAAGATTGGACCGGAGACGATGCAGTTAAGGACCGTCAGACCCTTTCCCCCGGTTTTTTTTTAGAACATTCATTTTCCTTTCTTTGGTGTAAGTTTTCCTTTCGGACTCCTTCGCGCATGGCGCCAAAAGTTGTTTGCTCCTGCCCCCTCGACCAACACGTCCTTCCGTTGTGCGATGGCATCTTCCCGGTTCCTAATGGACAGATGTGCCCTGTCTCCTTCGCCATGTGTCTCCCCCTACTTTCCTCTAATCTTACGTTTATCACATAACTGCTGGGTATTTTTACCCCTCTCTTTCTAACAGGTTAAGTTTCTTCCCCCGTTTGGCTCCTTTGTCGAACGGGTTCGGTTCCTTACTCTTCGACATTTTCTTCGAGCTTTTTCCCCTCTATTCAATCTTTATCCTCGTGAACCTGGTGTGCAGAGTTTAGGAGAATGGAGTTCCCTTTCCCTTGCTTTGCCATTGCCAATGTTTTTTCTTTTCTTTTTCCACAGGACGGCAGGCTTTTTGTGTATGCCCGATCTTAACCAGTTTTTTCGCTTCATCTCTCTCTCCTGTTTTTGCGTTTCTCTCGGATGAGACGTTCCGCGCCCCCACTTTTTATAGTTCCCTTAACAACGCACAGGCCTCTTCCCCAAAGATCCTGATGCCCGGGACTGCATGGCAATGCACCTCTTGAACTTCCGCATAAGAACGCTGCACAAACCCCCTTACGCTTCGAAAAGCCTTTTTCGCATCTATGTCTCATATTCGACGCTTCACCTGTCGGAAGTGGCATTCACTGCCCAGTCTCAACCTCTCCGGTCCTTCCCCGCTGTCCTTTTCTTTCAGGCTCTCGTTTTCCCGCCAGAGTGTTATTGAAACTCCTTACGAGTGTTTCCCCTTCTCGTTCTTATGATTAACATTTTTAAGCCCGATTCCATTTATCGTTCCCCCGGTCTTTTCTCCACCCGGAATCTTAACCATTCTTTCCCGCGCTCGGTCTCTGTTCTTTTTTCCTATCACCCCCCACCCGTTGGGATCGATTTTTGGTTCCTCCATGAACGCACGATGCGTTTGGCAACGTGTGAGTCTCTGGGCAAGGGATGTACTTCGATTTCCGTAAATGTGGACCGCTTCCCCATTCCTTTGATAATTTCACGTCCACAGGCGCCTTGCTCCATTTTTTATGCTGGCAGCGTGGTCCAGTTTTTTTTTCGACGCTCCACTTTTAACACCTATAGATGGCGCCATGCCCGGTTGTTTTTTCCCCCCCATCTTCCGTCCATAGTACCTTGACTCTACTCATGCCCGTCATTGAGTGGCCTTAGCGCCTGTTAGGTCTTCGTATAGGTTTCTTCAAAAGAGAAGAGCCCCCACCATTCCCTCCATCGCCATTTTGCCATCCCCGTTGGGTTCTCCCTGCCTCTTTTACTAAGAAGCCCCCTGCGGGCGACGAAGACACCCCTTTCCCCTGCCTTGTCTCAACTTGGTTCACCCCCCCAAACGTGTCACCGGATTTTTGTCATTGATCTCGAATTCCCTCGCATTTGCCCCGCAACTCTCCCCCTCCTCTCACACCCAGGCGTCGGAACCTTCGTGTCTCGAACACACGTCCTATGGTTTCCCACACCCCCATGCCCCTAACTTCTCATTCTCGACATGAACTCGACACAACACGTGCTTGCCAGAAGGTTCCACCCCCCCTCGACTTTTGGAGGGTTTTGGCGGTTGACACGCTGTGGTCTTTTCGTTTCCTTTCATCTGAGTAACTTCTCGGTCCTCTTTTCTGGTTCCTGAGATTTAAAACCTCCATGTGTTCTGTTGTGTCAGTCTCATTTCCGTACCACTCCCCTGCCTCCATCTCATGTTTCTTTGGGCTTTTTTTGCAGTTTGTTGTGTATGCGGAACAATTTTTACAGGACTTGAGCCCTTCGAGCATCAATCCCGTCCTAATGCTTTTTACCCTCTTTTCCTTAGTTTTATCCCGCCAGCGCCCATTTCCAAGGTCCTAGAAGAAGATTTGTCCGTCCTCTTCCCCTTCTTCCCCTCATCAACCCCCACTTCCTTTTTGCTCGTTTCCCCTTGCAGAGGTGGCAACCGAAAATCTCTTTCGCAACTAAAAAGCGAATTTCCCAACAGTTCCCCCATCATATAAAAAGCAGAGGTTGTGCGCGTTAGCACAAGCGCAGTCCCTCCGGTGATTTCCTGTATTCACTGTCGTCTCCGGTTGTCCTTTTCCTTTTTTTGTCTAGTCTTCCTCACATCCCTTTCTTCTCTTTTTGCTCCATTCTTTCGGGAGTGTAACTTCGAGTGGTCGCCTCCCTGAAGGTGCCTTTTTCCTACACTCGTTACTTGAAGCTTTTGCAACCATTTTTTTTTTTTTTTGGCTTCCTTTTGGGAACACGCCGCTTTTTCTTTCCTTCTCCTATACCCTGAGTACATTTTTCTTGGTCGAATGGGCCACGAATCCGGCGATCCTCCCTTTCATTTCAGGACTTTCCCCCCTCCCAACTGACTTTACAAGACAGCTCCTGAGTATATCCAAAATCTTCTTTCCCATCTTAAACTTCTCAGCTTCTTGTGTGCAATGTGACCAGTGCCCCCTTTTTCTTTTCTCATAATTTGCAATTGCTTCCTCTTCCTCAAAACGTCTGTCCAGCCCCCCTCTTCCTTTCTTCATGAGATCATCAAGCTTCTGCTCTTCCTCGGGTTTCCCACGCATCTCGCGATGCTACTAGTGCTGTCCGTGTTCTTTTTCCAATCTCTTTTTCTTTCCTTTTTGATGATAGATCTTTCCAGGGGCCCACCCTTGTGCACACGACACTTTTGTCCTATTGAGAACGGAAGCTTGCGCTTCTATTTGATGCCTCCGCTTTTTGTGTCGAGGATTTCTTTGATCTTACAATAGAAGTTGAAAAAGTCTTCTGGGCGGTCGAAGTTGAGCAGTCCTCTCCTCTTCTCTGACTTGATCCGTCAGTTCCTCCTTTTCCCGGACGTTTGAATACCCTTGCCCTGTCTTGGGAACCGACCGTTTTTGCCTTTCCTTCTCTACGTATATTTTTTCTCGTCCTCCTTTTTTTGCCCCTTCTAGGCAGCCCGCTTCTCTTGTAGCGCGGCGGATGAAGAATAAACTCCCCTTTCTTCGCTTTCCCCCCCTCAGGATGACAGCTGACAAAACTGCCGTCCCTTTTACCAAGTCAGTGTACCAAACTCCCCTGACTAGCTAATGCCCTGGACGGTACACTCCAGATCCCTCTGGTCCTTCAACATTTCCTTCCCTTGCGCCATGCCGAGCAATACAGCCTTGTAGACAGTTTCACCCCCCCTCCCTGCTCGCCTCAGGTTTGGAAACTTTTGTTTTTTGCCCTTTTTTTGGACTCCTCCCCCCCCCCCCCCACCCTTTTATTTTCTTGGCTTTTCTGTTGAAAATTCGCTTTATTTTTACTATTTTCTTTTTCCTCCCATAGGATTTATCTTTTGCTTGCACTTGGGTTTTAGGAGTTATCCCTTCTTTGACGCCTTACGGAAGCATCTGCTTACTTCACTCCCCTTGTGCGCTGGCGGTTCTCTTCCCTATTGATAACTTTTCACCCCCTTCTTCCGCCTAGTGAAATAATGGCTTTTTCTCGAATGTGTACTTCCTTCACCCTGGCTCATTGGGAAACCACCCTGCCACCAGCACATCAAAATTGTGATTATGCGCTGGTTTTTTTTTTCCTCAATGACTGACCCAGTTTGCATGTGTACGGTTTTCCTTTCTTCCCAAAAACTACTTCCTCTTCTTTTCCTCAGATTTTTAATTTTTTAACGAACCCCCAGCCACCTCTTGTTTGCAACTAACGCCCTCCCTAGGCCCCCCCATAGCGGTTTTTTTTTGCGTTTGACGTTTTCTGGTCTTTTTCTTCCTTAAAGTTACATGATACTTCTTTTTAATCATGTAAGAAGGTTGTTTTCTTTTTCCTCCAGCGTTAATCTTGTTCTTTGTGTCTCTTACGGTGGGCGGTCTTGGACACTCGGATTCTTTTTTCCGGACCCTCTGACCCGTTTTTTTTGTTTGCGCCAATGTTCTCCCTTTAATGGACTGGTGTATTCGCTTGTCTTAACGTCTTTCTCCACTGGCCTTTCCTCCTTCCCCAGGTTTTCTGGACAGGGAGCTTCGTGGATTTTTCGTATAGTGGGAACCCCCTACTCCCTTCATCCCTTGCTCTTTCTTTTTCCTTGGCGCCAGAATCCAGGAAGCGTTTCCTTCCTCTTTCATGGCGGGACGATGAGGTATTCTCCCAACTCGTTAGGTCGCCTGCTATTTTTTCACGTTATGGGAGTTTTAATATGGAACCGGTACCCATTTCGCTACAATTTGGGGAAAGGTGGTGACCTTCCTTAAAAGGGCGCCCCTCTTTTCCCCAGGGAGCCGGAGCATTCAGTTTTAAATCGAAGTAAAGCCTTTCCTTTTTCTGTCCCAGTAACGGGGCACAAAGTCCGTGGAAGTCTTTCTGCCTCCCTTCTCCTTTTTATACCACTGGTTGCTTGAAAAATATTCCCCCACTCACTCCCTCGCCGCGACTGAGTATCTTTTAACCTGGTGTACCGTGCGTAAATTTGAGTTCTTTCTCTCTCATTGTCCCCCCAACGAGCCTTTTTATTACTAAGCCGCTCTACTTTTCCCCGCTTGGCTTTGACTAGTCAAGTCCAAAAAGTTCCTTTCTAGCGGAGCGATTGGCTGATTTTCCGTCAAGTGACTCATGCCCCTCAATTGTTCATATTTGCGTGCCCTTCTTTTACTCCACCTCTTTTGCCTGCGGTGATTCTTATTATTTTGAGAGTTAGGAGAATTCTTCCCCTTCCGGGCGGGCCATTGCCTTCCTTCCCACTGGAATTTCTCTTATCAATTGATGCATTGCTGTGGATTTCTCCTCTACACCATTGCGAGTACCCTTATTCTCTTTTCCCTCCGTTTTTGGTTTTTCTTTCTCTCTCCTTAGAGGATACGCTCCATGTTGGTCATTGCCGTCTGTGCACTTAACCAATTTTTGCCGATACAGTATTTCCGTTTAAGAATTGACCATTTTCCCGCATACCTCAGCAATTATCGAACTGCCCAACACCCTCTTCCTCTTCACAGCTGGCGCATCGTTTCTCCTCGCGAGCAAAATCTTCACCCATGTCGTAGCAGGAAATTTTCCCCCCCCTTTTGAACTACCGCCTGCGGTCTGCCTTGGGTTTCAGCCGTCAAATCCCATTCGTTTAGTGTCTCACTCTCCTTGCGTTCGCGATTTTATAGATGTCGATCCCGCCATCTATCCGGCTGAGAAGGGATGTTTCCCCCCTTTCCTCCCTTGAGATACGCGGCGTCTCAAGGCTCTTTTCTTTTTTATAGTTTCCCCTCTACCACAGTTTGGTGCACCCTGCGCCGTGACTTCCACAGTCCCTTTACAAGATGTGCACTTATTCCCCTTGAGTAGAGAAAAGTGCCCGATTTGTACTTCTCTTTCCGACATGCTCGGCTCCTCCTTCCCTTGTCGACCGGTTACGTTCCCTCGACTTTCCGCCACTGGTTTCATTTTTGGTCATTCAGCTGGAGACCTATGATTCCTCCCCAGCCTCTTTTAGTTTTTTACCCTCGTAAAGACATAGGAATAGGATCTTCTCTTCAGGCCCCGTCATTCGTTGTCTTCCGCTTTTTCCAGTCAGATCCCCCTTCTCCTTCTTCTGGCTTCTTGACAAAGAGACGTCTGCAACAATACAGAGAATAGCAGGCCTGCCCCGTGGTTTTTCCCCAGGAGTTTATAAAGAGCCTGTTCTGTTGCTACCAACGGTCAAGGTTCCTTGTCCTGTCGCCCACAAAAAACCGGGTCACCTCTTTTCCTTCTCGCCACTGAATGATTTATTTGAGTAACCAATCTTCCCCTTCTTCTTCCCACCCCTGATCTTCCTTACCCCAGCGTGCGAAACACACGGAACCTCCACTCTTCTTTCCCCTAGTAAGTGCCTTCATTACTAAACGTGTGTCCCCCTCCCTGTGTCAAATCACGGAGTGACCCCTTTTATAGTTCTTTGGTTCTGTTCAAAAGGAGTGTTTTTTTTTTTTTTTATGGCTTCGTTTATCTTTTGCCCATTGCGTAACTTTACTTTCTTATTTTGGGGGGGAATACGCTTCAAACGTACCATGAGTGGTTTTCTTCACTTTTTACCCCTCCCCCCCCCCCATTATTCGTCAAATGCTCACCTGTTTTCTTTGCTTTTGAAGGGGGTCACTGCCTCTCCCACCCTTTTTACAGGACTTGAGCCATCGCCCTCATACCGCCAGGATTATGTTTACTCCGTTTACCCTTCTCCTTACCTTTTAATTCACGCCAGTCCTCACTTTCTGTCGGCTGCCTCTGGCTTGCTTACCCTCCTTCCCCTTTGCTACTCCCCGAAAACCAAAACCATTCCATCGCAGACGTGAGGAAACTCCGCTCTGCACCTCAGCTTAGATAGCAAAATAACCAAGTTCCTTTTCCCCCTACAAAACCCTCCAGAATACACCACTATTGGTTTCTTCTCAGCCACACTCCAGCCTTCTTTGCTGGTTATCCCTTTCTCTGATCGTCGGCTTTGAACCTTTTTTCCCCATTTGGAGGTTCTCGGTTTCTCACTCCCACCGCTCTTTGGAGAACCGTACTGTTCTTTTTTGTGTAAATTCTGATGTGCTTCTGAGTTTCAGGCTTTTCCGTTTTTTCCCTCTTCCATTAAGCCTTTGCAAGGTCGTCCTTTTTTTTGATGGACATTCTGAGTTTGGGTCCCTTTTATGCTGGCTTTTATTGTTTCCGTCAGCCTCTTTCCCCCCTATTGACCAGGCTTTTTCTGCCGTTGTAGAATGTTAGCCATTGCACGTTGCCCCACTCTTCCGTACTTACATTCATGCCTGCACGTTCGTTAGTTCGCGTACTACAAACCCCTTTTGTTTCCCCCCTACGTAATATCAGGCTAAGTCCTATCTACGTTTGTGAAGCGATTCAAACCTCGCGTAAACTCCGCAGCATACTTTTGAACTTTGCTTAAAGATTCCTTTTCCTTCCCAACTCCCAATAGTATTGAAATATTATCCATCTTCCTTTTCTCCCCCTCATTCTGTGCGGCTTTTCGCCTGGGTAAAAGAATAATTTCCCTCCTTCGTTGTGTGTTTCAGAAGTTTCGTTTCCCGCGGACGAAAGTTCTGCCCTCCCTTTTTGCTACCACGCTGATACTGGGAATGCTTTGCTCTTTCTCAGTTTTAAGATATTTCTGTTCCGGCCTTTCGTTTGTTTTTTTTTTAGTCACCTTCTTGAGGTCGGTTCCGCGAGTCTCCGTAGCTGCACAGCGTATAGAATGAGATATAGGTACGATTGGCCCACTACTGGTTTCCTTTTGTTCTTGGGTAAAGCATTTTTCGCAGCGCTATTCCTTTCTGTCCCTCTGACGGCATGTTTTCATCTTAGGCACCCTTTTCCTCTTTTCATTCGGCGGACGGAAGATACCACGCCCCCCCGGCCGTTCCCCACCTAATGGTCCTTCCTTCCCCCTCCCCCTTTGCAACCCCCGCTTCACTTAAACAGTATTAAAACGCGTCCCCTCTTTTCCTCTTTTCCTGCCTTCTGATTTTTCAAGATCCGCGTCAAAACGCCCCTTTTTTCCTTTTCTCAGCCTCGAAACTCCAGACATTTCTTCCCTCGTTCCACAATAGATTTCTCCCCGTGCCTTTAGGAATGACCACGCCCTTCTTTGTAAACCTGCGTTGTTCCCTCCCCTATTTTGATTGATTTTCTGTTTCAATTCGCATTTTCCCACCTAATTAGGTTGACGACTTTTTCTCTGTCTGCGTCATTTGCATTTTTTATTTTTTCTTCTCCCGGGGAATCTTTTCCTCTTAGGAGATTTCTTCCAGTCCCACCCCTTTGCGTTTTGTCTTTCTCCCCCCTAACTTTGCCCGTGGACAGGCCTCCTGATTCCGGGCGTTATGCAGCTCGACCTTTTTTTTAAGTCCTGTAACATTTGGATCGCATTGGGAACCAACCCCTCCCCACCTCCAATCACCAATGTGATCATTGCTTGGTTATTGGTTCCTTCCCCTCTCTTCCCCAACCTTTTATTTTCAGAGGTTTAATTCCCACCCCCCCCAAAATCCTTGCCGCTGATTTACTCAGAGTGGTACTTGATTTCCCCTTCCCCCCTGCCACCCCGCGTGGGAACTCCAATTCCTTCCCCCCCCAAATTACTCTCTGATTTTTGGCACCGTTGTGAACAACCTTTCCTGGCGACTCCTGCCTGAATAAAGGTATTCATTCTTTCAAGAAGGTTGTCCGACTTTTTTTCTCGTCTGTTTTTTGTCTTTTACTTTTGCTCCGGGGAGATGGGCGGGACACTAGCATTCATTGGCCTCACCTTGCCCCATCCTGTGCCCCCTTTTTTTTTGCGAAAAGGTGAGTCCTCCTTCGGGTATTCGACCTCCCCAGCTATTTTACTGCCGGTTTAGCAATTTCCTGGGACCCGTTCCTTTGTAGGATTCTTTCTTCTGATCGCCCATTTGACCTCAATCCCCTCTCAGCGGTGTGAAGGGTGCCAAGCTGCGGTTCCTCTTCTTTCCTTCCCTTAATAGGGAGGGCTATGTTTTCCCCCCCCCACGGTCCTTTCTTCACGCTCTTTTCACGCATTTTATTTTTACGCAGCCGTCACCGGACACATCTGCGTACAGTGTTTCCTTTATTGTGAAGCGTAACCGGTTGCACTTTCTGGTAAACGAGACTGCTCTTCCCTACCTAGGACCTTCATTTTTGGGCTGAACTAACTTTTGCCAAAGTTCCTTGGTTTTCTTCAGCAGTGCTTTTGGACCCAACTTTTTGTGTGCCCTTTACCCCCCCCTATAAAACACGAACCGTTCTGCTGCGTTCGGACGTTATATTCTTTTCCTTCTTGTACGATGCGCCTTGGATTGCTAATGATGCATGTATCCACCTCTGAATATTTCTTCATCAGTAAGTTGAGCATACGGGTTTTGACCCAGCTCCTCCACTTTCCTTGATTCTCAAGCGGAGCTGAGTGGAGCACTTTCTTCCTTTCCGGCGGAACATTGTTTTCTTTTTCCCTCCTCGTCTGAAACGATGAGTTGACATGCGGTGGATTGTTCCCTTTCTCTCTTTATGTATAATGCTGTGCCTTGAGGTCAACTGCCCTTTTTGCCTTCATTCAAGGAACGTTTCAAGAGGTCAGGACTGGGTCTTTCAGCTCCCCCAACAGTGGAGTTTTCTCCCCCCCCTCCTATATATTTTTTCTTCCCCCTTCCTTTTTTTTCTTAGAGATTTTTCCTAACGCGTTTGTGGAGATTTCATCCCCACGCCTGACTCTTGCCGATTCCGGTGATTGAGTCGGATCAGGTTCAGGGCCTCACGACAAATTCCCTCCCCGCTCCCCCCCTCATCTTCAACCCCACGCGTATCACAGCTGTCCCCCTTTTTCCTTTCCTCTCGTTGTGCCTCTACCCCCCCTCTTTTCCCTAGGAAAGTACTTTTTCCCCCCCTTTATTTTGCCAATAGATCGGCTTCCCTCCTTAACCTTTTTCTAAGACTCGTCCCAGCCCAAGATCTTTCTTTGAACTCAGTAGTCGTCTTTAAATCCTTCTTCCTTGATGATAAATCCATCTCATCTCCTCTTTCTTAGCATATTTCCCCTTCTGAATTCAAGGCGTCCGCTCTTTCTTCTTGTGCTTTTTTCTCGGTTTCCCAGTTTTGGACAAAGAGCCCGTTAACTCAAGAAAGGAAAAAGATTCCCTTGGCCCGTGACCGTTATTCTTCCCCATTCAAAGGATTCTTCTTTCCTGCAATCCTAAGGCTTACTTTGACCTATTCTTCCGTCCCTTTTTTCCCCCCCACTGGTTTTTCTTCTTCAGTACGACGCTCCCTCGTTAAAAATAGCGATTCGTCCATGCACGCGTTGTTCCCTCCCCCTCTCAAGCAATAGGAACAGGTAAGTTATTATAAGGCCGATTGGTCCCCCTCCTGATTGGCTCGACGTTCTTTTCCTGGCTTTGTAACACGCTCCTCTCCCACACACAATCCGCGCCTCGACCCGTTCTGCCTTGTTCTGCGAAAAGGCGAATTGGACTTTTCAGACTACAGGTAGGTTGGTGGGGTTTCCCTCCCCCCCCAGGGACCTTGGTCATTTCACTTTTTCGAACCCCCCCCTTGTCCCCCGGGATGTGCTTCTTCGCCCTGACTTAGATTGTCCTCCCCCCCTTCCACCCCGTAATCAGCACCACCGGAGGTTAGTCCTTTTTCTGCTCCACCCATTCTGGACTTTCATATTCAATACATTATAAGTTTTCTTGAATTCGCAACCACTTTTTTCCCCCTGCCCCCCGGTTGCCCCACACGCCCTTTATTTTCGTCTTTTTCTTTACTTGTGGTCTTTTTTTTGTTTTTCTCTAGTAATCTTGGACGTTTTCAGATTTTTTGGGAATCCCTCTCTTCTGTCAAACATTTCCCTTTTTGTGTCAGTCCTTAGGTGGCCTCCCCCCCCTTCGCAATGATCCCAAAATGTGATGTCTCTTTTTAGTTGGTGGTCCCCAACTCCTTTTTCAGGACTAGCATTCGTGATCTGAAAGCCAGTTTCAGAGGAGTGTCCCTTTCTTTCCCGCTACCTTCTTTCCCAGATTAATTTCGCCTCTTCTACAAATTTTTAACGTGACTCTCCCTCTTCTTCTCCTCTTCATGTGCCCGGTAGAACCTCCAACCCAACAGCAACATGTTGCATCGCTCCCCTTGATCACACCGTGTCCTGCCTTAGCAAATCACCGGTGGACTTTTTCAACCCCTCCCCCCTTCCTCTCAAATACTAATAGGTTTGCTCTCTCTCCACCACGAGCGGGGTTTCTCCTTTTTTTTCCTCTTTAATTCGAGCTATTACTTTTGAAGAGGTCCTTTTTTTTTTCTTGCTTCTCCGGAAACCCTCTTATCAAGTGGATCTGGAGTGCCCCCTTCGATGGCAGGAGAGTTTTCCTCCCTTTTGAATGTTGGGACCTTACTGTTTCCTTTCTCCGATTTTTTGCCAGTTTCGGCGTTTTTTCTTTCATTTTTTGGGAAAGCCTGTGATGTTTTTTCCCGCCCGCGCACCCATGAGGACCTTCTTTTTTTAGAATGGCCACGAATGCGGCGACCTAGCGTCATCTCAGGAATGCTTACCCTTTTCTTTTCCCCCCTTTCAAGATGCTGTATCCACTTCTTTTCCCCCAAACTAGGGCCTTCCTTTCTATACGGTGCACGAACTGTCCCACTGGACCTAGTCCAGAATTTTTCCCCCTTGCTGCCTCCGGGTCACTCTTCCTTTTGATGAAAACTTTTTTTCTGATTCTGAGCCTCTCTTCCTATCCCGACTGTAGCACTGAATTTTAGTGTGCGCACTCGTTCCTGTCTCTTATTAAG
>Ga0179593_1618506_pt1 | contig 16358 bp, 16 predicted proteins | sample CZODoug2_1_08_16_FD_185931 | JGI IMG/M metagenome (GOLD analysis project Ga0179593, IMG submission 185931) | Vadose zone soil fungal communities from Angelo Coast Range Reserve, California, USA - CZODoug2_1_08_16fungal (PacBio error correction) | ecosystem: Environmental > Terrestrial > Soil >... | reverse complement strand
TTGGGATGAGGGGATCCAGTTTGCTGGCTCTCTTTTCGTTGGATCCCATCTTTTCTTTCGCTTCTCTTTGGCGAGGTTCGAGCCAGCCTTTATTCTTTTTCTCTTGAGCCCAGCCAGTCCCCCTGTGAATTTTTCTTTTTCTGTGCCGATGGGTTGCTTTTTTCTACGCCCTCTACCGCCATATTTGCTGTCTTTCTCATCGCAGAGCCGGTCCGATTTCCCCCTTTCAGACTTGGAAGGACCAGGGTGTTCTTTCCCTGTTTTTCCCCCCCCCCACCAACCAAAACCTCTTGCTTTTCAGGTTCCAAAGCCAAGTCTCTTTTTCAGCTGAGGCGATCTTTTCCCTCCGTTGCTTCGCCCGACGTTCGACTGATTTTTGGATTTGATTGGTTGCGGAAGATAGTCGGTTCGCGTTGTCGTGGGCGTTGCCTATAGTAAGGCCCCTTTATCTTTCTTTTATTGTCTTTTTTTTTAGGAATTGGCCGGTCGGATGATGGTCTTTGCGGCCCCATGGCCGGTTAGCCAGCCTCCTTCCCCCCTCTCCCCAGAGATTTTGAGAAGAATATTCTCAACCCCTTGCCAGCGCATGCAAATTTAGACCTTAAGTTCCCCCGTCCATTTTCGGGAAACTGGCTCTCCCCCCCCTCCTGGCCGTTTTTCCCCTCCGTGGCTGCCGGGACTGCCGATTCCTCTCCACATCGTTCCTTTCCTAATCTTTTCTCTCCACCCCTCCAGCCTGGCACTTTCTGATTCTTTTTCTTCCTTTTGGGTCGTCTCTTTTGTCCCCCAGTATGCTGTTCCTCCTCAGGGAAGTTGTCTATTCCCAGACAAGCCGTTTATCTTTCCCTTATGCCCCCCCCCCCAACTTCGGCGTTTCGCCTATGCAGGTATTTTCCTTTTTCCTCCCTATCACCCGAGCTGCTTTTCCGTGCTCGTTATTTCTCCGTTATAAAACTTCTCTGTCCGGCTAATCGAGGTTCCCTTCCCCCTTGAAAAACAAGGGCAAGGTACTCCACGGCTGACGAAATTCTTGTCTATGAGCTTGTGACAGTTCCAAGTGGCCTTTATTCTCTCGACTATCGGCTCTAGACTTTCAGATTTCGCTTCGGCGCTTTTTCCTCCCCAAGCTTGCCTGAGTTGTCTGAAGAAATCAGTCTACTCGGGAAGCTTCCTGCCCAAGTGGGCAAAGGTTTCCTTCTTTTCGCTTTCTCGGTCTCCTGCGTCTTTTCTAAGTGACCAAGGAAGAGTGCGTATTTTCCTTTTTCTCCCTTTGCAGGCTGTGTCCCCTGGATGGCAATGCTTTCAATTTTTCCCTGGCCTTGCTTTTTACTTAAGTTTCCTCTTCCGCCCATTTCTTCACTTTCTGCACGCCCTCGTTGGTTTTTCTTCCAGGACCTCATTGGCACTTTTTCACTCCCTTGGACATACCTTTTGCTTTTCTCTTCCGTTATTCTTCTCTTTCAGCCCATTCCAGATATTTTTGTTTTTATATGTCGCCACAGAGGACTGTTGTTCCCTCCCCATCGACCTAACGACTAGTGAGAAAGGGTGTTTCTCTTTCTGCCCCTTGCCCTGTCCCTGAGGCCCCTTCTCTTGCTTTCCCCTCCCAAGTTTCCCCCCCTTTTCTCGGAGGAAGGTTCTTTTTGAGTCACGTTTTTTTCCCTCGCCTAGCCAGGATTTTTACTTCTGTCTGGGTCGGGTTGCCCCCAACCCTTTTTATTTTTTTCACACCCCCCTTCAGTCAGTGGATGGTTTTCCCCTGCTGTTCAGCTCGTTTGTTCGGCCTCCGAAATATTTTTTCCTCCTTCTCCTTATGCTTTGCCTTTTGTTACCTTCAAGACAAAAGCTGTCTCTCCTACATTATAACAAGCTTTTTCCTTACTTTCTCGTCACTCAGTTCATTCTGGAAATTTGAATGTGAAGCTTCGTCGCCTCTCCTTTCGTCCGTACCCGTACCTCTTTTCAAGATCCTCGTATGTACGTAGACGCGTTATCCCCTATAGATGACTCTCCCCCCGCGAAACCCCTACTGTGCCGTTGTATTTAGGATTGTATTGGTTAGTCTGTTCTTGTTTTTTTTCGCTGGGTTTTTTTTTTTTGTATTATGATTTTGTAGTCCGTTCATATGTGCGATCTTGTGCCTTTTCTTATTTTTCTTTTTTTTTTTGATGTTTTAGGGTGAGTCCTACGAGACATCCCCTCTTTCTCTTTCTTTTCTCTACCGCTAAGATGTTTGTTGTTTTTATGGCTTTTTTTTTTTTTTTTTCTTTTCTGTATCTTTTCTGTACCCTTCTTTTTTTCTCCGGTGAAAATTTCAATTTATTTCCCCCCGAATGATTTAAGGGACCTCTCCTTCCAGGCCGGCATCCCCTTCAATGCAATATTCGACCCTCGGACTCCAGATTTCTTTTGATAACCCAAAACAACTAGGAGCCCATACGATTTCTGTTGCGCCCTGTAAGGTTTGACTTGCAAGAGAAGGTTTGAAGAGGATTTCTTAAAGATTCTTTCTCGCAGTTGACGAGGCCCTTCTGGCGTTCGTCCGTTCCTCAAATGCCCCTTTTGATTTTCCCGTTGGCTTTGGACCCGTACCAATCAAGGTCAAAAGTCCCCTTATCCATTTCTTTCTGGCTCCCCTCTGATTCTCGGCTGGGTGCACCCCCCATCTTTGTTCTCTTACACTAATAAAGGCTTTTGAACCCCGCTGTACTTTTACCCATTTCTTTATACTTTTTTTTTTTTAATTTTTTATGAGTAGGATTGGCTCCTACCCTCAAACCAAATAAGCCATGAACCTTCGTACTCGTTTTATTGGAGTATTGATTTCTAAATCGCACCCCCCTAGAATATTGCTATCATTACCTCAAGAATTCACTCACCCCAAGTCTCCCCTCTTTTTACTTTGCGTTTTTTTTCAAGGCCTTTCTCGCCCTTAACCCTTTTGGCGAACTTAACTCTTTCTATTTGCTGCATTGCTGAACTCTCCTTTTCCCACAATCGCCTTAAAGTCGCCTCGCGACTTTGCGATTTTCATGATTCCCCTTGTCCCGTTTCTAGCCAGTTTTCCGCGGCAAGGCGTGGTCTTGATTGGTGGCCCCCAGTTGTCACGTCCTTCCGTTAAAAAAAAAAGCTGTTTTGTGTTTGACGACGAGCTGAGTAAATCTGCCAGAAGTTCCCCAAACCCCCCAGCGCCACGAACTCCTCCCTCTTGTACTTCTGTTCGCCCTTACCTCCGACTCCTTACGATTCCCCTTGCCTCTTTTTTTTCCCATCCAATAGTCCTAGTGCTTCCTTTCCCTTTTTTCGGTCGATTGGTCCTTTGGAAATCCACCCTGGCCCCCGCTTTCTGTGAAACAAGAATGGCGCTGCTCCCCCGGTCCCTGCGTTCGGCCACTGCCGCCCCTTGTCAATTCCCTTCGTCGCTTCGTGTGTTCTTACCCGAATGTTGTTTTTTCCCCCCTTCCTCCCCATTTTACCGTCCCTCTTCGTTCTACGATCCCTATTCGGCGTTTTTAGGAACCTTCCCCCCCATTGCGATCGTCTGGCCCTTCCCACATATCCTGCTTCCCTCTCCCCACTGAATCATATAGAGAGTGTTTCTTTCTACATCGGCCGTCGCATAGCTTCCTCCTTTTCTTCTTCGGGCTTCCTCCCTCATATTGGTCCTCTTCTCCCCCCCCCAATTACATGTTGGAAAAGTCCTCTCACCCCTATAGGGTGGTGAGTCCTACTCGGTACCCCTTGACCCGATTTGTGACGTGCCTGTGTCCGTTGTACCCGTGAGCCCCCTGACCTGTTAACGCCAGTTTGACTTCCTCTGTGTGTTGGGCTGGCTCCCCTCGATCCGCTGCGTTGTCTCTTTTTTGGAACTCTATCCCAATTCCCTTTCTCTGCAGTTTCATTCTTTCCCCTATCTTTCGTCTGATTTTGTCACATCCTTCTTTTCTGCAGTGTAGTTTCTTTGTTCTCCTACCACCGCCTCTCGAAGAACGGCAACCCCCCCTTCCGTTCTGTTTTTTTTTGAGACTATCACCGCAGCCGCTCGAACCCGGATATAGTCAGCTCCACCCCAAGACATATTTGGCCACTCTATCCCGAACTACAGCGCGGCATCGTAAGCAGTTTTCCCGCCCCCGTCGCACGCTTTTTTTCCGGCGGGGTACCCCAACTCGTTTTTAAAAGCACCTAGTTTGTTCCTGAATTGGTTTTCTGGTCCCCAGTTTTCTCATTTTTTCCCCCCCAGAACCACTTAGCATCCCCCTCAACCTTTAGTCCCAAATTTCCGCATTTGGAAAGGGGTCGCTTCAATCCCCTTTGTCGTTATGCAGGGCTTGTTTACCCCAACTTTCTTGACCTGACACCACCCCCCCATTTCCCTAGACTGTGCACTGAGGCACTCCCTTTCCCGTAAGATAGACAGTCATTCGTCATAACCTCCAAAAATCCCTACGGTTCCCGTCCTTTACCGATTCCCGTCCTTCGCCAGAAAAGCTCACTCCCTTAGCAATATATCTCTTCCTCGGTGGTATGATTTGGGGCCTTATACATTCTTTCTCTCTTTTCTTGCGTTCTCCTTTGAGCCCTCGTATTTCTTTTCTTCTTTATTTTCCTATGTGCGATTTCCCCCTTCCCCAGTGTTTCGTGCCCCTTACAGTCCCCCTCTGACTTTATTTCTCTGTACTATGGGCTGAGTTTGTTCTCCTTCTTTACGCAGAACCTATCGTTTCTTTCCCGAACGCGATGTCTCTTTTTTCCATCCCTTTTGCTATCCGCCGACGCTGAACTCTGCTTCCGATTGTTCCCCCCTTGTCCCCCAACTAGGGCGTGCCTCCACGTCAACTTTTCCCTCCAAGACGCCGCTTGCGCCGCCTTTTTTCCCGCCGTGCTGGCGTTCTCTTATTTTTCCGTTCTTGCGCGCGGTCTGGCCTCTTCTTTCTGCGCAGCAGTTTTGCAACTTCTTCTCTTTTTGGGCCCCTCCTCCTAGTCCTCTTTCTTTCGAGCTGCGTCTGTGTCTGTTTGGCTGTGTTTGCTGATAGTAGTGCCCGTTTCTCTTCCTTCCGCGTTGTCCGCTCTTGTTTTCTAGTTTTCGAACGACAGAACTACCCCTTTTAGCTCAGGCAGCCTTTGTCCCTCTCCTCATGAGATGCGAGACGAATTCCCCCAACCCCCCCTTCCCACCGTGCAAATTTGAAACCTTTTCTTGTTCAGCGGGCATTGGTTCTCACCACCGCATCCATTTTCTAGTTTGCTGTGCCGGGGTTGGGGCGTCCTTGTAATTGTCTTTCCCCACTTCGGGACCTTTTACTTTTATCTCACTCCCCTCTGGCATTGACTGCTCAGGTTGGTTTCCCTCTTTTGGTGTTTCACTTTTTTGACAACAAGTTTTAGTTTCTCCGCCAGGGAAGAATCTATTCCCTCCACTTTTTTTTTTTTCTGCCCAGGGGCAACCCTATTTCCTTCCCACACTTTTAGGCTTAGGCATGTTTTTCTGCGACTCCCTCTATCCCCTCCAATTCAGTTCGAATTTTTTTTTGCGGTCGTTATCGATACTTCCTTACCCTCTCTCTTCCTCCGATAACCTTTTAAACCAATTTTCACTTCTGGTAATTCTCCAACTTTTCGTCCCCAGGCTTGACTCGAAAAACCCTGGTGCAGGCGGGCGCCTCGTATTTTTTTCCTCCGGGAGACCTTATTTCCCCCCATTTTTCGGCTTCGGATCTTTCCCCCGACTCCCCTTTCTCGAGTGTTGTTCTAAGACCTCTTGGTTCTGTACGGCCTTGAAAGACTCCCTTTTGCATTTCTTAACTTCTGGATTAGTCTTTCGCCTCTGTCCGGGTTTCATACAGTTCCCTTCTTTCGCTCTGGAGATTTACTCTTTTTGAATGCTGCAGTTTCTGCTCCCCCTTTCAGAGCGATGCCGCACTTCTGTTTATTTTCGGCTGTACTGTACGTTTACCCTTTCGGGTACCCCGCACTCACACCTGCCATTCTCGCTCTTGAGCGTCTACGTCCCCCATTTCTTTTTTTGCCCCGTCACTGGACATTCTTACGGTCTTAGGCGAATTTTCTTTATCCTTTCCTCATCTCCCCGTCCTTCTTCCTTTCAGCTTTCTCCACAGTCTGTAGTTCTCGGCCCTGCCTCCGAAATCTCAGACCTTTTATTTGAAAGCTTTTAGGTCAACTTCTTTTTTCCTTTTTTCCTTCTTTCTTTTCTAGAACCGAGACTGCGTTCGGCATTGCTGTTTTTCCACGGTGCGCTTCCACCGGACTTTGCTCTACTTTTCTTCCTCTCGAGGTCCTTCCCTTTTTCTTTTTTTTTCAGTTTCCATTTTTTTTTTTGGGATCGTTTTACCCTGAAGTCCATTTGCTTTTGCCCGTCCGTTCTCGCTATGGTGAGGCCAAAGCCCCACCTGCCTTCCGGATATCCTCTGCTTCCTGTCTTTAAATTTTCCATTTTCCCCTCCTTCGCTCCAGCCGCTCACGTTTTCCACCGCTACTGACTTCGACCCCCCGTCTGTAAATTCATGTGTTTCGGCATGCCTTGTAACGGCTAGTTCTCGTTTTCCTGAGTCCCCCGTGGACAGAGCCCCCGTGATGTATTTCCAACGTGAAGGTATTCCCTCGTGTCTCTTTTTCCCCCCATACCCCCCCCCTCATTAATGAGACTCGTCGACAGTGTATATTGTCTCTTTTCTTTATCTTTGTCCAAGGAAATTCTTCCAGAACATTCACCCAGGTCCGAGGGTATTTTCATAGATGGAATATTCTTCCTCCCAACCCTGTTTGTTTGAGCAACCTGACAAAAAGAGAGCCAGGTATGAAAGAGTCGGCAATGTAGGGACTAATCCCTGACCCCCTTTATTAACCCCGTTGTCTTATTTCCTAGTTCTGGCTCGGCTGATTCTGTATATGTTCCTTTTTTTCACTTCTCCCCCCCACCAGTTTACTTTCCCCTAATTGAGTCGCGGTTTTCGGACGTCTTAGAAACAATACGGCAAATTTATGGTACTCGCAGGTCCCAGAGGGTAACCTATCTCTCCTTCTGCGCCAGGATCTTCAGATGTTTCTAAATTTGTTCACATGGGTTACACGTACTCCCCAGGTCTTCCATGACATCTTGAAAGTCTCAATGTCAGGGTTTTGGGCTTGAATCCCCCCCCAAACTCGAGTCAGCCTGAAGATCGGACCTGTGCCACCCCCCAAGACGACTGCTTGATCCAAACCCCGGGTGGCCCCTGGTTGTTTTTTTCGTGGTAAGTTCCTCCCTTCGTTCGATCAATCCTCTCCTTCTTCTTCCTCGTCGGCTTTCGGGTCACCCTCCCCCCAAACCTCCCAAGTTGACTCATCTTTCTTCTTTCCACTCCCCGCTCCTAGCCTGTCTTTTTTATGACGAACCGTACCGGTTGGCGTCCACGCCCTATTTTTAACTACCACGTCTTCTACACACCGATTTCGTTTTTGTATTGATTTTCTTGTATCCACCCCACAGTATTTAGAACCCTAGTATGATTAGTGCTGACCGCCCTGAATTCTTATTTATTCAGAACGCGCCCAAGTTCTCCCCTTTACTTCCCCTGACGCCCCCTTCTGATGTCACTCACTTTGCCCCCGGGAGTTCCGATTTCTATGTGCTTTTGAGATTTCCTTTTCTCCTTTAGTTTCTGTCCGGCCGTTTTCAAAGTCTCTTTTCAGCACTTTAGGCCGTACTTTGTCCAGTCAACACAATCAGAGCCGGCTCCGACTCATTTCCTCTGAAGCCTGCTCTTCTCCTCGTTTGAAGAAGCCCCCGCAATGCCCTTCTTTCTCCCCTTACAATTAGTTAGTCTTTTCCCCCCCCCCTCCCCCTTTTTTTCGTTCGACCCCCTGCAGACCTTCATTCGATTGCCCCAGTGAACCCAGAACGTTATACAGAGTGCCCCCCCCCAATCTTCGTTGCTTCCCATGCCTTTGCCCCTTTTTGTCGTTAACCCTCCGTAAGGTTTCCGCCTGTGCTTTTGGTTTTCCCCCCCCGCCTCCCCGCTTAGCACGTCCGCTCTCTGCGTTATACTTTTTCGACGATGCCCTGACAGGACGTCTTGAAAACGCCCTATCTTTTCGATCCTCCAATACCCTCCTTCTAGGATACCCTTTTTTATGATTTTCCTATCGATTTTAACCCACTCGGCTTTGTTCTGTGCGCCCCTCTTACCCTATACAGGAGGTTGCTCCCCCTCTAATACCTGTTTCCGCTTCCCCCCCCCACAATGAGGGAACTTCTATCTCTTGCCTTCTTGGGATTTGATTTGCTACTCCCTGCTGTGACCTTTTTTCTTTTTCTTCGGCGTTGCCGTTACGGTACCCCCCCGCTGGCCCTGTTTTCCCGCCCTTTAAAACCTTCGCCAGTTCGTTGTTGGGCGTCCGCATCTCTTTTCCTTTGGCCCCCCTTCTTCGGACTCTTCAAAGTTAAATTGCATTCTTTTCCTTTGATTTCTCTCGTTACCCCAATCTGAGTTTCGGTTTTTCCCACTGCTTCTTACTGTATGTAGTTTTTTTTACTAAACACCACCAGCGCTTGACTACCTTTCTTGCCTTTTTCTCCTCCGACCGAAGCAATCTTTCCTCTTTCCCTCCCTCTTTTTTAGACGCACACGCACAGTCAGCCTTTCAAGATTTGCTCCGATGGTCTCCCCCGTCCTCCTACGCGCCGCAGCCCGGCACCGCCTTCTAGACCTATTCTCCTTTCCCTCGGCAAGCGTCGCCTCCACGGCTTGTTTAATTTCCCACAAACTTAGCTTGTACCCCTAAAGTTTTCCTTTCCTTCCCTCTTTTTTCTTTGGTCGTTTTAGCCCTCAAAAAGACACCACCCACGCCGTATTATCTTCTCAATTGCCTCGGGCTCTTCTTGTGCTCCATATGGCGTTCTTCGTTTTGTCCGTTTATCCCCATCGACCCTTTTTTTCCTTTGAACCCCCCCCCTAATTCCGTTCCATTCCCGGTGCGCAATCTAGTCATTAACTTTCCTTTTTTCCCGCCCAACCATATCCAACCCTGATTTTCGCAGACCTTGCTTACAAAGTCAGCTCAAAATGATCCTTCACCGCACCAAATCGCCCTCCTCTCCGTCTCTTTTTTGTTAGAGACTCTTTCAGTCTTTTTTGACTCATTACTCGTTGACCTTTTGGAGCAGCGTTCGCCTTGCTTTATTTGGCTATTGGTTCTTGCGACTCTTTTTTCCTTTTGGAGCGTTCTTCACTTGCCCAGTGCTGGCCCGTGTCCCCCTTTGATTTTTTTTCCGACTGTCCGGTTTTTTATCTACCTGACAAAGTAGAAGATTTTTTTCCCCTTCCACTGCAGTTTAATTGACCCATTTTTCCCCATTCACAACCCCCTCTTCCCCCTTGATTATTCCCCCCCTATAACCAGTCTTTCGTTGACGGCCTTTCTCTAGTTCCCTTGTCACCACCCTCCCACCCGGCGAAACCTTTCCCCTCTCTTTTTTTTTTTCTTTGCTGGCGTTTTTGTCCCCCTCACGTGCGTTCGAGATTCCGGACTTACCGGATGCGGCCTTCTTTCTTCGCCCTTTTAGCCTGTTCCACTTCTTCTTGCTCTGGGCGATTATTCCTCCCGTCCAGCTTTTAGGTGATAGTCTGCTTCGCCGGCTTTTCCCGGTCCTGCCTTGGCGTCCTTTTTTCCTGTCACGTCTACCACACCCTAGTACTTTCCCCCGGTTGTTCCTTCGACTCCGGAAGATTTTTGAACTCTCATGAGACTCCAATCCACAAGTCCTAGCTTGACCCACACTTTCTTAGAGTTCCCCTCCCGTGCATGCGGCTTTTGTGGCCCTTTCCCCTTCCTCCATTTCTAATTTTTCATGGCGTACCTTTCTTTTGGTGTGCCGGGTACTGAACGGCTTTTTCCCTAACTCCCCGCACAAAGTGAGTTCCGCTCTCTCTACCCCCCCCCACCCTCTGCAGTTGTTCGCTTATTCATTGATTTTTTGCTCCCTCTTTCAACAGATGAGCGTCTTTTTTTGGTTGATCCTCCTGGTCGACCGTTGTCTTTTATGCCGACAAGTCCGAGTTTTATCCTTCCTTTGCCCTTTCTTTCATCCCCTCCACGGTTTTTTCAGAGGGAGAATCCTATGTTGTCTTTTATCCTTCGTGACACCCACGAACATGCCATTGTTGCCCCCTCCTTTCTCGGGCTTTTCGTTCTTTCTATCACCGACTGAGAGGACTTTTTTTAACAGAGGTGCCATTGGTACTAAAACAACCCTGCGCCAGGATCTACACTACTGTCCGCAGACGAGGTTTTAAGCACTGAGACATGTCGTGCACGTTGTCCGCCATCTTCCGCCGTGTGGATACCTCTTTTTTTCCTTTCCCCCGTTTGTTTCCCCTCACTCGGCCTGCCTGCTTCCCGTCACCTCACGTCGTACCGAGATCCTGAGAACCTGAGCCTATTTCGCTGACGCGGAACATGGGCCACGTGTGTCTGCGTGCGAGCGTGTTTTCTTCGCCGTGCTCACCAATTTTTTTTAAGCGTTCGATTTTTTCATTTTTTGTGGAGAATGCTGTTAGTGATTTGCCCCCCTTATTCTTTTTTTTTTTGTTGCAAGATCCCGATTTTTACTTCTTTTCTTTCTGGTTAGGCATCGTGGCAACACTCCCACACTCTGTCTCGTTGCTTCTTTATTCCTCCTTTCAAGGACCCCGACACTTAATCCCCCTCTCGCCTCGACTTCCTCTCCGTTTCTCCTCGCTTTCGACCTCTCCCCCATTTATCTAGTTCTGGGCGTTAGCACATGCCTTTTTCTTCTTCAGATTGACCACGCTCTCTCCCTCTCTTAAGTGTTTCGCCAACTCTTTTTGTACGCTTCGGTTCCCCTTTTCGCGTTAGAACCCCGAAGACGCCCCTCCGAGGATTTCGGATGTTTTTTCGTTCCCGTTCTGTGTCGCTTCCAATACTTCTGCTCTCCTCGGTCCTTTTATTCTCCCGGTCCCGTCCACCCCTTTTTTGCGATTTGTGGATGACCCCCTCATTCAGTGTTGGGTGACCGTGCCAGTTTCTCTCCGGTGTTTGTCGCTGCCCCTTCCAGATCTGGAGGATCCGTCTGCTTTCCTTCCAATTTTCACTGTGTCCAAAAGCACCGCATGTTCTGACCGATTAGCGCAAACGTAGATTCCCTATTTTGTTTTAGTCACCTAGCTGCCTATACGCCTGTGTCCGTCTTCCCTTTCCAGTTAAGGTCTTTCGTCCCCGGAGGTCAGTACGTAGCCCCCCCCCCTTGTATTTTTCCGTACCTGGTTCTCCTGCTTCTCTTTCCCCTAGCTACCCTTATCCTTTCCCTCCCGTCACCCTGCAGAGGATCTTTGGCGCTCTTTCCCCAGTCGATTTTTGTGTGCAATTTATCTTAAGTTTTTCTTCTCTCGTTCACAGGTTTGCTATATTTTTTGTCTTTCTTTTTCCTCCTCCTTTATTTTGTCGTTATTCATCCTACGGTGACACCCGATAGCCCCCCCGGGTGCCAGAGGATTCGCAGTCGTTTCTAATCCCCTTTCCTCCTGCCTCCCAACTCCGAGAGGATGATCCTCTCCGGGCTTGTTTCATATACGGTTCTGCTCTGTTATACGATCCTAGCTGCATCAACCAATGTGCGAACGGCCAATTAATAAGAGGTCAGGCGATAATTAAGGCGGGGGCCTGTTCAATGACCTCTCTTTTCCCCGGGCGGGATAGTGGAGGAACAGGATGCATAAAGCAGGCTGTTCCCCCCGGTTCTGAGAGGCTGAGCTGTCACCTTGGGCCCGACTGCGGTATCGACATCTTGCCACGTTTAAATCGACAGGCCGCCGTGCATAATTCGAGCCATTCAGATTTTTTTAGCCACAGATTATGACGGTCCTTACCCACCATCAACTCTCTGTTTCACAAATAATCCGGTCCTCTCGTGTAGGGCGACCTCATCTAGCCCCTGCCTAGGCATCCGTTTTTCTCTTGTCCTCTTGCACCAGAATCCTGGCCTCCCAACAGCCAAGTGCTTCCCTCCGAGCGCATCTTTTTCCTTTTTACGACCGCGCTAGTCATATTGATCCTAATTAACTCCCTCACGGGCGAAGAAACAGCTTCTCCCACTATTAGTCTGATTGCTTGCCCTTTCTCGAAAAACAGTCTCTGCCCAAGATTTCACTTGTGATAAATTGGAAGTCCGAATTAGCCTGCCCAGCAAGATTCCGCTAGAAACACTGCTTTCCCCTAGGTTCTACAGGGAGGCGTCGTCAGACCTGTTTGCCCGCTAGGGGTTAACGTCAGTATGCCCCGTACCCCGCGGTCAACATCACCCTCTGCCGAAGTGCAATTGCAGAATTCAACCGCCGTACCGAATTTTGGTCCTAACTGTTAGTCGCCCTCTCCTCTTCCCGGTACGACTCGTACATCCTTTCATTTTTTTTCTTTTGACCGCTCCCTCTCCCCCATATGTCTTATACTCTCGCCCTGTTCCTTTTGGAAAAGCGACCTGCTTCGACTGCAAAATTCTTCCCCAAATGAATGGCTAGCTAAATAAGATTTTCCCCCCTTTTTCGGAAGGGCCTTCCCCCCTTCTTGCCTTTCCAGTCCTCTTTCGTCCTCCCTCTTGCATTAACCTTCCGCCGTTTTTTCTTGTTCATTCCCGATTAGCCGTCAATACTTCCTCTTTTTGGCTAGCGAGAATACCTCCCTCTTGGCTTGACACGCCATTGCCCCTCATCTGTTCGAGCACATATCCTCATCGGCTCCAGTGCACAACGTTTTTCTGCTCTATGAGCGTGCCCTCGAGATCACCTTTGTTCCTGGCCTCGCCTCCTTCCCGCGACCAGTTTTTACTGTTGTCAAGAGGCGAAAAAAATACTTTTTCGTTACAAGACCTTTTCAGGACAGCTTAGTTGTGGCGTTCGAGCTACTCGTACGAAGTTCTGAATGTCGTTGAGCGGACAGCGGGCCTGTAAGTACCTTTGAACCGCCCACAGGCTCTAAAACGGAGCCCATTTGTTCGGTTTTACTGGCCCAGTGTATCACTTTCCCGCTTGCCGGTAGGGAACTCTAAAACTTGTCTAAACTCCCCCAATCCCCTTCTTTTTCTCAGAGATTCTTCTCGCCCCCCCTCTGAGGCGATGGTCCCAGAAACTTTGCTTTCTCTCCTCTAGAGTTTTATGTCTCCCCCCTCCCCCCCCCCCCCGCGTCGCAGCCTGGCCTTCCCCTTCGAGCTGTATCACAGACGCAAGCTCCCAGATTTCCCTGTCAGTCCGCCCCGAACAGCCCTCTAAGTGGCTCCCCGAGGTTCTCAAGTTTATCGCACTACGCGGCGCAGGCAGTCTCCTTCCTCGAAATCTATTTCACGGCTTTCCCAACCAGCGTCTCCTAAAGAGGACCATCCACCCACTTAGCTTTGGCCCCGCGTTCTGCCGCTTATTTTTTCCAGTGGTAATCTGAAAGACCCATTTCCAGATTTCTCTTTCGAAATTACCCCGGCCCCTGGCTATGGTGCTTGCCCAATTTTTTTATTTCGGGTTTTGTCCGTATACCCCTCTAATTTCCGCGTCCCCCCCAACACCACTCTTACGCCGGGCCTGCCTGAGCACTTTCTTCGCCCTCCTCGTCATTCTGACATTAGGGCGCACCCCCTCTCCATTTCTCCTCCTGCGCAGATATGCTCCCCCCCCTTTCTTAGAGACGGATCCTCAGCCCACCCCATCGCATCTCTCTTTCCTCATCCTCCTTGTTTTTTCTTCTTTTTCTTTCAGGGTCCAGTTTGCTTGGATTTTGATTGTTGGCCGGCGCAGCGCTGCATTGGGAACTGCGCCTGGCCCTTTTGCGCCCCTGCGCCCGGCCAGTGCTCGGCCAGTGTTTTTTTCTTAGTCTTTTTTTCTCGGGTCAATGGGTAGTTTGTACCTTTTTCCCCCATGCCCCAGCCCGAAGCTTTTTCTTCCAAGGCACGCGATTAGCCATTTTTTCTTGCTCGTTCTCCTGCTTGGACTTAAGTTGTCTTCATCTCACATGCCCCCTCCCAACCTCGCGCAGACGGCCTTCAAGTTTTCTTTTCAAGCCGGGACGGTTTACTTTTTGCCCTCTTTTTTGCGTTCCGATTTGTTCTCCTTCTTCTCTCGGTTCGTGCCCGGCTGATAGCTGAGCCTCGCCCTTTTGCTTCTTCCTCTTGCGATATTCCGTCGTCTCGCGGCTTTTCGTCCTCTTTTGCTTCCCTTTCGCTCTTTCCTTCCGCCGGCATTTGTTGAGTTGTGGCGAACCCTAAATCCTCGTTGAGACAGAAGCCGTATGGTCCCCCAGCTCATCTCTTTTTGCGAGTCATCTGAGAAATTCCTTTTCCTTAGCGCTTTTGCAAATTTTATTTTAACTTTCCTGTTCCCCTCCCCTCTTTTTTCCCCTTGCCCGAGGGTATATTTTGGGATACCAAACAAGAATGTTTATAAGTTGTTCCTCACCCTGTGCAGGGAGGTGAGGTTTTGTGTTTTTCCCTCCCAAGGCCGAGGCATGTCAACAGAGAGGTCCCAATTTCCATGGGAGAATCATCCCAAAAGCTCCCTTTCTGCTCCAGTTTTCTTTTCCTCATTCCTTTTTTCTCCTTGAACAAACCAGTCTTAGTCCCTTTCCTGTCCTTTTAGTTTTGACTGGGTCTAGCCCAGTCCCACTTTTTTCCAGTCCCGCTCTCTAATTTTTGTTCGTGATGCTTGCCTATGCCCTGGTACTCTTCCCCCCTTTTCGTTCAGTCTCCCTGGCTTTTTTCCGCCTGAAGGCTTCGCCTCCCAACGATCGGATCCCTCGGCTTTCCCCCATTAAACCCCCCTTTTCGGTACTACCCTCTGCCGGGAGCCCGCAGGCTCCTTTCCTTCCACCGAGAATGGTGCCCCTAATTTTCCCCTCCTGAATTTTGGCCTCTTCTGGTCCTCATGAATGTCAGCTTTGCACTTCTTCAAAGAACCACAAGTCCTTCCTTTGTTTGATTACCTCGGCGACCCCTCTCCGTCCCCTGCACAATCTCGGCACTTAGCCTTCCGGCGATTCTGGAGGTGCGACTAGTCTCTTTCCTTATTTTTCCCGGATTTTTTTAGGTTCTTTTTTTTAGGCTGCATTTTTTGTCCCCTTGATCTTTGCTCAAAGTCCCCCTCCCCCTTTTTACGGTCCGTGTTCCCTGGATTTCAACCGCCCATTTCAATGCACGCCTCTTTCTTTTTTATCCCCCTTCCGTCAGGCACTTTGTTCTCCCTCTTATTTAGAACGACGCAATCTTCTTCCTCACTTCTAGCATCTTAGATACTCCCGTTTGTGGAGAGTTCGAACAGCGACTGTTATTTTCGCACTACACGCACTATACCCCGCCTTGTGCGTCATTTTTCGGACTTTTTTTTTTTTTCTTGCATGGTCGAGGCCCCCTTCTAGGTCCACCTAAAGACGCCCTCTGAGGTCCTTCTTTGATGTTTTTGATTATATCTCTTCACAATGAAGACTCTGCGATCATCCTTTTTTATTCCGTGAGTTGCCTTCGGGTGCTTTTTGAAAAATTTTTTCTAGAACCCGAAGCCTTGTGAAGTGAACGCTGCAGCCAGCCTTTTTTGCTTATCACGAACATCATTGCTTTAACCTTTCTTTTGCGGCCTGTTTAACAAAGCCCCCCACTCCCTTAGCACGCCTTTCCCCACATGATGACACTCCTGCCTTCTATTTCCCCAGCGCTGTTAAATCAGGATTCCCCCACATGTCGACGTACGCGTCGTTAGTAAACGTACTTCCTCCAGAAACCTACTCCCTTTTGAGCATGGGTCTCGGATCTCGTTGCGAACATAGCTACCTGCACCAACGGCAGACCGGGGCACCCCCGGGCGGAGAGCCTACGAAGTTGGGCTTGCATCGGTGAAGGGAAGTTCGAATCTGAATCTCCTAGCTACCATAACCCCACCACCCCCAGTCCTCCCCTCCTTCCCCCCCCCACCCCCCCCCCCCCCCCCCCTCACCCCCCCACCCCCACTCCCCACCCCTAGCCCGTGCAGCTAGTCGCGATGACTGGCTCCTCTTTGTGTACAGGATAGTAGCAGGGGAAGACTCTCCGTTTTTTGTTGGGAGATGGCACAGACACTATTAATCTTGAAAAAAAACAGCCGAGACCCCTTTCCGCAGAACCCTGAGTGGGAAACCCGCATCCTGCGGATTTCCTTTCCCTTCCTTCGCGAGAAATTAAGCTTTTCAGTTTCCTACCTTCTCACCTTTCAAAGCGCAACGACTCTTGTCTCCATCCCACTCCCCCTCTCCCCACAGTACTCTTTTCCCCAACCACCCTAGCACGCACCCAGACTTCTCCCCTTTCCTTCATTTCATCCTACGATTTGCAT
>Ga0179593_1436614_pt1 | contig 16358 bp, 20 predicted proteins | sample CZODoug2_1_08_16_FD_185931 | JGI IMG/M metagenome (GOLD analysis project Ga0179593, IMG submission 185931) | Vadose zone soil fungal communities from Angelo Coast Range Reserve, California, USA - CZODoug2_1_08_16fungal (PacBio error correction) | ecosystem: Environmental > Terrestrial > Soil >... | reverse complement strand
TGTTTTTCGTACCACTTTTTTTAACGGCGGCCGCGCCAAGGCGCTTTCTTCTGGCCGTGGCCCCCCTGGCCTAACCCGGCCCCGTCCCTATTCGTTTTTTCAACATTTTCCATTCTGTACCGTCCAAGCCCCCGCTTGTTTTTCCTGGTTTGCTGTTTCGGTCAAAGACCTCCTTTCTTTCGCCGAGAAACCCCAACAAGAATTTCCCGCGTTGTACCGTTTCCCTTGATTATGGTCCCTCCCAGCAACCCTCTCCATGTCACTCCGGTACACCCCACCGCAGGAACAACTCTAAAGTTCTCCCCCCGGCTGACTTGATGCTGATCCTTCCCCCCGCCCGCTTTTCCTTACTCCATCATGGCATCCTGGCCGAACAAACCCCCCAGTCCGTTCAACTGAAGCCCACTCCTATGTGGCCATCACAGATTCACCGCCGGAGGACCCCTTTCCTTCTCCGCCCTCAACCTTGCGGTTTCGAGCCGCTCAAAGGGCGACCCTGCTGCGGACACTGGGAGGGAAGGATGAGAGGCGTCGGGTAGGTTATCTTTGTTCTTCACACCCAAATTACCCTGCACCTCGAAAATGGTCCTGTGAAGGTCATCGGTTTCCCGAGGGCCCCAACCCCAAGTATTGTTTTTTTTTTTCCACCTTCCTTGCACCTGCCGCCTTTTGTCATTGCGTTGTCTTTCCTTGCTCCCTATTTCGCTGTTTGTCATGACCCACATCCCCCAGCAACTTCGTGTTTTTAGTTTTTTTTTTCTTGGTTCCTGAACACCCCAAAATTTCACCCCCCCCCCCCGTTTACCTCAATTCCACCTTTCGATTTCCATGGAGGAGGGGCGTAGTCTTCCTGTCGACCCCTGTTAGTCCTTCCCCCCCCCTTCCCCGGGTGCCAGTTGCGTTAAGTCCCCCGTCCTTCTTAAGGTGTGTTTTTTTTTAGTCCCCAAAGATCAAGTCTTGATTACACAACGGTTCCCTAAGCCTTACCAATGCGTTTGAGTGTCTGGCAGGCAAAACTTCCCCCCCCCCCCCGGTTCCCCCTCCACTACTCTTCTTATTCCGGATTGCTCTATAGCAACCCCCCTGTACCGTTCCCCCCCCCCCACTTTAACCGACGGCCTGTGGGATAGCGGCTCCCCCGGATTGTTATGTTCACACCTCTTCTCCTAGTCCCCCAACAGGGGGTGTTACCCCAGGGCACCCTTCTCCAAGCTTTGAAGAACCCGTGGGTGTTTCTGTTTGGTGATTTGGGGGTGCAGCCTTCCACCTGCCCCGTAACGTAAACTGCTCTTCACGTTTTGTAGCTTATTTTCTTTTACCACTCGGAATTAATGTTTTTTCCCTTTTTGTTGTTTTTCTTCGTCCGATAATTGTTGTTTCCCCGGGTGCCTTCTGATTCGCTGTTCCTTATTTCGCCGGAAGGATTGCAACGTTAGTTTTCCCAACAAGCACTCCGCCTGGTCACGACGGCTTTTCCCACCAGTATTTCTCTGATGTTGTTCTTTTCCTCCGGGGTTCTTTCCCCAGGCGAGTGAAAGTTGAATTCCCCCCTCTTTTCGCCAGGATGGATGGTTACTTACCATGCCAGAGTTTCCTTTTTGGTCTTTACCTTTTCACTGGAGCTGCGCGTTTATTTTAGGGTTCTTTCCTTTCATTTGGTTTTGCCCTTTTTTGGAAGTGTCTCCTAACTTCAGAGAACCAGCTGTCTCCTTTGCCACTCCTCTCTTTGCCTAATTCCTCTTCTGGCCCGACGTATCACCCAAAGCCCATCTCTCCCGATTCCTTCTTTCCTTCTCTCCTCTTTTTTGTGGCCGCCCCAAGAAGGTTTCTTTTCGTGTTCCTTTGCAAGTTCTTTTAGCTGACTTTGCAATAGGGCACAGAGGGATCCATCCCCAACCAGTTTCCATTTCCGTAACCCCCCTGACTTCAGGAAATTCGAGTGTCTCTTACGGTTTTTTGAGGAGCTACTGTCGTCCATTTTCTATCGTGGCCACGCCCCCCTTTGGCCGGTTTTTGAAAAAGCGTCTGCTTCCCACCCCCCGCGTTTTTTTTCTTCTTGCGAGGAAGACAAGCCCCCACCTAAGTCCTGGGATTCAAGTCCACAGAGAAGAACCCGCGACCCAGGACCTGACAGAACTACTAATTTTGCCACAGCTCCCCCCCAACACCCACTTGAGTTCCTCTTATTCCCCTGTACGTTTTTTTTTAGGGGCCTCCCCAAACAAAAAGAATTTCTGTGGGGGAAACGTTTTTTCAGTTTTTTGGTTTTTCTTTTCCCAGACTTTCCCTTTTGTTTTCTCCCTGACCCACTGTTCCACTTTGAACTCTTCAAGACTTTTTTCCCCCCCATTTCAACTGGATTTGGCCTCCCCCTTACCTTTTTCCACAGGTTTCCCAACCCTCTAAGATGTTTCCCCCCGCAGTACGCACCTTTTTTTCCCTCCCCCCCAACTTCGTGGTTCCACCTCAGTATCACTTCTGGCTGTTGGCAGGGTTTGTCGGTCTCGGGCACTTCAACGGTACCCCCCCCGGCCCCTGATACCCGGGCCCCCCCCACTACTTCGTGGCGACCACGACGCCAGCTTTCCAGATTTGGAAAGGGGGGGGCCTTAATTCCCCCGGTCCTCCACCCTTCTCTGTCTCTTTCTTGCATTGAGGCTGATTAGATTTTTTCACCCCCCTGATGTTTATTGGCAATGGAATTCGGAGTCTTCCTCTTTGGTCTCGACCCCCAGGAAAGTGATCCGGTGGACTGTTCATCCTTCGTTGTCTACATTTGCAGGCACCTGATGTTTATCCCTGTCCCCCCCGACCCGGTGCCACCGGTCGAGAGTTCGAGCCCTTGCTGTTGTCCACCAGCCACTGGAGGGGATGAAACATGATTCTTTTTGACGTGGATTCCTTTTGACATCCTTTGGAGCTTTTTTTTTAACGGTGAAATGTTATTTTCACCCGGGTTTCTTTATATTCCCGCCGAAGGACTGGAGGTGCTTTTATGTCCCCCTCGGTTTTTTTGAGACCTTCCCCCGGAAGCAGGAACCAGTTTCGTTCCTTCTTATGGGGAGTTGGCCCTTTCATGCCCGTGATCCGGTCCCTCGGAACCCCCCCCACCGTACAACGTGCTTTTTCATTGTTTTCCTAAGACAAAGTTACCGGTTCTTATTGAGAACACCTCTTTAATCCATTTGCCGCCCCCAAAATGCAATGTGAAAAACACTTGATTGGTCCCTTCTCCCGTCTATATTTTTTTTCCTTCTTTTTTTTTTTTTTTTCCCAATTTTTAAATTTAAAGCTGATTTTTGTCCCAGATCTTTTTTTGTCTTCCTTGGTGGGGGGTCTTTAACCCTTTTTTTTCTGGTTGTTTTCTCTTTTCGTGGGCACTAAAATTTTGGGCGGTCTCGGGGATGTTTGTCCCCTGACTTCCCAGGCACTGCTTCTTCATGGCAATCTGAGCTTTGTCTTCTCATTCCCTTCCCCTTTTTTTTCAAATCCACACCCACTCGTTTTCCCCCAACCCCGTTCGGGGCCCCTTAATTTTTTTTCCCCCTTATCTTTCGGGCCTTTGAATTCGGGCTATACTTTTTGTGCCCTTTTTGATATCGTCAAGTGAAAGACGTTTCCCTGCCAACCCTTTTTTAGAATCCCCCCTCCCCCGCTTCTCACCCCTTTTAATTTCCCTTGGTATTAGTTCCCCACTGCTGAGAGAGCGGACACCAACACGTCCCTCACTGCTTAAAGTTCACCCCACCCCAAAAGTTAATATTGTGAGTAATTGGTGCCCATTGTTTAATTCATCTTCTTGGCAGCGTTCCCAGCCCTCCCCCGTCGCCCGGGTTAGTTCCTTCGCAATGGTCTTTTCAAGGTTAAGTCGGACAAGCCGTTCCCCTCTTTCCCAGATTTCGCTGATCTTTAGGTTTCTGTGGCTCCCTTACTCCCACTTAGCTGTTTTTTTTCCCCAGTTCCACTTTCACGTGTCCGAAACCCGATACCCCAAGGAACCCCATTTTCCCCTTGATTGCTTTGGGGGGTTCTTTCCCAGGTTGATGGTGCTCCCAATTTTGCCGCCCGTATTGTTCGATGTTCCCTTTGAATTAATTCTTTTAATTCTGACCACATTTGGGGAAGCCTTGTCAACCTCGGCTTTAAATTTGGGCTGCTTGCACCTTGCAAAAAATTTTTAGGTGATTCCCTCCTTTTGGGTTTTTTTTGTTTGCTTATGTTGGTGATGAGAGAAATTTTCTTGGCTCAACTTTTTGACCCCCGCGTCTCCCCCCCACCTCGGTTTTGATTGCTTTTCCTTTCCGTCTTTTTAAGTTGATTTCGGAGCGGTGTGTGAAGGTTTTGCCCCCCTATTTTTTTCTTTAATACCCCCCCAGTTTGCTGCGGGTCTTGGGTTTTTTTCCTACTCTCCGTCTTTCCTTGTCTCCTCTCCCTTTCACAAATAGATCGTCACCGACTCCCAGTCTCGACCCCCTTTCCGGTTATACGGTTTTACTCCTAATGGGCCGACGCCAGAGGGTCGTGAGAACGACCCCCTTCACTCTCCCCCTTGAGCTGCTGAATTTCCCCACTCTCTGGAATTCCAATGGTTTTTTATTTTCTCCTTTTTTTCCCCCCCTGTGACCTCTGAAAACCAATGCCCCGTGACGTCGTTCCCCCCCCCCCCTATTCTGGTTTTTCTTGTGTATGAACGAAGAGTGGAACCAGGTTCGGTAGGGCCCTTTAAAAACTTCGCTTCCGTACCCTTGGGATACATCCGCTCCGCCTTCGACTCTACCCCGATGTTCTTTGTCCACCCCTTTTTCCCGTATTCTTTTTTCCCTATCCACCCCTTCTGTTTGGCCGCTGTCCTCTCCTTGACTTTAATGGACTTGTTCTTTTTTTGGCTCTTTATGCGCGTTTTTGGAGAATGTCTTTATCCCCCAAGAACATGGTCACCTTCTGATTGGACCTCCCCCCCTATTTTCCACGAGAGTTTTTGCCCGCACCCGTGCCATCCCTTATTTCTCCCCCCCCATTTCTTCCCCGTCGGCGTTGAGGCAGGAAAGTTCCCCCGCCCCATCTCTTTTTTTTCATCTTTTCCTTTTCCCTTTCTGGACTGGTTGTACGTTTTTTTGGAGTATTCAGTTTTCCTTTGTCAGAGTTCCTCAATTTTCCCTAAACCCACCCTTTTTTTCCCTCACCTCTTTTCCCTTTGTTGTTGACGGACTTTTTTTTCTGGTCTCCTGTCTTCCCCCCGCCCCCTGACCACTGGGCCCCCCACCCCCTGGCTTTTCCCTTTTTCCACCCACCACCTTCATAAGGTTTCCCCGAAGGCGTGAAATAAGACGATTTTTGGGCGGCCTGACCTGGAGCAACCCGTCCTCCCCCCTCGGGTGGCACATTTCCCTTCGGGCCCCCCCCTTTTCCCTTCCGAAGTTTGTGAAATCGATCAGCCCATTGGGCCCCCATTGTCCTTGCCCCCCGATTATCCTCGCCGCCTTAGTTACCGTCCCCCTTCCTTCTTTTTTTTCACAATACAGGTTTGGTTTGACAGCGATTTGCAAGACTTCTTTTGTCATCCCCACTCTTTTTTCTTTTTATAAACTTTTTGGATTAGTTTCGATTTTTTCTTTTTTTTTATATCGTCCATTCGTTTGCGAATAGTCTCCTTTCCGGATTTATCCTTTTGTTCCGAATCGGACTTTCCACCCGTTCCTTTCCTTGATCCCAGTCTCTTCAGTTTGCAGATCCCGAATTGCTTTTTTTTCGTTGACTTTTTTTACCCAGTCTGCCCGGCTGATCAACCACTTTGTTGACCTTTTTTTTGCACAGGTTCTTCTCTATTCCATCTCAAGTGTCCCCCTTTTTGATTTGATTTTTCAGGTTCCTAGTGCACCCCCTGTTTAGTCTTTCCCCTGACGCCCTTTTAACATAACCTCCCAAAGGTAGATTTTTTGTATCTCTTTTTTCTTCACTTGTTTTACTGGCCTCTTCAGTGTTCTTTCGAGTTTTCCCAACCACCGACAACTAACATTTTTTTTTCGATTGTCCTCCCCGGAACAAACCCCCCCGCTCCCCCGGGAACCACCTTTTGAAGCAGGCAGGACCCGCCAAGGGTGTTTCCCTTCCCCCTGGATCCAAACAACGTTTTTTTTTTTTTTTTTTGACCCAACTCCCCCCCCCCCTAACCCAAAAGGTCACAAACCACCCAGATTTCCTTTTCCCCTCTTCAAATGTGTAGTTGGTAACTTTTATCATCCACCCCCTTTGCCGTGGGGCCATTGGCCCCGCCAAGAATAATCCCCGTTGATCCCCCCCTTTGACTAACCTTGCCCTTGGGCAAATTTAGAATTACTCCGGTTTGGGACCACCCCATCAAGGGGTCAAAAGGGTAGCGAGTCGTAAGGAACGTTTTTTCCGCTTTGAATTTGTAAAGTTCTTCCCCCCCCGTTGACCAACCCCAATTTTGCAGAACTGAACGGCATATTTTCTCTTGTAATGCAGGCCCCGACCCAACCTCCCCACCCTTTTTTCGTCTTTTGAAAGCACCCACTTTCCAGGTTTTTTAAGTTTTCTTGCTGTATTACTTTCTCTGACGTTTTTCAACCAGATTTCCAAAAGACCTGTGAAGGGGCACTTAGCGGGCTTTTTTCTATTCTCATCCCTTTTCAAACAGCCCTGTCAGCATTGAGGTAAAGTCCCCCCAACCCTCTTCCTTTAGGCCCGACCAGTTTTCCCCCCCCCTTTTTGAAAAACCCCCCCCTCCCTTGCGCCCTGGGCGCAACACATTGTTCACGGTGTTTTCTTTCCGGAATCGAGCATTTTATCCCCTCCCTGTCCATTTTATTGGCGTCTTTCCCCCTTGTCAATCGGCGGACCCTTTCCCCCCATCCCCTTTTCCACCTTTTGATGGCCCCACACCTACCAACCCCCTTCCTAACACCACTAACAAGGGTTTTTCTTGCAACGGCAAACACTTCCCCTATCTGGTGGAAGACATCTTTTTGTTTCACCTACCCCCGTCTTCGATAATTTTTTAGATGCTTCGATATGTTCGTTATGGGTTTTCATGATTTGTCCCATGACTGATCAAACGTTGACCATAGGTAACCCTTTGGATTTGCTTTAAACTGCCCCGGTGTACGGAATATTTAATATCGCCAGAAAACTATAATGCCCTTTCAGTTCGAATTTGGGCTTATTCCCATTACCCGTCAACACCAGGCTGTTTTCCCCCAATTCCTTCACTTCCTCCTTTTACCTTTTCTGAAGGGTTCATCAGCCCCCCCCTGGATTCAAGTCCCCCCCTTGCACCACAACAGATCATGCCCCTGTCTCACTAGCCCCTGGACACTTCCAGAGAAATGGTTTTTGGTCCACAAGTTTTTTGGCCCTGACCCAGAGCGGACCAATTGTTTGTCCCAACCCCCCTCATTGTCTCTTTACGCTTTAATCACGGGAAACCTTTTCCCCTTTCCTGGTAAGGCTCGCGTGCAGGGGTGTCCCTTTTTTGCTTCGTGATCCCTTCATCCGTTTTTTCCCCCATCCCCTCTTTTTTTCGCGATTAACCAATTCGCCCCCCCTCACTCCTTCGGACATGCTGTTGCCTCCGGCTTTCAATGATGCCCAACTCCCTTACCAACCTCCCTTTTTCACGACTGGAAGCCGTTCTTTGCTCAAGTTTTTTAGTTTAAGTTTTTCGACTTCTAGCGACTGCCCCCCCTACACACCCCACCCAACCCGTTTACCCCCCCCCGCAGTTTTCTCCTTATGCCTCCTTTGTCTTCAACCCCCCAGGGGACTTGGCCTTTTCTTTTTTTTAACATTTTTTCTTTTTATTTCTGGGGCTTAACCCCCCAATCGGCTTGCACCCCCAAGTGCGTGCCCTGACAGCCCGTTTTTGTTAACAAACACCCTTCACCACACCATCTTGTTTTTCCAACTTGGTTTGCCAAACCCGAAATAGTTACCCAGGCCGACAATAACCTTTGTTTTTCAGTTACTTCCCCCCCCCCCCCCCCCCCCCCCCCCCCCTGAGCCCTTTTTTTTATTCCACGCTTTTTTTTTACAGACCAAACGTGCTTTGTGATACGGCCCCCCTGGACTTGGTTGCCCTCCCCCCACCGAAGGGTCATCAACACCCTTCTCCTTCTTTTTTACTCGAGTGAGGTTGATTTCCCCCTCCAGTCCAGGGCCGGCTCCATTAGTGTGTCCCTTGCGTTCCCTCCTAGGGTTTTCTTGTCTGCCGGCCCTCTGGCTTTTCCCGCCCGACTTCTCGGGAGCTTGTTGATCATCTGAGGGAACCGTCCCGAAGTCCTTGTTCTTGCATATCCCACTCTCTTGACATTGCGGGCTGCCCTGGCGTCTTGATTCTCCGTCTAACCCCCGATAACCCGTGAGTCCCCCCCCCCCACCCCTGGCATTTCCCAGGACTCCAACTTCCTCACAAGTTTTTTTCCGTCACCATCCCTGATTCTATGTGCTTTAGTTTCCCCCGTTCCCCTGCCGCACTCACCCACCACCATTCGGCGCCTTTCACTGGGGGGGTCGTTTCCTCCATTTTTCCCCCGCCCCGCTGTGCTTTTTTTTTTTGAAAACGCCCCCGGGGCAAGCGTCACACCTTTCCCCACTTTTTTCACCGGTCGGACGTCATACCCCTTCTGCCCGCTCCCTTCGGCCCCCCCCCAATTTCCCCAAGTTTCCGTTAACATACATCTGGTACCCCGCCAGCCTTTATTATTCCTGGCTTAAGACCCAATCACCCCCAGTCCCCTTCCTTTTTTCGGATTTGAGTACGACACTCTTTCAAACGTCAAAGATTTATCTGTGTAACCGGGCCCCGTTCTCCGGTGGTGTTTTTTGTCCCGGGCATGGTGCATATCCCAGTTTCCTTGTCACGTACCTTACGTTTCACGTCCATTTTCTTTCTTACCCAGGTTTACTGCGTCCAAATTTGTTATCCATGCGCGCCTCAAACCCTTCCCCCTGTTGCGAAAACCTGTCCTGTTTGTTGTCTCCCTTTGAACCCCCTCAAGAGGCCTGGACTTACCCCCCTTGCCCCCCCCTCGCGGGAATGCTTCCCCAACCTTTTCACGCTAATCTCCTTCGACCTGGTACTTCTTGGGTTTTTGCAACCCAGCGTTTCCTTTGGCCATTCCATGGACTCCCCCCCCCCCTAGCTGAAGTTGGTTCTCAAATCCCCCGCTGGCGTAGTGCTTCATTCTTACCTCCCCACTTTTTTTGCCCCCCCACATGTTCCCTCCTTTTTGGGTTCCACAGTCTCTACCCGTTACGAAAATTTTGGAAGGCTTTCTGCGCCTTCAAGAACTCCCCCACCTTATTTCTCTTCAAGTTTTTTGCCATGACCCGTTCCGGGTGAGCTGACATCCCCCGGGGTCTCCTTACTATCCCCCCTCTTCTCTGCCGCAAAACTAGATTGTTTTCTTTAATTTCCCGTTCGGGCTGCCCCTTTTTGATGCATTATTGGAGGGTCGCTTCGTCCCAATGCGGCAATGCCTTTCAAGAAGTAGGGGGGTGTCGTATCTTTCTTTAGCGTGTTGCTATGTTCGTCCCCTGTGGTGTTTCCCCTTGTTTTGGCTCCGGTTGCTGGGGCCGGATCATACAGTTAACCCGGAAGGGACGTTCCCTGACGCCAATTTGTGATTAGTTGCCTCACAAGAGCCCGATTTCCCCACCTAACCAGAGTTTTTTTTGTGGAAGTTTTCTCTTGGATTTTCTTTTGACGTTTTTTTTTCTGGGCGTTTCAGTGAATGTCTACTAGGCAATTTGTGATAGATGCTTAGTTCTGGATTTACTTTTCCCATCTCTATTTATTTCCCTTCATTCCCACCTTTTTGTGGGGACGGGAATGACCACACACCAAAACACAGACTGATTTCTTTGTAGTCCCCACTCTGCAAATAGGTTGATCAGGTACACGCAAGGCGACCCGTCAGCTCCCTGGGTCCGTACGGCCCCCCAGCGTTCTCCAATAAGAAGAAGTAACACTTTTCCCTCCCCCCCAGACCCTTTTTTTGATGGTTGCACATTGGGTTGTGATTTTTGGTGGTGGGGGATCGTCCCCCCCGGAAAAAGTGCTTTTCTCATATGTCAAATTAACTTTGAACCCCATTTTTTTTCGGTTTTACGTTCCTGACTTTTACATTGTTAACCAACACAGCCCGACATGAAATTGAGCCCAAAGTAACACCCGTGTAAATAAATGTATTGCAGAACCACCTCCTAAAGCTGCAATTCAGTTTTCATGATTCCCCCATGCCCCCCCCGTTTCCATGCCGTCCCTTTTTTTTACCTTCCCTTGACTCCTGTCAAGAACCCTCCTTTCGGGCAATTGTTCTCGAAAACTGAGTCAGTTTTTGGGCCTCATCTTCAACGCCCCCCTAGTAAGGATTTCCATGGCCTTACCAAAGAACCAACCCCATCGTTTTGATACCCCGGTTTTTTTTTTTCCCCGCTAGGATACCGGTCCTTGCCGTACGACCAGGGATAGTTCAAGAGGTAGTGAGTCGGTGTTTTTCCCCCACCGGCCCCACCCCCTATACCCTATGAGTCAGACCTTCCCATGTTCCCTGGAAGGTGTCACGGAAGGCTATTATCTTGTCAGAGTTCAAAACAAACCCCCAACGGAGTCTAAAAAAGTCTTTAACCATTGATTGTGTGTTAATGAGGTACTCAGCACATCATCCTAGTTTGTTCTTAAACTGTTTTTCCCACTTGAGTGGCTTCCGTCTTGGCGGTCAGGCACTTGGGATGCCTTTTCCCAAAGGGCAAACCTCGTTTCCCGTCAACAACTGTCCTCTTCAATGCGGTGATAGGTACCCATCGGGAAGTCCTTCCGGTGTAAGTTCTTTTTTTTGAAAGTTTTGCTGACTCCGGGGCTTTTTTTTACCGTCGGTTCATGAGCCAAAGATTTTTTTTCTCCAAGACCCCCCGTCGTAACAGAAGATCCCCATGGGGCCTGTCTTTGCTGTCAAGCCCCGGCTTTTAAACCGTCGGTACAGTAGTACCTCCCGGCGTTAACTGACCTCGGGAATTGGATTTTGGATTCTCCAGACCCAGCCCTGCCCCCCAAGGCTGGACACTAACTCTGGTACCACGATGCTTTTAAGGGGGACCACGTGACCCGCTCACTTTTTGGCAAGCCACTCCTCCGCTTTTGATTTTTTTTTGTCTTGGGTTTGCCGTCCCTGGTTATATTTCAAGGTACAAGTCTTCGGATTGGATTGTAAACAGCCTTCGTCATGCCGGTGCATCGTTTGTCTCCATAGCCTACCTTTGTGCGGGAGGGAACCAAATTTTTGGTAAATATTTCCCTGTGAGGACACTCCACAGCGTTCCCCGCGCTTCGGGTAGGACCTGGTCCCCCTCAATACTCACGCTCTGTTGTGGTTTTTTTTTTTGACTTTCGGCTCCCGTTTACTTCCGGGCCCACCTTTGATTTGTTCTCCCGCGATGGTTAATAAGAGGATTTGGGGTAGTCAAGGGTTTTTCCCCCTCTGTGCTTTCTAGGTTTATTCTTTGTCTGTCCCCACTATCACGTGGGTGTGGGCCTCAGAAATCTTCAGAGTAGGATGTTCTCCATCGCAGGACGGAAGGCCTTGCGGAGCCCCCTGTCAAAGACTACACAAAAACCCTCACGTTTTAGCCGATTCTTCCCTTAGTACAGTCGGCTGACCTGAACGCAGTTTTTTTTTTTTTTTTTTCTCCTGAAACTTTCCCCCTGCCTTTACGTGCGTTTCGGTTACGTTTATGAGTAAATCCGAACGCCTTTGCGTCAGTTAAACGAAGTCAAACCGGTACGTTTTCCCTCGGAAATACGTGAGAGCATGGAGGTTTGATTAGGTCCCTTCCCTCCTTTTTTTTTGGGAGGACACCCGTAAACAAATTAACCCCTGCGTTTTTTTTTTTTTTGATTTTGTGTTTCTTTGTCTTTTCTCTTATCAATTTTCCGTTGTCTGCGGCGGAATTCCCCCTTGAACTCCACCCCAATGCTTCCCCTGCCTGGGAGTGTCTTCCCCGACGATTCTTTTACCCAGTGGGGGCAGTGTTTGTTTCTTTTTCCGTTCTTTCCTTTTGGACCCTTGATGCAACCCATTGCCTTTCTCGCACTTTTTTTTTCAATGCGTGTTTTTGACCGTTGCCTATGTCACTGACAATTTCCCGCCCATAAAGAATTTACAAAGACCCCCTAGGTCCCCCCCCTTGCTTGCGCCGTTGGCCCCCTGCCGGGGTTTGGATCAACTCTCTCCAACACAAACGGCATGTGCTCTTTCCAACGGGTCCGCGGGACCCTCCCCCTTGGGAAGCCCAACGTGCCCCAAGGGGGGCGATACGTGTCTGGGGCGGATTTCCCCCCCTTCCACGGGGCCCTGCCTTACCGTCCCCTTTAATTCGTGGAGGCCTTACCTTTTGATCTTTGTTGCAGCCTTTTCGCCAATAGGCCTTTCCACCCCAATTCCCATCTTTACCTTATTCTCGTTTTTGGTTGCTACGTTTTTTCTTACCTTTGCCTCCCTGGCTTTGATTGTGAGCCCCAATAGCGCTTCCCGACCCCCCCCCCGCCCACACCCCGTTGGCTTGGTTTGCCTGGTTCCGGGGAATACCTTTGTCCACTTTCTACGCTGAATTCTTTTTTCCCCACGCCGGTTTTCCCCGTTGTTTCTGTTGCTTTCAGTGCGGGCCACAGCCCTGTCACTGCCAGGTTGCTTGCAGGGGGGCGTTTTTTCTCGGTGTTGCAGTGGGCTTTATCGCTTTTTCCCCCAGTTTCCCATATTCCCTTTGTTGTTTGGATTGTCCTCCCCGTTCGAGCGGCGTTGAGGACCAACATGTCTGTCCCGAGGGATTGTTGGCACAAGTGTCCAGGAAAGAATTTATCGCTTTGTACCTCTGTGTGATTCCTGCATCTACGGTTTTTTTCCCTCAGGAAGACCCGCGCCTTGCAGTCGGTTTCCGCAACCCCTGTGGCCTATCCTCTTTAGGAACGCCCTTCATAGTTTCGACCCCCCCCCCCAAATTTTGTGGGCCGGGATTCTCGCGTTCATTTTCTTTTTTTTCTCTTCCGCCTTGTCTTGAACAAAGAACGACCTCACTATCACCACTCTGTGGACCGTTGGGCTCACTGGTTTGGGTCCTAATCAAGTTTTATCACCATCCAATTGTTTTCCGTTTTATATTGTTGTTTCCAGTTTCCGCTCCCTTTTTCTCCTCTTCTAACACCTTTTGAATTTGGAAACTAGTCTAGATGTATTTCAGTTCGTTTTTTCCCCCCCACCCCCCCTGGACCCCAGACTTCCAAACCCCCGTTACCCTTTTATCTGCCTATGTTTTTCTTTTTTGGATGACCCCCACCCATTGCTTGTCTTTATTTCCCTTTTTTGTTTGGCTTCTTAGCCTTCGCCATTTACCTTTATGCTTCCCCCGTTCGCCCCTTAAAACTCCTCAGCCCTTTTCATCCTGTTAAGGCCCAGTATCCTCTAACGGTTGCCCCAACCTCCTGTCTCAGCGACCCCCATCTCCGCCGGCACCACCCCCTCCGTTATATAACCCCCCCCCGAGGTCCGGAAGCACCTGACTTGGCCACAAGGCAATAAACAAACCAAGGTAAAGTTCTCAGTCGGGTGCTTTCACTTTAGCAGATCCACCCCTTGTGGGTCTCGTCTGCTAGTTGTTGAATGGCTGTTGAAGCTTCCAACTGATTGCCTCAAGAGCTTATCCTTTCTTCTTGGTATTGTCGCAGGTGTTTCATTCGCAAAATTTATCGCGTGTTTTAAACACCCTGACTACACCTATAATGAAATTGACAACATTGTATGCTATGTTTTTGTTGGGGTCCTGATTCTCACGGTTTGGGTTTTCTCCTCCTTCCCTAAGTTAACATTGATGTCGTTGCTCACCTTGAATCTTCCCGGATGTCTTTTTTTCCCCCTGGGGTGATTTGCACCCTTCCGAAAACCACTTTTTTGGCTTTCTTTTTTTTTCAAAGGACCCTTACAAAAATTTTTTTCTTTTCTTTTTTTTACGGCATTCATAGTTTTTTGGTTCCTCTGTTTTGGGAGATAGAACCCCCCTTGTCATGATTTACCTGCTTTTTCTCAACCCCACTTTAGTCTTCCCCCTTGAGGGAAGGGGCTTGTCCTTTTACGTTTTGTCTTTTCTTCCTTTTTTGACTTCGTGGTTTGTTCCTTGTTTGCCGGACCAGATATAACAACCCCCCGTTCTTTTTGTTTTTTTTCCTATCCCTTATTCCATGTCCTCCCCAAATCCACTTGAAGAATCGACCGGTGCTTGAAACCCACCTTTCTTTTTTCTCTTAGTTTTCCTTGGTGCCTTTTCTCCTCCCCCCGATTGGGCCGTGAGGCCCTGGTCAACCTTCAGATCCAACCTTTTCCCCTCCTTGGGCCATCGACCCCCCCCAATGGCCGTTGACTTCAAAACCATGGTTCCTCGCCCCCCTAAGGACCCTCCGGGCCTATCACCCCCCCCCAACTCTGTCTTTCGGCCCTACGAGCTCTTCGTTGACCCCTCGCCCTGGCCAGTGGACCTCTCTTCGGCCGTTTGTTTGGTTTCCAAAGGGTTTGTTTCTCCGCCCCCCCTCTCCCCCTTCCCCCCCCTTTTTTTCGTAGAGACCCATTTCCTGATGGCACGAAGAACCCCTTTTTTCATTCTTTTGTAATCACCATTTTCTTTTTGTCCTTCTTTTCCATCGATGTGGACGGCTTTTGGTTCTTTTTTTCCTGCTTTTACTATCCTGGAATGAAACGTCGGACCCCCACCAATTTTGTTCCACTTACCTTGATGGCGTCTTCCCCGTTTTCTGTCCCCTGCCCCTTCTTTTTTTTACTTTCCTCCGGGCGCGAGTTTTCACCGTTCACCCCGCTTTCCGTCCATTTCCTCCCCTTTTTTCTCTGACCTTTCCCTCCCGTCGGTTGTTTTTATTTTCTTGTTGGGCCTTGTTCCGCTCCCAAGTCTCCTGGTGAATTATCCCTCTTTTTTGTTGTTGGCTTCATAGATTGGGTGGCGGATCCTCGGACTTCCACTTTTCCCCCCCAAGGATAGGAAAAAACGAACCTTTCCTTTTTCGCTAAGGCGTGATAAGCTACGTCTTTCCCTGCCCCTTTCAACTCGATCGAGATGGGGCAGACCTTTCTCGGCAAAGGACAAGACCGTTTTGTTTAAAATCGTCCCTGCCCCTCCATGGGCCATTTTCCCGGACTTTCCTTCTGCCCAAGACCTCTCTTCCATTTTTTTTTCAGGATCCCCCCAAGCGGCGACGGCCCCCCCCTCACTGTGATCGATATTATTTCATCCCCTAATGCCTTGGCTGGCCACACTCCCGGTCTCTCGCCACGGCGTTCGATTTAATCCTTTTCTTCGCGTTGTTTTCTTTTTTTAAGGTCCCCCCTACTTTTTCCCATTCCCCTAGGTTTTCCTCCTTCCCTGCAATTCTTGCCGGTGAAAACTTTTCTTTAGGCGAACCCACTTCCCTTTCTTCCATTTTTTAATCTGCTCCAGGTGATTCGTTTCTTCCTTCCGCACAAATTTTTCGGTTGTTTTTTTCCATGAACTCCACCCTCCCAAAAGTTGGCCCTCTTTTCTCTCTTATTTTTTCACTACCGCGTTTGTTCTGTGCACACCACGACCATTCCAACTTTTTGTTTTTCGCCAGCCCACCCCTTTCCTCCTCCCCCGCCTCCGAAACCCGAGCAGGCAGGACCTCTTTTGACAGAGGGTTTTCCCTTTGAAGTCCCAACGGGCCCGATCATCCCTCCCCCCAGGCCCCCGACGACAAAACATTGTTCTTTTCAACCTTTTCCCCCATTCCCCCTCCCACTTTTCCCCCGTGGGCACAGTGGCTCCCCCCGGCCAGCTTCAGGCCCACGAATCACCCCCCCAGGACTTTTGCTGTGGCCTCAGAAGAAAACCCCCTTTTTTATTCCTTAACGGTCAACAGGGGCCGTAGTAAGGGCCCCGTTTCCTCCTTTTAATGCGAACTGCTTGCCCCACACGCACATCCGTTTTTGGCCCTTCGGCCAGTGCCTCTTGGGACCCCCCCATGCCCAGCCGAAACCTTCAGCACAACGCGGGGCCTGGGGTGAGTGTTTGGACTCCGCCTGCCAGCGTCCCCCGCTCCAACACCCCCCTTCGTTGACGGGTCTTATTCGAGGATTCTTTTTCCCCCCCCTTTTCTTCCATGCCTTGAGACGACAAGCCCCCCTTCTTTTTTTCCTCGTAATCAGCCACAAAGGTCCCCCCCCCCAAACGAACATACGTTTCTATGTCTTGTTTTTTCTTTCCCCCCTGTTTGAAAGGTGTTATAATTTGAACCGGAAAGGACTTTTTCGGTCCATCTTTCCAGC
>Ga0179593_1437503_pt1 | contig 16359 bp, 22 predicted proteins | sample CZODoug2_1_08_16_FD_185931 | JGI IMG/M metagenome (GOLD analysis project Ga0179593, IMG submission 185931) | Vadose zone soil fungal communities from Angelo Coast Range Reserve, California, USA - CZODoug2_1_08_16fungal (PacBio error correction) | ecosystem: Environmental > Terrestrial > Soil >... | reverse complement strand
ACAAGCATTGATTCTCCGAAAGCCGCGCGGTTTTTGTCTTCTCCCGCTTTGCTCTTTCATGCGGCGGTGTTTTCTTTGGGCCGTGAGGCGCTAGTGCCGTCTTTCAACCTCTGATTTTTTTCCCCCTTCCCTGTTTAGGTGTGTTGGTCAGTTGTTTGTCCATAGCCTCATGAGTTGTACTCCACTTCCTAAACCTGCCTCTTAATTAATCAGTCCACCCCCCTCCGTAGTTTTGAAGAACTTACATCTTTATTCACGACACCTCTTCCAAATTTATTATGTCCCCTTTCCCCTTTACCTTCTTTTTTTCCCGCCGTTAGAGTTTTTTTCCTCCTCCCTGCGCCCCCCCAGATCTCTAGCCTTTTATCTTTATTTGAGACCTGTGTCCCCCCATTGGTCGTATTCCTTTTTTCTGACGCTAACGGAACGATTACGGAGATCTCCTCCGCTGGAATAGAAAGGTTTTTTTCGGTCCCCATACAGCTGTCTGGCCCCCCCCCGAAGCGACGCGAACCCACCTTGACTTCCTGATTTCCCTCAGCTTCCGGTAAATACGCGCCCAGCGCCACTCTATGTTCCCCCCTGGCCTAGGAATTTGAATTTCTTGTTCCGGCGGTGCCCAGACTCACGGCGCGCCAACCCCCTGACCCGTACGCCCTACCCTTTCCTTTACGCTCATCGGAATCCTTTCCAGAGGCCTACTTCCCCGATTCCCACCGATAGCTGCCCCCTTTTGAGGCAATTGGGCTCGCCGCTGCACTCTTCAAGTGCTTCTAAACCCAATGACGAACTCTTCTTCGTGACCGTTTGATGATGTCCTTCGTCATAAAGTTCTTGCGAATTCTCTTTGCCCACTATGGCGGGATTTTAGGTGACTCATTCAAACACCCTTCTTGCTGCGTCAGCGATAACTCACGCTTCCTCCTCGCTTAATCCATGCTCCCGCTCCTCAACTCCCCTCGCTATTCTGAGTGGATGTCCCGGCCTCTCCGTTTACGATTTCGCTCCTTTGAGTTGGTAGATACGAGAGTAGATGAAGGATTTTTGCTCGGGTCCCGCCCGCCCCTACTTCGGGGTGCAAAGGGCCTCAGCGGTCATCTGTTCCTTAAAGAAAGTTTCGGACAACCAAGGCTTCCTATTGCCATATCTCCATTCCCCCCTTTATCGTTTTTTTTTCCTCGTCTTCTCGGTCGGGTCTCACACCCTGTTTTTTGACCGTAGAAATAGACAACTTAACCTACTTCAGACCATTTTGATGCCGTTCGGACGGGATCGATCTTCTGGTATGCTCCTGAGCAGAATCCGTAGTGCTACAGTTTTTTTTGGCCCTTTGAACAGAAGGAGAGAGGCGCTCCTCCGCCTGCGTCTCTTCGGTCCCCTTTTTTCTTCCCAATGTGGAGAGGATTCCAGCAGCGGCGTCAGTCTTCACGGTTCGTAAGGTAGGCGTCCCTCGTGCCCTGATCGGGCTTCCCTCCCGGATGCAGTAAACAAGATTTTCAACTGCTGGCGTCTGGTAGATTCCTCTCCCACAGGCTCGTCCCAGCCAGTCGGGAATCTCTTGGAACTGGCCGTGTCACCATCTCCGGGGTCTTCGTCATTCATTCAGAAGCGGCGGCAGTTTCTACGGCGGTCAGGCCCCACACGCGCTTTTCTCCCCCTGTCGCTGTCCTTTCACGAGGAGACTTGTCATTCATAAACGAGCCGCCTTATCATGGACCCCCTGCTCCTCGTCTCAACCACGCTCGTTTCTTTTTCCGGAGTTCGTGAAGCGTTGTACCGGAGGTTTGAATGTAGCGCTAGAGTTCTCACCTTCTTCACCCGCAGTCCGCAATGCCCCCCCCTCTATCGGCGCTACCCTGCTCATTTGGCCCCCCTCACGAAGTATAGGTAGACCGTCTCACATCCCTTGGCTCGCTTTTCGTGTTAAGGACAAATCCGGCCTCATTAGGGAGACGGAATTGCTTCTTGACGCATTGCGTTTCCTGCTCGCACTCGTCCTTCCTTGCAAAGCCAGTATTCTCCACCAAATGCCTTTCCCCCCTGTGGGCCAGCCCTCCCTGGATTCGTATGCCTCCCCGGTATTGTCCTTTCGCAATCTTCCTGCGCGACCCCCCCCCTTCTCAAAGCAGAGTGGAACCTTTCTTCTCTCCTTAGTTCAGTGTCCCCCTTTTCTTTCTTCGGTCGTCGTTAACTCTCACAAAGATCTGTCTTATGCTGTCCCTCGGGACATTCGTCCCAGGTCTTGATAGATCCACTGCTGCTCAGGTCTCTTTTCCCCTTCCTCGCGCTATTTTAATATATTTGAGCGTTTTCTGCTATCTCCTGTTCCCAGCCGCCCCTCCTGCTGCAATCTCCCCCCGACGTCACCCATCTGAGCCCGGCCCAACCCCAGATCTTTTTGACGGCTTTTCTCGGCGTCATCTTGGAAGAATACAAGCGAGAAGTCGAAGTTTCTCAACCCGTACGTTTCACCCCGAGTCGATCAAGTCCATATTTCCTTACCTATATAATATATATCTTTTTTTTGAGTGAGCCCCCTCATGGAGACGGTATCCCTGAACGGTTCTATGCCGTCCCTTACTTTTTGATTGAGAAAATCTGATTATCCTTTTTCTGGCGTCCCTCCTTTTTTTACCTGCGAATAGCAGAACCACAGACGGTACCCTTTCCGGAGCACGAATGGGTTTGCGCTAAGCTTCTTTCTGATGAGGATGTTTGCGTTGATTGCGTCTCCGGTCCTACAGAGCCCCTGCAATCTTGTCCTTTTTTTTTTCAGAAGGATAGTAACCGAGAGTTTTTTTTGTGACCTCCCGGACCGCTGCTCCAGGCATATTTTTTTTCACGCCCTCTCCCTCTTTGAAGTTACGCGCGATTTTTGCTTCTTTTAGCCTCAATTTATCACTCAAGTATAAACAATAGTCTTTTGCTAGGTTGCTTCATCCACTTTTCTTTCCGCTTCCCATGGGCGCCAGTCTTAAGCGTTATTTTGCTCCCGCGATTAAGAATAGTTTCTTGGTCGCGACCTTTCCCCCGGTTCCTTACTTCCCCCATGTTGGCGTTGGGACACAAGAGAGGTTTGTCATAAGATTTTAACGCCAAGACTTGTGACGATTAGTTTTTGCCGAAACGCCCAGTAAGTGATTACTTGTGTTGGTGTTCGTTTTCGAGTCCATAAATGGATGTTATCGCGGATATGGTTCTGCTCCCCTTACTCATGGTTGCGTACCTTCATGCGCTTGATTATTCTGCTTTCACGCTTCTTTCCGGTGGCTTTAGTGATTTATGTGGCGTCAACTCCTATGCGTCCCCTCCCTCCAAACCCCGGCATGTGCTTCGCAAGACAGCAAGTCATAGCTTCTTTCCCTTCTCGCGAGAGATTGGTGCTTGTTCCCTTTTCTCCTTGACTTCAAAAGCACGATTTCTCCCTTTGTGGCAATTTCTACAACTCGAGATCTCTTTCCCTTAACTTCATTACTCCGTTCCTAAGCACCCTGATCATGATTCCGGCCTTTTCATGGCTTATTCTTTACCTCTGACAACTTCAAACCCCGTTTCCTCGTTCGTTTTTAGAGCTGGTCCCTTGGACTCGTCCGAAGGCCTTTCTCGACCCCCCGCGAAAGAGCTTTGAGTTTTTGTTTTCTCGTTGGTCAGAGGTGAACGAGCCGCTCTATCTTTTCCCAGCGGCCTCCACCCTTTAGCACCGTGAGAAGAAAGTTTGGATCTTTTCCCGCTGTCCTTAGAACGAGGCCAGAAGAGATGAGACTCCCTCTCTTTCCTTTTGTTTAGAATTTTACTTATTAGTCGCTTTCGCCTTTTCTTCCTCTTTAACCCTTTCAAGGCCCTTCGCCGATTCTTTAACTGGACGAAGAGGACTTGCAGCACCTCTGTCCAATCCAGCCGTGGCCAGACGCGTTCATCGTGGCAACGTCTTTGAGAAGCGCTCCCCGATAAGAACCCAGCGCGAGAGCCCGCCAACGATACCCATTCGATGGCGATCTGTCCTATGCCATTCGGTGCCTTTTGTTTTTTCAAGTCTCCTTTCTCCGCTGCGACCCTTTTCGTACGTGGTTTTTTTCTCTTGCGATCATCTTTTCTTCTCCCCTTAGGGAAGTACACTGCTTAGCTTAATTATTTCCCTCTTCTGGAAAACTTCGAAGAAATCCTAGGAGTTGGCGATTTTTACCTTCTGGTTAATAGCTAGCGGCCCTCTGGATCGTGGACCAAGGCAACCGGAACCTTTTTTGCTCATACTGGCTACACTCATTTTTTTCATGTCGCCGCCCAGTTTTGACCGTCTCCCCTGTCAGCATGACTTTTCATGGACGCCGCATCTCAGCATCTCCGGCAAGATCTTTTCGTCTATCCTTGGTTGCGCGATGGTTATCGATTGTCAGTGCACCTCGATCCCTTGCCCTGAAAGAGTTATCGTTAGAGCCCTATTTTGCTCCTCCCGTCGACGGCCCTCGTCCCGGAAACTGCCCCTCCCTCTGTCGCGTCGCGCCCTTCTCTTCGTAACTCGTCTTGTTGATGTTTTCTGCCCTTCCTTTTCTGTTTCCCCCCCCATCTTTCAAAGTCCAGCTTCCCCCTTTTCCTCAATATCCGCGCCGCTGCGTTTTTATTCTCGTCCTCTTGTGCCTGCTCAAGTCTTTTTTTTTCTGCCTCCTTGCTGAGGTCGATTCGGCCTTCTCCTATCGCGTATGTTGGCATCCATCGTTCCGAGTATTTCTTTTCGGTCCGATATTCCTCTGCCCAATTTTTTCTGACCCCCCAGCTCCCCTTCCGATCGCTCGCATTGATGAGTCCAATGAGTAGCTGACCGACGTCATTTTCCGGTTTTGGAGACGTTTTTGTGGCGTAATAGTCTTTTTACACGGTTTGCTTTTCCCGTCAATTGACGCTTTACACGCCGTTTTTCCAGTAAGACATCCCGAACAGAACCCCTCCGCTGTACTTTAACTATTTTTGTTTGCGTATTTTTATTTTATCGCCTGCCTGCTTCGGCTATTACCCCACCCCGCGAACCCCAAATATCGCCGAAGCCCTGATTTTTATCTCGATCCCCTAATTCTCGAAAATAACTTACGAAGACCTCAAGTCTTCCCCACCACACGCGCATGAAAGCGCACCCTGTTTTCCTCCTTTTGGACTGCATTCCCTCTTCTCTTTCTTTTTACTGACTCTTCAAGTGCATCTTTCAGATTAAGGATGTAGTCATATTCGATAGTCCGGTGGTGGTATCGAATGAAAGCATTGAGAAGACGGACATGAACCCACAGAAGATTACGGTTTCGATTCCCTCTCCCGACGGTTGACGTTTTCTTTTTTGTCTCCGAACTGGCCGTGCCATTGGAGGTCCGAAGGTTCATTTCTTTCCTTCGGAGAAGCGAAATGATTATTAACCCCCTTTTGCAGAGATGGTTTCCGTCTGTCCTGATAGCGGCTTTGCCCCGATCTCCTTTAGCATGCCGTTAGTACGCATGTTCCGTTTTTTCTGAATGACTTTAGATATGCGAGATATCCCGGCCCCTCTTGGAGGTTGATGAACGTTCCGATGTTTACATTCTTCATGACTTTTTCCTGACCTCCTCCTTCTCCTCCGGTAGAGATCTATGCGTCTTTTCAGTTTTGTTTGTTGTGGTTTTGGTGGAATAGAATTTTCTTCCCCTTTCCACGACTTAAGTATGCGTCCGCTCTTTTTGCTTTGATGGGCTCTTTTCGTTCTTTTTCGCATCCTCTTTCTGCCTTCGCTCATACTTTGACACTTTCTTTGCGTTTTCCTCGAGGTCAGTTCCCTCCCACGGCGAATCCTCCTTGACTTGCTGCTCGTTCCAAACACGGCCGGACTCCCCTTCCGACCAACTCTGTTTGCTAGGTCCTTTTCTTTATCAGAGTATGTTTCTGTCTATCTCTCTCTTTTCCCCTCGGTTTATTCGAATATTTGACCCTTAAATAAGCTAGCCAGGTACAGTCTGAGAAGCCTCCCTCCAGTTGTACGGGGTACGTCCGTCTTTAAGTTCCCCCTCCCCGCCAACTTACAGTCTTTTCCCCCCCTTCGACGAGCCTCCCTTTTTTTCTTTTCAACGGTTATCAGTTTTCGCTCGAGCCCGATTTTTTCGTTTTTGAAGCCCTGCCGTCAAAGACCGACGCTCGCAAAACGCTCTCTTTTCTTTTTCTAATCCGGGTCCGTTCGTGAAATTGATTCCCCTGCGACTGCCGAACCCCAACCTGGCTCTCCCCCCCCCGCTCAACTCACTTTTTCGGAGAGTCTTGCGAAAGTCCTTTTTCCTCTAGCAGCGGACCCAGGAAACAGCGCTTGCCTCCTGCATTTGACCGCCAAGTCTCCGAGCGAGCCCCTGGCGCTCTATCTTTGTAGACCTGCCCTGACGTAGTGTCCTCTATGACTATTCTTTCTCTCTTGGCGCCCCTCCCACTTCTGAATGAAACGGTCCTAGGTGTTCCGGAGCCTTTCTCCTACGCGTCTAGAGCTTTTTTAGCTGCAATGTCCCCCTCTAGCCGCCAATTGTTCACAATTTTTCGCGGACAGGCAATCCCCACCCTCTTTCGACCCCTTCCTTTCCTTAGGTGTTTTTGTGTTCGTAGAATAGTCTCCATCGCATGTCGTGTCTCCCACCCCCACCTTTCAACTCCTTTTTCCCCCACCCTCTATAGCTACTGCTTTAAGCGACCATTTGCATCTCTTCAAGACCGTTTCCTTCTTGCCCCCGGGTGTCAGCGAGGTTGCTTCATGTCTCTTGTTTTTTGCGCGGGGGTTTTATTATGCCTTTTTCTACTAGCTTTGCTTGTGCGCGTTCTCTGCTTGTCTTGTTGCTGGCGTGAAATGTTTCTTTCTACTACTTCAAATTCCATAGCGAATATCTGCAAGTCATCGTTTGTTCTGTTCGCTGGTCGTTTCCCTCCCCTCCCCCCCGTTCCCCTCCCCCCCCCTCGTTCCCCTCTTTGACTTTTACCTCCACCTTTGGTGCCCCCACTCTGCACTTCCGTAGAATTACTGAAGTACGTCAAAATAGCTCTCTCGTCTCTTCGGCTTTTTTTCGGCGAACTCCTTCTTTCGTTCATCTTCTGCCAGGACCGGACCTTCCGGGGTCGCCGCAGAAGGATCGTGTAGGGTAAAGGTAGTCCTTCTAGCCGCGTGTTATTGCTCTCTGATTCTTGCCTCCCTCTCCTCCGACTTCTTCTTTAGCTCCCTCTAAGAGACTCAAATGATGCCAAATACGTGGCAAGAGTATTTTTTTCCGTAATTTTTGGCTTCATTTCTTCCTCTCCTGCTGCCCCCCTTCCCTCAACAGACCTTTTACTGGGCTTAGCTCCTTCTTCCTTCCTCCTAGGCTCGTGCCGGAAGTTAGCCTGACGATCATGACCTTATGGAACTCGGGCTCGGGTCAAGCTGCAAATCGTGATCTCTCAGTCACCCCGCCGCTTTCAACCATTTAGAGACCCTCTTAGTGATTTCTTTGGCCCCTTCAGAAATGAAAAGGATCATGATTGAGAAGAGACTCCCCATATTTCCTGCTAGGACTGTAATCTGTGTCGCCTACATTCACCAAAGGTTTTTCCTTTTTTTTTTTTTGTCTTGGGGGGTGGGCTGGAAAGACCGACTCCCTGGAAGAGACGACGAGGAACCCAGAAAAGGTGAAATGATCAAACAGGAGACGTCTTCCGACAACTGGCGCCCCAACCCCCTCCACCCCCCCCCCCCCCTCTCCCACTCCCCCGCCCCCCCCCCCACCCCACCGCCCCACCTCCCCTCGCCCCTCCCGCCCCCCGCCACACACACACCCCCTCACACAAAACCCCCACCACCAGAGCCCCCACAGAGGCGACAGCGGCCCCTACCCGCCCAGCGCCACCCCAACGTCCAACCCCCGCACACACCCCGAACCACCAAACCACAAGACCAGCCGCTCACACCACAACCCCCCCCCCCCCCCCCCCCCCCCCCCCTCCCCCCCCCCCCCCCCCCCCCCCCCCCCCCCCCCCCCCCCACCCCCCCCCCCCCCCCTACGCCCCCCCACCCCCAATAAAAGAGAATTTGTCTCGTGTGGGGTTTTGGGTTTTCCCCTCCGCGCAGGTTTTCGGTCTCTTTTAGTCCTTTTCCCTCAGCTTGTCCCTTCACTACTCGTGGCGATCCAGTATCCCTGCTCCCTTTTTGCTGAAAAACCCCCTTCATTTCAAAGTTGAAGAGCTTCTAGCGCTGAGGTCATTAAACCCCTCCCGCTTTGTCACCATGTCATGTCATCTCTTTATCCACTGTTCTCCATCTTTTGTTGCTTCTCCTTCGAGTTAATGATAGGTTGATCGTCCCCCCCCGGTGTAAGAATGGCGCCAATGGAAATTGGTCTTCTCTGTTGCGAACGTCTGTTAGCCGGGACTCGAGTAGGCCGGGATTAGATCGGCTTCCGGCCGTCCCTTTGATACCGTGTTCCCTTGCCATTGAAGATACAGGCTCTTGGGCCCGACTTTTTGCAAATCCGGAGCTGCAGGTCTCATTCGTGGGGATCGACAGTATAGGAGCACAAGATGTGATTCCTTAGCGTGTAGGCTTACCAGATAGGCACCCTTGTACACCAGATTGAAAGTTCTTTGGGTCCCGGATTCGTAATTTTTTTTTCCAAGTCCGGCTTAAACAATTGGACCACTTTGCACTCGGGCCGATCTTTTCCCCCCGTGACTTTTTTTTTTCGATGAAAGGCCCACGTTTCCCCCCCATGGTTTTGTTTTCATTCCTTTCCCTGTTCCGGGGTTAATTTTGTCCCAACCCGTAGGTCCACCTAGTCATTGATGTTCGTCTTTGATCCAGATTGCCGTTCTGACGTTCGTAGGCTTCGGAGTATACCAACCGCGTCTAGTCCCCTGTCCGAACTGATCATCTTCTTTTCAGCCTTTCTAACTTTTGTGGCTTTTCTTAACCCCCCTTCCTTGACGGCCAACCCATTGTTCCTTTGCCAATTAACGATCTTCTGTCGCGTTCTTCTTGCGGAAGTCCGGCCTCTTTTGCTTTTAGTCCAGACGACGAATGTTTGCCTCGCCCCGCCTTGATCCGTGTTAAGTTCCCCGAAGAGTACTTTTTTGACGATTTGCGCTCAGCCGTTGAGTCACTAAGTGTTTTCCGCACCCCATCAAGTATACTATTTTCTGATTCGTCGTTTAGCCACAGTCATCCTTCTTCTTTTCGTCTGACCTAAGTAAAGTCTCCGAAGGTTCGAGTTCTTCCCACCACGTAGCCGTCGGCCTTCCCCCCGAGTCTTGACCAACCTTTTGCGGTTCCACTCCTCTGCCACAGCCCCCGTGATCTCTTCTCCGGTTTCTGGTCCCGCGCTAATCCTCTTTCGTTCTTTTCCATTCTTCCCAAAGGGTTTTTTTGTTGAAATTTCTCGACCTTTCTTTCTTTTTTCGTCCAGTCCCCCCTGCTGCTCCTTAAAACTTTTTTTGAACAGGCGTCATATGATTGACTGGTCGGCGCCAGCGTTTCGCTCCCCCCCCCCCCAAACACCCAGTCCTAGATTGTACACTGGGCGACCCCTTATAAACTTTATTATTTTTCCCCTGTCGATCCTGACGCAACTTCAGTACCAGTACCGCCTTTCACCGCCCCCCCCCCATCAGGACCTTCCGTTCAGCGAGCTGTAGGATTTCCCCGGTCTCCTCTGCCTTGCGGAGAGAAGACCTCAAACCAACCCTCGTCTTTACTTACATGTGAACTTTCCTTAACCTTACTTATCTTGAGTCTTGCTCGTCTCCAAGATTGCTCTCAATTTTTAATCGGTTTGTTTTTCTCCCTAGAGACCAGAAATTCCAGAATGGCGCCCCCTCCTCTGATATGCCGCCGTTCCAGGTACGACCCCTTTCTCGATCCTGATTGAGGCGCTGTGCTCTCAGACCGGCTCTTTAAGTACGAAGGACACCTCGCCGATGTGACCGTAGATTTTTATCCCTGATCCCTTGTTGACGCGTTGAGCGTTGTTTAAAAGGTTTCCTGTACTGACCCTGTTGCTTAGGATGGAGGAGAGCCCACTCCCGAAAAGAGAGAGAGATACGTAGTTCCAATTTCCTTGGTGGCCGCCAGCTCTCGTCAATATGTAGTAGTGGATCGACAAAGACGCTCGGCCCTCTCACCGATTGTGTTTCCCTTATCTTTTTGCGAAGTTACGACGCAAGGTGATTTCCGACCCCCCTGCCCGTTTCGCGAGTCCCCCCTCTTGCTAGATTTTTTTTCTCAATTAGCCGCGATTGCGCTTAATCCATGAACTCCCTGCCTTCCTCCGGTGCGAGAAGCTATTGACTTTTTCCCTGATTTTTTCCGCGACGCTGTTTCCTGTCTAATGATTTAGTGATTTCCCTTCCTTGCTTCCTGAAATCTGTCGACTCAGCCTCAATGAACTTATTGTATTTAATATAAAGGTCTTAGTCAGTCTAGCTAATGCATTGCAGCTCCCCTTCTTAATTAGAGTTGCTTAATACTTGCTTCTGATATGATCGCCGATATTGTTGGCCTTTTCCCCCCGTGTATGCGTGGCGGGAAGCCTGTTCATAGTTTTCCGATCTGCCGACAAAATGGAAGGTTCATAGCCCTGACGCACGCCCGCGCTTACCTCGTGTCCATTGCTGAGCTAGCACTTTGTTTTCAGCCGGTTCCCTTAAGTCTATGTTCTGTTCTTTCCACGCCCACGTACGCCTATGACTTTTATGACACGACTCGGTACTTTTCCTCGATAGCGCGTGGATGCTGGGTGGTCTTTCCCACGATGATCCTGCCTGCTGCGCAACTGCCTTCGATTATTCGTTTTTCCGCCTTCGTTTTATTTTAAAGTTAAAAGGAATCTGCATGTTCTGCATCGTTTCATTTTTGGCGCTTTGCCGTTTCGTGAGCTTCTAGACGCAAAGAGAGTTTTTTTCTTTGTTTCCTGCTATTTTTTTTCTCCTGCCCGGCCTCCGCCTTACGCTGTCCTCCCCCCTGATCTTCCCACACAGTGACTACGCTTCAGTTTCCGACGTGTGTTGGTATTGTGTCTCTTTGTTGGTTTTGCCTCTCGTGGCGCTCCGAATCGCGCCAATGGGAGCCGAGCATTTTTCACCACTTTGCCGCGCTCTTTTCGGCCTTTCAGCTGTGAACTTCCCCCCTCCGCGGCCGCTTCGCCCGAATCCCGGCCCGGGCTCTTTCTTTTGTCAAAAATCCTCGGCCCCCCCCCCCCCCCCCATTTTTTTTTTTCTTTGCGCCCCGTAACTGGAACCCACGGCTTTTGCTTATCCCCGCCAGAGAAGGAAAGTTTGCAGAGCAAATCCTACGTAGTCTTGCGATTTTTCTCTTTCTCTTCCCTCTTTTTTGCCTCCCGCGGGTTTTTCCCTTTCGCCCTCGTCCGCGCACCTTTTTTTGAGGTTCTCGTTCTTATCATCGTTATTTTTTTTTCTTCGCTTAGCTTTGTTCCTTCTTTTCTGCTTCCTTTCGCCGAACCACCTGCTCGCGGCTCCAGACGTACCGCTTCTTGGAATGATACAAGGGATGTCACCCCCCCCCCCCCCCCCCCCCCCCCCCGCCTCCCCCCCCCCCCCCCCCCCCCCCCGCCCCCCCCCCCCCCCGCCCTCTCCCCCCCCCCCCCCCCCCCCCCCCCCCCCCCCCCCCCCCCCCCACCAACCCCCCACCACCCACCAACCCCCCCCAGACCCCCCCCCTCAGAGAGATTGCATGATGGCTCGCTTTGGACCTCAATATTTTTGCTTCTCCAACTTACTCGTACTCCTCATGCCCTCCTAGCACCCCCCGAAATGACCTTTCATGCCTCAGAATCAATTTCGGCAATGGTTTTTCGCAATTGTGATGCGCGGGTTATTCAGCTTATTTTGCAATTTTCTCATCCTTCTCTCCCGGTTTCCTCTTCTCGATTCTCCCCGAGTAGCTTTTTGTCAGACTGGTCACTTCCGGATATGCTTAGACACTTTCTAGGCCTTTTTTTTTGTTGTCGAGGGAGTAGCGGCCTTTTCGAGCCGAAGACCAACCCCCCCCCCCCTTTGCCCTCCCCCTTTCTTTAAAGTCCGTCTTTTCGCCTCTTTCTTTATCTTTCTGCCATTCCCTGGGCGGAGGGCTATTCTCCGCTATGAGCGGATTGTCTTTTTCCCTCCCTGGTCGGCCTCTTGAGCGCTTCTTTTCGCTCGCAGGGTAGGTTTCCTCCTTCTTCTCCCCAGTAAGTCGAGATTCCTTACAATGCATTCCACCACCATTCCCTTCCCCTCTCGCGGTTTTTTTCCTCCCTTGCGCCTGATCCGACCCGTTCATGCGTGTTTCCCCCTTGACGTGGCTTTCTGGTTTTCACTTAATTAATCCATTTGACGAGGTTTCTTGTAACGCAGTTCTTTTCCCCAGCGCACCAACAGCTTTTCCTTTCACTTTCCCCCTTCAGGATGGTTTTCGTCCCTTATGATGTCCCTCCTGCCTTGCTTTTGCTTAAACACTGACGACTTATTCCTCGATCCTCAGGAAGCATAAGCAATAATATGCCTCGCGCACCCACCCACGCCTGCGCATGAACCGATGAACCAGTCCTCCTTTCCGGTTGCTTTTCCTCTTTTCCTGCCCTGCAAGTGATTAGCACCCCGTATCAGGAATTTTTTCCGATTCGGATTCGATGGCTGCCGACAGCCCCTCTTCTTTCCGCTGTTTGCCCCTTTCCGTGCACTTTTTTTCGGCCCCGAGCCTTTTGACTTGGTGATTATTGTTAATGGAAGTGAACTCCCAATTGACGTCTCGATTGTAGCCGCGCCCTGCCCTCCTCCTGAGCCGCTTATTCGTGTCAGGATTCCCCCTTTCTGCTCCCCCCGTTTTTTCATTCCAATTCTGTTCTTTCCGAAGTCTCCTTTCTCGGTTGAGCATCTGCTGGCCTTCTCGTTCTGGACTGAGATCCAAGTGTTTTGAATTAAGAGTGCTCCTCATCATCCCTTCATTCTCCCCTTTCTTCTGCCTTCGGTGTTTTTTTTTTCAGATCGGTGTTTGAAGTGTCTCCCTCCGACGTTTTCCCTGATGAGTCTCAGGAGAGCTTATCGTTGTCTCGCCGTCGTTCATTTTCGTTTCCGCCTTCTTCCCCCGCCTCTTCTTTGCTCACTGTGTTTTTTTCTGCCCTAGAGTGATCCTCGGTCATTCCTCTTTTGACGTCGCTACCTGAAAGTGAGTTATTTCTGATCTTTAAGCGGCAGAGAACGACTCCCAGCCCCGATGCTCGTCTGATCGGACTTCCTTCTTTTGCGGTTCCCTTTTCACACTTTTTTTTGTTGGTTCTGACCTTCAATCTCTCCTTGCAAATCCATCTCCTCCCGAAGAAGTTGTCGTTTTTCCCCGGTCGCGGCTAAGAGGGCCTCCCTCCCCCCTTTAGTCCTGTTCCTCTTTAGGCACGACCTCTTCGGTCCCCCAGATCAGCCGCCAGTTCCCTGTTCGTCGCAAGATCGAATATTGAAGCGGTTTTCCCCGACGCTCTTCAAAGAGCTCTCATGAAGGCGCGGAATCGTTGAAGTCGTTCTTTTTCCTTGATCACGGCTCTGCCCACTTTCCCCCCACCCCCTTTGCCTTCTCCCCATCGGCCTCCGCCTGGCTCCAATCCGGCTCTTCGCAGATGACCTTGGCCTCCTCCCCCCCTCCCAAAGCTACGAGGAGCTCTCGCTCCGTCGCCGGCATATCCAGAACCCGGACGGATTCTTCCCGGTGCCGCTCCGAGATCTTTTCTCCCACCCTGGAGACCCTCTCCATGGCCCCCTCCCTGGAGACGTTGCGAGAAGGATATTTTTCTTAACGGCTTTCCGCCCAAAGGGCGGACAGGTCTCGACAATCTCACCACGTCAACCGAGGCGGGATCTGCCCTGCCTTTCAGGTTTTTTCCCTCGATGTAGCGTCGAGCCCCCATTCGAGCCTTCTACCAATTATATTTTTGAGTAGACAACTCCACTTCTTCCCCCTGTAACTAGAAAGCGCGTCCTTCTCTCCCAAGTGCCTTTTGTTCCCTTCATGTTTGGTGTTCTGAGGGGTGCTGAATTACTTTCCTATTCGTGGTCTCCCCAGCTAAACGTAGGCGCGAGGCAGCGATTTTCGTTCGTTTGTACTTTGCAGTCAATCATGGCCCCCCTGCATCATCGCCCCCCCTTTCCTGAGCATATTGGCACCGCGCTTGATTTTCCTGGGCTTCGACCCCCTTTTTCAACTGGATTGAAGTTTAAAATATTTTCCCACTCGTATTCCGGGAAACACTAATCCTTCCCTGTTTCGCATCTCTAAGCCCCCCCCTTATCTCGAGTCTCTACCTTTGCATGGTAATTTGCTGGATATTTCTGAAGTTTGTTCGAATAAGACCGCAGTCTTACTGATGATTAAGCCCGTTTCTCCCCTCCTACGCCTACTTTTCGATTTCAGCGCTCCGCTTCGTAGAAGTCCCTAGCCTGAACATTAATTATTCGAGAATCCTCTAGCGAAAAGTCTTAGTCCCAAAATCCGTGGAAGAGTGCCTTTTTTCTCGGGACGGGCCAGGTGCGCGATTCCGCCTTCTTCCTACCTCCGTCCGACCCTGCAGTGAGCTACGCGACGTTATCGGATTATCCTAGGAGTTCCCTTGGCTGCCTAGGTCCTTTTTAGAGGTTTTAGAGCGCAAAATGCCTTGGATCGAGACTATTCTAAACACCCATTTTCTACACCCCGTACGTGCTTTTTCTTATGGCTTTGTCGCCCTGAAGGAGTCATTTCTCGCGTCCAAATCGTTGGTTTGCGACAGAAGAAGCGTTCCCGAATTCATCCCCGTTTTTTGCGTCCCCTCTCTCCTCAGTTTTTCTTCCATCCGTTTCCTCTCCCCCCCACTCAAGCGAATTATGCTGGCCTTCTCCCAGGTGTTCGGCTTTCGGAAGAAGCAGACGTCGGGACAGGATTCCCTCTCTCCTATCTTCGCTTTTTCCGTTCCCCACGCCTTTCGACCCTTTTCTTGCGAGAGGTAGGCCTATGCACAAAAGCGGTGTTTCCCAAGCTTGCCTACGCTCCCCTCGTCCCTTGTCGTTGTTTCCTTTTTCTGCCGCGTTCTGCCTTTTTTCGTCCCCGGTGAACCCTTTACCATGCTGGCAATTTCTCCGGCGATTTATTTGTGCCGGGCCTCGGGTTTGCTTGAGATCGGCCTTGAATTTTGCGTCCTTCCTATACTTTTCCCCCTTAAATTTCCCCTTCGTCAAGTGAATCCCCTTTTAGATATCTTCAAGCGAGCCCTCGCCCTGGCAGAGCTTTCCACAAGGCTGCTCCTTTTTCGGCTTTGCCTTATGCTTCACTGTGTCTTTAAGATCAGATTGTAGGAGGGCTGCGAAAGTCCGGCACCGTTCTGATCCCCCTTTTTTTTCCTCGGTTTCGTCTCACGCTTACCCTTTCTGTCCAAGCATTCGGGTAGCCTTTTTTTTCCTTGGAAGGCCTCTGTCCGTTCCACCCCGTAGCCGGCATTTTGCAGGGCTCTAGCAAGTACTCCCCCTCTTCGTCTTGCCCGAGTTTTTTGCATGACCCCACATGAAATTCTCGGTTGGTAGCGCCAGCTTTCGGTTTGTGACTCCCTCCGGCTCTTCTCTTTCGCCTCCCCACCCTCCTCGACTTCCATGCCACTGGGGGCTGGGTCTCGAAGGAACGAGGTTTTTGTAGTAGCCCCTTAGTCAGGCCTATCTACCCCTCCCTCCCCTTCCCGCCACCGATCATCCTGGTACGATGCGGAAGCAGTGACTTCACGAAGGTATCGGTCGACCAAATAATCGCCCCCTTCCCCTCTGTACTCTCGGTTCTGGAATCAACCTCCTTTCATAACTTTGAGATCAGTACGTTAGCCTCGGAGTGAAAGAACCGCGCCTTTCTTGGCGTAGTCCCCGTATTCAGTTCCTCCCTACCCACTAGTTTCACCTCGAGGACAGGCCTCGTTATCTTCTTGCCATTTTTATTTTCGGCGCAATTCCTGTTCATTTCTTTTTTCGCCCCCTCTCCTTCGAAATTTCCCGTGCTTGCCTTCTGTCACCTGGCAAACTGCGGAATAACTCAAAAGCGAGCTTCTGCTTTTCCATCTTTTTCTTCTCCTCGTCTGACCCCTTCTACAACAACAGCTGACTTCCTTGACTCTCATTCTGGCAACCCGCTGGTCCTATCTTGGTTTTCGCAGGTCAGAGAGTCCTCCCATTTCCCTAGACAACAGGCTCACCGCCCCTCCTTCGACGTGCTCACCGGACGCGGTCTGAGCCGGTTTTCCTTTCCCTTCCTCATTCTCTTCTTTGAGCTTCAGCGCTTCCTCTTAAGTTTCTCTCAACGTACTTCCTAGCCTCGTTTTTCTTCCAAAGGCCACTTGAATTATCTCTTTC
>Ga0179593_1378848_pt1 | contig 16361 bp, 11 predicted proteins | sample CZODoug2_1_08_16_FD_185931 | JGI IMG/M metagenome (GOLD analysis project Ga0179593, IMG submission 185931) | Vadose zone soil fungal communities from Angelo Coast Range Reserve, California, USA - CZODoug2_1_08_16fungal (PacBio error correction) | ecosystem: Environmental > Terrestrial > Soil >... | reverse complement strand
GGTTTTGTGTTTTGTGTACGAATTTCGACCAGTATTCCGGAGCACCAAATAGTTTTTTTCCGTTTTCCTCTTCGACACTCTTTCGCACTTTTTTCAAACCCCCCCCCTTTCTTTATCGTTGAAAGATCCTTATCTGTATGATCCAGCCCCTGTTTTTTGAAACCATATCATTCTCCCCTCAAAAGACCTCAGTTCCATAAACACTACCTCTTCCTTTCAGTAGAGCCATAGGATACTTTTTCTACGATTTCTTTTCGCTATACCTTTAACATTTCCCCTTAATCTGATCCGGATAATCTGTCTCGGTGGCCCCAGGTATTCACACCTCCCCCAGCGGTTTCACCCTGAACGCAACTTTCGTCAGTGCTAAGCACGCGTAAATCGCTTGATGTTTTTCATGCCCCCAACCCTTTGAAATTTCTTCCCAGGACCTACATCAGTAACTTACTGGAAGGCAGCCCTGTCCCAGCCCAGACGCTTTGATTCCTTTTTACAAGCCTTTCCTCCCCCCCGGCGTTTGCCGAACCCCCCCCAGTATAGAGTCGTCTCACGATTCCTGTGGTGTCACGCAAGGGCACTTTCCTACTTATAGTCTGCGTCAACTACTAATCACGCCCTTCTCTTTCCGATCTATCTTTTCTTTTTTTTATTCCTTTTCGTCCCAGGACGTGTTAACCCTTTGTTGGTTTTTCACACTTGGCAGATTACTTTTGGCCGAGAGTCGCAGTACTATTCTCGCGTTTTTTTCTATTTCCCACCCCCCTCCTCCGACCCCTCAAGACTCTTCAAGTGAGACTAATCTTTCGCATCTGAAAAGGCCAAATACTTTTTTTTCTTTCTAGACCCATGAGAGATCATTTATCACACCCCCCGCCAGGAGATCTCTAGCATATCCGACGTAAAGTGACACGTCCCCATCCGCTTTTCCATTCATATTGTTTTTTTTTTTTTGCCGTTTCACCCCCCCCCCCCAAACTTTTTCGAACTTTGCATAATTTATGAAGACTGTCCAAAGCCCCCGGTATGCTTCCATATTCCCATTTTTGGACTGATTTTTTCGCTCGACTCCTTCCGTGAGTCCCCCCCGCGTTCCCAATAGCCCCTTTTCTTTTCCCCATTTTTTAGCTTTTTTCAAGTCGAGCACTCCCGCTGTAGACCTTTTTTTGCCCCTCCCTTCACCCGGTTCTTGATCTTGGTGTCTCAACGATCTTCCCTTTGACTACTTTTTCATTTGACGAGACAAGACGCGTGTGGTGACCGTTTGCATTGCCCCGGCCTTTATGAGCGGACGCTATCTCCCACGAACCCCATTGACTATCTGACCAATTGAACACCAGTTCCACGTTCTGTTCTTCCGCCAAGACCGTCCGTTAAATCGCCTATCCTACTCTACCCACCTGACGATCTCCCGTGACCGGGTAAATTTTCCATTGACCAGTCAGATAGTTATTTTTTCCCCGTATTCCTACGAATTTCACCTTGTTGTCTTAACTACGTCCTTATGAGTTCATTCTCCTCAGGCTCCTGCCGCCCCTGCTTGATAGTTCTTGACTGTCGCCTCCCTTTTGCGTACCCCACCCCCAACCTTTGTTTTGCAGCCTTATCGGTATGACCATCATCGACTTCTGTCTATCTCTTCCCCGAAGAGCCGTACATACTGGTTCTCACCCCAACCCTTCTAATCCCGAGCGACATTAGCCCCCCACTTTGTGATTTGAACTGCGAAATCCCTCCGTGATCGCAGTAGCCTACCCCCATCCAGCATACAGATGCACGCACCTAGAGAACTAGCGTTTTTTCTTTCCCCTGATTTCCCTGTTGCGAAGATGTTTATCCCCTCTGACTTCCTTCACGCCTTTTGATTAGCCTTCTCTCGACCCTGTTATCGTCTCCACTGGCTGCCCTTCAGCGATGTCTTTTCTCTTCCCGATTCCCCCCCTACGACAGACCGTTTCCCTGTATACCCCCAACTACCCCCAACTCTGTTTTTCTTTCCATTTTCTTTATTCAGACCCATGCCACCACGCGTACCAGGCTTATTGGCTCCCTTTCTCTTGCTTAAGCCTTCTCGCAGCCCTTTATGGCACTTAGACCTGGGAACCTTCCCTGCTAAAGTGCCCCGCCCATGGACCCAGCTGTACACCGCCCCTTCCAATGCCTCCCCTTCCGGCATGTTGCTAATTTCTCCCCTTGAACCTTTCTTAGCACCCCCCCACCACTTACAGCGCAAGTTCCGCTTCCTTAGACCTTTTGTGCCCCGAGAGCTCATGCCCCCCCCTCCGCCAGCTTGGCTTGCGATTTTTTCTCCACAATGAGCCTCTTCCCCACCCTCGCGTTCCAGATCCGTGTGTGCGCCCGACTTTTTATGTTTTCCGTCCGGAATCGTCTGACCCATCCGGCTCAATGTCCAGCACTAATTGCTCCCACCCCCGAAGCATTTGTTTTTCACTTCCCCAGAAGCTCGCAACTTTCCTGGCTATACTTCGTCCACAAATCATCGTACGCTAAGTCCTTTCCAATTGTCTAGACTTCCGGCTTTCCTTTTTGAGATGTGAGGGCCCCACCCACTGTCTTCGTTTTTGTACCGTTTTCGACCCTGCAGCAATGCACTCACTTCGTAACCCCCAGCCCCCCGACCGCCCGTCCCTTTTTGATCCTCTTAACAGCGCCACGCCTTAGTTGTCCTCCATGTCCCGTCGACCCCCCAGGGCCTTTTCCGATCTTATTCTGCCCCACGCTACCGGTGACTTTTTCAAAGGTTGTCTCGCTAGTGAATGTGTCCCCCGACCCCTCTTGTACTTCACCCCAAGAGTAACGTGATCGTCATTTTTTTCTAGGAACACCCTATCGTCATCCAAGAAACACCGTATCTGAAAATCGCGAGACCGGCCATAGGTAGACGACTCAGACACTTTCAGCTCTACCTTCCGCAAATTGTCCCGGCACCCTTGCCGTTCTAGCCGGCCGATGATCAAGTCCCCCGTACCAATCTCCCAGTCCCCTTTCCTCTGCGTTGCCGTGATGCCTGTCCAGCAAAGAACGCGCCTGAGAATCAGGTTTTTCTTTGTCCTCCAGATAACAGTCACTCCTCCCTTTTCAAGAACACCATCCATTTGATTTGTACCACATGCCTCCCCTGCGAGTTGAGGTGTGTCGTTTGTTCCCAACCCCGTTTTTAATCCCTCATTTCATGTAAACCATCCTACAATACCTACGCCATTTTCTTCTTTCTTCTTAGGTTTTTTCTTTTCTAGGCTTTAGTGTGCTTTTCTTCCCGCACCGGATGTTGGTTGTACAAGGTATTTCTCAACTTTTTTTTTGCTCCCCTCTCCTCCTTCTCCTTGCATTCCTTGATCAGTACCGTTAATTGATTCATTTTTACCCTTTACTCTGTTCCAGCGTTTGAAATCAAGTTTTCTCCCCTACAAGGAGTTGCGTATCGCATCTGCAAAGAGCATCACGTTCAGTCCCCTATTTGATGATTGATTGGCCTACTCAAATTGGATATAGAAATTCTGTCTCTAATATGTCTATACCATGACCAAGGAACCAGTGAGTTAGTACAAAGATGTACTTCTCTGTCATTCGCTTTCGCCCTGAACCCAGATCATTTCCATGCGTCCCCTCCTACGTCATCCTCTTATACCGATTGTTCCAGAAATTTCTTTTGTCGTTGTCCCCCTTTAGCACTCCTAATCCCTTTCCCATGAGATATTCACGGGGGGGGCAACTCACTTCTTCTTCCGCCAGATTTGACTGAATAAATTTTTTTCTCCCTGCACTACGTGTTACGGCCCTGTTCCTTTTTAATCCTAGTTTCCTTTGCTGTTTTACATGGCGGCCTTAGTCTTTTTTCTTCTCCACTTGAGGCGTACACCGCGCCTGTGGAAAGACGCACCTCTTAACTCTGCCCCACTAAGGCGCGTTTTTGCTATATAGAGTAAAGCATAGAATTACTCGATGATTTTTTCATCTACATTTTCCCCTTTCTGCCTAGAGATTCCCTTTCGACTGCCATGCCTTATAAAGCCCCCCTCCTGTCCTTGCCACTTGAGTGCGCGCTGCCCTCCGAAATGACTCCCCCCCGTCTTTGCCCTGGCTCCCCTCGCGCCAGCGCGCAAAATTTTCCCTTTTCCATTCTTCATAAGCCTTTTTACGTGCGCCTAACGAGCTCCAGCCGGGAAACCCTTTCATCTTTTTGTGACTTTTCAGCGGACGCGCACCCCGGACTACCTTTCACCTTGCCTTCTGTGGGGGTTCCTGGACGCGCGGGTGCAATGTTCTCCTGCTCCAAAAAACCTGCACCTTTCTCCTTGCGCTCCGAGAAGAGTTTCAAGCTGCAGTTTTTTTCCCTTGGATTTTTTAATGCCTCTGGCATTGTAGAAGAGTGCGCTCTTCTATTCACCATTCATGCAACTCCTAGCGCCCTCCTGCCTTCTCCCCTTTTTTTTTTTTCTGACGTCACCGGTGCCCCCCCCTCTTTTATCTGGAGTATCCCCCGCGCCCGTAGTCGTTCGTGCTGAATCAATTTCCCTGCAGCCTCCGGCCTACAAGTCCCCCATTTAATCGATAATCTTTTTTATCTTGCTCCCCTAACTCCATTCGGCTACTCCTATTTGCTTTTTTTCTCCACCAAACTGCCAAAGCCGTAAGGCGATCACATAACGCCTGACTCCGTTACATGATTTGTCTCCGTACCGAAGGATGTTGGGGGGTGTGTAGCTACGCCGATCAACGGCTGGCAGTTCTCACTTACATCGGCACCAAAAGTGATTTTGATTTTCCACTCACATTTTTCAAGCGAGAACCGCTAGTCAGTGTGGGGAGGCTAAAGGCCCTGCTGTACTTCCCCAATGCATCCGATCCCGCCCCTCTTTTTGCTGGTTTTTTTCTCCCCCAACCCCTTTCGCGCCATAGTCAGCCCAGTGTCCCTGTGCGCCTGGACCCCTTACCCCTCCTGTTTCCCCTTACTTACTGTTGAAGGCCAGTTTGAGCTCTCACTTTTTCTTGCTTTTACCCCCCCTCCACGCCGCATGGCATGCGATCTTAGCCCCCTCTCCAGGTAAATAAGACAGCTTTCTGCCTTTTCTTCTGCTACCTCGCGTTTCTTTTTTCTCTTAGTATGGGCCTGTTCCCCCCCCTTTCTCTTTAGTTCCCCCCTTTGGCTTAGAGTTTTTGCCTCTCCGTAGCACTCTTACAACAACGTGACTCCAGAAATGCACATGACCCAGTCCCTTAACCACCCCGGTAAACCACCGCCCAAAAGTACACGAACTTCCCCGTAGTATTCTTCCCCCATTCGGTACCGAAATGGCACAATTTTTCCTCCCTTTTGACCTTCCCCATCGAACAATGTGAACCATTTCCACTTTTAACGAGGCGCTGTGAAGCACCACGCAATCTAGTCCAAGTTTTTCTTTGACGCCAAAAACTTGCTCTCCCAATATACCCCGGCATTCAAGATTGAAACTATTTCTTTCTACCCTTTCCCCATTATCAGCGGTTTTAATATTGTTGCCCGCCAACCCCCCAAGAATCGGTTTCCCACCCCACCACTCCCTGGTTGCCATTTTCTTTAGGAACGTCATTCATACTGCCGGAATGATAATTCTGGTACGAACTTTCGGTTTGTTAGCCCCCCATACTCCCGTTGAGGCCAGTTTTTTTCCATTTAGGCGGAGGTAGCCCTGTATTTCTATCCCCATTTCGTTTTCGACCAGCTTTTTCCCCTGTCCAACACACCTCAGACCTCTGCGCCCCCCCCATGAATCACCCGTAACAGTGACCGTCCAGTCCGGTTAGTTTAATTGGATATCCTTTCGAATATATCTTAGACTGGACACGGACACTTTTTTTTTTTTTTTTTCCCCGGCCGTACCCCCCCGCTTTTTAAACATACCGAATACGGGGGGTGCCCTTTGATTGCCTTCCACGTCCCTTTTTTCATACCAGACATCCATTTTTGTCCTTGAAACCCCCCTCGGTTCTTCCAACAAGCGAAGGCTTTTTGATGAACGAGTTGGTGTATCTCAGAAGGACCTTTCCTGCTTTTTTTCCCCTACTCCCCCTGGAGCGTATAGTGCCCCCCCACTTGCCAGCCACGAGCTAAACCCTCTTCGACGTCCTTCTGACGGGAAGGAGTTTCCGTATTGAATAATAGAATTCCACCGCCAGAGTTCCCCGCGTGGAGTATACAAGTCCCCCATTCCCTCTGAAGCACAGCTGTCTACGTGGGAAGACGCTACGCTTATTCCTCTTTTTTCCTGAAGTCATCCATGAATTTCCCTTGGCACGCATACCCGAAATGTTAATGAACGCCTTATAGAGTTTTACCGACGGCTCATACAAAATAGAGAGAAACGCTAAATATATTAAAAACGGTGTTTGGGTGGGTGGGGGGGATCCTTTTTTTTGGTAGTTCTTTTTTTTTTTTTTTTGGTTTTGGTTTTTTTGGGTGGTGTGGACCGACTTTGTCCTCCCCCTTTGACCCTCGTTTTTTTTTCAGATGTTTTACCCCCCATTAGCAACTGATTGGGCCTCGCGCCCTGTTTTAAATAACCACGTCTTCCCCTTTCGCATGTGATTTACCCGCGATGCCACTTGAAACCACGTCGTGTTGGACTTTCCTCTTTTCCTTGTTCTGTTGCCTGTTGTTCAAGTTTCGGACGACGTCCACGAGAGACGCCCGAGGCTATTTGACCCGTTTTATTCGTAACCCCCAAACCGACTACGCCCTCCTACAGCAAGGTAATCCCCCCGCCGCCGTCTTCCCTGCAGTCTTTTCACCTTTACCGTTTGCACTTGAACGTCGTAGGTTACTGCCGCCGTCTTCCCCCGCGCCCCTTGAGAATAGATGCCCACAACCCCCGTTTGCGCCACTCCCCCCTGCCTTGTGCCCCCGTCCACCTTAGCTATATGTTTCTATCTTTAGTACCAACACGAATTGCGACACAAAGATAAACACCTCGACCGCAATTTTCTAATTATTTTTCATTTTCTACTGCGTACCTTTCTCTTGAGCTTGATCGACTCTTCTCCTCACCTGAAGACCCCTTCCCTCCTCTCTTTACACTTTTATTTTGTTAGCTTCGCTGGTGATTTTCCCCGACTTATCTTTTTCTCTATTCTTCGGACACTCGCGAAAAGCTCCGCCTCTCTAAACTTTTTTAACCCTTGCGGTTTCCTTTTTTGTGACTCAATGTGGGATCACTCCCTCCTTCGCCTCCTTGTTACTTTTTTCATTTTTCCCCTCAGTTGTCAGTTGTACGTCCTCACTTGTTGCAGACGGAAGTCTCCATCGGACTACTGCGGCACTTATAGTCCAACCTTTCCCCCCGTTTTCCCAGGTGATACAGTTTAATCTGGCCGTGAAGCCCGGATGGCGCGATGGAGTTTTGATCCTTTCTTAGAGTCGAGAGTGTGTGCATAATTTTCCATGCCGCAGCGTCTAATCTCTACGGATAGGTTTTTTCTGCAACGTTTACTTTTTCCCCCTAGTCTTAACCTTTCCCCACCCGTGAGGGAGTTACAGATACGCGTTTCCCCCCCGTTCCCCCTTCTGAAGCCGGGATTACCCTCCCCCATTGAGATGCTCCCCCACGGGGTCTTTTCGCTTCTTTGGAACATCTTGACACTCTAGCTACAACTCAACACGTCCCTGTATCCCCCCCCCCTGAAGAAGCCTAGTAAGCCACTTTTTTATGAGCGCGCACCAAATTTATTTACCTCCCACCTTCAATATCACCCTTCCTTTTACTTAAATTGTGCCGCATTTGACTTACCCCGTTAGATCGTGCTAAGCGCTCTTCCCGGTATAGGAATTTTCCCTGGATCAGGATATTTCCCGTGTGCACTTTGTCTTCCCATCAACCCCCCCCCCCCTTACGTTACCCAGGACTAACCGTAGTGTGATGGTGAAATAGATTATTTCAATTGACTATTATCACAGGATGACTGCCTTCAAGAAGGGCCGCGGTCCGTCGCGTTTTCATTCTCCCCAGAGCCCCCTTGTTTAGCCGAACCAAGTGATGCTGTACCGCTGCTGTTTTTCCACCAACTTTTCCCTTTTTTTCATGTTCCTCGACCTGACGACGCCCTCCCCCTCCTATATTTGTATTCAATTGACACGTTCCCTGGACTGCCCGTTTCCTGTGGGTTTTTTATGATTTTCGAACGGATTTTCCTATTTGGTTTCGCTGGACCCTTTTCCATCTGAGTTTTGACACTCTTGTCCCACGATAGCATCCGGTACCCACCAGATTTCATTTCCAAATCTGATATATTTATAAACCGGCTGAGCCAGGTAGTACTTCCCGCTCAGGTACAGCATCGTAACCAATACTTTTCCATCTGTTTGAGAACCCCCCAAATCTGCATTGACTCATTTTTTTGAAAATCATTGCCCTCCCCCCTCCTTTACTCTGTCAATTTTGATACTGTTATTCGGCCTTGATGCATCCAGGGAACTTCTGAGGTCTTGGACCTCTGATTTCCCCTTGCCCCCCTTTTCGAAGGGAAGACCGGTTTCCTGTCGGTTCACCATTCGCCCCTTCTTGTTCTAAAGATTTTTCCAGGTTGTTCTTCTTTGGTCTCCCTTTTTTTTCTTCAAATGCATTGCCATTGCGTCTTCAGATTCGACGGTTTCCCCCAATAGCCACACATGGCGCTTAGCCCTCCATTTGCACAAACCCTGCCCTCTCAGTTTCTTAATTCGCGCTTTCCCCATAGTAGCATTCCCCCCCCGATAGTTCGCCTCGGGTCACCGTGCCCCCTTACTAGGTACCTTGATCGATGGTCAGTTCCCAAATGACTCGATTCGGAACCCCCGTCGTTTATTAGCCCTTGTCCGGCCCCCTGCGTCCCCATAGGAATGTCCTGACTATGGCGCTCTTTTCAACACACCACCCTACAGCAGATATTTTGTCCTTGCCCCGAATAGGTGGATCTCACATGATCAGATTTTTCAATACGTCATTTTCCTTTTTTTCCCCACCTCTCTATTTTCCCTCCCTTGCTACGTGAGCATCGAAATCCTGGTCTCGGTTTAGCATCTCCAGACTTACTCTATTTACGATCTGTATTCAGCTTCCCGTCGGACTTTCGAGTAGTTACCAGCATGACGTTACAATACCGGCTTGTATTTCTACGCACGTTGATAGCGCATTGAGATTTATACGCATCTTCGGACATTGCGGTGCCCTCCGCAGCCGTTCCCTGTCTACCCCCCAACCTCTTTTCGGTACCTACAACCGCGTCCCCTTGCCTTTTTACCCCGTTTTAATGTGTTTAAGCTCGTTTTTTCGTTTCGTTCTCCCCTGCTCTGACATGCACAGCGGATTCTATTCCAGATCCCTTGACCTTCCCCCTGTATTAAAAATGCTGCCCCGGCTTCCCTCTTTGACATGAAGACCTACATTCGTCCCCACCACGTAAACGTTGAACGTCTTTATTTATCCTGACCTGAGCAAGTCGGTCCCCCAAAGCATGAACTGTCGATGTTGTCTCTTCGCAGCCCCAGGCGGCTAACATTTATCGCAGTTCAGATCTCATCAGCACTCTTTCTATGGACTCCCTATTAGGAACCCCCCCCCCCGAACTGGCGGTAATTTATCTCACAAGTAATCCTGCACTAACCGACAGAGATCCCACTTGCGATGGAGACCCTGAACCTATGTTGCGATCATTCATGTATACCTTTCTTATCATATTTTATTGTGAGGTCCCTCCCTGCTTCTATTAGAGCTTTGATACTACATCAAATGCCCCGACCTTCCCCCCCTTGCCAGAACGCTAATCACCCTAAATAGTGAACCAACTCATTCTTGCTAATGTTTCTCGATCCAGGTGCACTCGCTCTTTGCTCCCACCCCCTTTCCCTCCCTGCCCCTCCCTTTTTTTGAAGGCTAGAGGTTGCCCTGTTTAAAGAACTCCTTCCGGAACAGTCCGTTCCCCGGAGTCTCTTGCCTTGAGGACCTTTGTCCGCCATTTCATTTGCAAAGGCAGATCTAAATTAATAGGAAGAACCTCTCTCACCTATGGTCCTCAAAACCCCACAAGTTGGTGAAAGTGCCCTTAAGGCTATCTCACGGGCAGTAAGCCATTCCATCCTCAGTGAGAACGACTGCTCTTGGCAATGGACGTCGTCAGAACTTATTTTCCCCCCGCCTTAACGCACGAATAACATTTGCACCCCCCCCCCCCCCCCCCCCCCCCCCCCCCCCACGTCCAAGACCTGCTGGCGGCTGGATCTCTTTCTTGGTACCCCCACAAGTTTGGCGCCCCTGTCACCCGTACAAACAGACGACCAATCTCTATTTTTCCATCTTCGTGCTTTTGTTGTTCTTTGAGCTAAGGGTCGTTTAATCGACCGTTCTTCGTCTTGTTGTTGTCCCCAGCTCGTATTCATCAGCCTCCCTAAGTATTAATTTTCTTTTTTTCTTTTTAACATACCTGTCTATAGTCCCCCCGTATCGCCCACGGCGAGCGAACAGCTGATTGAGTCGAATAATTGATCATCGCCTTTCCGTTAGTCTTTCCTCCCCCTGTTATCAGATCCACGCCATTTCTGGTCGTACTTTTTTTCCTGCTCTCGGCCTGGCCCTTAACTGCTTCATGCGGACTTCTCATTCCTCTCCTCTCTGATCACCTTGTTTCACGCACTCCAGGTGCGGGTACCCGGTCAAATCGCTCTTCCCTTCGGGGTTTATTCTGGTTCTCCGCCTAGCTTACCTGTTATCTAGACACTGGCGTAGACTCCCTTCGTGCCTTAGTCCGGTATTTCTCTTTCGTAGTTTTATTTTAACATTGCTTTTAATTGCTGCTTTCCCCCAAGGAACATCCTTCTCGTTGGAGCCCTCCCACAGAACCTCTTCTCAGTTTGCCTATGACTTTGACTTCTCTCCATCTTTTACCAGCTCTCAATCGGCCCCCTTGAGGAGCTGCCTGTGCGTGAAATGACTTCTTCCTCTTGCGTCTGTCCTCCAGCCGTTCGCGATCGGTTGAGCCCTCTTATGAGGGGATAGACCAGAAGATACATTCATCCTTACGGCCATAGTATAGAGACTCTCCTTCATCAGAAGTAATTTTGTCAGACGTGCGCTGTTGCCCGGCTCCCAGAGACTTTTCCTGTTAAGGGTGTTCCTACCCGCATGTTCTAATGATACCCCCCAGTCCAGCTTCGCCCTTTTTGACGACGTCCCCCTTCTGCAATTCTAGCTTTCCATCGACTTTGAATGTTGCCATGTCGAGCAGATGCACTCTTCATTTACACAAACTGAACCTTTCCCCACCCAAGCTTTCCCTGTGTTGTTTTTTGTGTCTGGGTTCTTGGTCATGGTTAACAGAGGTTTTTCTTTTTCGAGGGTCCTGGCTTCGGCTTGCCTCTTTCGTCACATGCTCCCCTGATACCCTATTAATTTCTCGTTCAGATTTCGCCCAGACCGCCCTTGTTTTTTGAAGTTCCCGCTTTTTATCTCCGTTTAACGGCTTTAGGGAAGTTGGAAAATAATGCGTCTTTTTCCTCTACGTTCTCTACTTGTCAGTCTTTAGTTGAGAACCCCCTTCTTCCCTTCTCCGTTTTCCAACTTCTCCTTTTTTGATGAAGACCGGACTCCAGCGCTGCTCAGTTTTGCTCATCCCCTCTTCCGATTTGGACCTCCCCCCCCTCTCCTTTTTTGTGGTGTTCGCAACACAAACTGCGAGACCCCCTAACTGACAGGTCCTTGGCGACGACCCCTCCGATTTTTTTCTTTTCTAATCGTCACGGATCAGCCCCCAGATTTAGTACAGGGGACAGGCGTCCCTTGGCCTTTTAATTTATCCCCTCCGGCCAGTCATTCCTTTTCTGCTTTTGCCTAGTGCCACAGATTTCCCGGCTAAGGTCGGTATTGGTTTTTCAATTTCGCGATGACAATGGTAGTTCGAGTTTGGCGGATGTCCTGACCCACGTTTGTTTCCCCCTGTTGCAAGCAAGGTCCGCCACAGGGAAAAACCTTCCAAAGCACCCACTCTGTCGATGTTTCTCTGCCAAAATTCCGTCCCCCGGCACTCCAACCTGGTTTCTATCGAAACAATGGGACCCCGTAGGTAGGACCCCCTGGTACATACGACATCGGAGATCTTCTTTTTCGACATCCCCAGGCAATAAAGATAAACTCTTTTTGGGATGCGTTATACAATCTAGTTCCCCTCTCATTTTTTGAGCCACCCCCAGATGTTCAGATATTGGGAAGTGCTTTTCCGGAGGGCGCAGGCTGCTCCTCTTTTCGCCCGGTTGTAGACCCTAATTTCTCGACGCTGCCAATTCCCCCATTGTGTTTACGGGATCGATATAGCTTCCCGAACGAGTTTTATCTGAAACAACCCCCCGATAGACACCTGTAACTTCCTTCAGAATCCCTTCAATTTCCGTCCTTATTCGACAAGAACTCGAGATGTATCTCCTTGAGTTTTTGTCGTTCCTCTGCAGATAGACTTCCTTTGCACTTTTTTGAACGAACACACTAAGTAAGACCTTCTGACCTAAGAACTTGCGGTTCGTCGCAAACCCGAGGCACAAGTACTACACCCGCTTATTTTTTTCTTTGCTCGGCACCGTAGGATTTAGACGTCCCTAGGGACTTGCCCTGAAAATCCCCCCTCGCTTCCCCCGACCCCACTCCGACCTTGCCGGGGACGTCTTTATTTATTTAAAGTACACCTTTCCTCGTCTCCGTTAGCCATTGCTTGAAGTCTTCCGAAGCGATCCCCTTCCCCTATTCTTCCGTTTTTTTCACTCCAAGTTAATGAGATTTGCCGATCCCGCCGTGGTAAGATATGGTTTTTGCCCTTGCTAATTACCCCCCTGGTTGTAAGCTTTCTTTCCTGTGAGACCTGAATTTTTGAAGTTCTCGCCCACTGCGTTGTCCTTCTCAGTCAACACACGAGACCATCTTTTTCCTTCGTCGCCATTGCTTTTTTTAAAGAAAAGCTTCCTTGGTCGAAACGACTTTTACCTTGAATCCCTTCCCTTGTTGGAATTGTAACTCTCTTTTTCCGATGACGGTTTTAGACTCAGTCCACTCGCTCTCCGTCGGCTTCTTAATCGGGCGCCCCCCCGCTCAAAATCCTTTAATCACCATGCCGTCTACGCGGACCTCTCGAGACACGTACCCCGGAAGCGTTCTCTGAGATCGGAGCCGTGCCCGTCGCTGGCGGCTTGCAAAACAGTGCGTCCACTCAAACGGAGTCTTTCTCCCTCAGTAAAGTGTTTGCAGCGGCGGAGGAAAAGAAGTGAGCCCAAATTAAAAAACCGGACCCCCATCCCCCTTCTTTAATCTACATTTCATCCCGTGCTTCCTTTGCTCGTGCGAATATGATGACTCCCCGTGGCCAGCTCACTCAACCTCATGGGAGTATCGATGCCTGGTCTTCAGTCCCTTCTTTCCCCGTTTCTATCCGTTTCTCAGGACTCTCTCTTCCCAGAAAGGCACTAAATTTCCCTTCCGGTGTTTTGCTCAATTCTTGTAGACCTCTCACAGAAGGAATCTCCTTCCTTTGCGCACTCTACGTTTTTTTGTCAAACAATGTGAATCCGTTGACGAAGCAGAGAAGAAGGTACCGATTACCTCGACCATAACAGACGGCCTTTAAACTCTATCTGGCCGTTGGGAGTGGAGGCTTGATTTGCTGCCTTTCTCGGACGAATTCCGCTTATTATCGCCGCCCCGGATGACGTGGAGTTATCGAACATGTCAAACCCTCGCGAGACCATCCCCCCCCAGGGGCCTTTAACTCATCGCGTTCCCAGGACTTTGGTAACTTTCAAAGCAATGGATGCTTCCCCACACTTTCGGTCCCCGACCCCCGCTGAGCGCCCCCTTGCAAACACCGTGACGGTCTCCGAGAAAGAACCTTGCCCGCCTTGTATTATCCTGCTCACAAAAACCGATCTTTCCCGCACCTTAGCCCTCTTCAACAATATCTCAAGACGTGCTGCGTAGACGCTACCGGACCTTTTGGCTACTTGGAGCCTCTTTCCCGGTCTTGGACATGGCTACGGCTAAGATTTCCGTTGTTGTAAATATTCCGACAAAGTCAATTTATTCCCGTGTCAGCTTTTGACATGCGGCTGTCATGGCGCCACTTTCCTTACCACCCTGCGATCATCCTACGGACGAGCCTTACGCTTTAATCACCTGCCGTTCTCAGGTTGAGCTACCAAGTGATGAAAAGTCTCATTGTTCGGGTCCTCATTTTTCGTCTCTGATCAGGTGACTCTGAACTGAATCCTCAGTATCAGATCCTATATGTTTGGTATTCAATGCCTTCTGGACCGCCTTTGAACGTTTGATTTAATGCGGTTCGCCCGGATTGTCCCTGTTGTTTTGAAGCCGGTCAAGATGGTTCAGAGCGCCCCACCCCTGTTTTTCACTTCCCGTCTACCCACACGTCTTTTCATTGAACCCGATATGTGCTCAGGTCTGTACTATTTTTTTCTTAAGCCGTTATCCGCTTAAAGAACTTCCCCCATAGCTTTTCCAATGGTGGTCGCCCACACACTCAGGATCATTTTATTGAAAAGTCCAGCGGTCTGATTACTTCTTTTTGAATCCTCCGGTTTTTTTTTTCGGAACTGAGGGAGGCACATACGCTTTCAATGACACTTCCATTTGAAGTTCAGAATGACCTTCCCCTGGTAACCATTGCGCACTTTGCTCCCCCCTCCACTTTCCATCTGGCCGTGTTTGGACTGTGGGCGGCCCTGGTGCGTTGACTCATTTACTTTTTAACGAGGGGAACGTCCTCCTCCCCCCCCACCACCCCCAACACTTCCGCTTTTTTCGGAGCCCTTGTGTAAAACCCCCCTATCCAATGCCTCAGTGTCATCAGTCCATCATTGACAAAAACTTATCGTCTTAACGCTTCAAGCAAGACGCCCCCAATTTCAGAGGGCTCGATTTACGCATCCCTCCTCGCTTCTTCTGCTAACTACTGAGCCCTTCGAGCCTTCGTCCGTAGGAGTCCAGGTCAGTCTGACTAGTCTCTCCTTTTGCCCAACACCACCAGATCTCTCAGTTCTAAAAGTCTAGGGAATTTGTAGCTTCCCCCGACGTTTCGTTCATCGTCCGGTCTCTACAACAAATCCGCTTCCTTTTGACCTTTGTTCTATCTAACTACGTCTTCCTCTTTTATTTCTCCCTCCCTCTTCGATGCACGTCTGACGGCCTGTTATTTGAGGCCTTTCCCCCTGGCTTGTGGCAGTACCACCCTGGTGTGACTCCGGCCTTCTTTGCGGCGCCGACAGATATCGCTACCGGCGCTTTTTTATCGATATTCGGCCAGAGGCACTCCATCCGAAATCCCCTGTCTACCACACAATACACTCTTGCTACCCACAATTGAACAAGACAACTGTTCCAGGGCTTCCGTGAACTTTTCACCTGTCAGCGTTCTCAGATAGACCCTTTACCCTTCGATTCGTCCTTCTCGTTAAACAGTCCCTTCTCCTCACAATGATCTATGCGTTATTGTTGTACCTTTGACTTGACCTGAATTCCCGCCCCCCCCACTACCCATCCCGTTCGATTACCCGTTCGTCCCGCGGCACGCGGCCCCACCGCTGCCCGGCTTGCCTTCCCTTGCTTTCAATCAGGCCGGTATGCCCAAATGGATCTCGTGAAGACGACGCGTCGCCCCCTGCGGCGACCTTCCCGAATCGTATGAAATCTGGAGGCAGATCAGAAGACCTTAGTCCCGCACATCTGTCGCCTCCATTGCCGATGTCTCTGAAAAGAGTATCATTCTAGTTCCCTTTGTCATCTTTCTCGTCTGTTTTTTTTGCCCCCTGCTTCTCTCGATTGGCCTCCCCTTCCTTCTAAGAAGCCCTTTCTCCGGAACCCTGGCACCTACGAGACCTCTCCTACCCACATAGGCCACGCTCTGTCCGAAGCCAAAAAGCTTCTCGCCCCCCCTATCCATTAGCGCGTCGGCGCCCCCCCCCTCCCCGGAGAGTTGAAGTCGAAGAGGGGTTCCCGTTTTCAGCAACCCCCCTCGTCTTCACCAGATTGGAGAGTCTTCCCTCGCATGACCGAGTTCCACGTCACTTTCCAAAGCCGGTGAGCTCCCGGATCGAAGTCCTCTCGAAGTGCGTGATCCGATTCAAGGGGTCTGAAGATTTGAATGCGATGATCGTGCCGTCGAAGGACCTCATGAATCGTGCCTAGTCCGATGGATAGGTAAAGACGGCTTCTACCCGGCTTATGGTTCCCCACGAAGAAACGCCCGCCGACCATTGTAGACTTCAAGAATGCTGCTGCCTCGTTTTCCCTAATGAGCGAGTGGTTTCCCCCCAAATTGAATACGTCCGAGGTAACCCCATACGT
>Ga0179593_1538771_pt1 | contig 16362 bp, 29 predicted proteins | sample CZODoug2_1_08_16_FD_185931 | JGI IMG/M metagenome (GOLD analysis project Ga0179593, IMG submission 185931) | Vadose zone soil fungal communities from Angelo Coast Range Reserve, California, USA - CZODoug2_1_08_16fungal (PacBio error correction) | ecosystem: Environmental > Terrestrial > Soil >... | reverse complement strand
TCTGAACTTTGGCTTTGAGACCCTTCTGCCAGGAGGCTGCAGGGAATTATATTTGCTTGTTATGGTCTGTTATATTGCAGTCCGTCTGAGAGCCGTCACTCTATATCGCGTTTTTTTTTGGGGACAATCGTTCTATACCACACCCCCTGACTCGTTGTTTTTTTCAAACCGCGAGAAAAGTCGGATTGGCACGACCGCTCTTCAGTTGTCCAAGGTTTCTCAATTGTCTTCTCTCCCTCCGAAGTCCAGGTTTTTCTTGTATGCTGCAACCTGTCCTTGTGCTCCTCACTGTTAGTGCCCTCCGGGGATTGCGCCTCCCGATTTTTGCATCGGACATGGCCGCCTCCTTCTCTTCGAAGGGTCCGTCGAGTTTCTTGTTCCCCACCAAATCTCCTTCCCCCCCCAGTTTTTGGGTGCTGCATCCAACGCCGTCTCCACATTCCCCAACTGTTTCCCCCGTTTTGGCATGGCGACTTCTTCTCTTCCACGGACCTTCTATGCCCCGATTCTTCGTCCTCTAGCTAACTTTCCTCCCCGTCCACTACGGACCCAAATCCTGTTTCTTTTTCCTGCAAGATGCGTTCAAAGTGTCCCGCCCTCCAAACTGCAACTTCGCTTCTGCACCACCTTTCTGTGTTGCGGTGACTCGCCATTCTATTCATCCTTACCCGGCTGGGGGTGTGTTCGGTCTTTTCCCCCTCCCCTGCGAACCACCGGAGAGACGGTCCAGGGACACTTCCACTGATATGATTTACAAAATCCATTATTTTGTTCTTTAGTTTATCTCCCCGTGCCCCCCCCAACCCGTATGTACTCGGCCCTTCAACCGTAGGTGAACCCCTGTCAATCCCCTCTGGAACCCAACTTCCGACCGTAGTGTAACAGCCCCCCGGGCCCCCCACCGCCTGTTTGTGGGCCAAAAACACACTTACCCTCAGTCTTTTGTCTCATGGGAGGGCAAAGACTCTCCGGTCCTCTATCACAGCCCCGCCCCCCCCCCCCCCTCTTTTCTGTTTTGTGGCCAAGCCGAAATCTTTCCCCCCGATTACCTATCTGTCTTCTAATCCAGCCTGACCGTCCCTTACCCATCGACCAAAGAACCCCTTTCGGCTGCAACCTTCACCTTTGTTCGGTTAATGCTGCTGTTCGCCCCCTTGTTACCTTCCGGCCTTCGACCACAACACGAGTGACCCCGATTTTTACTTCCTACTTCCCCTTTCTTCGCTCCAGGAGCCAGATCGGTGACTTCCCTGTACGGTCTGTTCCCATTTATAACGTTCTTCAGAAGCCCGATTGGATGCCCCCTGCTTGATTCTTTGGTGAACTGTCCAAAATCTTTACTATTGTCGAGTCATAGCTCCTTTTTTCGCCCTTCCTTCCGTAAAAACACTCCGGCCACCCCCTTTTTCCCTGCCCTTCAAATGAGATTCCTCAAGATTTCAAATCCCAAAAAAAAGCTGTTGTCTCTCCAACTCGATTCCTAACCTATCTTTTGCCCACCTGACCGTCCATTTTCTTTTTTCCTCTGTTCTTTCAACGTGCTCCCTTAGCTTCCTTCCCCCTCTCACCCCATTTTCCGTATCTTCTCCTCTTTCCGGCTAAAAAATTGGTCCATGGTCCCCACACACGATCCTCTTGTGTATCCCACTTGGGTTTTTCCCCCGATCTCAGGGACAATTGGTCCTCATCTTAAGAGGGTGACCCCCCGCTTCTCTCTCTGTCAACCCCCGAACTTTATCTTTTTCCGTTGTTGACTTCCCCGCTACCCCATCACGCCCAGTTTCACTTCTCCCTTCCTTACCCTTCCCGCGTCATCTGCCACCATACTGATTTTTTTTTTCCTCAGTTTCCCCCATAAAATGAGATTAATGGCTACAGTCGATCCGCTGTTGGTGGCCACATCCCCCTCCCTCCCCTGGCGTTTTTGTATTCTTGCTCCCTCCCCGTATTTGTTCTCCCCCCTTTCTCAGGCATTTTGTTTGACTTTTCGACCCCATTTTGCCCTTTCACGGCTTTTTTTTGTTGAGACTCTTGCTTTTTTTTTTCCCCAGACCGGCTCGTCTCCCCCTTCTTTGACTTGTGATCGTGGCCTTGTTCTCAAGCCTTTTTCACGCCGCGTGCCCTACCCCTTCCACCTTCCCCTCTCCTGCGAGAACTTTCGCCCTTTTAGGTCCTTGCAATCTCTCCACCTTTTGGTTCTTCCCCCAATCGACCCCCCTCTTTGAACCCAGTCCCTTCCGGTTACACTTTTTTTTGACGCTTGGTCCCAGCAATCCTTTTCCTTTTTGACCAGGTACCGTTCTCTCCCTCCAAGATTCCAGTCATTCCTCTTTAGGTCCCATGACGATTTCTCACCCTGATTCCTTCCCCTTGTCCCACCCAAGGCCTTCTTCCTCTTACCGGCCTCTCTCCCAGTAAAATTATGTCCTCGCCGTCACGTACAAGCAGGGGCGTCTTTCCGCTTTTGGTTCCGGTTTTCTTCACGCCCGCTTCACCACCCCCGGATCCCAGCTCGTCTCCCACCTCAAGTGCCCTGACGCAGTCTTTTCCCTTGCCCTGATCCCCCCTCCCCCAACACGAAACGTTGAAAATGAACTCTGGTCGTTCCCGTCCACTTTCCGCGTGCCTAGTCGAAGCCTGCTCGACTTTTTTCTTGCGATAGAACTTGACCCCTCCTCCGCTTTGCTTTACCCCAATTCCTTTTTTTTGAGGAACCCCACACGCCTCCCGCTCCCTGTAACGGTTCCCACTCATGTTTTTGGTTGACTTTCCTTTCGCGTTCCCTTCAAAGGGATTAACATTGGACCTGGCTTTCTTGTCAGGTAATCGGCTTTCGTCTTTTCGTACAACGTTGACCTGCAGGACGTCTCCCAAAACCCCGTGAACCTTTTGTGCCCTTCTTCTTCGGCAAGCCCCACTGCTCGCCCAAGGTCCCACTCCCCCCCAACGCCTGCCACCCCATCGATCTCTCCCCTTTTTTTACTCTGCTTTCCCCGTCTTTTCCTTCCGGCACGAAGATCCCCGGTTGTGTGCTCCTCCTGCTTCTTTGGAGACTCTCCCCCCTCCCCGCTAGCCTCCCCTTTCAAACCCCAGCGTTCAAACCATTCAAGGCCGTCTTTATTGGGACTTGTTAGAGCCACCTGTCTCCACCTCTCCTTCCTTTATTTACCGCCCCCCTTCTTCTTAATGCTGCCAGGGGCTTAATCCCTGACTGACCCCCCCTTCTGTTGTTTCTGCCTTCCTCACTCCGGGCACGTTGGTACTAAGCTCTCTGGTGCCTACGTCTTTTCTTACTCAAATTAAGCGGGAACGGGCTTGTTTCAACTCCCTTGTTTGCCTTTCCTTCTATTCTGTGTCCCACGCCTTTAGGAGGCGTTCTTCCGGCCGGGCCGAGATGAATTTTCCCGCCTCTCACCCCCCTCTCTACCGGTTGCACCCCTGTCTTCTTTGCATCAGCCGACAATTCTCTCTCTCCCTTTTTTTTCAAGATTGGCGCGTTGCCCCGCGAGGACCAAAATAACCCCATATGGCGTTCGGGCTGTCAGGCCCCCCCTCTTTTCTGCCCTCCCTCCTCCATTCTCACCCCTCTTTTTTTCTTTGCCTTTTCTAGATGGCGTGGGCTCTTTGTTTTTTTTTGCGATGCCTCCCCTGTCTCCATACTCCGCTCTCCGTGCCGCGCGCGACTGACATTTTTTAACTTGAGGGCGGCGATTTGATCCTCTGACTTTCCGGACTGAGCAACGCTTGGGGCGCGTCATTCCCCTTGTTGGTCTCTTGCGAGGCATCGTCTTTTCTTGCCCTTTCCTCCTGTTCCTTCGCAGTGGGCGGTCTCTGCACCGATCCCCTCCTTTCAGCGAGGGCCTGACTTTTTTACCTCTGCCATAAGCATCTTTCCATTGCTTTTACTAAGTTGGTGGCTGAGCTCTTCTCCACGTGCAGGTGATCTGCCTGTTCGTCCCCCTCCCATGACCTGATTTTTTTTTCTCGGCGTGCCTCCTTGCCCTTCTTTATCTGTGCTGCTCTTCTGGCTGGTTCCTGCTGTTTTGGCGAGGTCCTACGGAACAGGGCCCGTTGAAGAAGCTACTCCCTTCCCCCCTTCTTTGTCTCGCTTGCGGTGGGACTTCAGCGATTGTAGCCTTTCCCTGGCCTCCATGTCTCGACTACAAGCTGTTTCGTTCTGCTTCCGGATCTTTAAAGCCCCTTTCTACTGCCGGTGCCTCTCGTTCCGCCCTTTTTGGTGCTTCATCTTCCTTGTGCACTCGATTTGCGGTGGGGGAAATTCTCCTTTTGCTCACAAAAAGCGTTGACAATTTCTGGAGCGCTTAGTTTTCCCCTGTTGGTCTCACCCCAGTGCCGCCGATATCACCTTTTCAGCCTTTTCCCATTTTCCCTGTACTTGATTTCTTTACTTCCCCTGTATCCCAAGCAGGTCTTGGCGGCACTTCCATGGCATATTCATTTCCTTTGCGACCTCCTGCTGGCCGCCTTTCTCGTTCTTTGGTTTTTTCCTCTTGGTTCTTTTTATGGCGTCTAGTGAGGATCGCTCGAACGACCTCCTCGTACTCAGGCTCTTAAATGGGTCGCCGGCTTCCCATTTCTTTTCCTCCCCCCCTTTATTTCATTCTTTGTTGTCTTTGCCGGTCAATCCCTGCTCCATGCTTACAGGATTATTTTCTTCGCCCTTTTCTTTGAGTTTGGTTCCCTTCCGGCCGTTGCCGAAGACCCTGAAAAAGCCTTTCACCTCTACCCCATGCTTTTTTCTTGCGATGAAGGTGCCCCTCGTGCTGAGTGCTTGTCCTGACCCTTCCCACCCCTGTTGTGATTTCCGTCGTCGTTTGGATTCGCTTGGTCTTCCCTATTCTGGCTGGATTTCTCTTTGGGACGAGACTTTGTCCTCTCGTCTCCACTTTCCCCGCCTTTTTTTTCTTTTTACCCTCTTTCCGATTGTGCCCTAGGTTTTCATTATCTTTCCCTGCCACTTTCATTTACTCACCCCACTTTTGGCGTCGTCCCGGCGAATTTTTCTTGCTTTTGCGGCCTTTTGGAGGTCTCCCCCTGCTTTTGTCTTCTCTTCTTCTCTGTCCTGATTCCTCAGAGTCCTCGCTACTTTTTGCTTATCATCTACCCCTTTTTTCTCCCTATTTTCGTGAACTTCACCTGCTTCCTTTAGACCCTTTTTCAGCTTCTTGAGCTTGATCCAGACGGCTGGTCTTGTTGGGCCGATGCGGTCCCCGTCTTCTAGTGTTCTTGGGCCTTCTTTCCCTGGGCGGGGGCTGTGGACTCCCTGTTCCTTCTTTCCCGGCTTCAGCCGACTCAAGTTAGGATGGTTGACGATACTCACAACGTCCCCCAACGCCCCCGTTTGAGGATCCACATTAAGGTTCTTCCCCTCTCTCCTTTACCGCTCCCCACTTTATAGATCCGTGAAACCGCCACCCCCCCCTCTCCCCCCTTACTTCGTTGGTCCTCCCAAGTGTGCGAATCGGATCACACTTTCTCCACTTCCATTTGACCTTTCTACTCTGAGGTCATCGATCTCCTCCTGTGACTCACCCCCCCCCGCTGGCTCCGGGAATCTCCGCCCTTTTCGCCAATGCTCACCCCAGCATTTGCCTAATTCTCCTACCTCCTTCTTCCACCCCACCCGCCCCCGGGTCGTGCCGGTTTTCTGATTTGCTTTGGCCCTTTTTCCCTTGTCACATCAGAACCATTGCTTTTTAGGGGCGCTCCCTCGTCTTTTTTGGTCCCTTTTCCCGACCCGGTTTCTACTTCAAATGAAAGCCTTTCATCGTGATGGTCGTCCCTCTTCCATGACTTCCTAACTGTCCCTGACACCCGACTTTCATCTTCAGTTATGTTTCTCCGTGAGCTTGGCAAACCTCCTTCCTCCGTTCGTTCCTTTTTCCGGAATGGGACCCCGTTTTTAGGCCCCCACCCCCCCTTTCCTTCCCCAACCACAGTCTACCAACTGTGAAATCGCCCCCCCTTTTTCGGTGCTCTCCTTGGGGCCTTTCCTCTTGGGCGTGAGGTCATTTTCCTTTTCCCCCACGTCTTTCTCTCTCTGTCCCGCCTTCTCCCTGGGTTTTCCTTTTAGTGAACGCCGGCGTACCTCCTTTGTCCTTCTCGACCCCACGACTTCCGCTTTTTGCCATTCTTTTTGGTTTTTCTCAAGCCGGAGACCCCCCTCTGTGCGGGGTTTTTTCGTCTTTGGGTTTTTTCCCCGTACCTTCTTTTTTCGAGTCCTTCAGTAGTTGTACTGACTACTCGTTGTTGCCCGTTATACGGAGTCACTAAAAGACCTCACGGCGGGGTACCTTCCCCCCCTTTGGATTCCGGGACCGTGCTCGTTGGTGCAACGACATCCCGATCTTTTTTTTTTTTCCCTGGCCCTTCACTTTTTCGCATATATGCCAGAGTGATCCCCTATCCCCTTTCCACATCCGACTTGTGCCCCCCCGGCCGTCTTTTTCATTTGTGACGCAAGCCATTTTGGCCCATCCCCCCTTTCGTTTTGCATCGACTTTTCCTCTTTTCTTTGTTTAGTTATCCCTCGGTTTCCGGTGCTATTTCTCCCTGCCTCTCCCAAGCCCTCTATTCCCTATAACTTTCTTTTTCCTGTCCACAACCCCCCGTTTGAGTTTCCTACCAGGTTCCGATTTGTATTCCCCTCACGGATCGGCACTTCTGAGCCCTCTTTTGTTCTTACCTTTTTCTGCAGTGGCATGTCTTTCTTCACCTTCTACAATTTTACCAATACAGACCCTTTTGAGAGGCATCAATGGACCCCCTAGGGCACCTTCTTTCGCAACTTTGTCGCCCCCTTTTGCCTTATTCAAATTCTTTGTTTCCCCCGGCAGGTCTTGTCCGACCACCAGGCGGTCTCTCCTTTTCTCTTTCTAATTTTTTTCTTTTGTCCTTTTTTTGAAGACGTTGATTTTCGAGAACTTTCTTTTAGCTGCGCTCTTGCCCCTCCCCAGATTCTAGCGAGTATTGCCCAACCCCCCCGTCCGCACGTCGCTCTTCGCTTCCGTCCGTCTTATTCTGAGCTCCTCCACCGTTCCCCCACCATAGCTTCCCTGCGTGAACTTTCTCAAGGTTCCACGCCCAAATTATTCCCTCTCCCTCCGTGTTTTTGTTCGTTTTGATTGTTTCTGCTAATTTGTTTCTGTGTGAGTTCTCCGCCCCGTGACTCGTCTCATTCCTATTTGGTTATTTTTGTTTTCTCTTTTCCTTTATTTCGCGGAGGATTTTGTTTCTGCCGTCCGGACTCCCCTTCTTTAATTTTTCTCTCTTTTTCTGCCGTTTTTTGTGTGGTCCCGAGCGTGCAACAATTTCTTCGTCTTTCTTTTTTCTGTCCCAACAAACTCCTCGACCTGAGTCCCTGTATGGCACTGTTCTCTTCTTCCATTTCCGTCCCAAGCGTCAGTGATTATGATTTCTGCGCTGATTCCCTTGCTTGTTTCTTGCTACCCTACCCATACCGGCCTTCCCCTTCCTTGAAAGTCTCCCTTTCCAGGGTTCGCCCTTTTCTTTTTCCGTTTGGCCTCCTGTAATCGGACATTTTGGAACGTCGATTTCTCCTCTCAGCGCAAATTGGATCCCTTTCCCCCCCGAAAAGACTTTCAGCCAAAAACCCCAATATTCCTCACCCTTGTGGTCCCCTTTTCATCCAGTCGCGTTATCCTCACATCCAAACTGTATCCCCCGGCTTTGGCAGTGCGAGCTAAGAATTCCCTATGCCGTGATTCTTCCTTTGTTTAGTCTCTGTTACCTACAACCCCTCCCCCGAAAGTCTCCCCGTTGCAACCCCCAAACACTGGTGTGTTCTTCTTCTGTATTGTTTCTTCTGTGCACCTTGTCCCCCACCCCGTCCCCACGTACCCTCCTTCCCCCCAACCCAACCCTTACCGGCCGAGGGATCCCCCCCCACATTCTTGGATTTTTTCTGTAGATTTCATTCCCTTGATATCTCTCTTTGCATATTGATCTTGTTCTTGGACCAGCTGTATGTCACCAACATTTTCTTCTGGTACCTTGCCTCCTGGAACCCCCAACGCCTTTTCTTTCTGTCTTTGGATTCCGTGGTCCCTCCCCCCTTTGCCAACTGCGCCTCAACTCTTCCACTTTCCCCTCCCTTCTACCCCCGCCTCCCACCCTGACCACTACGCAACCCCTGATGGTCCCTTTTCTTTGTCAACTCCTCTTAAACGCCGGGCGGGCCCACCTTTCCAACCGCAGTTCTTGTTTTTTTCGGGGAAACCGCCCTTCTGAATTTTTCGTTTTTTCCGATCTCTGACCCCTGCTTCCCCCAAGTGCTCCGTCCTGCCTAGAATCCCTTTTGACTCCTTCCCTGTGGCGCGCCCCCACTTGCTTTACCCCGTTCCACCCATCTTTTCTTTCCACGAACTGGCTTCCTTTTGACCACCCCTTTGTTCCCCCTCAATTCGTTTTTTTCCTTTATTTCGGTTCTGGGGTAGTGGGTTCCCTGCGGTTCCCAAACACCAACCAAACCGCTCCCCTCGCCTTGAGCCTTGATTTTAAACGGGGAGAAGCTGGTTCTCCTTTGCCGTCGTTTCTTGTCAGACCAGTCCCACCCTTCGTCCGCTACCTGGATTATTCCGACCTGGGCTAATTTTCCCCGAACCTCGTGTCCCTTAAAAAGACCTTCCCCCCCCCTCCGGCATTTCAGAGGTTCTTGTTAGCCCCCCCCCCACAATACCCATGAGCCAAATGCCGTTCCACTTTTCCCCCCCCTCCTTGTTCCTAACCTGTAAATACTTTTTTTTCTCGTGAGATTCTTATGCAATCCCAGCTGGTTTTTCCCTTCGGGGTCTGACTCTTTCATACCTCGCCGTCTTCTTGTATGACCACGCGAACGGTGACCCCAGAGTGAGGTTTAAGGGCTATCCCATTCCCCTTGTCCCGTGATGTTCGGCCTCTTGCTGCCGCTCCCCCACCCTTCCTTTCCAACTCTCGACAGTGTGATCTGGGCCTTTAGTTTCTTCGGGCTAGCCACCTGTGAGATTTTACCTTTCCTGGTCTGACCCCGTCATTTATCCCTAACAACCCTGACTACTTTATTACGGGGTTGACTTACCCCCCCTTTCCTGCCCCCCCTTCGCATTTTACCTCCCGGTTGATTGCCGCAGTCCTATGTCATCTTAAAGCCTCTTTTTTCTCCCCCCCGTGCCCCGGACAGCGTATCCTTTCACGTCGCTTTCCAGGGTTTCCCCAATCGGCCGTTCTTTTATTTTTCCCCTCCCACCTTCACTCCTGCGGTTTATTTTATTCCTCCCAATTCGGCTGTAATCTTTTCGGAATTTTTGGTTATAGTTTCTTCCTCCTCTTGTTGCCCACCAGGTGCTTCCGAGTCCCCATCTTTTCCCTGTCGTCTGGCCGCCGTCGACGGACTTCACCTTTGCCTTCCCCCATTTTTTCCCCCGGCCCCCGTCCCTGAACCCCTCCATCCCGACTTCTCCTTGCCCCTTTTCGTCGACTCTATTTTTTCCCTTGTGTCCCCCTATCTCCCCCGGATGTCCTTTTCCCTCTCCCCCCGCGTTTTTTCCCACAGAAAAATGGCCCTTTTTTATGGCTTTTGCATTGCCGTTTTCTTTTTTTTTCCCCTCTTCCCTTTGCCAGTTGTGCACAAAACTTCGCTTTTTTTTCTCATATCGTCTTCCCCCCAACCAATCAGCACGATTTTTGCTTTCCCAACCACGATGCCGTCCGTCCAATTTCATGTGTCCTTCTTATTGCTTTTTCCCGTTTTTTTTTTCCCCCCTCATGTGGGGATCCTGGATTGGCTTTTCTCTTGCCAACGCCCCGCTTTCACCCACCCCTGCCATCCTCACGAGTTTCTCCAACCTTACTGAAGCCTCCGCCCGCGTTTTCATCTTTTTCTCCCCCCCTTTTCCCCCACTCACGTCCCTATATCTTGAACCCTGGTTTTTTTCCCCCCTCCCCTTTTTGAATCAACGGGCCACCTATCTTCCCCTTTGCCTGCTCGTTCCTTTCGATCATGCGTTCCTCCCCTCCAGGTTCCCCCTCCCTACCTTTTTGAGTTCCCCCCCCCCCCCCCCCCCCCAACTGATCCCGAGCTTTCCCCCCTCCCTGCTTTCTGACCCCTGTTCATATCGCCTCTGTTGAATTGTTTCCTTTTTCTTTTTCTTTTATCAAAATTGACGCTTTTTTGAGCGATCCAAAGTGTATTCCCCCTTTTGGTCTTTCTTCCTTGGAGGTTGGGGTGTTCTCCAATGGTTCTCCAAACCTTTTTCCTCGCTCCGGTTGCCCCCATTTTACGCCCCTTATCTCCCCCGTCCTTTAACCCCCCCCCGTCCACCCCCCCCCACTCTCTCAATACCCTTTTTTTTCCCTGGAGTCTCTCATCTTGTATTCCGCCGATCACGGGCCGTTCCCAGTGCTCTCGTCTCTCTCTTCCCTTTTTGTCTTCCTTTCGTCATTTCCCCCCATTCGGCCCTCCCCCGGGCAATCCTCACAACGGTCCGGACCTTCAACTTCTTGGGCCTCTTTTTCCTATGACCCCTCCCTCCCCCGAAGGTCCTGTCCCTTTTCCTGTCCTCTGGGAGGCCTTCTGGAATCCTACAACCCTCGGCTGACCTCCAAGCCCTTCCCCTTTTTTTCCTACTTCCTCTAGCTTGGCTTCTCTTCTCTCCGACGCTTAAGGCTTTGTGGAGCTCCCCACAGTCCGGTCCCTCCTTTCCTTGAATTTTTGCAACGTCCATTCCTTCGCAAGGCCGAGGCGTCTTTCCTTTCCCCGTCCTCACCCCGACACCTTTATCTATCAGTAAGCTTTTTCTGTGCTCTTTTAAGTCCCCCCCCAAGTCTTCGATCCCGCGCCCGACTTGCTGATGTTGTGCTTTGGTTGCCACCTCACCACATTCTGGCCGTCTGCTAAGTTTTACGCTTTGCAATGCACCTGAGCCGCCATCTTCTCTCTCCCCCCTTCTTTTTTTTTTTTTCTCGCGATGGCGGTTTTGAGTCTTCCTGCCGTTATTCCTTCGTCGTGCCAGAGGTCTTTTTCTTTTGGGTTAGCGACGGCATGAAAGTTAGCGAGTTAGCAACTTATTGGTGACTTGTCTCTTGTCCCCCTTTCTTCCGTCCGATCCGGTTGTGGTCCTTTGACTCGGTCCCCCCCTCTTCTTCTTTCTTCCTTTTGCTTTGCCCCGACGGCCATTTTCTTTGGTCAACCATCCCCGTCCTGATCCTTTCGATTTCTTCGCGGGCCACTAGCCTTTCCCTTTCTTTTTTTTGGGAGGCCTCAGCGAGGACCCCCTCGCCGTAGTCAAACTCTCGTCGTTTTGCTTTTTCTTTCCCTGCCGACCTGTGGTTGTCGGCGGATGCCGTCCCTTGCCCTCCAGTATTGGCTCTTCTCCCAGAAACTTTACCTTTTTCCTGTCGCGCGGTGAGTTCTAATTTCTTGGGAACTGAATTATCCTTTCCTTTGTTTTTTTTTCTTGCCTTTTTTCCCTATCTTTCGACCCCCTTCGTCACGAACGCTTTCTTTTGTGAGTAAACACCCCGCTTTTCTTTTTCGGCGTCCCTTGGATCGTGCGTGTAAATCCCTCTTTAAGTACTATGGGTCTTCTTTTTTCTTGCCGTGTGGTTTGAGGGCTCTTTCTCTTCCTTTTCCTCCCAAAGCGGTTGCCAATGTCGGTGTCTCCTTCCTTCTCTCTTTATTTCCGCCAACTTTTCTATGCAAGGAGAAGTCTTAGATCCCCCTTTTTTTGTCTTCTTCCTTCCCTTGACTCCAACATTTCCCCTTCGTTTAACTCATTGTCTCCTCTTCCCCTTTCTATATGGCTTCTTTTCCAGGAATCCGTTGGTCTTCCTTTCTCTTCCCCTTTTCAGGAGGTGATATCTTTTCCCCTTTTACCCTCATTGGGAAGCTCTTTTCTCCTAGTCCCGACGGCTGTTCCTTTAGGATCCCCGTGAATTCGGTAAGTCTTTATGGTTGTGCAGTAGCTTTCCGGTTGGTAAATTGATTTATCCTACTTTTTTTCTTTATCCCTGTCCCGGTCTTTCCGGTTGTTTTCCTTTGGGTTCACCTTCTTGAGGGCTTTCAAGTGACCTTCTTTCCCCCCTGCAAAGCACCAAAAATGTTTTTTCCTCTTCGGGAGCCATTTTCATGGTTTCCTTCCCCTTTTTCATTTTGATTGTCGGGTCTTTCCGTGGTCCCTTTCTTTCGCTCGTTGTCCCTCCCCCAGATCTTCCTTTTTCGACCGTTTAATGCAGTATTGTTTCCTTTTTTCTTCTCCCCCCCCCTTTTTTTTTTCTTCCCCTTGCATTTTGCTGTTCCCCCCGCTTCTCTTTCGACTTTTTCTTCGGTAGAGAAAGCCGATTTCCTCCCGGACAAATTCTCTCTGCGAAGGCTTTTAGGAGTATGTTTTCCCAACGATCTGCCAACCCGTCAGGGCCTCTCCTTTTCTTTAATTTTTGATTATCACTTTCTCCTATTTTCCCAGTTTCTCCTTACAACCGTTGTGGTTCCAGATTCCTCCCTCGTCTCTTGAGCCTCCCCACGGCCTCGCGGCTTTTTTCCCCCCCCGCTTATTCCTGGAACTGAGATACCTCCCGTTGCCCTCTCACCCTTCCAGTATGGTGCCCCAGTCTTGACGTTTTTTCGTCTGATCAGCCTTTCTTCCTGATAACCTCGGGAGCTTTTTGACCTTATTACAAATCGGCGCGGTCCTCCTTCCGTTCCCTCCTAGCTTCCGCCGCCCAATTTTTTTCCTCTCTCAAAACCCACCGCGTACCCCCCCCCCCCCAGCTTCTGTGATTAATTTATCTGATTGCCCTCTTCGAATGATTCACGCTTCAACCTTTTCAGTTCCTCATTGTTTTTAATGCAGCGGGCGATTTTAGGAGCCCCCCCTCTTTCCTCCCCCTCTTTTTTCTTTTTCTTGTAGACACCTGCTTCCCCCCCCCTGACCATTTTTCCGTTTCCTGCTTCGGTTTTTGGGCAGGTTTTTTCCTTTGACTCTGACACTTTTTTGTTTAAGTTAGATTTTCCCCTGCGCGTGTGGGAACCGGACCCTTTCTCACTTTTATCTCTTACTTCTTCATTTTTCGACACTACGCCGACTGACTTTTCTTTGCTGTGCCTTTTCCGCAGCTTTCCCCAGTCCGGATTTAGTTCCTCTTCCTAGAGTGTCTTCATTTTACCCCCCTGTAGGGCAAACAACACCTCTTTTAACCCAACCTGCCGCCACCGAATGGTCTTTTCCCGGAATTTTTCCGTTACTGCCTTCTGCCGCGGGTCCTCCTCTCTTTTCACCCCGACTGCGTTTCCCCTTAGAGTTTTTACGCGCTCGGCCATGCCGGTCCACATTCTTTTCCTTCCTTTTTTTCAACCACCTCTTTCCTGTTCATTTTTCCCACCTTTGACTCTGGGAGGTTTTTCCCTCAGGTCACCTGGCTCTTCGCTTTTCGTTGTCGTTTTTTCGCCGGGTTTGTGCTCTTCCCTCTTTCTTGAGTTGACATTTTCCCTTCGGTGGACGCTCAGACAGAAGACTTTCCTTACATTCGTTTTCCTGTTTTTACCTTCCCCCCCTGGTCCTACCATCCTTTTAGCATGTGTTCTTGGTAGCCCACTGGGATTTTTCTTAGTAGCCCCATAATCTTTTGCCAGCTCTTTTACCTTTTTTTCCCCGTTGTGTCCGGGCCTCGGGGTTCCTTTTTCCCCCTTTTTTCTTTTGAACCTTTTCCGGCATAAAGGAAACTCCCAAGCTTTTTTTCTTTTTCGTTTCGGTTGTTAAGGTCAATTTTCCGATCGGTTATCCTTGCAGGGTCGTAGCGCGCCTATTGTGATCTTTACCTTTTGGATGCGCCTGTGGCTGAATTATTTTTCGGCACTTGCTTCGTTCTCTTACGCCTTCTTAAGGAATTCTTTGCGGACCCGGATGCTTAAGTTGCCTCTCAATTCCTGACCTTCCCTTTTCCTTGCGGGCAGAACCCACGGCGGCCGCTTCCCTTGAGCCCCATCTTAGAAGTCAGATGTCTGTCTGGTCGTCCGTTGATTTTGCCCACCCAACCACGATAGGTTTGCGCTTTTTCTTCTCCCCATTGACTACGCTAGACGTGCATTAACGTAATAAACCAGACTTTCCAACACATAGTCATCTCTGCTTCTCTCGGATAGCTTCCCCTCCCCCACTATATTACATAAGTCTCTTCTGAGGACTGACGAGAACCTCGGCTTTCGCCTTATAGTCTCCTTCCCGTGTCGCTGTTCACCCCTTCATTCGAATCTCTTGTTCGATTTCCGATGACTTTTTTTCGCATACGCCCTGCGCCTTTTCGAATTGCGATGATTGTTCTAGGCCTTAGCCCAGGAGACTTCGCATGCTGGTCCCACGATGGCTCTCTTTAGCCCCGGGCCCCGCAAACCCCTCGGTCTCTCGAGAATTGGGGGTTTTTTTCTAAGGTTCAACTTTTTAATGCCCGCTCTCCCCCTTCTAGTCTAAAAATCCCAATTGTTTGCGCCCGCGCCGTCTATCACCCCCCTTTTTCACCGGATGTTGAAGCGTCTCCTCACGACCCTAGGGCTCTCGGGTTTTCCCTTAATCAAAAATGAACACCCCCAATGGTCCTTAAATCGCAAACCTTTCTCGCTAGGGCACCTCCGAAACATCCAGGAGTAAACACGCCCCCTGGAGAGCCGTGGAACAGATGGGACATCGGAGCGCGCCCGGAATAATGTTGTTTTTTCCTTCCCTCCGGATCTCTTCCCCCCCACAGGGCTCTTTTTCCTTCCCATTTTCAACTCTTCTTTCTTTATTTCGGATGCTTCACCTTGTTAGATTCTGTTTGCCTCTTTTTTTCCCCTTTCCCCCGTCGGTCCCGCGGTCGCGGCTTTCCCCGGCAGCGAAAGGTCCTTGGTGGTTTTTCCTGCCTGACTTCGTCTTTATGAGGTGTCCACGGCTCCGCCCTTAGTCCTATCCCCCCCTCTCCCCCCCCTTTTTCTGTGACGCGCTCTGGCACGCCCCCTTGTTTAGGCCCTCTGAACGTTGGGAACGTACTTCTCTTCCACTTTTGCATCGCTGGACCAAAGTTTCCCCTATGCCTTTGGATCTGTTTTCTTAGTCCACGGAACAAAACCGTGACCCTTCTCCGATCCAAGCCCTTTCTCGTCCAGGGTCTCCTCCTTCTCAGCGGAGGTCAATCACGCCTTCGGTCGACCTTCTCTTCCCCGTCCTATTCCTCGATGGTCTGACCCTTATTGGCCCTGACCTCCTGCAACCAGCGCGTTAAAGCGCGCCCGCGGATTGTCGCTTTGGGTTCCCCACGGCCCCCCCTGCGCAACCGGCCCAGACCCTTTCTTGATTGCCCGCTGATTTTATGATTAGCCCTAACCCCAGTCTGCTGACCTGCTTTTTGCCCCGGATTTCTGACAGAAACCCGCGGCGAGCACGGCGACCATAGTTTCCTTTTCTCTTGCTGAGCCCAATTTTTCCCGGTTCGGTCCTCTTTTCTAGAAGTTTTTCCACCTTGTGAAAAGGCCCCCGAGTCGCCGATCTTGGGAGGTTTTTTTCCTTCTCCTGCCACTCTTTCCACTTGTCTGGGATCTTGACGATCGGGCGCCCACTGGCCGTCTTGTTCCCCCCTCCCCTTCTTTTCCTCCCCCAGTCCTTGTACCTTTCTTGACTTGCTTGCTATTTCGTCCCCCTCCCACGATTTTTTTTCTGCTGCAAGGCGCGGACTGCTTTTACTTTCCTTTTCTGTTTTGCAGCCCCTCCTTGATGTTTGACCTGGCCCCACGAATGTCTCCTTGGCCGTCCCCTCATCTTGTTCACGGGGGTCGGAACCAACCCCGCCCCAGTCTTCTTTTCGTTCAAATCTCAAGGCGGGCCTTGCCCTCTCTCCCCTTATTCCTTTTTGAAGTTCTTTTCAACTACTGGCGGCACACCGTCCGATTTTTCTGAGATTTTCTCAAAGCTCTCGGAGGGACCCCGCGGTCCTACTTTATTCGTTTTCAATTTTCCGCGTTGACTCAAAGAGCTCCCAAGCAAGACCCTCCGCCCCTCGCCCTTTTGTCTTCCCTCTGCTTTCCGGGCACGATCTACCCCGGATGGCTCCCTAGTCCCCGCTTTTGGGCAAGCCCCCTGCCGGGCCAATTGGGATCTCCCCTCCTGCACCCCTGGGGCCGTCCAATCCTGCACCCTATCCCTGCGTGCTTGGCAACCGGCGATCACGATTCTCTGCTCCCCACCCCCAACCCTATGCCGTCTCAAGGCCTCCCCCCCCTCCGATCCCCTCATTGGCGCCGCTTCTCGTCAAGTCTATTGGGTTTCGTTCTTTTTTTACGGGTGAGGACCTTGGTTTTTTTCGGCAATTCCCTTTCCA
>Ga0179593_1463510_pt1 | contig 16362 bp, 11 predicted proteins | sample CZODoug2_1_08_16_FD_185931 | JGI IMG/M metagenome (GOLD analysis project Ga0179593, IMG submission 185931) | Vadose zone soil fungal communities from Angelo Coast Range Reserve, California, USA - CZODoug2_1_08_16fungal (PacBio error correction) | ecosystem: Environmental > Terrestrial > Soil >... | reverse complement strand
CCCAGTCTCCAGTATGTGCGATTTTTGGCCCCTGATTTTCTTCTTGAAAGGACTTACTTACAGTGAACCCTTTTAAAAGCTAATTCTCATGTTCTCTGTTGGGTTGGGAGGTTCCTCGTTTTTTCCGGCCTCATATGGCTACAATTTGTCACCGGCTCCCCCCCCCACCCCCCCCCCCCCCCTCGCGACCTAGTCCTTTTTCTCCGGCGCTACGCGATCAGATGGACGGGGCTCTCAATCTCTGATTGCTGGAAGCATCCGCTAGCTGGCCGTCGTAGTAGGATGTCGCGCCTCTGGATCATCACCAGAAGTTGCGCACCGGTATTGATCCCATCGTCCCCGCGCTCCCTTCTCCCCCCCCAGCAGGGAGGCTTCCCAGCGTTGTAATGAACAGGGCTACCCACTTTCTTTTTGCGTTCAAGAACAAACTTTTTTCTCGACCCGGATACGTTTCTTTTCAGCAGGTTCGCCTCCTTTCGTTCTCTTCTTTCCTCCTCCGAGTCTCCATGCTCTCGGTGGCGTGCCAAACACCAAGTATTCTGCTTGTTATCCCCAGTATGCTGGCATAAAATTTGTCGGTTCCCGGTAACTTGCTTTACTCTTCCACCCTCTCCCCCCCCTTGACCTCTCCCCCCAACGTAGGACGGATACCCTCTCAAAGCGTGTTTCGGAAGGATGAATCCCCATTTGATTTTTCGAGTAAACCGTTGCTCCCCTGCTTTCGTGGCCATGTTTTGCTTGTCGCACAATGCCTACTATTTTCTGACTTCTCTCTGCCTAGCCCTTCACCGACCGCAGCTGAGAACTCTGCCCCAGGCCCGCGTCTCCAGGCTTGGGGCCGGTGTACAGAGACACCCATCCACCTTCTTTTCCCCCCCTTCGTAGCGAGAACTTTCTTGCGAGCCTGACGGTTATTTTCTCCGCGAAGTCCTCTTCGAACATTGTTCAACGAGCTTCAAAGCGCTGCACACCCCTTCTGGATCCTCCCCGCGCGGTTTTCTTTGGGTCGTTCCGGGGATCTTGCTGGAATAGTGCTTGTCCCCCCCCCCCGTGATTCCCCCATGAGCCAGGGTGTCCTGGATCCCCGTCCCGTCCAGAGGCAGCCCCTCCCCTTCCCGATGGTGTTTGGAGATTCCCCCTTTTTCCCGGTCGAGTCTTGAATGGGTGCTCCTACGCTTCATTCCAAGGGAGTTTGCTGCCTCAGGTTTTCCGGCGTTAAGGGCGGAGTTTCTTTATCATCCCCTCCCCGATCCACAAAGCGGCGAGCACTATTCTGGCCCGCTGACGTGAGCAGTTAAGGGCACTCCCCCCCATCTTCCCGGTGTCATCCTCCTTGGTTTCAATTGAGCCGACCCTCCCCCCACCTTAGAGCCCCGGCGGCTTTCGCCCCCCCCTCTGGCGCCAGGCGAACGAGCCTTGTTTGGTAAGGCATTTTAAAAGCAGACTCCCTTTTTAGAGCCTGATTATTTAGTAGCGTTTTCTGACGATCCCATATTTACCCCTCCCTTTCTTCGTTGATTTTTTTGAACGCAATGCGGCTCCTGATGTTGATTTAATTGCGCCGCCTGATGCGTTCGCGTACCCTTTGACAGTGAGCCCCCGTCCCCCCCTCAGACGTACTTCCCTGAAAAATTCCCGAGAAGACCCGCCTTTGTCTTGATGCAGCCATTTCAACCCCCTTTGAACGGCTCTCGGTACTACGGGTCTTTCTCCTGAGCAGTCCCGTGGGCGAATGACCGCCTTGATTTTCCCTTGCATGATTTCTTACCACACTGCCTCGGGTTATTCCTTTTCCTTCCAGTGCCCCGATGACGAAGGACTCTCCTTTAGAGGTCGGTACCAGGTCCGTAAGCTTTTAAGTCCCACTCTGGGGTACCCCCCTTCTTTCTTTCGCCACGCGGGATGAGTAGTCGCCTCTATCCCCGTCAAAAAGTTCCCGCTGTTTTTCCGCCCCCCTGCAACTCAGGGACAGGGAAGGACTAAGTTGCGTTGATTTGCACCCCGTTTCTGCGTCTCGTTTCTAAGCATGCTTCCTCAGTTTTCGAGGTTCTCAGTTATCAATGGGTTTCCGCCCCCTAAGTTTTTTGATGGTGAGCGTTTTCGTAATTCCGCCTTTTCCGAGCCCCCTCGATCATGCATGGAGCCCCTCGGTTAAAATTTGTTCTTTCCACTAGCCCCCTGCGGGTCGTGATATGTTTTTCGCTTCTTCGGCTCTTTTATTCAGCGTGCCGCCTCCCTCTTCGATTAACCCGGGCTTGATTTTTTTTTCTGATGCTTTATAGCCGAAGATGATTCGCCATTCTGGACTGACGGTTGGGCTTGCGCCTTGTACTGCTTCTACGTCCGCTCTTCCCCGGTCCCTTTTTTTGGAGACGTTCTTTACCTGGCCCGACCGCGGCGATTCGAGACGATGTCTTCTTCGGAAGCACCCCCCAAGTTGCTTTGCAGCAAGGTTTTTTGCCTTTCCTAGGTTTTTTTTTTTGAATAGCCTTCTTCAAAGCAGATTCTTCTTCCTTTAAGACCGCCAGGAGAAGCTTCTGTTTTTTCCCTGTTTCCCCCCCAGGGGGGTTGTTTTTAACTTTTTCCCCCCCCCCGTGGGCCTCAGATTATTTATGTCCCATTGCGTACCCCCCATGATTGGAAGGCTTCTTTCCCTTTTTGTCGTTGCCGGAAAGCTGGAGGCGCTATTCTGGTCCCTCGTCGTTCCTTCGGACACTCCAAAAACCCCAGCTTCGTGACTTCCCCAAGGGCTCTCTTTGGTCCTCCACCCCCTCTTCCGCCCTTTGGTTTTTCTTTGTTATGACGTCTTTAGCTCTGTCTCTACGCACTCTTGGTCGGTTGGTTCTCACATGACTCACCTCTCAACATGACGACTCACCCAGGTACTCTCTTCTCCCCTTTTTTTGTGTTTAGAGGAGATCTTCTTCCTGGCAGGCGTCTCCTTCTGGGTGCTGCGAGTACAGCGATTTGCTCCCCGCCTCCTTTAAGTGGCTCGTGGTGTTCGTAGTCCCCCCCTTTTTCTGGCACTCCCTCCTTATACCGTGCCGTTTGCAGAACCGATTTTTGCTTTCATAAAGATCCGCCCTTGTCCTTCTTCGGCTGGTGACTTTTTCTTTTCTCGTGAGACTTGTTCCCCCTCCTTGGTCCTGAGAAACGCCGCTGTCTCTGCCTCATATTTTCCTCTTCAGCCTATATGGGTACATTGCATTCCGTGAGGAGTCCCACGGGTTGTGGTTTCCGGATCCCAGACAGCTTTCCCTCACGTTCCTTCTTTTGCGTCATTCTCTTCTGTTGATGAAGTCCTTTCTCTCCCCCACTCCCCCTCCCTTATTAGGCCGCCCCTTGGCTCCCCCATGTTTCCCGCAGTACCAATACTGCTCTATTCCCTTCTCTCCCGTACGGCAAGCATCTAACTTCCACAATTCGCGGACGCTTCTCTTTTGGACGGCCGGATGGGAGAAACCTCGACCCGTCACCAGTCTCCTGTTCTCTCCCTAGTTCTCCCCCCGGCTCCCCCGGACTTCTCATCTTCCCTCTACCGCCCTGCACCCCTCCTCGCCGTTTGCTTTATCATCAGTCTTTTCCATTTTCGCCACCGCCGCTTCCGTTGCGCGAAGCCAGTTCTAACCTTCCTCCCCGCATTGTAGGCAGGTGGGTTCTCTGAAACTTCACCCATCCTGCTCCCTCTCCATGGTTCCCCCGTTGATAGGCTAGCGTTTCTCAGGTCGTCGAAGTACGAACTTTTTCACGCTAGCGTGTCCTGAGTGATATGACAGCCTCGCATGTTCCCCCCTTCTTTTCGCTGCGCTGGTTCCCCTTCTCTTGCAGAACACTATCTCGGGCACCTAAGGTTTCAACATCTTTTCATATTCCTTTGCCGGTGAGGAGGGAAGGCCCACTTACCGGGCTGCCATTCGGTCATGACCCTTTTCTCGCTCTATGTTTCCCCCAGCATGTTAGAACTTCGACCTCGCGAGACCGCTTGTCTGGCCGTGCTTCTTTTTGTCCCCTTCTGATGAAAGAAATGGCGTCTTCTCGGTGAGACTGGACAATTCCAAGTTTTTTCCGGAAGTGGGAATGAAGACATATTTCCCCTCTTGACGATCGCGAGTTCTATCAGGATTTCCCCCCCGAATTCCCTCAGTCTCTTGCTTGACTTCCGTTCTTCTTATGGCATTACCCGACATTGAGGGCTCCTTACTGTTTTTTTTTTTTCGTGTCCAAACTGAGAGTCCACGCTTCGGTCGCTTTCGCGCCGTCCTCAGTGATTCGCCCGGTTTGTATAGGCCCGTAAAAGCCCGCCGTTTTTTGTCATTCACCTAGAAGCGAACCCGCGCCAGATATGGTTCATCTTTTCGCCCCCTTTCATCGCGCCCTTTTTCATTTTTCCAAACTGTGTTTCCCGTCTGTGACATCCCTATTAGTCGAACAGGCACGTATGTCCTTCTCCCCCCCCTTGATGTCTGTTTTCCCACCCTTTGTTGTATCTACCCTTTCTTTTTTGAGATTAATCAGAACCCTTTTTCTCCCGAGTCCTTCGCCCCCTCTCTTCAAGCGCACGCCCATTTCGTGCTTTTTGCTCCTCCCTTGATGTAAGCACTGCTTGCACGGACTTTTACCCCTCTTGTGTACAGTCTTTCTTAACTCCTCGCCTCACCTTGCACTTAGGGCGACATCGCTGTCGAACAGACGAATCCCCTTCTTTTGCCTGATGAAGGAATATGACAGGCACTTGATCCTTCCTGTTGCTGTCCCGTGCCCCTGGTCAACCCCTCCGCGCACTATCTACGACCAGCTCCCTACGCGACGCGAAGTACGTATCCTCTATTGTGTTTTTATCCGTCGGACATTTTCTCCTCTTGTTCCAGGTTGTGTCGCCCCCCACGTTTCGTTCTTTTTTTGAAGTTTTTTTTTGGTTTTTTTTAATGGCATCTCTGGTATTTTTCTTGTGCCCCTCTCTTCTTTTGCTAGGCGGAACGTCGGTTTTTTCGCGTTGCCTTATGTGATGAGAAGATTTCCGTGTAGCGTTGCCGCAGTCTCCCCCCAGCTGCTGCTCTTTTGCGAGCACGCGTTTTCAGTAGCCGGCCGTGCAAGGGGCGAAGGCCCTGCCCCGGGACCCTCTGTAGTATCCATTTTATCCCGCTTGCTCTATTACGTAGCGTCTACTTTTCTTGGTCACCTGAGCTTGGCGTCAACCTCGCACTCGCCCGTTACCGTCCCATTTAGCAGAGATGAGTTTACCCGATATTGTCTGTTTTTTGCCCGCGACCCTCGCTCGTTTTCCTGAGTTGAGCGAAGGGATTCTTAGTGCCCCCTGGTTCACCTTTTCCTTCGGCTAGGGTTTTTCTTTTCTTCGTTAAACGACTCACTTTCTGGTGTTGAGCTCAGCTTGCAGGTTTGATCTCCCATTCAGTGGCGGCTTTCTGTCTTTTAATAGGTAGTGTTCTTTCTCCGGTCCTGCGAGCTCCTGATCTTTTATTACTCTTGTTTTCGTGCGCCGTTTTAATACGTTCGGGGAACATCCCCCGCTACGAAGAAGCCTCATCTTCGGACGCTTTTTTGATTTGCTTAGCTCCCTTCAAGCTCGTTTCCGGCCCGGTGATCTTTTTGTAGCCCTCAACGGAGCAAACGTCGAGCCCTGAGCGTTGATTGAAACCCCCTCCGCTTATCGGTCCAGATCCAGTTTTTCTCCCTTTTCAAAGACCCCCCCCCCCCCACCCGGCTTAAACTGCCCTTGGAGGAATTGTTTTCTAGGTCACCTTACCCGCATCCCTCTCCGCCCCGCTCCCTACGGCCATCAACTTCTCGAGGCTCCCTCACTTGTTCTTCTACTCCCCCTTGAGGAGAGTTATCCAAGTGCGGACTTATGATTCCGTTATTCCTCCCCTTTTTTGATCAGTGATTTTCTGACCTTACCACTTACGCTTAAACATTGTCTTTATTAGCAGGCGTTGGGTGCGCTTTTTTTCTGGCGGCCCGGGCCAGCCTTTTCGTTTCTTCGAAATTAGGCAGGGGTCCTCTTCGTTCCTCTGAATTCCCCTTCCTTTTTTTCTTTTCCCGCGTCCTGAGAATCAGGCTTCCGCGCTGTCCTTTCTGTCGATTTCACGTGGCCGTTTCTCGATCTCACCCCCTCCGCCGCCTTGCGCACGGAGTGAGTTAGCTCCTTTCTCCTTTCTCCTCCTGACGCACAGGACTACCCTACGCAGATTTGCCCTGAGTTTCTTCTGTACCGGCTGCCCCTCAACCAAACATGAAGGGGAGCCCCCCGGCCCCCCTTTCCTCGTTGGATTCAAGAAGCCGCCTTCGTTTTTTTCCTTCCGTAGCCCTCTTCCCCCGCCCCGAACTCTAAGATACCCCCCCGGTGCGCGGTGTCCCCCAACATATATCTTTGGTGTCCTCGCTTTATGTTTATCACCGTTTTGGGAGTTGGAGGTTTTGTGTTTTTGGGTGGGTTGGTTGTGGGGTTGGGGCGGGATGGGGGGAGGGGGGCGGGGTGGTTTGGGTGGGGGGGGGGTTTCTCGCCACTCTCCATTGAACACGGACCGTTTTCCGGAAGATACGCATTCCTTTTTCTTTGCCCGGTATCCCAATCTTCTTCTTACTACCATGAGCGCGTTCCTTTTTCCTGAGTTTTTTCCTTCCCGTGACCGTGACTTTTCGCTACAAGCTTCCCTGGCCATCTCTTTGCGTAGGACGCCCGGCCGGAAACAAGCATCATCTTGTTTCCTTTCTCTCTCCCCCTCACTCCGCCCGCGTCCACAAGGCTTGTGCCATTCATTTGACGCCCCCTGGTTGGATAAAAAATCAGAACTCGGTTTTCTTTTCCCGGAGATCCCGAATCTTATGTTCTGGCCCTTTAGACTCCCCCTTCTTCCTGCCTCACAGTCATAGGAGTTATTCCTGAGAGTCATCTGTCGGCGTTAGTAGGGTGCGGGTTCGGGCGTTAATAGCCGATAATATTATTCTTTTTTTTCACCGCGGTCGCTAGGGTTTTCCTGTTCCAGTTGATTGACCAAAGTCCCCCTCCCTAACTTCCATCGCGAGGGTGTCAGATGTTCGATGCACCCGTCTATTTGCGCCTTCTTCCCTGTGGTCCCTCCGGTATCGCACTGTCTTTTCGTGTCAGTTTCCGGCTCTGGGAAATCCTTTCAGTGCATCTTTCTTTGACGTATTCTAGACTCTCCGCTATTCCTCGAGGGACTTTCGGGTCCCTTAGCTCGGAGTCTTCCTGCGAAGGGGGTTTGAGTGCTTTTGAGAGTCTACGGAAAATGTTTCCCCGGACAGCATAAGAGCGCTAAGGGACATTGTTCCCGCGTTGGGTGCGTCGGAAGAAAGGTCCCCCTTTACGTTTGACTTATGGTTTCAACCCATCGCCGAGACTCCTTTTCTTTTGGTGAATCGGACATCTTCTCCGTGTTCTAAGTCTCGGGTGCCTCCTGCGTTCACTAGGAGGCTCTTATTCGCCCCGCCGCTGGTTCCATTGTCGGTCCAGCGTTTTTGCTTGACAGGGATTTCACGCTGCCAGCCTCCCCGACCCCCCTGCAGTCGCAGCGACAGACATTCAACGTTCAACGGCCTTTCTCCTGCGTTGTAGGATCTCGATTGAGACTTCCTTTTCGTCTCTCGCCCTCTGCGATTATCGTAACAGGCTCGCGGACTCTCATTTCCCCGGGCCTCGTTGGTTTTCTTTTTGGTCCCCTGCGAGGCCTCAGCTACGCCCGGCTGTTTTTTTCGTCGGCCCTTCAGCGGTCCCCGCCTTTTTTATCCATCTGTTTGCTTTCTCCTCTTTTCGTTCCCTTAGGGATCTGAAGAATCCCGGCGAGCGAGTGTTTTTTATTATCTACCCCCCCTGTCCCCCGGCTTCCCCTCGCCCACCCTTTTTCACCGCAGGCGCGTCCCGTTTAAAGTAGACCCTTGGGTGCCGTATGTGTTGCTCTCTTTTCTCTGTCGTTCTAAGGGGACTGCCTCGCGATACGTTTTTCCTTTTGATTTTCACAACTTGCTTTGTGTTTGAGCACTGCTCGGGGATACTTTCATCTCCTCGCTAACCGAGCCACTGATCGCTCGCTTTTTTTCCCTGAGAGGAGCCCTTTTTGATTTCCTATGTTTCCACCTTTTCCCGCAATAAAATGAGAGCCCCGTGATAACGGTATCCCCTATGCTAACGGCTGCCTTTTGTGACTTTCTCTGCAACTCATCCCGTCAGGGACGCTCCTTTTCTTTTTCCGGAGCTTTTTTGCGATTGATGTTTTTTACGATTCCCCCCCCCGGCCCTCCTCTCGTCGTCCCTTACGTTTCTGGGTCCGATGTGCGCCTCAACCGGGACTCCCCAACGCGCTTTGCTGTGCGTGGTGTTCGAAGTGATGATGCCTTCGGACTCTTTCTCGGCCGATCGTCGGATCAGAAAATTTCTCCCCGGCTTCTGGGGCATTTCTCCTTTATGGCGTTGCTGGCTGGTTGGTCTCGCCGGGCCTCCAACGCCTACTAAAGCTTTTCTTCCGTTCGGCGGTTAGTTAGGCAGCAGGTGGGTCTCGGGTTCCTCGCTCCCGGTAATGACGTTGGGTTTTTTTTCTTTCGTCAGGATCAGGCGTTAGGGTTTTCGGGCTCGAGTTCCGCCGTTTTTAATTAGTCTCGCCCACCGACCCCCACTCCATGCTTCATTCCTGCTCGTTCCCAGGCAGCCTCCTTTGCGGCGGTCTGATTTCCTTCTTGGTTCATGTTCTCCCCCCAGCACGAAAAAAGGTGAGACTTTTTTTTTTTCCCCCCTGAAAGGTCTGAGGCAACTCACCGCGTGCCTATACATGACTCTCTCCTTTCGCAATACTATATATATTTTTTCATACCCGGTGTTTTGGATGAGTCGAGCCCGTATCTTTGATTCTCGCTTTTTCAAAACGGGTGTTTTTTTACCCTGGTCCCGAACGGGTCGTCTCAGGTCCATATATCACATCTGGCACTTCTTCCCCCTCAAAAGGAGGTTCTTAATCCCCCTGAGTGTCGTTAACCTCCTCTGTTTTCAGGTAAGATAACCTTTTTTTTTTCCTTGAGATTTCAGGAATGACGCTCTTGCTGTAGACTCCTCCCATTGGTCCCTTCTCTCCCTCCCAGGTTCTTTGTTTTTAATAAGAGAATGGGTAACGTAAAGGCATACCCGGGCCTTTGGATACCCAGCCTGGGTGGGGGTTACCCTTTAAACTTGCTGTCCCGGTCGGGAGGAGTAGTCATGGCGGACTCCTGCTTCCTAAAAAAGCCGCATCCCCCCATTCTTTTTAGTCTTGAAAGTACCTGTTGCCTTTCACTCAATGTCTTTTCTCAGCCTTGCCCCGTGTCTCCAGCCCCCTTCTTCTAGTCGTAGTCCGTACCGTCTCCCGTCTAAAACCCCTGTACGCTTCTTCTTTTAAATCAGTCATTTCCATTCCTTTTTGTGAGCTCCCCTTCATTTGAGTTCGATTCCCGGCCCTAGCTATCCTGATCTACCTTTTTTTGTATCCCAAATCGACAGTAGGATTGCTTTACGCCTTCATTCTCAGTGCTCACCTGACATTCAACGAGCATTAGCACCGAACGGCCACCGGAAAGAAGCCCTTTTTATGCGGCTGTGGGACGTCTCCCTTCGCTCAACCCCCCTTTTTTCTCCCCAATGGGGCCCCTTTGATCAGGTCCGGTGGATACTGTCCCATAGAGTGTATCACCCTCCCCGTCCCTCACGCGACGTGTGCCTTGAAGCCCATTTTTCAGAGAACCCTTACCGCTCGCGCTCTTTGGCATTCCTTTTCCCGCTCTATATCTCCCGGGCACCCATCTTTTTCCCGAAATCTTGACCGCCCCGTTTGGTGGGCCATTTGGACATGGTGCGGGGAAATTGGTACCATGCGGTTTCCCTTTTCCTCTTTGAGGTCGAGGTTCCTGCCACGCCGCCAGATGGCTCTTTTTTGTCTCGCTGCTTTTCAGTCAGCCGGCTTTACTTGCTCTGCCGCAGAGACATGACGCCTGGCGTTTGATTTCGGTAACTGTCGCCCCAGGTCATGCTTGGTCATCTGAGTCAGCTCTTTTTTCCCTCCGATGTCTAGGACTTTTTTTTGCGTTCTCCGGGGTTTCAAGACCAGGCTTTAGGGCTCACACTGCCAGGCCGTTCCGGTCAACCTTTCGTCGGCTTTTTTTCTGGTTTTCGTTTTTTGGTTGTGATCTTTCACCCACTGTTCAGCTCCGGCACGCTTATTTTGGTGCCGAAAAGTGTCACTCTCCCTTTCGTTGCCCCCAATTCAGCCCTAAGAAGATTCCCTAATGGGATTCTGTTTCAAGTTTTTCCCCTGTTTGGGGAATTTCCTCGTCGCTTATATTAAGCCCCTCCTGCACTTATTTTTTTTCTATTTTGGTTTTTCGGGTTTGATCGTCTGATGTGACCCCCTATTGTCCCTACTCCCCCCTTGCACCGCTTGTTGTTCGCTTGGTAATATTTCCCGGTTCCCCCCCCCCCCCACCCTCCCTGACAGGTCGCTACTTGATTCTTTCTCCCCAACGTCCCCTTTTCTGCATCTGGTATAGCCTCGTCCTTCTGCCTTTTCCTTCCTGCCAGTAGAGGTGTCCCATTCGTGCTTTTTTTTACTCGTTGCTTCTTGTGCAATCAACGCCTGATGGCCCTTGAGCCGTCTCTTGTTTCAAGACCGTTTTTCTCCCCGGCATTAACGTTTCAGGATTGAGCGTCCCCCCTGGGTTTTCCCCCTACCCGCAGCCACCATCCTGACCGGCTGGCAAGGATGCGTTTCTCCCTTTCCTATCCTGACCCCGTTCTTCGGTCCCGCCGCCAGCCCCCCCGCGAGTGAACTAGGCTATCCCGCCACGACACTACTTCCTTTCCGTCTTCTCTCTTAGCACTCCTCCTTCTTGGCTTTCGCGTGCCGCCCTGCATCATTGTTAGCTCGCAATGCCCCCTGATTCAAGGTTCTGAGGAAGGTAAATTTCCGTCTAGAACTCTGTCTCAGCTGTTTCACTTTCCCTCCCGATGTTTTTTTTCTCTTGATGCACCAAGCCCGTCCTGTCTGATTTCGGATGGAACTTGTGCTCGCGATTTTCCATTCCCGCTTTTTGATTGGTTCTGGGGTTTTCTCGGGAAAGGCCAGCACAAATAAGGCTGGCCAGTTTCGTCTCCTTTGATCACTTCCTCTTCACATGGGAAAGGGTCGACTCCTCTGCCGTTGGTTTTTTTCTAGTCAGATTTTCTTAGTGCCCCCCCCCTTTCCTGAGTACCGTCTTGTCTATGTAGAGTTCTCGTCGGACTTTTATCCTTTCAGCATGTTTTCGGTACAAGAGCCACTGCCCGTCCCGGGTGAAATTGCAGCGATAGAGGCCCCCCAGATTTGACAGCACTGGCTGGGTTTCCAGAAGAACGCTTTCTTTTTCTCCGCTCCGATTAGGTCCGTTTAAGTTTAGTTCTCTTCGGGCACCGGTGGACCCACCGAACGGTCTCCGCTCTGTCTCTTTCCGACCTTTGGTGTCCTCTGAAAGCCACTTTATGGTTGTGTTGAGCCTCAGAGAAGGTTGGAGACTATGACCCCCACTTTCATGGGCGGCCCTTGTTCTGCTTTTTGAATTTTATTCTTTCTTCGTCGCGGTAGAATAGAGCTCCGCCCTCCTTTTTGCGTCCCTTGTCTTTTTCCCCGCCATGTGAGAGATCTGTGACGGTCCTCCCCTTTGATTCCCCCTGATTTTGATGCTCTGGCCGCGTTTTGATCCTTTGTTCGTGATCATTCCGGCATCTTTATCGTTCTCGCGCCCTTGAGCCTGGCCTAACCGAGATGAGGCAGGTACCCCTACGGCTTGCCTCGCCGATGAGTCCCTGCCCCGAGAAGATGCGCACACCTACCTCCCAACCCCCTCCACGCCCCTATCTTCCTTGAGACTTAGCATTTAGAAGTCATTGTATGTCCCTTTCGATCTTTTCCCCTCAATCTAAGGGAAAGCCACCATGCGCAGCCCCCCGTCCTTCATCCGGTCAGAAGGTATTCCTTCCTCTCTTTTTGTTTGATCTCTCTCTGCACAGGATGCTCGTGACTTCGCACTGACAGTGTAGTTCGCTGCTGAGGCAGTAGCGGTTGCTGGCCTGTGAAAACTTCCGAACCCTAAAAATTAGAAGTAGAGCTTTTCTCTGTTTACTTTTTTTTTTCGTTTTCCCTTTTCTCCCCTGATAGGATGATCTTGCGTTCTCATAGTGCGGGTTCCAGCCTGTAGTTCTGGCATTGACTCGTTCCTTTTATACGAGGATCTTTCCGCGATCAGATGCGGTTCTGCCCATTCTCTTGTTCTTACCTTCAGTCCTCACCGAGCCGCGATAGTTTTGGAGTGTAGTAGGACGCTGCCGTTTTCTGCGTTTTCTCATTGATTCGCACCCTTGTTTCGCATTCGCTCATCCCCCAGCGCCCTTCCCCGGAAGAAATAGTGAAGTTTTTCCACACTCCTTTTTTTGCTCCTTTAAGGTCTTTTTCTCTCCCCCCCCCTGCCCGGGGTTTGCGTTCCCATTAAAACCTTGTCTTGGACGCTTCTCAAAGAGGAAAGACCTTTCGGTTATCCCGGTTGCCCTCTACCCCCCCCCCCTGCCAATAGAAGACTTTTCCCCCGATCGTACGATCTCTCGTTGCGGCGGTTCAACACATCAGTGTTCTATTTTTGTCCTTCCCGATTGCTGGTTTCACAAGTTTGAGGCATGAACGGGCGTTTGCGTGTACTTCAATTCCCTTTTCTCCCAGGCTAACCAGTCGGAAGAGATCCGATCAAGCGGCTCGTCCTCTGCGCATAAACCAGGTCTATTTCTCCACTATGGTTTTGCCGATCACCTTTTAATTTACTTCAACCAGCTGTCTCTTCCCACTGCTTTCTTTTGCCTTCCGTTCGTTGAAGAGAAGAACCCGCCCCCCCCCTCCATCAGCGGTCACAATCCTGCGCCTTCTAACGTTCCCCTTTTCCAGACTTCTGTGCCCCCCCTTTTTCATTCCGACCCCTCCATCCGTTTTCTTGCCCGGAAAATAAGCCTTTCCTTCAAGAGTCTGAGCGATTTTCCGGAGTTTCGTACGAAACCGGCTGTCTTGGAGAACCCTTCCCCGTCCCCTTTAGGAAGAGAGGTAAACCCTCCACTTTTTGGGCCCTGCGCGTTGGCTCTGTTAGTTGGTTTTTTTTCTTTCTTTTTCTTTCCCCCGATCACTTTCTTTCACTTGACTTGGACGCACTGTCAGGTTACCCTGTGTACCGTTAAGCCTCCATAACGGCCCATCGCTCGTGTCTCTTGCCCCCGATAGTTCTGCGCCGACTGCTTTCTTTGATCTCCGGAGGACATGTCCCCAGAACCTGGGTTTCACGTACTTTTTCATCAGGTCCCCACCGGACTGAGTTTTTCCCAAGCCCTCCTTTTCTCCCCCCCCAACTCTTCCCGAGCTCTTTCTCACTTTCGGTCATGCAGGTTTCCCCGTCGCCGGAAAGGCAGGTCTCCCCTCTTTCTCAGGGCAGCGTGGGCTTTGTTTCCCCCCCCAAGCCCGCCGGAGCCCGAACATTCGTTCTCGCTTTACGGAGCCCCCCTCTGTCGGAAGTTCAGGAGCCCCGCTGTTCGGGGTGCTTCTACTTGACCTAAGACTCCGCCTGGTTTTTGCCCCTAGAGCTTACTATTACGTAGCGGCTTTGCATGCGGTCAAATAGCTTTTCTCTGTCTCTTGTCTCTCCCCCCCCCTTGCCGACAGATGCCCCCGTCGGTTTTTGTTCTTCGCACCTTGAGACGCGCGGCCTATGATACGGGCGGTTTACATCAGAGTGCCTCTCCCTGTGGTCCCTTTGTGGTACTCTCCACTTGACTCGAACCAGCAGCTCTTCATGAAAAGACCCATGTTGACAAGGAACGGCCCGAAATATCCACCCGCCTTGGTTTCCCGTCTTGCCTTCCCGTAGCGTCATTCTCAGAGAGGAGATCTTTCACGGCTTTAATGCTTTGTCTCCTCTCGCCCAACGGTCAGATGGACTGGGCGGCTTTCCGAGGCGATGCTCCCGCGTCCTCGCTTCGCGGCGGCATCTTTGGCCTTTTTCCCCCCCCCTCAGCTTGTCTCATCTTTTCTCCCGGGGAAAGGCTTTCTTGTGGGACAGCCTCTGTTGCAGCTTCCGCATCTTTTACCCAGTTAACCAGTTTGGCCCCCCCCTTCCCTTCACCTTTTTTTCCCACCTTCCCAACGAGGCCCCGGCGTATTTCCTTTCTCTTTTCCCCGATGTAGAGATAGTTGCGATGGGCAGATTTTTTCTTCAGGTCTAGCTATTACTGGTTAGCAGACACCCCCCCCCCCCCCCCCCCCTCGTGTCCCCCCCCCTTTTCTTTTAGCTTTCAACCTGAAAAGATATTCCGGTTTGTCCCCCCCCCCCCGCCTCTGACCGGCCCCCCGAGAAGCTTTTTACAGGGGATCCTTCCCGTTACCTTTTCTGTCCCTTGGATTAGAAGACCCGGCCCTATCCCCCTTAAGCTATGGAGGTGAAGGTAGTCGCGCTGTCGTGCTTACTTTTAGCTTTTTTCTCCGGAGAGCCCCTCCTCCCTTTTCCCCTCACTCGAAAGGGCGATTTCCAAAAGACGTTAGGATGAGCTTTCTTCGCGGATGCGCTCTGTCTTTGAGATTTTCGCCGCGCTACTGACGTTTCTCTTTTGACCTCTGATGAATGCTCTTACCAGGACCTCCTTCCTCCCGCCGAGTCTGTTTTTTTGGTCTGAGAAGGAGAAGTTTTTTCCGTAATGGAGAGCCCCCGACTGTAGTACAGTCTTGCCGATTTATTAGAGAGGTCTAATCCCGCTTCTGCCGCTTCCCATTTGTTTCGTTCCCCCAATGCGTCCCTTTATTCCCCTCTTTGGGGGAGTATCAGGCTTAACCCGACTTGACCCTTCCCCCCGCCTCCTCAATATCTGGGAGAGAGTAGGTTTCAGTACCTTCAACCCCCACGCCAGTTTGGTCTTTGGTTGGACGTCTAGACTGCTGATTCCCATGATAGGGATTTGTGTTTTTTTGTTCCCTAGGCCCGAGGCTTTCCCTTTACTGATCTGGCTTTCTTTTGGCCTGCTTTTACTTTCTTTTTCCTCTCTCCCCACTCAAAGTTCAAGATGTGTGGCTCTGACCGGACCTTTATCGGATTTCCTTCTGGCCACGCCGTCCCCTTGGTGCGGACTGAGTCCGTTCTTGTAGATCGTGATCTATACCGAATGACACGGCTTTACCTGGTTTGAGTTTCCACTGAACTTTCTCTTCCCGTCCACCTCTTTCCACACAGTACTATATCCTCCCCCTCCCCCTGTTCGAATATCCTCTACGTTTTTGTTTTCTTGAGATTTGCGTAGATATTAGTCATTTTGTGTGCTCGGGTACTCCCTTGTGTTGAATAATAAGTCTTTGTGACCCCCCCCTTTCTCGCAGTTGGTAGCTAGAGAACATTCATCTCCCCTGCTTTCCTCCCGCCCACATTCTGCGTCTTTCACCCCCCTTGTTTTTCGGCCATGCCTCTCCAAATGGAAGGTATAGCCCAATGAGAGTGGTTATCTTTTTGCTGTGTCGAGCCGGACGATATTGCCCGCCTGCGGGTACCCGGGTCCACCCCTCCCTCCCTTTAAAGGAGAAGACATCAGTCTAATCTTCCCGCACGCCTATACTGGGTTAAGTTCACTTCATTAGGCGGTCCCCCCGGCGAACGCACCTTGCGTGGGTTTCTTTCCCGCCTGACCGGATGTCGAAATTTTCGATACTCGTTCTGGTAGTCTAGGAGATCTGTCCCCCATCCTGCTCCCCAACTATCCGAGCATTCGAAAGAGGAACCCTACCTCCTTTTGCTAGTTCTGATCCGCTCCGCCCCTACACGGCATCTCTGCTTTCCTCCGTTTTTCTTCTGACTCCCCCCCTTCTCCTTCCCTACAACAGCAGTCCGCGATTTCTGCAGATCGTACCGATTTAACTGCATGGCGGTGCTCCCAATTGACCAAGTATTTCCGCTTTTCCCTTCTTCCGGCATTCCGCTTCTCGACGTACCGCTTTTTCGCACGTTTTTTCGTGGTCCTTTCTTTTAAGCCCCTTCTTTCCCCCTTTCTCCAGCGGCCCTCCTGATTAGCTCCCCTGAGACCGGATCCCTTCCCGACTTGTTTCCTGGAGGCGTTTTTAGGTTGGCGTCTATACGTTGCGATCACACGTTGTTTGCCGTGCCGTCACTTTCCCCAAGTTCAGGGCTCCCCGGTTTTTTCTCGCGGGAGTATTTCAACGTTTCCCACCTTTCTCCCCCTGCTCTTTTTCTTGCTTTGATATACCACTTTCTCCTCCCGGAGAAAACCAGTATAGAGGCTCCTGATGGGGCCTTTGATCACTT
>Ga0179593_1366136_pt1 | contig 16363 bp, 12 predicted proteins | sample CZODoug2_1_08_16_FD_185931 | JGI IMG/M metagenome (GOLD analysis project Ga0179593, IMG submission 185931) | Vadose zone soil fungal communities from Angelo Coast Range Reserve, California, USA - CZODoug2_1_08_16fungal (PacBio error correction) | ecosystem: Environmental > Terrestrial > Soil >... | reverse complement strand
CTCTTTCCGCTTTACAAGCTCCATTCCCTTTGTCTGAATTTTCTTTAGCTAGCACACTGAGCCTTTTGCCCTTTTTGACAGGGTTGTGCCTCCCCTTTACGGTGTTTCTCTGAATCACATTGGTCTTTCACGGATTCCGGCAACATCGGCCGCTGACGGTTTGGTTTTTCTCTGCTGGTTGATGACTTCAAGGGCTCACGCCGTGCAGGTGGTGAACTCAGCAACCGTCCCGGCGCCCTGGAGACTTGGCTCCTCTCCCCTCGGATTTGTAAGTAATTGTCCCTATTATATTGTGTTCCTTTCTCCTGTTTTTCCTTTCCCGTCTTCTGAGAAAATGATTTGAAATTCGTATCAGGGACTAGGTCATACCCTCGGAGCTCCTTTTCAGCGCTGTTGCACTCCTCCCCCCAGCCGTCAATTATTGTGGAAGCAGTCCAAAGCCTCTCTCCACTCTGAACTCCCTCCGACATATCCTTTTCTGGAATTTCGACTTTCCATTTCCTTCAGACTGTTCAGAGGCATTCTTTCAGGGTGTCGGGAAGTTAGAGCCATCTCTTTTCCACAAGGGCCAAGGCCACCATCGAGGGTAGCAAGATTAGATCCTTTATGCTCCGTTTCCCTCAATTAGTTCCCCTAAACTTATTGTTCATTTCTTTTTCCCCCCACCCCAGTAGGAGTTTTGTTGTGAAATTAAGGTTTGCACATGACGCTAATCCCATCAGCTCAGCTCACTCAGGAGCCCTTTGCCCGAGACTAATTTCTTCCTACGAGGTTCCGTTTTTTTTCCTCGAGGTTCCCACTCACTCCCCGTCCTTCCATTTTTTTTGCAACCACTTCTAAGAAAAGAACCTTTGTAGTCGAGCCCCCCCCTGATTTTATCAACGACGGTCCTCTGGGCTCTTAACCCCCTGCCTTGAAAATTCGCTCGAACTTCCTTTGACCGGGGTTTCTTCGATATACCCATATAATCTTCTTTACTGCCGTGACCCCCATTTTTCCTTCGTTGTTTGCGCGGTCAAAGGTCCCTGAATCTACACTTCTTTTTCGGACCGGTGAATCTCTCTCGCCCTGCCCCTGTGTGGAAGAGTAGGAATCTTCAATGCTCAACTTTTTTTCCTTGGTCGCTTTCAGGCGCGTTCACGGTTGCCGTTGTCGAGTACAAAGAGAATTTATGAGTCATTTTCCTTTGCGTTGTTGCGGCCCGCCTAGTCTGACCGCGTTGTTTTCTTCCTTGCCGTCAGTAGAGGAGTTTTCTTCTGAGGTACGCGCGCGTCTCCCGCCGCCGGCGGCTTTACTGCCCGGCATTGTTGATGAACCTATTTTCTTTGTCGATCAGTCCCCCCTCGCCCCAGCTTTCCCTTTACGCATGGTTGGTGTCCTCCTCTCCGCCTTCCCCTGGATCGAGTGAGTCCGCGTGCGGTTCGTGTAACAGGCACCATCACGAGACTTTCCATACCGCACTTGACCTGCGGTCTGCATTGACGTGTGACCGGCGGTGTGTCCTCTGTTTTTTCCTGTCGCGTCGTCGTTGGTGTTTCAGGGTCGGTGTTTTGCCTTTTTCCTGCCTGGTTCGCCACTTTGCTCCACACCTTCTTTTTTTATCCTCCTTTTGATCCCCCGTCTGACTCTTTTCCCCCACCCCCCGAACCAGCCGCTGATTCTCTTTTAAGTAATTTTCACAGGTTACTTTCGCCGGCGCGGCAGTGCTCCCTGGTCCTGCTGCCCGTACTCTATCCTTACATCCTGCGAACACCAAGCAGACCTCATTGATTGCGACGTCTTCGACGTTTCTCAGTTTTTTCTTGTTCTTACGGGCGCCCTCCCTCTCCTCTCCCTTTCCCCGCAAGAGAGTAAGCGACCAGACTCAGATTATTTTTCCAAGCATCTCGTTCCGTGATCAGGCAGGCGTGTCATGGGCGATCATTCCGTGCACCGATCGCGTCACCTTAGATTCTCCTTACTGTCTCCAGGGCTTCCCGTTTCTGGTGTTTGAACCGTACAGCCCGTTTTTTTCGTATGTATAGCGTCTGTTTTAGCGTCGGTGCGCCGCTGTCCCGATTCGGCGCTGCAGTTGACTCTTTGGCTTCAGACTCTCCTCTCCAATCTGCTAATGACCCCTTCTGGTTTCCAGTTTCTTCCTCGGTTTCTGTTTTGACCACAAGTTTGGGTGCTAGGTCGGATCGCTGCGCGATTCTTCCTCTTTCCGCTTGTCGCCAGTTTTGCCTTTTTCGTTTTCTGCTTCTCTCCTTCCGACTGTGCATGGTTTTTCTAACGGCCCTATATACTTCCTTCCCTCCATTTGGTGGTTGAGAGTTTGAGCTAGTGAGAAGCGCCATGCGCTCGCTTTAAGGCAGCAGCCCCCGCCGCCGCAGTTCCCAATCTGAGTTTTCTTCGCTTCCCCCTCCCTTAGTATTTACTCTTCTCCCGTCGACCACAACTTTACCCCTGCAATAGTCGAGCCCTGCTCTTCTCTCCCCCAGGCGATTGCATGCGCAGCCCCCTGTGACTGCGTTTTTATCCCCCTGCCATCCAGGCGTATTGATTCCCCTCTCGGCTCTCTCGCTTCCCCCCTAAGTCTGACTAACGCGACATGATCGCAGTACAGCACCGTATTCGTTTTTCGGCCCTCCCGTTCTCGGTATTTTTTGCTGCCTATGTATACGGCCTCTTTGGTCCTCCGTTTTAGGAAAGTAGCGCCCTCAAGCATGTGATCTAGGTGAAGCCTTGCTGTCTTAATCCTTCTTCTGAGTGTTCTCTTCCCGAGGGATGGTCCAGGTTTCTACCCGTCTGCGTTCTGCCTCTCCCCCTCCCTCAGCTGAAACCCTGCTCATTTTGCCAGTTCCTCCATGCAGATTCGGTTCTGGTGTTCTTGCTGGCTTTCCTCATAGGCCGGGGCAGCTGGTCACCATTGTTCTCGAAGAGACATCCCCTGTGCGATACGACTTTTCTCCGCCTTCCTTTTTTTTTTTTTTTTCCTTGACCTTCCCTTCCCTGCGGGTCGGCGTCCGGCTCAACGGCGGTGAGTGTGCTGTGCACGTGGTGTCTCTCTTTCTTCCTTTCCCCTCCTTTCTTTACCAGGACTCCTGTGAAATAATTCCCACCACCGGCTCGGACCTTCACCACATCTTCGCCACCGTATTTCAACTACTTCACCCCTTCTCGAACGCGTCTTTTTGGGGTCTTAGACTTTCTTTTGCAGTCCTCCTCTCCCTCCATCTGGTAGAGGAACCGAGTCGACTCTTGCCTCTTGACCTTCGTTTCCCTCCTTCCCTAAACTCAAACCCCCAGGCGGTCCCCCCCCGGAATGGCGAGAGCGAGCCGTTCCGTCCTGGCGGAATGGTCCTTCTTCTCCTCCTCAACTTCTTTCTGGACAAGGCCCTAGTCAGTGATTTCTCTGATTGTGACCAGTGACCCTCTCTCGGCCCCCGCCTCTTCTGGCACGGCGAGCGGTGTGTTCTGGTCCCTCCACGCACCCTTAGAGACAGTGACTTTTTCGTTTCCTACTTCTCCCCTTCAAACCCCGTTGAAAGAGCTGAACTCCCTCACCACCTGGACCGATTTGCTTTCTCGGCGCGACTCGGCCACACGCTTGCCTTTTCTTCGCCTTTCCCCTTTTATGTGCCCCGGACACTTTCTGAAATGGTTTTGTCCGCGGACCTTTTTCGTAGGCTTCCCGTCTTTTTCTATTGTTCGATCTCCTCTGCCCCGATGCCGCCTGTCCGACTGCGCGCTTGCCTGTTTCTTCTTCCCTTTTCCTTTTTCCGCTTTCAATCTGTTGGTTTGAACTGTTTTACATGGTCCCTTTCTTTCCTTTTTTCTGTCCGACAAGGTTCAGTTCGTTCGTGAGAAGATATGATCCACGGCCTCCGCTTTCCACCATTTGCTAGGCTTATTTTTTTTCCCTGGGCCTGTCTTTGGTCCGTCCTTTTTCTCTTCTATGTAGATGGAAAAACCTGCCCGCCTCTGCTTGGGGTGTTCACCCAGGAAACCCTCCTAATTTGTCTTCGCGTTTGGCCCCCTTTATACTCTCCTTTCGAATCTTTCTGACCCTCTCTGCGGTTTCTTATGGAGTTTTTAAAGAAGTTGCTCGTCCCGACCCTAATCCCCTCTGCTTAAGGTTCGGCGCCGCTCTTCGGGCGAGAGATTTCACGTCCGGTGGACAGTTCTTATTCTGGCCCCCCCGTCTAGATTGCTTTCGTTCGTCTTCTGACCCTTTTCTTTTTTTCGGATGCATTGGACAGATCTTCTCTTTTGAACTCGTGCCCTCGCTACTCTTCTGCGCCCCCCCCCTGATCCGTTAGCTAACTGCTTATGTCTTTTATTTTTCGTCGCCGATCGGTGAGTTTACTTTCCCCGCTGCGAGGTAGCTGATTGCGCCATGTCTCCGCGCCGTGATGGTTGCGATCTTCAACACCTGTCATTCGGCGTGGAGTCCGGCACTTTCCCTCCTCAATTAGAGTCCCCCCAAACAAGTCCTTCAGCTTGGTCGATTTGCAGGTCCCTTGCCCTTCCCACGGTGGATGCGGCCTTTCCCCCCTATTTTGTCTGAATCCCACCGTCGGCGGTCGTCGGTGTCGTCACCGAGCTTCGTTGAGCTTGCAGGGAAGCTGTCTAGGTTGGCACCTATATATTTTTTCTTCCTCCTTCCCTTTGGTTTGTTGTGAGTTCGTTTTCTGACCTTCATCCTTGTCTTCCTCTCTTTCTCGACCTAAAAATTTTTGTTTGCACCGACTGGTGGCGGCCTCTACTTTGGCCTCAACCTCTTCCAGGTGTGGACGCTGGATCCGTGGTAATGGGCACGGTCCGTTCCCTTTCCTGTCTGTCGTTTTTTTTTTTTCCCTAGATGGTTGATCGACTGCAATTTCGGGCTCACTCGCTTCGTTTTGACTACTCCCCGCCACCTTTCCCCTTCTTGCGACACCTGGCTCTCCTCGTCCCTCCGGCGGTAGTGTTCTTCGGGACTCGAAGATCTGGCTTGTTGGATCGTACCGTAGTAGCCTCCACTTGAGCCTCTCCTCTTATGAAGTTGTGAACGATTTCATACTTTTTTTCATTCTGCGAGGCACTTCCTCTAACAAAGAAGCACAGTTCCCTGGTTTCAAACCTCCCGGCCAGCCCTGACCCCTCCCCCTACCCTCCAATCCTTCCACCGGAACGTTGATTTTCTCGCCCTTCCCTTGCTCGACTCGATCTCTAGTTCGGTTCGGTTCTTTTTTACGTCCTAGCAGCGCATCTTCCCCCCCCTTTCATACTACCTCTGCATGGGTGGTTCTCCAGCTTATCCCGGCTTCGGTTTCCTTCAGCGTCCCCGTCGTTTCTGTTTTTTTGACCAAACCTTGCTTCTTTTTCATGTTTTGTTGCTACTCGCCGCTCCCAGAGCCCCCCCCCTTCTGATAGCGCACTCCTTAGAAGCTTTTGATGTCATGGTGTTTTCCGCCGCGTTTGTCTCTTCTGCTTTCTTTCAATGACCGTTGCAACCTTAGCCCACCGAGCCCTCCCCCCTGACCCGGTTAAGTTTCGCTGGATTTTAGTGCACCTCCGTCTTTCGGTCTCTGAAACTTCTGCTTCGCGGGCCCCGGCTTCACCTCCTTTTCGGATAGTCTCCCTCCCAACTCGTTGGACTCCAAGCCAAATCACCCTTTGGTGGCCCCCGACATGACTTTACCTCCATGGGCCGGCAACTTCACAGTGGCCTATCGCGCAGCCCAGCCCTGGGTGGCAGAGTAGCGCAGAGCTGTTCTCGGCTCTTTCCAGGGTTGCGTGCAGCGCTTCCTGGTTTGCCGTTTCTATTCCAGCAGGCAGTGGCGCTGGATTCATGCGTCGTTTTCTTTCCCAAGTCTCTCACACGCTTTCTTTTTTGTCTAGCTCCTTACCGCATTCGATGTTTCGCTATTTGTTTGGTCACGTAGAGACACCGGCGATTCCAATCCGAAGGCGTTGCGGGACTCCCCGTCAATTGTCTTGTTTTCTCTCGAATTCCTTTACGCCCTTTTGCTTGCTTTTTTTCGGCGCCCTTAATGTTTCCTTTTTGGTGCTTGCGAAGTAGACGCCTTCCTTCCTTCTTATCGCGTTTGTCTCCTTTTTCTGGGTCTCGCTTTACGGCCGACCATCCCCGAGAGATCATCAACAGTACCTTTGGCCGGTCTCTCCTTTTCAGTTTACCTTATTTGGTCCTGCGTTGTTCCTTCCCGCTCCGTCCGGTTTGTGGCTTTTACAGTTTTCCGGTTTTACGGTGGAAACAATCCTCGTCCTCCCACTCCGACACTTGTTTTTGATCCCATAGACCTCCGAATTCTTTCAATCCCAACAAACCTCCCCCCCCGATTCCTGCGATGATTCTTTAGTCGACCCCTTTAGACCTGCTGGCGTGTTCTCCTGGTGCCCCCTTGCCCGGACTCATATAAGTAACATTTCGGATACCCCCACCCCTCGACTTCCTGCTTCGCCTGCCCAGACGTTGCTGCCTGGTGCCCCGAGATGGAGGCTTTCTCCCCCCCTGCGAGCCTCGCGAGCAGCCGTTATCCAGCGGTCCGCGAACATGCTTGCAGGATTGCCTCCAGCAACGATCTCACGAATTAAGTTCATAGTGCTTCTTTTGACTTTTTTTCCTTCCCAAGCTCGCTCCCTTTCTTAGACACCTTTTTTCTCGAAGTACTTTTCCTACGTGATAGATTTGTAGTTCCGTCAGACGGTTGCTCTCGGCTGCGACTTCTTGGCGTGATTTCGGCGGGGCGCCGATTTCTAGCTGTTGGAGAATTCTTCCGAAGGGCTTTCCTTTCCCTGTCACGATCCGGTTCCCTTGCAGTTTTTTTAGAGTGCGTCGAGGCCCTTAATTATTTCACAGTTTTTTTCCTGAGGGATACGGGCCGGCTTATGCGTACGCTCCGCCGAAAGCGGTTGCTTTTCCTTCCCTAGTGCTTGCTCCTCTGAGAGCGCATGGAGTCTAATGCCCGGCGATCTCTCTCTTCCCCGTTGTGTTGTGAGAGATCGCCGTGCCCTGTAGACTTACATGAGAAGCCCGAAGTTAGCTCACTTACCCCCCCCGACTCTCCCCCCTTGCGGCGGAGCTTCGCAGCTCTCCTACTTCTCTCTCCTCGCAGCAAACCCCACTGTTACCCGCAACTCTCTTCTTAGTTGCCTCTTTCCTGCCCCCGTCGTTTTGCCTGCGCATTGCCCTTGGTGAGCGGCGACTCATTAGTTTCGGTTCGCTTCGCTCGCCAGCTTCTGCCCAGCCGCTGAACATCCCTGCCATTCGCAGACGTAGCTCACGTCTGACTTTCCCCCCCTCTACCCTCGCACGCGATCGGCGGCTTCTCTTTCGGCCGATGGACGATCTCTTTTCTTCTTGAGCGCACAATATACTTTCCTTCTCAGCGTGACTATTAGTGATTGCAATCCTGATGCTGCTTCGCTTTGCCCGGCTGGAACGGATGCTCTTTCGAGCTTACGTCCTTACCCCTTCCGCACAACCCTTGAGTAATTTCGTCTTTTCTGCCAGTCGCTTCTTCTGGTTTGTTCCTTCCTTCTTTTTTTCATCTAGAGTACTTTCCCTCTTGTTTTTATGCTCGGCCCCGCCGCGGTCGGTGGCGCTCCCCAATTATTTAATCCGTGTCTTACTCCTTTGGTTTTTTTTTTCCCTTTTCAACGTTCATGCTGTTCGGAGATTACCCTATCTCCAACTGCGGTTTTTGTTTTCTTGGTGGCTCTGGTTCGCACTTAATGCTTTCTGTCCAACGGCCCCTCGACCGCTTCCCACCCCCCCCTTCGGCCTGCAGTGAAATTCCCCCATTCGTCCCCCTCAGGTAACACTTCAATTTCGACCGTCAGGCAAGTTTTATGTGCTCTCGTTGGTATGGTTTTTCGACTCTCCCAATAAGCTCGTTTTCGTTCTTCTTCCAAGTGCCCCCGGCCGGCGATTCGACGCCCCCCACCATTGTAACAAGGATTCGGAGCGTCGGCTTTGCGCATTCATTTTTCTTTTTTTAGGCTCAGCCCTCCATTTCCCCCTTGCGTCTCTTCTTCGGCTTCCGATAGATTTTCGCTAGTGACCTCTGCCCTCATTTAACGCTAGCCCGCTTCTGTACTGCTCTACAGGACGCGGTGCTTTCTTTGTAGTCAGCCTCAATTTCATGCTCCCGTCGCTCTTATGTTAATAGTCCCCCCCTTCACTGTTTCCAAGCGTCTCCCGCGAAACCCTTTTAAAGTCCGGTTAGCTCTTCTGCGCGACTCTGCACCCCTGCGTGCCTGTGCTCCGTTCTCTTCAGTGTTTCTTCCGGCCACGCCGTGAATGCCAATGTTTCCCGCCCTACCCATTCATGATTTCTTTGCCATGCCCGCCGAGTTGTATTTAGTGCTTCCCCGCGCCCTGGAGATGCATGGCTCGCCTCGCGCATGGTGCTAGCTTTCCCTGTTCAGTTCGTTGGACTCCTGGGGTTGCGAAACGGAACCTGGTCTGTTTTCCTGCTCGTGTTTGTTGGACGCCCTTTACTGTGTGCTTTTCTGATTCGATTTGACCCGGCCCCGCAGGTCAACCTTCTTTCCTGTTTTTCTTCCGTCTTGAGGGGATTCCTAGGTTGCATACCCTTCCGATGTCGTGAACCCAACTCACTCCTTGGGTGGTCACCGCAGTACCTAGCTTAGCCCCCTTTTCCTCGCTTCACTTCCCGTCTTTCTCAGCGGGCGACCATCTTTTTTCCTGCGCATTGGGGTTCCTCTTCTCTTCTTTCCCTTTTTCCCAGACACGAAGCACTACCTGCCGCTGCTTCCGTGATCGGCGCGAGCTTCCGGGCTGGCGCTGTGTTCCCGGTTTTATTTGTGGATGGCGTTTCGTGTCTTTTTTTCTTCTGCGGTTAGGGCTGACAACCTGGCCTTCTGATTTGGCGCTGACAATTTCCCCGTCTTTTTTTTATTTCTCTCCGCGGGTATGACCTGGTTTCCTTCCCTGAATACGAGTGGCGTGTGCTTTTGTTTCAGTCCTTCCGTAGTTAGGACCTGTTTGCGTTTCTCGTTCTTTTAACGGATGAACTTGCCTCTTCTTTAGCGACATGGTCCTGCCTTCGTTCGTTTTCCTTCTCTCCACATCGGCGTGAGCCTGTTCTCTCCATCTCTCCCGCCAACACAGGCCAGTGACCTTAGTGGCGTCTTTCCTTGCATCTTTCAGCCACTTTTTTCGGGACTTTCAACCCTTCCTTAGTCTGTTCTGCATGGCCACCGTGCTTGGTGACACCTCTCGGTGCTCGCTCACGAGAGGACCTTCAGGGAGCTTGTACTCGGGTTTAACCTCATATATTTCTTTTTACTCCCTTCTTTTTTCTCGAGTGAGTTGCCCGCTAAAGTTCCTTATCTTCGCGCAGATAGTGAGTAGCCCCGTCTAGTTGTGGCTATTTTTCCTTGCATACCTTCCTTAAGGTTTGAAAGTTTTCCCCCCTTTTCAGGGGCACGATGGGCAACATCGGCAATCTGGGGTTTTGTTTTTTTCTTGCTCTTTGCTTTCTGCAACGGCCGGGTCGGCTCTTCAGGTGTTGAGATGCCCCTAAACCTCCTATTCTCCCATGCGCTCAGAGACCTCGGGCAGTTGGCTCCCTGTCCCCTTTCGACGATCGGGCTTTCGACGAGGATCCGTCAGCGCGTCGCGTAACATGACCACTCCTTCGCTCTGGAAGGGCACTTTCCCCAAGAGAGCCCTAGCGCTTCCCCTTCCCTTCAAAGCCTCCCTTTCAAGTTTTCCCTCGCCCGCAACTTCCCCGCTTCTAACGACACAGCTACCCCCTTCCCCACCGGGAACGTGACCTTCTCGCCAGGGAAGCTCGGAGGTCTTTCCTTTTAGGTTGTTCTTTCTTTTTTTCGGTTAGCGCAGTTACTATTGCTACATACCCCCCGATCTTCTTTGGTTCCCGATTCGAGCCGCCTCGCTCCCCTTTTCCTTCAAGTTTCAGAGCCCAGTGTAGTCTTCTTGTTACCACCATGAGTAGTTTTCATTGTTCCGGACCTTTTCTCTTCCATGTCCACGAGTCTTTCCCCTCATCGCGAAGCGCACATCATTCCATCTCATGGGGGACTCTTTTCTTTCTCATATATGATTTTTCACGGAACTGGCCAACCTTGGTTCCCCACATTGCCATCACGCCGTGACGTGGTCTTTCTTCACACCATCTTTCTCATGAAACGACTTCGCTTTTTTTTATTTTTCCCTCGCGCGTCCCTTGATATCAGTTTCCTTGGATTTCTCCCCCTCCTAGAATCGCTGCCTCCTCCCGCAATCCTTTTTGTTTCGGCCAGCAACTTTCGGAACCTTCTGGGGCCTTTCACAATATGGGCCTATGATCGCTCTCACCGCAATCTTTGTTTTCCTTTCCCTAGACCGAGTGACCGCTCGTGATTGGTTTGGTGTCCCTCGCGTTCCCCCACTTTTTTTGTTTTGAGGACAGCGCAGTTTCGGGGCATGAGCTGTGAGTTTTGCTTCCTCCAGAGTTCCAGGTCTGGTATCTTTTCGTGACAGAAGCTCCTCGGCGTTTCGCTTCTCTCTTGTACTTGAGCACAGCGATCTCCAGTTGGCGGGGGCCCTGGAAAGGCCTTTCGGCGATTCCCCTCTTCCGCCGTTCCGTCTTTCCGAGAGCCTCCTGCAGCAGTCCCCTTCCTGTGTGTCTTGTTGGTTGTGTCTTTTTTTTTTCCTGCCGTCACTGCTTATGTCTTCGTCCGCCCTCCACGTGCTTCTTTGTCGTACTTTCCCCGAACAGATCTCTTTCTCCCACATGAATGGATTCCCTTTCTCGAAGTTTCTTTGACCTTCGGTGGCCCGTTAGCGTTGGTGACAGGCATCGCAGGCCCGGGGGGTGGCGGAGTCCCTTCACACGTTTTTTTTAAAGAATTACATTGTGTCCCCATACTTCTCACCACTGCCCCTTTCCGCCGTTGCTCTCGACCCAGTCGCCTACCCTCCACTCCGTTCCTGCCCAAAACGAAACAGACTTTACCTTTGCGGATGAAGTCCTTTCTCCCGTGTTCAGCCCTTTTTCTTTTTTTTCCCAGCTGAAACGTGTAATACTATCCCATTCCCAACTCCGGTCCTCCACCCGACGACTCTTCCTTTCTCCTCATGCGACGCTTTCAGTGGCTCTCTGGCGGCGCTTTTTTCGAGCGACGAGAAGCCTCAAGCCACAGACTTTTCCTCTCAACTTGTTCTGCGCCAGTTTCTAAATGATATCATTCCTTCTTGAATGTGGGTTTGCTCCTGTATTCCCTCGATAGCGTCCCCAGTCCGTGACATCGGTTATCGCACGCGCGCTTACTTCGCCTTTTCGATCAAACTTCTCCTTTGATTCTCTTAGATTTTCTTTCTTTCTGTAAGGGGAGTCGGTTCTCCCTTCTTGAGAGAGACGCGGCGCATGACGTTTCCTCCTTGTTTCCTACAGCTAATTCGTACACAGCGCGTTCCAGTTTCTTGGGGCGCGCCGCGCGCTTTTCCTGTAGTTTAGGTCACCTTTTGTTGAGCAGTTTTCCGACTCGGCTCGATGTTCTGCTCACCTGAAGCCCTCTTTGTGCGAATGGGGTTAGTGTGTTCTCTTCTCAGAGGCGCTTCTCTGACACCGGTTTCCTCTCTCCTTTTCCTCTAATTTTGGAGAGTATCTCTCCACCGTCATGAGATCGACTTTTCGCTTTAGCAGACCGCGCCTTCCTCCCCCCTCCGACGACATTGAAATCTTTTTTCTTTCTTTCGCAGTCACGCCGCCGTCGCTCTCCTCGTCACCCCCCCTGTTCCCTAATCTCAGCTAGCCGCTGTGTATGAGTTTCCCTTTCGCGGTCAGCTCCTTCCCTGACCCGGTTGCTTCGAAGAACGGCGCCTTAAGTCTCCCGCTGAGCTCCGCGGACGCCCCGACTCTCCTTTCCTCCCGCCGCCAGTCGCAGCAGATTTACAGACCCCCTTCTGCGGGTCGCGTTTCCCCTTTTTGCATAAAGGCGCTCCTGCGGCTTTTTCGAAGATGTTATTCCTGAGGTTACGCGATGTTGGCGGACTTTTTTTTAACCATCCTTTTTGAACGACCTTTTCTCAAGCTCTCTTTTTGGCGTCCACTTTTTGCTTGTTTTGCGTTCCGATGGCTTGCCTGTTTGCTCTCCTATCTCGCCAAGTACTCACTTGCTTGCCAGCTAGACCGAACCATGAGCGCGTTTCCTTTTCGCCAATCATTCTTTCTTGAGTGGGTACTCCTTCATGGACTGAGTTTAGTCCGGCAGCTGGCCCCTTCTAGGACTCTTTGTGGTCATTTTGCTTATTACCTTTTTTCACCATCGGCTTTGTTCTGTGTTTTGTTTCCTTCGCATGTCGTGTCGGCCGAAGGTTCGTAACGGTCGTTCGAGGGGACTTGGTGGATTTTTTCCGGTTGGTGGCACCCGCCCACTGCTGAGAACCGGCTGACCGACGCCTGACCCACCCCGGCTTCTCTCCCCCAACATGCTGAAAAAGACAGTTCCAACATTCTAGAAGAAGTTCCAGTGTTTGTGGGAGAGATCTCGGTTTAGCCCTTCCTCCGAGACCCACTCTTTTCCTCCTCATCCATAATTATTTCGGAGTCGTTCCTGACCTCCCCCAACCCGTTTCCCCTTACTTCTGTTCTGCGGCGGAGGCCCCCGGGAGGTAACGGCGTTTTCTCACTCCCGTCAATTGGTGGCCCGCCCCAGACGGGTTGCTCCTTTCTCTCGCGGTTCGTGTTTCACCAGCTCTCGCTACTCCCCCTCGCTGATGTCAAGTTTCCTCCATGACGGCGGTGCTGTGCTGTCGCAGACGCCAGCGCATATTGTCTTTGTTCTCTTTTAATCTTCCCTCCCCCCGTTGAACTATTGCTGCACTCGAACTTCCCTCGCTGGGAGCTGTTAGTTCCTCAATTCTTACACAAAAGTTGCGTTGACTCTCTCTCTGGCCACTTTGTAGGCATTCCCCCCCGCACTACTTTACGGCAATTTTGTTCTTACTTCCTTCTCTGAGGATTCACGCTCTTTATTTGTATGAGGTTCCGCAAATCCTCTTCTCTTCCCTTAATGGCGCGAGGCCCTTTCTCCGTTTTCGTGAGCAAGTAGTTTTCCCTATTCCATCCTGGTTGGCTTACCACGTTCCCCCCCGGTGATGCGACCGTTTTCAGGACGAAAGGTTCTTCTTGCCGATGAGATCGATGAGAAACGGCCACGCTGCGTTACACCCTTAGCTTCGGCGGTGTCTCTTGTTCTGCGCGATGATTTGGTTTCCTGTTCCTTCTGATTTTTTTTTCCCCCCATGACCCTCTAAGTCTTTTTTGTTCCACCCGCAGTCACCTACGACTTTTGCGCTCGCTGGGCCGGTTACGAGTCTTCTCTCCTGGGTTTCTCCAAGAACCTCTTTTTACTTCTTGGAGACTTGGGTTTTGCCTATGCTCTCCGTCCAGCCCCCTTTTTACTAACTTCCTATTCTATACTTTTCTTCGTCGTTTTTCCGGGCTCTCCTTCCCTTCCCTGGGTGATTTATTGCGGTTCTTCTTGATGGCTTTTTCGGTTCGGCGGCACCTTTCAATCGGATGGGTTCTTTATGGCAATTCTCCTTCGCTCCGATTTATTACCTCGTGCCAGTCCGTAATCCCTCTTTTTGCGGGTCCATGTCGTCACTTAGGCTGACGTTCTCCCCCGCGTCGAGCCCCCGGCGATTTTCCCGTCCTGCCCATATGCCGCGCGTGTATCCCCTTGTTTAAAAGCCGTGACGCTTTTTTTTTTTTGTTTTTTTGTGTGGCTTCCTCTCCCCCAACATGCCGCTGGCTCGTGCTCCTTGACCAAGTTGCCTCCCTCCCTCTCGAGTCAACAACGGACCTTTCCTCTGTGACTCTGATCTGCCCATGACCACCGGTGAGCGTTTGGTACACACATTACATCTTTTCTCCTTTCACCTCGGCTCCACCTCGCGTGCTCTCCCGCGACCCGTTCCTTGAGTTGTCGTTTTACCTTCATATCTCTTTCTTTTCCTACTTTCTATCCTTTGTTTTTTTCTATCTCTCTGAGGTGCCGCCCAATGCTCCTGAACTGGGTCTTTTTCCAAGCTAGTGAATCGAGCACCGCAGATTTTTTCGACTTGGATGTCCCCTCCACCTTTCTCCTTTGTGTAGCCGTTGCCTCCACCGTGGTCAGGGACGCCTTCCTTTGAAACCTCGGGCACGCTGCGGGCGTTTTTTTTTCTTTGCGAGAGGGAGATTTCTCAATTTCTTTCCCTCTTTCCTTTGTGCGACCCCGTCAACGGTCTGAACATGTGCCAGCGAATCGGCAGCGTTCGTTACCTTTTTTTCTTTCCTGGCTAGAAGCCTTACCTCCGCAGACCGTCGACGTCACCCGAGCCACTCAGCCTCAGTTGACGGCAAGAGTTCCTACCCTCTTCGCTAATGGAGCTATGTCTAGCGCCCCCCGCCGCAAGGTCCTTGTGTCAGCCTGAACCGCACTGCGTCATCGAGGACCAGAACCTTCCCTCCATCAACCCCCCAGTTTCACCGTGTCCCTTTCTTCCCGTTAGATTCGTCGTTCTTGCTAGAGTCTGCGGGCATGGAGTTCTTCCCCTTTTTTTGACGGAGAGTGATGCCCCCTTTCCCCCCGGCGTCCTAGTCACCCCAGAGAGTCGGGTTCCCTCTTCTCCGCCGCGATTTGTAAAGTGGCTTCAGAGCTTCCCAATTAGTCTGGTTCTGCGGGTGCCCCATGCGTAGGAGTGCCTGTTTTTACCTCCATAGGCAGCTTCCCATTCCGAGAATCCCCTTTTCCCTTAGCGACGCAGGCGAAAGCGAGTTCATTTTTTCACGAGTTTCCTTTCTCTTCGCCTTCTCGTCCTCCCGGAACCTTTAGTCCGGACCAAACCAAGTCTACCTCACCTGACAGGTGCAGTTGGTCTAGTCCCATTCTTTTTTTGACGGATTTCCCTTGTAGTTCCCCTCTTCTTCGTTTCGCTTCCCTTTCTTTTTTTTTTTCTCTCGACACCTCCTCAACACTCGCGCAGGGACCGCGTACCAATCTTCATGGGGCTCTGCAAGCATTTTCGTCACGCGGTGGACGGCACCTCAACCTTTTTTCCGAGATCGTTTTCAATCGTGTGTGTTAAGTCCTTGTCGTCCTAGTTTTCGCCCCACAGTCTCTGTTCCTGTTTTTCGATTGCATATGTCAACCCTTTGCCGTTTAGGATACAGCGACGTTATTTTTAGTTTAATCGATTTTGTTTTTTTTCGCCGACTCAGCTGCCCTCCTCTGGTAGAGAGTGCCCCTCCTCTCTGAGGAGTTAGTTCTAGTGGGTTTCACTTATCTCACGTCATCTACAAGCCCGCCTCTTCGTTTTTTAAATTGGGGATTGCAGAGCACCTCTTTTTCCGCAATTTTGGATTCGGCTGCTCTCCCGCATTTTTAATTTGTTTTGATTTGCCCCGCTTTTTTGAAGCATTCTTTTATGTCTTCTCGTCCCTGACCGATGTGATTTTCTTCGGTCGCCCCCCCCCCACCCCCCCCACCCCCATCAGGCCCATTACACAGTAGCCCCATTCCCCTTTGGCTTTTTTCTTTTTCTGTGAAATGGTTTCCCCCTCATTTTTTGAGGTTAAAGTCCTGGCCTTTGGTGTGGTTTTTGTCTTTCCCTTTTACTTGTTTCCATCTTTTGCGAAACATTACCGAGCTCCCTTCATCAGTTTCTCTTCCCCCCGTCGCTGACCTTCCTGGCCCCCGCAACCTAGAAGATTGAAGGAGCTTTCTTCAGTCTTTTCCTACAACGTGAGGGTCCCGGCGCTTCTTACGAGCATTGGTGCCGGTTGCCGGTCTCCAAGTACAGCAGATGACCACACGCCGACTTTTTGCATTGAGACGCCTGCGCCCTGCAGGGTGTTTTTCGATCTTCTTCTGTTCGGCCGTTTCGAGTTGCGATCGAGCCTCGTTCCCTTTTTCCGCTAACAGCCTCAGCCTTCTTTTTCCACCGCACGATCGTAAACTTCTTGATTCAGGCTTTGGCAGGTGGTGCGCTCCCCTGTACGGCCACCTATCGCGTACCATCGGCCGGGCCATCGGCGAGCCGTCCTTGTTTTGTGATGCGCTGTTTTTCTAAAGTACATACTTTTCTTTGCTCTTCGCATCTTCTTTTATTCCTTTCGCTTTTGGCTCTTTGCGATGCGCCGCGGCTGCATTCCTTTTCTAGTTGATTCGCGAGTCGACAGTACTCTTGCTTCCAGCGCGGGTTGGCGCGACGCGCGGTCTCGGTTCGAGCGGGATTTTTTGATGTGAGTCCCGATCTTTTCGGCCCTCTCTTGTCAAGTTTTTTCTCTTTCCTGCATTTTTTTTTCGTTTTTTTTTCGTGCGCTGCGATTAGGCGCTCCTGACTGGCCTTCCCGGC
>Ga0179593_1285757_pt1 | contig 16363 bp, 12 predicted proteins | sample CZODoug2_1_08_16_FD_185931 | JGI IMG/M metagenome (GOLD analysis project Ga0179593, IMG submission 185931) | Vadose zone soil fungal communities from Angelo Coast Range Reserve, California, USA - CZODoug2_1_08_16fungal (PacBio error correction) | ecosystem: Environmental > Terrestrial > Soil >... | reverse complement strand
TTTCAACCGGCAGAGACCCCCGACAAGAACCCTGGCTTCTTTCCTCGCGTGTTCCCCCCCCCTTCCTTACCCTATCCATAGTGGTTCTTTCCTTTCCCTTCCTATCTCCAGACTGTTTTAGTCCCTCCCAGACTAAGAGAGAATTTGTGGGCTAGATGCCATGCTGTCCCACCAATGCATCGACTTTTCCACCTGTTGCACTCGACTGTTAACCCCGACTTCAGCCCAAACCTTTTCCCGTACCTCCTATCTCTCGCCTTTTTTTTTCTTAGCGATCCGGCTTCTCTCGAGGTCCATTATCGAAAGGGTTTCGGATTTGAAACTCCATTGCGGACTTTGTTATTTTGCGGTTCAAACTGTTTCGACTGCCGCTACCCCGTCGCGGAGGCAATCCAAGGTACCTTTATTATGCCCTCTGGATTTTGATTTTCCCTCCAGCCTCCCTTCATCGGAGGACATCAATTCCCCCTTCCGACCTCGTGAGATCTGTTCTTCCTTTTCTATAAGCCTGGTTTGAATCACAGGACGTTTTTTAGGCAACCTCCGTCTTTATTTCTGTGTGACTCGGGGCTTGCCCCAATGGCCTGTTGAAGGTATTCCCCTTTTTAGTTTGTATAGACCCGGATTCTTTTCCGTCGCCTTCGGTCCACACTTCTGCATCGGCTGGGGGCTGCCTCCACCGGTTGCGACCCCTCTATCTACCTCTTACAACTGCTGAGACCGTCGGCGCCTTACTTGATTTTTGTCCCCCTAAATAGTGACATTCCCAACAGTTTGGCCATTTTCGTTTACTGTGTGGCTCCCTCCCCCCCGCTCCGAGCTGCCGTTTCCCGCGAGGTTCGTTTTTTTCCCCCTCGTCTCTCCTCTTTGGGTATGGGCGTAACTGTTCGATCGCTTTCCAATATTTGGCGAGGCCCCTTTCCTGACTTCCTTTTCCCCAGGGACAGTTCTACCCGGATTGCCCTTAGTTTTACCTGATGGGTCACACAGCGGTTTTCTATTATGATGCGCATACGCGGCTTTCGCGTAATAATAGATCTGCGGCGCCACTACCGTTGTCAAGGACCCTTCTGGTGGACCTCTTCCTGCAGTACCGCCCTCCCCGCCGTGTCGCGCTTTTTCGTTTTTTATCGAGCTTCACATTTATGAGCTTTTTCCAACGCTCCTTGAACCCCGCGAAATTCTTCGCGGCCTCCCGAACTTCTCCTCCCTTCCGACCTTTGTCGAGAAAGGAGAAGACCCTCACAGTCTTCCGGCCTTCTTTTACCCTCCCCGTTCTTGGCGCCATCCTCTGCATCTGACGCTGCCTCGCGCTCCATTTTTTTGCTCAGCCTCGTGGAATGTTGCCCTGTGTCTTTTTCTGTGGTGGGGGGGTGCCAGCGCCGCACCCGTCCTTGGAAATTGATCCTGCTTTTTGGACAATTTCGCTGCTTTTTGCTTCCGGTCACCCATTTCTTTGCCCTTCCTGGCCATTCATTCCCCAACGGATTATTTTTTTGCTGGCCATGACCCTTGGCTGGGACAACTCGTGTTAAGTTTCAATGAGAACCCTGTGTCCACTCCTCCGCAAGATGTGCCCTACTTAATTTGGCGGTCTGAATGAAGTCCTTCCGTTCTGAAGGCCGGGCCTAGAGGGGGCGTTTCTTTAGTTTCGCGGCGCTGACTTACAGACGCCCCTCCCATCCTTAGTTGCGATGTCCGCGTTCTCGCGGCGCTTTTCTGCCTGCTCAGTTTTCTCTTCCCTTATTACGGACCCGACTCGAGGTTGCCTCCCTCCACCTCCCTTCCTCAGGTTGTCTGGCCTTCTCTGTTTCCCCTAGGTGATCGCATGTTTGGATACCGGCGCTATCGTATTTGAGGCCGGGCCTCCCTTTCCTCATTCCCGTAGTGCGGCTTCTCCCACCTCCCTCACCCGTCCCCCCCCCCCCCCACTGAGCTACCCGTCAATTGAACCGATCCATCGAGTTCTTGCGTGACATCTTGTGACACCAGTGCTGCTTCTTGACATGCTCTTTGCCACCTATTAATTTGGGATTCAGAAGGCTGTCGAATGTTTTGCGATGTCCGGCTTTTGCCCTAGACTTTAATGCATCTGTTCACTTTTGACCGCTTCCCTACTGGGAGACCTATTCCTGTTTCACTGTGGCGCCCGGCTCGCATGGGCTGGTGATCTGCCGCCATCTGTCGGACGGCCAAAAACACTCTTTTTTGGATCCTCCTCAGTTTAGGGGTCTGCTGGCCATTGCGCAAGGCTTCACTTCTCGTTTTGACTCTTATAGATTCGTGGAACTTCTCCCCAGACGTCACATTCATTTTTTACTTGTTTGATTTTTTGTTCTAGACGGTTTGGTGGCCCGCGGGTCACCCCGGTGCGCTGTTGAAGTCGGGCTCTACCTTCCACCGAGGTTTTGGCTCGCGATTGGGTTTCCTTATAAGTAGCCTTCTTCCCTGGCTGAAAAGTCCGCGTCGTTAGTCTTTCGATTCTTTGCCAATCCGTTTGCTTAAACGGCACTTTGCGATACTTCCACCTGCTGAAGTTTTCCTTGCCTTTCCTCTTTTTCGTCTTCCTTCTTTGATGGTTCGGGTTCCTAAGCCTTGATGTTGGATTCCGGACGGCCTTCTATTCGGCTGACTTTAGCATTCGTAATGCGTCTTTCCTTTTTTCCAATCCGTTGTTGTCTAGCCTGACTCTTTCTCAGTCATGATTTCCTTCCCTCCTCCGTCTTGAACCCCTACCATACGTTTTCATCTCACCCCCTTTTCCACTTGCCCTGAATTCCCCCTTCTCCACCCCGGCTTCTAACTTCCTGTTACACATGCCGGTACGGCCAGGATCCCCCCTTCTTTTTGAATACTGCCGCCCCCCGCCCTCAGGACCACGTCCCCCCCCCCTTCTTTTCTTCCTGGCGTACGTGTGAACGTCCCAATCATGCCAGAAATAGAGATGGCACAATAATCGTTTAGCCCCCTTCCTGCCAACCCCGCTGGTGGTCCATTCTTCCCCCCCCCCAAAGAGCCTATTTTTTTAAGTACACTCCGGAAAGGCCCGATGGTGACTATGTTTAGAAGTTCACCTAACTCCCCTGTACCCGGACCTGAGCCTTTTTCCGTCCTTCTGCTCCCCCCCGAAAGACAGGCCCCCCCCTGGGGGATTTTCTGAGTGCCCTGACTGCCCAACCCCGATTTAGTTGTGGCTTAACTTCCCTACACAGCCCCTTGTATTGATCAGTTTAGAATGCGCCTTCTTCCTGGCGACCAACTGCGGGTATTTTCCCCTTCTTTTAACCCTTTTCCTGGGCCCCCTTTCATACGGTCTGATGTACCCCTCCCTGACTCCGACTCGTTATATCCTGGCTCCACGGAATGCCCCCATGTCTAGATCGAACTCATCCGCCTGTTTTTTCCCTTCCGTCCCGCCTTCCCGAAGTTTAATCTTTTTTCACCAGAACCCTTCTCCGGGCTTGTATCTTAAGTTTTTCGCCCTGACATCATTGAATTTTTCTCGCCCTGTTCCCTTCTCAAGACCTGTCGCCTTCGTTCCCCAGATTCACCCTTTCCCCCTCTAAGCAACGGCGAGCGTTTTGTTGGCAACCTCGCGATCGGGTTGACCGGCGAGCTGTAGCATGAGTGTAATCGTCTGCGTTCTTAACCGCCATTACTGCAATTTTTCAAGGATTTTTCCTCTTTTCTTTACTCGCTTTTTCGATCTCCTGCCCTGGAACCGATTTTCACCGGCCTGCCGACTTCCTTTTCAGTCAGGACCGCCCTCAATGACCCTCGTTAGCCCCCATTGTTGGCGTTGCGTTTGGTTCCTCCCCCCCTCCCTTCTCCGCCTGCTTGTTTCTTCCACAGAAGTACATGCAATCGGAAGGCACCTTTCTCTAACCTTCCCTTCCGTCTTGGGGCTTTATCCGCTTTTTCGTTGAATTCGTGAAAGACGTTCTGAGCCGGTGGATTGGCACGCCCTGATAAATTCCACTTTTGACGTGGTTGTGTGCTTAATCCCCCTCAGCAGGCTTTTTTGCCCGTATTTAAAAAGGGCCCCTCTTTTTGCTAGACGCTGAGCCGCTTTGATTTGTGAGCCCGAGCTTGATATTTTCTTCTTACCGCTCTCCCTCCGTGCTATTCCGTGAACTACCATTTGATTCTGCTTTCCCCTTTCCATCTGCAGATTAGCGCCTCCGCGCATTCGCTTTATCCTGAGCGTTCCTCAAAAGCCCTTCTAGCATGTCCAATCATGGCCTTCGTACACCGGTGCCGTCTTCCCTCCCCTCGTATCTCCACTGCCGTCTACAATGTTTCCTTTTAAAAAGTGTTTTTCCTCCCAGCTTTAGTCCCCTCCCGAACCCGCCTTATTCCGACAGGAGAGAACCTTGTTGACATGGTAAGTTGAGAAAAGGGTCTCGTTCGCACTTCATCTTTTAACGTAAGGTAGCCCTTTTTCCTTCCACTAGAAACGTTTGCCCCCCGGCGATCCCACCCTTCCTTCCTGACCCTACCCCCCCTCTTTTGCTCTACTTTCCTTGATTGCACACAACAATTACACCTCGCTTTGGACCCATTTTTGAGCTCGCCTTTTCGGTGTCTCCGCATTTGGAGGCATTCCCTTCCCATTTTTTAGTCACGCGAGGTCACCATGGTTTACTTGTCCACAGAGCAGCTTTTTTTTTCGAAGCCACGTCATCGTCTTTGATTTTCTCTCGCCTGAGCTTCCGCGAACCCGTTTTTACATGCCGCCCAGCCAGCTAATGTTGAAATACTGTTGTTGACCTCCCTTGTGAACCTTCAACTCCCCCTCTCCTTCGTTTCTGAAATAAACATACTGCGTAAGCCATTGCATTAGCCCCATCCCTCATATCCTTCCCGGTTTGTGCCTCCTCTTGGTGTGCTTTCTTCTCCAATAGGGTTGTCTTTTTTTTCACGACTTTAGAAGATACTAACTCTTTCATGTCTAGCGTGAATTATTATTTTCGTCCCCTGAGTAGCGCTGTCTTTCCCCCTTTCCAAATACCTCTCTTTGCACTACCTTCTTCCGTGTGCTGACTCGTTCTTACTTTTTTAACCTGTCCCGCATTCAGTGAAAAAATCCCCAGAACTTCCGCTAATGGTCTTTTTTTCCCCTCCCCTTTCACACGCTTTTGGAATGAGTGACGATCACCCCCCCGATGACGACCCCCCCCTGGGGGGGTTCCCCACACCCCCCCTTGCCCCTCTTCTCTCCCGCTTTCCCGTTTGGGGGAGGTCGGGTTCCCCCTTTTCTAAGGCAAATTGGGAAACTTCGTTGACCCCCTCTTTACCTGAATGTTATCTACAAAAATCTTTAGGGTTTCGTTTCATAAATACAGTTCGTAAGCGAGCTTGACCAATTTGTCCTCACTCTGTCATTAGGGCCGTTGCCACGCGCTCCCCTTAGACCTTCCTTTTTTATTTTTTCGTTTGTCGTTTCCTCTTTTTCTTCTCTCTTTCCATCGTTGTTTTGACTGATCTCGTGGCATGACCCAAACGAATCATCCATCTTCTTTCTTGGCATCGCTTTTCTGTCTTCACATTCAAGTTAGTCACTAATTTTCAAGTGCTCGTCCTCTACCTAGACGTATTTTGTAAACGCTCCCTACTCTATCTCGTGTGGGTTTAGATGCAATGCTGGTATTCACTCTTTCTCGATTTTTTTTTAAATGGGCATTCTCGTCATTGACTCCCTCTTCTCGCCCCTCAACCGGGGGCTCGTTGGTGCTCGCAAGTATCAGGCATTTTTGTTTTGAAGTTCCTTCGTTCGCCTTTCGATGTCCACATTCCTCTTTTGCCACGCCTCCCTGTGGAGTTACCCCCCTTTCCCCATTTAGCGGACTTCTTTTTAGGGTGTCACTTTGCCCATTTGTTGAAGACGTCCGATTTCCGCACCCTACTTAGTAATCCACACGCCGGTCCCTTTCTTGCCCCCCCACACTCGGATTGTTTTTTTTTCTCAGCCCCCGTACTGCTTTCGAAATAACTTCAATGTAGATCCCTGCCGCGTTAGCCTATGCTCGTCTCCCCCCCCGCACGCCCCTCTTAGCTTAGTTCCCGACCTTTCCAGTCGCACGGCTTTTGGGAGGTCGTGGGTTGGTCTGCCTCGTCCCTCGACGGGTAGTTCGTCCCCGGCTGATGGCAATTTGCTTCCTTCCGGTACCACCCCCCTTCTTGACTGGATGGGCATTCAATGGTTCGTTTGCTCGCTGCTTGGCATCTCCCCCATAGACCCCCCAGACCTATGCCTTTGCGCGAATTACGGCGTTTTTTCTGAATATACACCCAGGTTGTGTTCGCCCTTTTACTTTCTTTTTTGATTCCCTCTAATCCTTTTTGCGGCTCCCCCGAGTGGTTTATGTTGTGGTTGTGCCCCGTGACCTTTCTCTGTTGTTGTTTATTTTTTCCCCTTAATTGACCATCTTCGCGGTCCCTGGATTTTGGCGAAGCAACGACTGCCTTCAAGTTCAACTACATTGACATTCCCTAATTCTCCGGTTCTTTTAACCCTGACCTGTCCATTTGGTCCCTTCCGCTCGGAATCGTTTTTTTTCTTTGTCCCACCCTCTGAGGTACTGTTGTCCCAAGGGACTATGGGCAGATGGCATTCCTAGTACCGCAAGACCCCCTGATTTTCTTTTGGGATCTGCTGTCTTCCCTTAGATCCATTTGTCTCTTCTTTTGTACCTTCCTGTTTTATGTTGCTCGCCGTTGCATGACACGTTCCCGAATAGGGCCGTCCTTTGTCTCAAATTTCTAAGCTCCTATTGATGTGCGGTAAGCGCAACGCGCTCGAGGCGTTTCCATCCTAAGGTATATCGTCTTTTCCAGATGGACGCGCTTTTTTCGCAGTTCCTGCTTCATTCAATCTTTTCCCCGTTTTCCCTCGGCAGGCTGCCTCGCGGCGGGATAGCCGACCTTTAGCCCCCGTCCTTGGACCCAGGATCGGCTTGCGTCCATTCTCAGGAATTGCTTCCCTAACGTACTTTGCTCCCCTTTGCACAGGGCTCTTTCCTGCCCCCACGGTTTTTCTGTTTATTGTACCTTCCGATTTCCTTTTGATTCTTTTGGTACAACACGTCATCTTCTAGAATGTTCCCTTTCTGAGACCTCCGTTCAATCCACTTTGCACGGATGAATTTGTCGTTCCCGGGAAGCCTTGCATCTGAAGAAGGTGTACCCCGAGGGCCTCCTCTTTTCGATCTCTGCGCAGTTAATCTAATTTAGCCCCCGCCCTCTTCACTTCGAGGGGCGATTCTTTTTCTCTTCTTCCGTTTTGGGATTATTCACTCCAGCTCGATTACTACTCCCTTCCCTAGATTTTGTTACGCAACCCGCCTTGCTTTTTTTTTTTGAAGTGTTAAGGTCCCTATTTTCTTCCATGGGTTTATACGGTGCTGGTATTTTTTCGCTCCGGGCGCTCCCCCGTTCTTCCTGCCTTTATTTCAGGCGTAAACATTTTACCGCCCTCCGAAGCTATCTTTCCTTTTGTGAACCCCGATTCACTCGGGTAAGCGTTTCCGAGGTTTCCCTCCCAGGCTTCTTCTTACCTTTTAGAGGAACCGATCATGGGTGTCAGCCATTATGTTTTCGCTTTTTTCCCTGCGTCGGTTCGGCTGATGTATGCTTCTAACTTATATGCATTCTCTATGAAGACTGTACATATTTTTTTTAGCCCCCCCCCCACCGCTTGAGTGGCATGTTTTTTCTCCTTCGGGACGGTCTCGTTCTTGGGGAGCTGCCGCGACTTTCTGGATTGACTTCGCAACAACTCCGAGTTTGAGTCGGTCCCCCCCCAGCCAATCAGTCATGGGCCTGTTTTTGTGAGCAAGGACGCCCCATTTCGCTTCGGTCCTCGTATCCTTTTTTGTCTTCTCGTCTTCTTCACCGATTATGCATAATGTGAGGTGGCGTTTTTAACGAATCCCTTCCGATGGTTCTTAGTTTTCCCCCCTTTGCGCTTTTTTGCGTAATGGTCTCCTTCAACCCTAGTCTTTTTCTCCCCCTACGAGCGCTTCACCAGTTGATAAGGAAGCAGGTCGATTTTTCCCTCCCCCTTCGTTTTCCTTCCGATCTTCAGCTACGTTCCATCCTTGTTGACCTTCCCTTGCAGGCTTCGACCTTGACTTTTTTTTAAGTTTCCTCGTGTCCCCCATCTTTTTGTCTTATCCCTGGTATTGTCCCTGTGTGTATTTCTCGAAATTTATGGTAGTTCTTGTACGGTTTCGGCGATGTTCGGCGTTCAGTTCGGTAATCTTCCCCCATTTTAATTCTCTTCCGTTTTCTTTGTTTCTAGAGATCCTAACTCCCTTCGTCATGCCCCGTCGCCCTCTACCGCCGTCTGACTAAATCCTCCCTTTTGTCTTAGCCCCTTTGACCACCTGGCACTGCCACCCATCTTCAAACCTTTCCGTCTAACTTCCTGCTTTTCCCTTCGCTCCGTTCCCTGTCACTGATCCATCGCGTTGAATTCATGGCTCTCCTTCCTTACCGTTGCTACGCGGCATTCCCGTTTCCGGTGCTGTGGACCGCATACTGACTCCGCTATGATTCCCAACCTTCCTGGTTTGAATTTCTTCTGTCCTTTTAACCCCAGCGCCTACTGGTGCCCCTCCTTCGGTCCCAAAGCCCCGGAATCGGTTTTTTCTGTGAACACAGCCCCAGGATGCCCCGAATCCCTTGTTCCGCTGGATTAAGTTCCTTCCCTTCTACTTAGTCCCAGCTCAGGGTTACGTCCCCTTTTTACTTTAGCAACATTTCCCCCTCGGGTAAGTCTTGCCTTTGATGAACACCATCTGTCGTTTGGTCCGGAAGACTCATGCTCTTTTCTTTTCCAGCTCCAGAGACCTCCCCACCGCTCTCCCGGTCCACCCATTTTTCCCAGAAGAGTGTGATACCACTTGGCGCTTCTATCCTTACCCCTCTGAATCTTCCATGGTGTCGAGGTCCATACCATCGGCCTTCGCTCGCCTTCCCACACCTGCGAACATCCTTTCTGTCCCCATTGAATATTTTGCTCCCTTTCCTGCCCACGCATCTCTTTTACCCCCCCTCTGCCCCTGTGACTCTCCTTTGTCCTTTTCCCATGAAAGCCATCGGTGCTGTAGCTCCCTGGTGTCCGAAGACACTACGCTCTCCCTTTCCTTCACTGTTCTTCTCACTTGCCCCTCCAATACCTCGCTTTGTCGTTTTTTCCCCATGGCCGACACCCCCCTTTCTGTGCCCAGATCCGCATCTTACCGGCGGCGATATGTGGTGCCTCCACCTCGATCTCTGGTCGTAATCCGGCTGAGTCTGTAGGTGTATCCGTTCTGACCTCGAGCACCTAAGTAGCCTTGCGTTTTGACCGATTTTTAGTCCGCGGCCGGCGAGCCTCCTCTGCCTCTGTCGATTCCCCACGTCCTGAGCGCCTTCCTTACCGCCGCTGATCATCAGGTAGACCCCGCTTCCTTTCTTTTTCCTTTTTTTATAATACCTGCCCTTCTACCCGATGCTTGTTTCAATAGAAGGCTCCGCCCTGGAAGTCGCCCAGTTCAGCAATCACTCTTCCCCTTTGGGGTGATAAGACTGTGCTCCGGTTCAGGTTTAATGTCCCCCCTCAAAGTACTCTCTTCAGCACTTTCTCTCTTCCCTGCGAAAAGACTTTCTTCCCCCCCTACCCAAGGCCGGTTTATGAGCATGGTCCCAACCCACAGCTGCTAGATTTCAACAGGTTTTCCCCGCTGGGTCCTTTTTGATCTTAGCTGCCCCTGACCCTCTTCAAGCTTTTTTTTGATGGCCCTGAGGATTAATGTGATGTATCCCTCATTCGGTTTATTTTCTAGACTGCCTTTTTCTTAGCTTTCTCATGTTCTCTTCGCATTTTTTCGGTCCTCTCCCCTTGTTTGTTCTGCGCGATTGCGTCTTTCTTTGTTCGTTTCCTCCCCTCATTTAGCATGGCAAGCAGCTTTTTCGGATACCACGTCCAGAGGAGCCACCGAGGGCTTGCCCGGTCTTCCCTGAGGTATATCCATTGAGTTGGTCCTGGTACAACCGTGTGATGGTCGCCGCCCCCCCTCCCGAGTACTGGCCCCTCTGAAATTCCGTATTCACTCTCTCAGGTTCCCCGTTCTGTGGTCCGTTGAAGAACAATTTGGATCATGTCCCTCCATGTTCCAAGGGGTGTCGGTGTTTGTCTCCCCGCAATCCACGCCTCTTTGCCCGCATCCCCCAAAACCCGTTCCCCTTCCTCATTACCCCTAACCACCGTTTCTAGACCTTGAAAGATTTGCCCCACCCCCCCCCCACTACCCTTAGTTGTGGAAAGGTCGAGCTTTCGCGTTGCGTTCTTCCCTCCTTTCCCCAAGTCACTTGATTGGCTCCCAACATGTTCATCTTTCTCACAGTCCTGTATTCGCCAGACTGCTTTCTTTGTCGCGGTCTATCACTCACGCGTTTGCGAAACCCGGTTCCAAGGTCATTTCCCAGCCTCTGTACTTGTTTGACCGCTAGGCTTTGTGACCACACTTTCCCCCGCAGAGTGGCTTATACGCCTAAAACCTTTTGAATTACTTTTCTCTTCAACCTTCTCAATAACTTGCCGGCATGTGTCCTAAGTCTTCCTGTGACTTTCCACCCACGATTGAGGTACAGGGGCAGCTCGACTCTGCTTTTTTATCGCCAGTTCCCTTATGTTCGCGTCCTGGATTAGCGTTGAACCTAAAAATCGATTTTCATCCCCCCTGTCCCCTTCATTTTTGCCATTGCTCAGCCCGTCTGAATCACGGCGTTTCTCAATGCCCGTTGCCCGGCAACTCAAAAGAAGTCCGCATTTTGAAGTTACTTCCCCTTTTCCCGCCCCGTCTCTCCTATTTGAGGCTATCTCTCTTCCGCCCTATTCCTCAGTCCCCCACTCGGCCACTTTCGGCTCCGTGCACGTGCACGGTTTGGGGCGCTGCTTATTTTTCTCGAACTCCCCCCTTTGGGGACAAGTCTTCCGCAACTCGTTAACCCTTCCCCCCAAGCCTTGCATCTAGCCCCCCCTCTAGTGCTTAGTCCTTTTTATAAATACAGCCTGTCGTCGCTTGAACTAGTGCCCCCCCTATTTCTCGTTCAGACCTTTTGCCACGCGGGGGTTTAACTTTCTCACTTTTCCGTTCGTTTCGTTGCCGGAGTGAATATTCTTCTTGCCTCCCCCCCCCCCTCCTTTGTGTGTTTTTTTTTTTTCGTCTACCTGGCAGACTACAAACGCCCAAGTTCCTTTTTTGCCCTCTGTGGCACCTGCTTACCGATTCCTCGTCCTCCCTTCCACCTCGATCATAAGAGAATGTATTTTCTGTAACCCCGACTAAGCTAGTCTTCGGACGCTTCTCTTCCAGTGTACTTCAGAGGTTCTTCGATTTTCCCCCCCGGGCATTCTCTTGCCGGTCATCCCGCTAGCCCCCCACCGGGGGCCGCCCGACTGTTATCAGCTCCCTGTCCGATTTTTTTTGACGTGTCGGGATTTCATGATCGGTCATCCACATTCTTGGCCTTTTTTGTTTTTTCACCCGGGAGTGACCCTCCTTAGCGGTTTTTTTTTTTTTTGTTTAAAACGTCCATTTCGGGCAACCCGCTTGTAATGGGCAGGCCACCCACTGGGACAGTCAATGATGACTATCTTGATGTTGAGGTTCGAGCGCCCTACGCCTGCGCCTCCCCTCATAACTCACTGTTTCGATAACTCCGTGTTTTATTGCGTCACCTACATCTTACGCCGAGGTGTAGATCACCTGAGCCCATCTTTCTTGAAATGCGGCGGCCTCCTTTTTGAAGGTGTGGGTGAATGCGTTTCCGGCATGACGGGTTTATCCTTATTACATCGGCGGTGTTAAATTGACCGTCTGCGTTCCACCCCCGGTATTGCTCGGTTCTTTGGCCTTTCTTTTACCTTTTTTTGTCGCGCTGCGTCTATCATCATCCCCAAAGACCATAGTTATCGGAGGCGAATTTTCTTTTTTGAATATTCGAGTTTAGAAACTTCGTCGTTATTTCTTTGCTGTTCTTCCCCGCACTGCGAAGGCCTCCGCCTTGGGTCCCCCCTCTTTCTGGCTGTCCTTTTTTTTTGTAATCTTTTCCTTCGATGTTGTTGCTGGATTTTGGACATTCATAGCCTCGCCCACGATTTTGCTTGCGAGCCCCGACTGCCTCTTTTTTTTCCCTACCGGGCCCGTTTCGACCCAAAAGGCTCGCTTTATTTCCCACTGTGCCTTTGTTGCAAAATGGGTCCACCTCTGTGGCTTGCTGGAATACGCCTTTTCGCGTGGATATCTTTTTTTTTGCCCTGAGACCAATCCCCCTTGTTCCCCAAGAAACTCTGTATGTTCAGAGAAGGATTTTACAGTAAGGACCCCGCTTGGAGTAGGATCGGTAGGTTTCGTCTATCTCTGCTGTCCTTTTCTTTGTATTTGCCTTTTTCGTACCGTCCATGGAATTCCCCGTAGACTTTGTTTCGCCAGGAATCGAATAGGGGAGCCACTGCGTCACAGGTCTCCTGCCCTCAGCAACGTCCGGTCGCGGTCTGTTAAAACGCGTTATTTCTAAGAAGATGACTTTCCGCCCCCGGTCTCGCCAATTGGCTTGCGCTCTCTGAATTTCTTGTCATCCCGCGTTTCCCCCTGTTGACATCGGCTTCCGCTGGTCGTTCGTCCACTGCGCCTATCAACCTTCCTTTCCCAGTGAATGGCGTTTCAGTGTTTTATCCCGCTTTATTGACCATTCCGGCGCCCCGGGTCTTCCTCCCCCCCCTTTTTTCTTTTCATTCTTTTGACGAGTTACCTTCCGTGGTCAGTAATTTTTCCTGCTGTGAAACGTGGGTTACAGTTGGTGAGAATCTGGCAATCTCCCCATTCTTTTTTGAAAACGTATCTTCAGGAGTGCGTTTCGGATCTGTAGGAATGCTTGCAGGTGGCTTCGATGCAGGTCCTCTGGGGTTCTCTCTCCTGGCTCTGGATTCTAACCTGCATACTTATAGGCAACCTTGTTGGTACGGGCTCGTCCTACAGCGTGGACCCGCCTGCCTTCATCTCTGCCGGATTCCTCCCCCTGATCTCTCTTTGTTTGCCGATATCCCCAGCCGGCTAGCCGTTGTTTGGAAGTGAGTAGCGGTTTTTTTTGCCGCTGGTTTTTACTGGGGAGTATCTTTTCCTGAGGTCTTTTCGTGTTATCGCCGGGGTCTCGTCCGACCCTGCCCGTATTTTTTTTAGGAGACAACCTTAGCTAAAGACGTTTGGCGATATCGTAAGTGGTGCACCCCCCGTTCACTCGATTTCAGCTTTACAGATTTTGACCCCATGCTGTGAGTTTATTTTTATGAGGCGAAACAAGATTCCTTTTTCAGCGGATTTATTCATGTTCGTCCCTGTCGTATGTTCTCCTTTTCCTTTTTTCGCCGAGATTTCCTGCGCCGGAAAATACTTGTTCTACCCCCCTCTTTGATGCGGTTTTCGGAACTGCCTGCGCAGTGTCCCCCTTGTATTCTGCCCCCCCTCCCCCACGCTACTGTTCCCTTCAGCCACAAAGAAATGTTTGGCAGTCTCTGCAGAGCTTTTTGCACCACTGCTGGCTGTACGGGCTCCCGTCCGTCCCCCTTCTTTCTTCTGGGGCCTCTTTCCTCTACTGGAACTTCGACGCGTCACCCCCCTCTTCTTCCTTCATCCTGTCTTGGTGTTTGCGTTTGGTCACGATGACGTTTTTTGTGGCGCCTCGGCTTCCCCCGGTGCTCTTTTTTTTTTTTTTTTTTCTTTTTTTTTTTATTTGTCAGTAAGGTTTTCAACGTCCAATGGAGGGATTTTGCGCATTCGCGCTTGCCTTCCTTCCGCTTGCGGTTCTCCCTTACGGCATTTACCGCGTTCTCAATTATTCTGCTTTCCTGATTCCTCCCGAAGTTCAATTCTGGCCCCCCCTTTCCCGTACTGTGTTCGTCATTCCCGCCTTCATTTAGAAGGACGGTCTTAAGGGGGTTTCTTCATAAGGAGTTTCCCCCCGGGTTCTGCTCCGCAAATCGGATGTTTTTTTCTGGTCTCCGGACGTTTCTTTGCGTGGGCTTTCATGCGACCTTAATGAGCCTATTCTTTTTCTCCTCTCTCGTTTTGTTTTTTTTTTTCGATCTCTCCTGACTTCATTAGGAAGTCCTCCGCGCCTGGCCAGTCCCGATTCCCCCAGACTACGTTGATTATGCCCCCCGTTCCCTCAGGGCTTAAGGACACAACCTTTCTCACCCGGGCTTTACACCTTCCGCTTTCCTTTTCGCTTTATCTTACCTTTGAATGGCCCTGCTTCCCTTGAAAATTTTTCAGCTTTTGAATCATGCCGCCTGCCTACCGGTTACCCTTTTGTCTCCTGCCTGCCTGTTCCCCGTGTGATGGAACCGATAATGAAGGCCGCCATTCGCGATGACGTAATCGGGACTTTCTTATTTAGCCCGGAATTCCCCACACGGCGCCCCCGTGTTGGTACCCGCATTTGCCGGAACAACAAACTTTTCGTACGTAGTCTTTGAATACGCGGTATGAATCGGTGACGGGTGCTTCGAATAAGTTCCCCCAAGCCCTCTCCTATCTCCCTCAACTGCATCCTTGTTCCCGTTTGTCTATACACCCGTTCGAAGTGGTACCCTCTGGCGGCTGAGTCGATTACTCGATTCCACTTGTATTTTTCGGAGTTTCAGCAGAGTGTCCTTATTTCATTCCCTAGCCGTCCGCGGGCTTCCACCTTCCCGAAGCCGGTGGTTATCCCAGTTAGTTTCCGGAATGGTCGTGTGATTCGAATTCGTATTTCATAACCACTCCTGTGGTACTAGCCTCGTGCCAACATGTGTCTCCCATCCTGGCTTGCAGTCCCACTATTTGTACTCTTTTTCTTGAAATCAGCATATTTGGTTTTCCCATTATGGCCCGCTTACCTCTCTTTGAATCTGTGTTTCCCCTTCCAGATATCTGTCATCCGGGGCTTTTGTAGCTTGTCGGGTGTCTCACTTTTCCGAAACTACGGGTCAATGCCTTCAATTTTTTCGAGCCGGCGCTTCTCAAGTCCTTTCCCGCGTCGTCGGTTTTCCCCGCTTATCACCTCGGTGCCCCCCGCTACGCACTTCTTAAAAACGGAGGTAGCCGTATTTTCTTCTTGACACGCGAGTCTTGTGTCCTTCCGCCGAGCTGAGCAGCGTTTTATTCCACGATGAAAGGAGAGTCCCAAGAGACCCTTCCATCTCTTGCTGTGAAGTAGGCGTCTATATTAAGATGCCAGGCCCAGATATCCTCCCCGCGGCAGGATAGATTTTCCCCCCTTCCTGCTTCTCTTGCCGTATTTCGCCTACCTGCTCCGTCCTGATCTTTCCGTTAGAAACCGTTGCTGATGGCGTTGCCCTTTGTAGAATGTCTCAACTTCTCCGTCCCTATTAGTGTTTTCCCCTCCTTCTCTTCCCTTGAAGTAACCGTCTGACATGAAAAGAACATTCTCCCTTTGTGTTTCTGATCCCCTGTTTCCAGGAAGGGACGGTTTATGTCTCGCTCAGGACTGGTTCCCTTAAGCCCCCTTTGTCTGATTTTCGCCCCGCTGATCACTTTCCCTATTTTTCAGGGTTCGGTCGCATGGCTCCTCACCTCGCATGCCGCCATTTCACCTGGTTGTCGTTTATGAGCAGCATTGCGATTAGAGCCCCTGGTTTATCCCCCAGAGCTTTCTTTCTTTTTTCCTCTCATCTCCCTTTTTCCTTCTTTCCGCTCACTGCCTTTGTAGCTAGACTTTTCTCGCCATTTCGTACCGATTTTATGATCCGGCGTCTAGTCCTGTTCTGCCATTGCGTAAGAATCACTCATCGCAGCAATGGTTCGTCATGTCGCTTCGACCCACGAGATTAATCTTCCCCACGCTCCCCCCTGTTTCCCTTGTTTCTCTGTTTTTCTTCCCCTCCAGAGTGTTTTGGACAAAACCGTGGGATTGTCTCGCCAGATCGATTCTTTTCCCCTTCGCGTATTCAGGCGAGGTGTCCCGGTTTCCCCCCCGGTTCGGTTTTGAAGAACATTGGTATCCTTTTTTTCTCCCCCTTTCCCCTGTTGTTGAAGGGAAGGCAGTCCTGTGGCTCGCCACGACTCTTTGGCTTGGACCCAACCACCTTTTCCTTCTACCTTAAAACATCTTATGATCCCTGTTCCCTCTTGCCCATACTGCCCCTTTCCCACCTCTTTTTGGCCCAAGGCTGATCTCTTTTCTTTGCTTCTCTCCCAGAACAGTACGTACTCTCCTTTTCCTTAAATTTTTTTTTTCCCTCCCGGTTTTTCCTCCCCATCCTCCAGAGTATGGGTCGACTTTCGGCCTTTTGTTTTTTGTTCTTTTTTTGGTT